>Ga0302266_10003200_pt1 | contig 13384 bp, 14 predicted proteins | sample III_Bog_E1_2_FD_194559 | JGI IMG/M metagenome (GOLD analysis project Ga0302266, IMG submission 194559) | Peat permafrost microbial communities from Stordalen Mire near Abisko, Sweden - III_Bog_E1_2 | ecosystem: Environmental > Terrestrial > Soil > Wetlands > Peat | place: Sweden: Abisko... | reverse complement strand
GTTATATTCGCCACTACAATAAAACCGCCACGCCGATCAAGTGGACTTACACCAACCCAAAACATCGAATTAAAACGTAACCCGTTCATGTGTTACATTGCACTAGGCGATTCAAAAGAACGTCATGGAACACTTTATCGGTGCAAAGATTGTGGCACTTTTTTTGAGGTCATTTTAGAAGAACGGTCAATTCAATTTACACCCATTGAAGTTTTGCGCCGTTATTACAATTACGCCTTTCCGAATGAAAGTTGACAAACCACTCTTAAAAAGAGTGCTCCTTTCATGCCAAATTTAACGGGAAAGCAAGTTATTCAGGAAATTCGTTAAGACCTGATTCTTTGCAAATAAGATATACGATAGACGATTCGCCATTTGAGGAGTATTTTCTGAATCAACTTGGCGGTGGTCAGTAAAAACATGAATTTATCACTTGAACAATTAAATCAAGAAATCGGTAACGCGGCTCTTGCTGTCGCTCAAGATATAAAAGGAAAACTGGTTATCTATGCCGAGGTTGAAAATGGCGTGGTATCGGCGGACATATTTTACGTTAATTATGAGGGTATAGTGCGCTTCCTTTTTTGTCCAAAACCAACAAAAATGCTTATTTACTCTTTTTGGGACCAATGGAAGAAGCACCCTGGAAAATGCGAGTGGCGTGTGATGTGTTATGTAATAGATGAAGGTAGATTCAAGGTTAACTTAATTTATCCCGATAAATTAAATAAGAATGAGCGCGTATCGGATCGTCGGCCATTAGCAGTCAAAAAATACTTTGGTGATATGAAGGTTGATTATTCAAGGCCGTGATATGATGGCTAAACAAATGAACTCGGCATGCCAATCATAGCACGCGTGATGCCAATTAAAGATGAGCGCCGGTCCGGCTTTTCAGTTATGGAGGCTTGCAAAAACCGGGTCGCATTCGGTCATGGCGGTGACCGTCCCAGCTATGTCAGCCTGTTGAATGAGGCAATTCTGTTCGTCAGTCAATTTTGAAAAAAAAGCCATGAAAAATCTGCTTATGAAAGGATTCGGAAGATTGAGCGTGTTGGTTGTGTTGTTGTTGACCGCAGTCGTCGCGCCCGCCGCCTTGGTGGTGCAAATCGCGCCGCCCAAAACCACCGGTAGCAAGGTCATCGTCAAATTGGACCTGCAAAACACCTATACCAATAAGATTCAGTCCGTCCGGGCCGCCGTCTTTCTGCTGAATGACCAGGGCAAAGTCGTCGGCCAGTCCACAAGCTGGATCATCGGTGGCGGTAAAGACAAGCCAGCCCTCGATTCCAACGCCAAAACCACCTACAATTTTCTCGTCCCCATCGACAAGCCCTTCACCAAAGCAAAATTGATGGTCGAACGCATTCTCCTCGAAAACGGCAGCCTTGGCAACGCCCTCAAAGATGTTCAAATCTCCGACGCATCAAAATGACAATTGCCGACAATTTTGGCTGCTCAAGTGGATATTTGCCGTCCTGTATTTCTCTTTGAAATTGAAATGAATGGAATTAACAGCCAGCCAGACGGAATCGGCGGTGGCGATGTCTAGCAGGACGTTCGTGTCAAACAGGTTCATTCCTCGCCCCGGGTGAGGGCCATTATTTTGGCGGTGGTCTCGCCGAGCCGGGCGGCACCACGGGCGTGTTGCAACCAGCTTTCGAGCGGCGGGGCAGCGGTGCGTTTCGCGCGCAGGACGGCGAGCCAGCCAGCGAGTTCATCCACCTGCGGCGGCGGCAGGTTTTCGATGGCATTTTCGATTTCAGCGATGCTGCTCATGCCGGCAATTTAGCACTCGATGACGGCCAAGCAACCCAGAAATCAGCGCGGCCAACTCCAGACATAACCAGGCAAAATATAATTGATCTGGCTTGAACCAAAATTATTCGCACGGCTAAACTTGGCATTTACATGAGCAAAGTTTCCAAATTGAGGCCTTGTCCGGCGCTGGGGCGCGGGATTACTGCAGCGGACTGCGGCGAGCAGCGTCAAAGCCAGCTGGCCTGCCCGGCGGATTGTTCACACAATCCCTTCAATCCGGCCAATTATTCCCAGTTGCTTGAAATTGAAGACCGGTTCGACACCAAAAGCGTGGAACGGCTGCTCGCGTCGGTGTCGAATACCGAGGGGATAAAAAAGGACATTGCCCAGGCAAAAAGCCAGGGTATTCACGCCATTCAGGCATTATTTGTCTGGAAGCTGTTTATCGCCCAAGACACGGACAAAACCACTTTTGCGCGGCGCTGGGAACAGACGGGCTGCCCGGATCTCAAGAATGACGAGCGAGTTCTGTTGCGCGCCAAAATGCAGATGCGCATGGTGCTGCTGGAGATTCATCGGGTTCTGGCGGGGAACCGGATTGAGGCGGTGGACTTGCTCTCGCCCAATCTGACCCCGATGATTTTTCAAGATCGCAGTCTAGCGGGGGTGGCCTCACGGTTCTCAACTTTTCTCACCTGGGCTTATCCCTTGCCTCATTACTGGCGGTTGAGCGGAACCGGCACAAGCGTTCAAGACGTGGCGCAATTGACCGCGCCGGAAATTGTCCACGAAATCGTGCAGCATCTGGGCGGGCCACTGGTGGAAGCAGAAATGCGCCGCTGGTTGGCGGAACATTTTCACCGGTTCAACGCCGCGCTTCAGGCGGTTTCCCGACTGCGCCGGCAGCAAATGCTGGCGGGGATGGATGCCAAATCGGGCAAGGCTGTGTATGAACTGCGGGCACCATTTGCCCAATGTCGCCAACAACTGGATAGAGTCCAAGAGGTGGAGGCGGACGACCTTTCCGCCGGGGAACAAAATGAAGGCTTTGCCGAGACGCGCGAATGGTTTGACCCACAGCCCAGTGCAAAACATCTGACCGCGCCGGGCGGACGAATGGTGCTGGGCCGGGTGCTGCTTGGCCAGTCACTCTGGCGACTGGAAGCTTTTGGCGCGGAAAGGCTCTCCCGCCTGCGGCTGTTGTTTGAACAACAACTTGGCGAGCGTCTTCGGTTTACGGGTGAACGCGTGGATGACCTGGGTGCCCGCCTTGCCGCCAAGGAACCCGCCGTGGATCAATCACTCGTGCCGCCAAGCTTGTTGGAAAATCCTGATCAAATGTCCCTGGCCACTTCGCGCACGCTGGCGTTGCCGCCGGGCGTGTCCCCGAAAGATGCCGAGCAGGAATTGATGCGCGCCGCTGCGCGGGCGTTTCTCGACGACCACATTCCCTCGCTGGAGAACCGCACCCCGCGAGAAGCCGCGCATGACCCGGCTTTGCGTCCCAAGCTGATTCACTTGATTAAACAGCGTGTGCGCAGCCATGACGAGCGCAACTTGCAAACCGGCCGCACCGACGACATTAATTGGCTGCTACGCGAACTTGGATTGACGGAAATCATGTTCGACGCGCCGCCGTGGCGTCCGCCTCCGGCACCGCTGCCAAACGAAGAAGATGATTGGTCTGAGCCGGCTGGTTTTGATGGAAAGCCCAGTGTAGAGAACAACCGTCCGCCCGCGCCGCCGTTGCCAGTGGCACCGTTGACCGAGGAAAAGGCAGCGGAACGGTTGCAAAAGGCGATGGATATGTTTGACACCGCTGCCGAGGCGGAGGCGGAATTGGTTGCCAGTGGCGCAACTCTATTGGAAGACGCCGAGAAACTTACGCGGGAAAGGCTGACGGAAAATGATTTTTGTTTTGCCATCCCATTCCTGTTGCAAACATGGTTTGCGCTGGTGCCCTGCGGTTGCTGTGCTCCGGGAATTGACTTTGCTGACTTCGAACAAACCTTCGAGTCGAATCTACACCAACTTCATGCCAGTGCAGAAGCCGTCACTCCAAAAAAATTGGAATCGTTTTTTCAAGGCGGTCCGCAACCTGGATTGATGCTGGTGCTGCTGGGATCATTCCTCGAAGCCGCCAATACCGCTCCCAAAAAGCTGCGTCCCAGTCTCGCTGCGCAGCCCGTCATTCTGGCGCTGCTAAAATCCGTCGTGGAGAAATTGGGCGAAGCCTTGCGTCAGAAATAGAGTGAGATTCAGTGGTTTGGAGAAACAAAACTGTGCAAAACCCAACAAGCTACTCTGACGATGGGTTTCAGCCGGTGGGGAGTGCTGAATCCAAGCACAGAATCAGCTTCAGCACCAGCCAATGCCCCTCGGTGGGACAGACAACGCCATGTTCCCATTGCCGCACCGTCCGCACTGAAACCCCGGCCTTTTGCGCCACTTCTGGCTGGGTCAGGTTGGCCTGAATGCGTTTCAAAAGCAGATGGTCGCCCAAGGTTTTTGGATTGACTGGAACCAGCTTCCGGCGACTATATCGCTCCTTGGAATCATCATATTTTACCGATACGGAACGCTGTGTAATACCCAACAGTTGACCCAACCGCCGTTGGCGCTTTCAGTTCCGCTGTCGCGGTTAACGTCGCCAGTCGGCGGTGGCTCAGCTTTTTTCGTCTAAATGGAACATGGTGGAATTATGTTCTTATCTATGGCACGAACAATGTGAGGACGAAGGTGATAAAGTATTCGAGCGGTAAATATGCTAGCTAATAAATAGATCTATGAACGACCCGAAATCTAAAGAGAAGTTATTGTTAACAGTCCGTTGAAATACGGGTCAATTTTCAGTCTCGCAAATGTTCATGGGTGAAATGTTCAAAATCCAGTATGGGAACAGCGGTAATGGCTGTCCCAACCGGGGCCGATTTTCGGCCGGTGGGCTCCCGGAAGGCCATGCGTTCCGTTCGCATCGGGCTTTTCGCCCGGTCTCGCCTGGCCTTTCAGGCCGCCGCCAGCCGCGCCATGCGCAGCAGGTTGTAAGTCCCCGCCACGAAGTAGCCCCAAGCCTGCGTCCGCTCCAATCCCCGATACCGGCTCCGTCTAAATCCGCCCACCGTCTTGATCCAGCCAAAGATTTCCTCCACCCGCTTGCGGATCTTCAAGCTGACTTGATAACTCAGCTGCGTCGTGGTGCGCCCGTCCAGTCCGGCCACCGACACTTTATCTTTGCACGCCACATGCGGCGCGATCTGCCGTTCCCGGCAGCCTTGCACAAAAGCTTTTTGATGATAGCCCTTGTCGGCACCGAGCGTCTGGATCTGCACCCCTGCATGCAACTGCTCGTGGGTGTCGGCCTGTTGCAGGGCCACCACCGGTTCCGGTTCCGTGATGGGGTTGTGCAGGGTGAAGTCGGCGCACAAACCATTCCGGTTTTCCATCAGGGCGTGCGCCCCGAAACACAGCCGGGCAGCCTGTCCGCTGGCTTTGCGATACAGCACGCTGTCGGGATCGGTCGTGCTCTGGTGCGTGTCGTTGCGCCGAGGTTCCCCGCGAAAATTAATCGTGGGATTGCCGGGGTCTTCATCCTTGGCCGCCGCCACCTTGGCCTGATCGGCGCCATCTTTGCGGACGAAGCTTTTCAGACTCGCCCACGCTTCGATGAGCGTGCCGTCGGCAGTGAAATGGTCGTCACTGGTCCAACCGGCCTGCCGGCTCAAGTCATACACTTCAAGGAAGAAGAGTTTGGCCACTTCGACGGAGAGCACACGTTCATAGTTCTTGGCAAAAATACTGTGGTCGAAACTGCCCTCATGGAACTCTCGGTCCAGAAACCAAAGCCAGAGCAGATTGTAGCCGAGCTGTTCGCAAAAGAGCCGTTCACTGCGGACACTATAAAGGGCCGTCAGCACGCGGGCTTTGAGCAGTTGTTCCGGCGGAATGCTGCGGCGGCCATCGTCGGCATAGAGTTCGTCAAACAGTGGCGAGAGTTTTTTCAGGACGGCATCCACCTGGCTTTTGATGGCGCGCAGCGGATGGTCTGCGGGCACGCACTGGTTGAGATTAATGACCGTCAAAAAGTCCGGCTGGGCTTGAGGTTTTCCACGCATCCATTGGCAGACGTTCAACTCATCCAATCGTTACAATCAATTGTGCGTTTTTCAACAAACCGTTAGTTTGTTGAGCCTTGGGTCTGGTCGGTTTAATCCGCCAACGATTTCACTTAGCAATCATTCCACTCTGGCGAGCGTAATTAAACAAGCCGCCGGCATCCACCACCGGGCGCACATCGCCGAGCGGCTTGAAATGATAAACCTTGCCGGTTGCCGGCACCGTGACGGTCGCGGCGTCGAGATCCACCGTCACCACGTCACCGGTTTTCAGCACATCGCAGAGGCGTTCGGTGACTTCGCACGGATACAGTTCACCGGTGGCGACGCAGTTGCGGAAGAAGATCCGCGCAAAACTTTCCGCCAGGATGATTTCGCAGTTGGCCGAGCCGAGCGCGATGGGCGCGTGCTCGCGCGAACTACCACAGCCGAAGTTTTTCCCGCCGACGACGATGGGATAATCGCTGTCGAGCTGGCCGTCCTTGACGTAGCGCACCGGGTAAAGCGATTTCGGCAAGCCGTCGAGCGCGTAGCCACCAAGCTTCTCGTATTCCTCGGCAATGGTGGGCACGAGGTTCAGAAACTGGGCGGAAATAATCTGGTCGGTGTCAATGTTGTCGCGCACCACATAAACCGGCCCAGTGAAAACAGATTTTGTCATGCGGAGAATGTGGCGTTTGCGCGGAGATTTTTCAATTCCAAATCCAAACTGGAACAACATTTCGGCCGAAGGCACCGAAGTTAGCGAAGATATTTCAACTTCCTCGCTCCCTTCGCAAGACCCGGCCTCAAGCCGATTTCAACCGCTGTACTTCCACGCCCAGCAGACAGACATCATCCGAGAATTCCGGCTGGCCAGAAAACTTGCGAATTTCCTCCAGCGTTTTACCAAGCAATTCCTTCGTGGGCAGCGCCGCCAACTGCCGGATGGTTTCCGCCAGCCGTTCCTGACTGAAGATTTCCTTGTTCGGGCCTTCTTCCTCGATCATGCCGTCGGTATAAAGCACGACCACATCCTCCTCGTGCATCGGCCGCCGGCAGGTCGGGAACTTTGAATCCCGGAACAAGCCGAGCGCCGGGCCTTTCTTACCGCCGACATCCGGGCCAAGCACTTCCACCTGGTGCTCGCGCCGCTGGAGCAGCAATGGATTCGGATGCGCCGCGCTGGCATAGGTCAACTGGCCCTTGGCCACGTCCGCCACCAGATAAAACGCCGTGGCAAACATCGTCGTCCCCGCCTGCCGGAACACCTTGAACAACGCCCGGTTGATCTCCGCTAGCAACTCGCCGGGATCCGCCGCCTTCAGGCTGAAATCTTCCACCAAGGCCCGCAGCATGGCCGTGACTAGCGCCGCGCGCACATCGTGGCCCATGACATCGCAGATGAAAATGCCCACCGCCGTTTTTGAAATCGGCACCACGTCGAAGAAATCGCCACTGACCGCGCCGCTGGGAATATAAAAGCTGAAAAATTTCAACCCCTCCGTCTCCGTGAAATCCGGAGAGACGGCGGGAAAATTCTGCGGCAGCATGGCAATCTGCAATTCCCGCGCCATTTTCAATTCATCCTCAATCTGTTGGTTTTTCTTGTGCAACTGGGCAGTCTTTTCCGCCAGCGCCAGCTCCGCCACCTTGCGCTTAGTGATTTCGCGGGAAATGCCGTAGGTGCCAATGATCCGGCCGGCCTGATTGCGCAACGGCATTTTGGTGGTGGAAACCCAGGTGACGCTGCCATCCGGCCACGTCTCACTTTCCTCGATGCCTTCCATCGGCTGCCCCGTGCGCATGATGGCCAATTCATCCGCCAGCGCCTGGCAGGCGTGCGGACTGGAAAAGAAATCCGCGTCCGACTTGCCCACCGCCTGTTGCGGATCCGTCAGGCCCAAGCGCTTGGCCTGCGCGCGATTGACCATGAGAAACCGGCTGCCCGTGTCCTTGAAATAAACCGTGTCTGAAATGCTGTTCATCAACGTCTGCAGCAGAAACAGCTCGTGATTGTGCGTCAACTGGCAGTAATGCCGGGCCAGCGCCTTGCGCACCGTGTTGATCAGCACCGGGGCCGTTAACTGTGGCTTGAGCAGATAATCTTGCGCCCCCACCCAAAGCGTCCGCGCCGCGATCTCCTCGTCCAACTCGTCCGCCAGCACCACCACCGGCGTGTGCGTCAACGCTGAATAAATCCGGTGAAACGCGCTCAACCCGTGCCCGTCCGGCAAAACCAGATCCATCACCACCAGATCAAAGGAACTGCTTTTGATTTTCTCCAGCGCCCCGGCCAGATGTTCCGCCGGGGTCAGTTCAAATCCGCCGGGGGCCAGCATTTTAGCAGCGGCGGAATCGTTTTGGACAAGTAAAAGTTTGGGCGTGGTTTTGGACATTGCGGCAACAATGTTGGGGCTGATTTGCTTCAAGCTAACGGCTCGCCCCCGCGCTGTCCAGCCGGACCGCATATTTCCAATCCAAATCCACGATCACCGGTGCCCAGGAAATGTGCTGCACGACGCGTTGCAGCGCCGGGATGGCGTCTGGCGGCCGGACCACTGCCAGATTGCGCACGCGGATTTTGACAAGTTCGGGATGCTGCCGGAGCTTTTCCAAGGGCAACACAAAACTGCGATAATAGTCAAATTGCGTCAGCACCAGCCGGGCCGGACGCAGCCGGGCCAGTCCGTCGGTTTCGGCATTTTCCGTCCAGCTGGCATGATCAAAATACCAGTCGGAATGGATGGGGTTTTTCACGCCCAGCTCTGCCGCGCCATACAGGAAGGCCGAGGAAACCAGCACCGGCCGGTCGGATTTTGTGAACGGCCCCAGTTCCGTGCGCAACACGGCCTGCGTGTTTTGATAACTATTATTCCAAGCGCAGGCCACGCCCCAGGTGGTCATGCCCGCCGCGCGGATGGAGACCAGCAGCACGCCCGTCAGCAAAGCCAGACGCTGCCACCGTTCGCGCTCGGGAAAATATTTTTGCGCCAGCGCCAGCAGCGCGGCGGCAAAGAGGATTTGCGTGAACATCACGTAGGTGACGTAGTTGGCCGCCAGCAGCGTCAGGTCCGCCACCAGCAATAGCCAGCCCATCACAAAAATTCCGACCGCCAGCGCCAGCCAGACGGACTCACGGGAAAACACCTCTCGCCGCCGCGCGGCCAGCCACGGCAGCGCCACCACGCCGAGCAGAAAAACCGGCGCGGTGCGGATCAGCTTGAGCACGTCGCCCGCATGCGGCCAATGAAAACCGGCGGTCATTACCGACTGTTCACGCGCGCTCTCCATGAAGCCCGCCCACCAGCGCGGCTCGGTTTTGGCGATGAAAAAAGTGATGACGGCAAACACCGCTGCCGCCGCCAAAAACGGTGCGAACACAAATACTTTTCTCCGCCACAACCAAGTCATCGCGCACGCCAAAAAGCCCGCGCCAAAAAAATACGCCCCCACGATGACCGATGTGTAAAGCCCCAGCAACAAGACCAGCAAAAGCCCGGCGGCGGTTTCCGCGCGGAAAACAGCTTCGGAAATCTGCCGGGCCACCAACCACAGCGCACCCAGCCCGAAAATATAAGCCAGGTCCTCCGGACGGTCACCAAAGGTGAATCCGAAAAACAGCAGCGCCACGACCGCATAATTGGTCGCCGCCGGAAAAAACCTTTTCACGATGCCCAGCGTGAGCCAGCCGGAAACAGCGAACAGCGCCAGGTGCAGAATCATCGCCGCAATGACGCCGGGGCCAAACAGCTTCATCCAAACCAGCAGCACGCCCTGATACAACGGCGGATAAGTTGAATAGATTTCCTTGCCGGAAATGGGAAACACCACCGCCAAGCTGGGATTGCAATAATGGCCGCCGTGCAGGAAATTCACCACCGCGCCGTCGTAGCCAAAGGCATCGTTGGCGGGAATTGGCTGGGCGGTGAAAACCAGCAGCAGGACGCGCCAAACCAGCACCAGAACGAAAACGCACAGCGGGTTGCGCGGGCAAAATTTCACGGCGACAACCTAGTTGAAGTCTTGCCAGAGGCCAAGATATTCCGCCAGCATACCGGCGACATGGCCGCAGCCCAAAACGTTCCGCTCGTCGTTGACCTCGACGGCACCCTTATCCGCACCGATCTGATGTGGGAGTCGCTCGCGCGGCGGCTGCGGCGAAATCCGCTGGCCATCTTTCAAATCCTGTTTTGGTGGACATGCGGCCGCGCCCGGCTCAAGCAGGAACTCGCCGTCCGCGTCCAGCTTGATCCCGGCGCCTTAGCCTACCATGAAACCTTTCTGGCATGGCTGCGGGAAGAGAAAAAGTCCGGGCGCAAACTCATTCTCGCCACCGCTTCCGATTTAAAAATGGCGCAGCCCGTCGCCAACTACGTCGGGCTGTTCGACGAAGTGCTCGCCAGCGATGGCCGGACGAATCTGCGCAGCACAAATAAACGCCGCGCATTGGTGGAAAAATTCGGCGAACGCGGCTTTGATTACGCCGGTAATTCCACGGCTGATTTTGCCGTGTGGCACAGCGCGCGACAAGCCGTTGTCGTCAACGCCAGCCACCGCGTGCTGCGCGAAGCAGCCCGGCTGACCGAACTCGGCCCGACGTTTTGCGAAGGGTTTTCCGCATTAGCCGTGGCGAAAAGCTTCGCCACCGAACTTTTTTGGCGGAGCGGTTATTTGGTTGCCATGGGCGCGGGGCTGCTACTGGCGATGGCGTTTCCAAAATTCAGCGTTGCCGGTTTTGCGTGGGTCGCGCCAGCGCTGATGCTTGCCGCCGCCTATGGTCAATCCGCCGGCGAAAATTTCCGCGTCGGCTACGTCAGCGGACTGACCTTCTGGCTGGCGTCGCTTTACTGGCTGCTGCTGATTCCCGCCACCGGCTTTCCGATCCTCGGCTGGTTGGCCTTGTCCGCGTTTGTCGCACTGTTCTCCGGCGCGTGGGTGTGGCTGGTTGCCAGTTTCAAGTTTCACGCTTCAGGTATTGAATCCTGGATCAACCGCACGCTCTGGGCGCTCGGCGGCGCGGCGGCGTGGGTGGCGCTGGAAATGTTGCGGGCACGAATCTTCAGCGGCTTTCCGTGGAGCTTCCTCGGCGTCTCGCAATACCAGCTCGTGCCGCTCATTCAGATCGCGTCACTCACCGGCGTTTACGGCGTGTCGTTTCTCGTCGTGTGGTTCTCGCTCGCGGTGTATTCGGCGGCGCTGATGATTGTTTGGCATCCCACCAAACGCCACGTTTGGCAGGCCGAAATTGTTTTGCCGCTGCTGGTCATCGCGGGCTGCTATGTCGGTGGATTTTTCGAGATAAACCGGAGCGTTACCGCGGAAAGTTTTTTGAGCGTCACCGCCGTCCAGCCCAGCGTCCCGCAATCGCTCATCTGGAACGCCAGCGAAGATGCCAAACGCTTTCAGCAATTGCTCGATCTGTCGCAGCGCGCGCTAAATTCGGAGGGAAGATTTCCACGAGTCCCCAACCGGGAAAACGAGACGGACTCTGGGACTCGTGGAACTCTTCCCTCCGCCTTGCTGGTATGGCCGGAATCCGCCGTACCGGACTTGGACCGCCCGACTTACGACGCCATTAATAAATTCGCGCGGTCCAACCAAATCTGGATCATCCTCAACGGCGACGACGTGGAATTTCATCCAGGCGCCACGAATTATTTTAATGCCGCCTTTCTCATCGGTCCCGATGGCCGGTGGCGGCAGGCCTACCACAAACGCGATCTCGTCATCTTCGGTGAATATGTGCCGCTGGTCCGCTGGCTGCCATTCCTGAAATGGCTCACCCCCATCACCGGCGGCTGGACGGCGGGCGACCAGCCGGTGACGTTTGAAATCAATCCGCAGGAAGAGGCACCGGACGAGCCGACCAATATTATTTTTCTGGATACGAACGACGGTTCACGAGGACGCTCACCACACCAAATCATCAAAACTTCACCGCTCATTTGTTTCGAGGACACGTTCCCCAGCACAACGCGTGAAGCCGCGCGGGACGACGAGGATTTCCTCGTCAACCTCACCAACGACGGCTGGTTCGGTGATAGCGCTGAGCAATGGCAGCACATGGCGAACTCCGTTTTTCGCGCCGTTGAAAACGGACTTCCCCTACTCCGCTGCGCCAACAACGGCATGAGCTGCCTGATTGATGGCCACGGCCGCATTAAATCGATCTTCCGCGACCAATACGGGAACGAATATGGCCAAGGGGCATTGAACGTTAAAATTCCCCTGCTATCACCCGCCGAAAAATCTGCACCGACGTTTTACAACCGGAACGGTGATTGGTTTGGCTGGAGCTGTGTCATGGTGACTATCCTTTTGCTCGTCAGAAAAATTACCGGCCGCAATGCCAGCCGGAATTGAGAAGAGCGCGGGCGGTTTGAAAATCACACATCGCAAATGGCCACCGCCTGCCGCAGCGACGCCAGCGGGTCAGCCTGCTTCGGCACGTATTCCTGCGCGACGAAGCCCTTGAAGCCCGTGACGACAATCGCCTGCATGATGCGCGAGTAATTCAACTCCTGCGTCGCGTCTATCTCCGAGCGCCCGGGCACGCCTCCCGTGTGGTAGTGGTCAAAATATTGGTGATTTTCGCGGATTGTGTCACACACATCGCCATCCATGATCTGCATATGATAAATGTCATAGAGCAGCTTGAACCACCCGGAACCAATGCGTTTCACCAGTTCGACGCCCCACGCGACATGGTCACACTGGTAATCCACATGGTCGCGCTTGCTGTTCAGCAATTCCATGCACAGCGTCACCTTCAGTTTTTCCGCCAGTGGTAAAATGCGTTGCAAGCCGACGACACAATTTTCCAAACCTTGTTCATCGTCGAGGCCGGCGCGGTTGCCGGAAAAACAAATCAGCCGCGCATAACCCGCGTCCGCCGTTTCCTGAAGCCGCTGCGTGTAAGCCGGCACCAGCCGGTCGTGATGCTCCACGCGGTTCCACGCCTTGGCAATGCCGCCAAGCCCGTCCATCGTTGGGAAACTCACCATCGAACAGGTCAGGCCATGCCGCTGGACAGTCGCGAATTCGGGCGGATTGAGCAGGTCAATCGCGACAAGTCCCATTGCCTTGCCGGCGGCGCAGAGGTCATCCAGCTTGATTTTGGGATAGCACCAGCGGCAGACGCTGTGATTGACGTTGCCCTTGAGCTTGACTGCATCGTTGGTTTTCCGACGGATCATGGCGCAGACATTGACAGGAAATTTAGGCATTGGCACGAATGGAATGTCGCGCGGCAGAAGTTGGCTTCAATATTTTCGGTAAATAAACCACCAGAACCATACCGTCCCCAGCGCGCCGCAGCTGGCCGCACCGATGAAATTTGCCTGCGGGCTGATGTGCCAGAGCCACGCGCCGAGAAAGGAGCCGCTCGTGACCGTGCAGTCGCGGACGAGATAATACGCGCCGTAAGTCCGCGCGCGGAGTTCCGGCTCGGCCTCGCCGATGATGAGCGCCTTGCGCGCCGGTTCGCCGAATTCCTTCAGCCCGCGCACGACGAACGCCAGCGCCAACCA
>Ga0302266_10003199_pt1 | contig 13387 bp, 9 predicted proteins | sample III_Bog_E1_2_FD_194559 | JGI IMG/M metagenome (GOLD analysis project Ga0302266, IMG submission 194559) | Peat permafrost microbial communities from Stordalen Mire near Abisko, Sweden - III_Bog_E1_2 | ecosystem: Environmental > Terrestrial > Soil > Wetlands > Peat | place: Sweden: Abisko... | reverse complement strand
GCGAAGCTCGTGGGGAGGAGACTCTTGCGCATGACCCCAAGTCCCGGGGATCGAGGGAGCTTCAGGGCCAGATTAACCTCGGGAATAGCTTCGAAACAGATCGCTCGGGTCCTCGGAGGACGAGCATTTGTGCCGACACCCCCTCGATGAGGTCGCCCTGCCCGCACGAGCCCTACGAGCGGGATCTCCGTGGCGGGGCGCCGGCACGATCCAGCGAGGAGCTGCTCGTGGCCCTTCAACGGTCGCTGAAAGGACGTAGCGACTTTTGTCTCCGCTGCATGCTGCGAGTAGTCCAAAGCCGCCTTGGAACTCCGGGCGAGGGAACAAATGACGTTCCCCAGGCTGCGGCAATTGCGCACCAGCTCAGGAACTTGCAATCGGCTGAGCTGATGGAGGCGGGGCTCAAGAAATTGGAGTCAGCGGGCCGTTACATCTGAAGGTTTTCCCTCTGAGGAGGCCCCCCGGGGGGTGGGTAAAATGAGCAAATTCGTGGGTCACCAGCTTGGTCTATGGACCAGAGCGCCCTTGTGGGCAACCAGACACCCCTCCCCTGCCGGCAGATTCACCAGGCGCCCACGCTGCCCGAGCGCTACCGCTGCGCTCTCGCAACTCTTCCTCCTATGGGTGAGTGGAGCCCGTATGAGAACTCCGATGCGTGGTTCTCGGAGTTCCACTTCAATGGCCGCGACTCATTCGCCCTGCCATTTGATCCGGACGGCTTTTTGTTCTCGCCGGTTGTGGAACTGCCACTGCCCGTGGCCATGGAGCCTGGGGAAGGCGGAGCGTATCGCCGCGGCGTCCGCAAGTACCGGAACATGCTAAGGAAGGGAGGCTCCCTCCCACCCATCACGATCCTTGCGAGCCCCTGTGGTGCGGCGACAAGCGACTGGTCCTGGCACCGTCAGGACGGAAATCACCGATGGGAGGCTGCGATTGCGGAGAGGCGGACCCATATTCCGGCAGTGTTCGGCTACCCTGAGTGGCACGTACCCGATTTGGCGGTCGGGCGCATTCACTCCCTCTCGGCCCCTGAGGCCGGCGGCACCCCATAATTATGGTGTACCCATTCGATATGAACACCCCTCTCTCAAGTATTGTAGCCCGGCGCCGGAAGCTCGCCGGGTCGATAGCGCTTGCCGCGCTTTTGCTCACTGCATGCGCCTCACCGTCCCCCTCGAACCCAACCCAGGCCGCGGTCGAGCAGCCTGTCACGTATGCGCAGCTGCACAGGCTCATGGTCAAGATCGCCGCAGAAACCCCATCTGGTGCCCGGGCTCTGCTTACGGAATCCATCCCATCTCCCGCTATTGCCATCCCTGGGGCCTCGGCATTGACAGTGAACCAGTGAGATGGCGGGCGCCTCGGTAATTCATTTCGTGATACGCTGTAACCTCACGCCATCTTGGAGCGTCATAACAAATATCCAACAAACTCCTTGAATCTCCGGAACATTTGCCGATGGTTCATATCGTAACAAGCACACACCTTTCCATGAAGCCCTCCTCACAATACCGCACGTTAGTGCCAAGCCGCCTGAGCGGTTGGCTGCGGCAGGGCTCTATCCCGACCGCAACAACCTTCGCGGGAAACCGCGGGCTCGATCTGGAACCGAGCAAGGGTGGGTTACGATTGAATCGTTGACGATCAGTTCTTCGTCCCGTTCGACCCGACCCACCCTCATCCGACGGTGGGATTTTTATTTTCCATCTTTCTTTAGCACCCCTCTTAAAAATTCTCCTTCATCATCCGTTCAGCAACTCAGACAGTCATAACACATCTTCGCAAATGACCCTCCATTCACAGCCGAAATTAGCGCCGGCCCTCGGGACAAGCCCCGAAGGACGCTCGCTGACGCTGTGCCCAATGTGGGCCGCCATCCCGAGGATAACCTCAAAGCAAGGTTATCAGTTTAATCTGGATAGCGCAGGCGTCACAGGAGGTGGGAAAGCCAGCTAGGGCGGAAAGCAACCGCACACTGAGCCGACCCACTTCCACCCCGGAAGTGGGTTTTTTGTTGGCCAGACGCCAAGCCACTTCCGGACCGGGTCCTACACCTTTCCAATTTCCAAGTGGCTTCACAGCTGAGCCCCACGAATCAGCGAAGACGCCTTCCCACACTGGGGGCGGGTCCAATCCGGCGAAAGCCGAGAGGGACGGCAGGTGGTTCTTTTCTTCAGATAGAAGCCAGCGCCGGAGCGTAAATCGGCCTAAACTCCGTGAGGCTCCAGCCACATTCGTGGCCAGGCGATGGCAAGAGCTGGGTGGTCGCGCGCTCGCGCGGTAAGGGGCATTCGTGCCCGCCACCCAGCTTTTCACTTTCATGTCGCCCTCATCGTCTAGTGGCAGGACACGCGCCTTTCACGCGCGGCGCGCCAGTCCGATTCTGGCTGGGGGCGACACTTTCACGCGAACGTAGATCAACTGGATAGATCCCCTGACTACGGATCAGGAAGTTGCAGGTTCGAACCCTGCCGTTCGCGCCATTCTCCCTGCTATCGTTGACCCGAGACAGCGGGCACTTAACTCCGTCGGGTCCCCTGGTGCTGTGGTACCCGGCAAGCACGAAGCCGAAGCGTAGCGTGCAGGAATAATCTCTCTCGCGGTAGTAGCTCAGTCGGTTAGAGCGCCACGTTGCCAACGTGGAGGCCGAGGGTTCGAGTCCCTCTTACCGCTTAATTTCCGGTGGGGCATCGAGGGCTGGGAGCGGCGTCCAAGGCGGTGGAGCCTTGCGTCACATGCGGGTGAGAACCTGAGCATCCTGGAGCGACCTGGGACCCATCGGACACTTTCAAGAATCTCCGTTCAGTCTGCGCTGCGGCTTCGCGCGGCAGGCAGGGCTAAACGCGTCGGCTTGTGCCGTCGGTTGGTATCAGAGTGCCCGCGATGCGAAGCGCGGTTGAGCCCCACGGGCCTGCATTCATGGCCGAGGCGGAGACACTTTCGTATGGGTCACTAGCTCAATGGCAGAGCTGCTGCCTTTTAAGCAGTAGGTTCTGGGTTCGAGTCCCAGGTGTCCCACAATTCTGGATACGCATGGAACTGTACCTCAGTTGGCAGAGGAGCGCCCTCATAAGGCGAATGTCGGTGGTTCAAGTCCACCCAGTTCCCCCACTTTCACGCGTCAGTGGCAGAGCGGCAAATGCAGCGCGCTGTAAACGCGCCGCCCTTCGGGGCTTCGAGGGTCCGAGTCCTTCCTGACGCACCATTTCGCAGAACCATTTTTGGTGACGTAGCTCAGTATTGGTAGAGCAGCGGTCTGAAAAGCCGCGTGTCGGTGGTTCGAACCCACCCGTTACCGCCAATCTCGCGGTTGTAGTTTAGTGGCAAAACCTCTGTTTTCCAAACAGGTGTCCCGGGTTCGATTCCCGGCTACCGCTCCATCCACTTATGGTCCCGTAGCTCAGCTGGTTAGAGCACGCGCTTGATAAGCGCGGGGTCGGTGGTTCGAACCCACCCGAGACCACCATTTCGATGGGCCGGTAGCTCAGTGGAAGAGCGCGTCGTTCGCAACGATGAGGTCAGGGGTTCGATCCCCCTTCGGTCCACGATTTTCGTTCGCGTGGTGTAGTGGCAGCACTGCGGGTTCACGTAGCCTAGCGGCCGGCGCGGCACTGACGCATGCCTAGGCAACTGCGTCGGATAATGCTGCGACGGAAAACCCCCGCAAGGGGTGGCGCGGGTTCGATTCCCGTCGCGAACATTTTCCAGAGTCGGGCGCGAGCTTTTCTCTCGCGACGACGAACACAGCTTTGTTGCAGAGTGGAGGAGCCTGCTTGTCCTCGCCACCCTCATAAGGTGGAGATCGCTGGTTGAAATCCAGTCTCTGCACCCAATTTCAGAGATAGGAACGTAGCTCAATTGGTAGAGTAGCGGTCTCCAAAACCGTTGGTTGGGGGTTCGACTCCCTCCGTTCCTGCCATTTTCCGGGGTGTAGCTTAGTCTGGTAGAGCGCCTGGTTTGGGACCAGGAGGTCGCAGGTTCGAACCCTGTCGCCCCGATTTTCGGCGGGTGGCGGAACTGGTAGACGCGCCGGGCTTAAACTCCGGTGAGCGCAAGCTCGTGCGGGTTCGACCCCCGCGCTGCCGACCAATTTTCTTGGGCCTGTAGCTCAGCTGATAGAGCGCTTCGATGGCATCGAAGAGGTTGACGGTTTAAGTCCGTCCAGGTCCACGATTTCAGGCGCGCACATCGTCGAGGCGCATGTCGATGAGGTCTTCAAGGGGAAATCGGTAGCGGCGAAGCTCCTTGGACAAGGGGTGGAACAGCCCGCCAGCCCGCTTGAAGAATAGTCGGTGGCAGCAGAACAGGCAGGCGGTAGCGTCCGCGAACAACTCGCAGGGTTGCATGCGAATCGTCCGCTGAAGGATCATCTCTCGCTCCCTTTCCAACTGTATCAATAATTGCGCTGCGGATGGGAGGGTGGCGATGAAGGCTTCCGAGAGGCGCGGTCCGCGGGTATGCAACCGCACAAGGAATTCCTTGTGCGCAAGCAGCGCGGTCTTAAGGCGCAGGGAAACAGCGCCGTACTCGAAACTGAAACTGGCGTGCTTATAGTCCGCAACATGGGCGGCCTCATGCCATAGAGCCCACTGGCGGCGTTTCCCCTTTGCGGCGGACGAGATATAGACAGTCTTTTCCTCCTTTACGTAGCCCGCTGTGCCTGCACCAAGAATGCCTTGGTACGGCGGCACTTCGATCACCGCAACCCCACGAGCCTCCAAGTATCCCTCAGGGTTTTGACACGCTCTCGGCACGTCGGGGATCAAATATACGCGATGGTCAACGGCAACCTCCGTTTCCGTGTTCCCAATCCGATTCCAGTTTCAAAATGCGCGGGTAGCTTAATGGTGAGAGCATCTCGTTTACACCGAGAGGGTTGGGGGTTCGAGTCCCTCCTCGCGCACCACTCTCATTGCTCGGTAGCTCAGTGGCAGAGCAGGTGCCTGTTAAGCACTTGGTCGCTGGTTCGACCCCAGCCCGAGCAGCCATCTTTACGGGGCGTAGCGAAGTGGCAACGCGCACGGCTGGGGGCCGCGAGATCGGCAGTTCGATCCTGCCCGCCCCGATTTTTCAGTGGCCCGCGACCGAGCCTGGTGAACGGACCTCGCAGCAAACGAGGAAGCGCGCGGTTCAACTCCGCGGCGGGTCTCCAATTTTTGGGGTGGTAGCTCAACTGGTTAGAGCATTCGCCTGTCACGCGAAAGGTTGCCGATTCGAACTCGGTCCATCCCGCCATTTTTCGGGCCTGTAGCTCATCTGGAAGAGCGCCTGCTTTGCAAGCAGGGGGCGACCGGTTCGAGTCCGGTCAGGTCCAAATTTCGGCGGGATCGTTAAGCGGTTATGACGGGACGATGACATCGTCTTATCCCAGGTTCGAATCCTGGTCCTGCCACCATCTTGGTTTGCATGAAAAAACAACCATCGCCCCTAGGGCAACTGGGGTTTCGCCGCATAAACACGGGCAATCCGCCTACATTTCCGCAGTTCGTACGGATCGAGCGTGGCTGCGTGGTCATCCATAAGGGAGGTAATCCGTCGAACGCGTACGACGTTTCGCTGTCCCGCATCCCCGATTACCATGCTCTCGCCCAGTGGGTTCTTCACCTCTGCGAGAAGGACTGGTTTGATACGGTTAAGTGCCTCCAGTTCATCGAGTGCGTGTGTGAGAGCAAGGGTTGGACGCCGCACACCCCGCAGCATTGAGCGCACGGGCAGTCTCTAGTGAATTAGCCGTTCTGGGACTTAGGTCTCACAGATCAAGCACCTCGGCTCATTGAGGTGGTTTGCAAGAAATCAGCCCTCGCCGCTTTCCATTTCTCTTACTGCGAGAGACCACCATCTTGGGATATGGAATCCAGCTCCCCCCTCCGCTCCGTCCTCACCAAGTCCATCGACAAACGCCTGGGCGATGTCCATACGGTGCTCAATGGGCTGGTCATGGCGAAAGGCCGTGCGCTCACCGCCGAAGAGATGGCCTCCGTCGAGGCAGCCGAGGAGATAATCAATGATGTCCGCAACGACATCTGGAAGCTGGCAGGGCAAGACACGCAGAACTAATTTCGCCCCTTTTCTCATCGGTAGATCCGTTGCGTTTCAGGCGACAGGTCCTCGGTTCCAAACCGAGCGAGACCGCCAATTTCCGGGGTGTAGCTTAGTCTGGCAGAGCGCTTCGTTCGGGACGAAGAGGCCGCAGGTTCGAATCCTGCCACCCCGATTTTTCGTTGCCTGGTGGTGTAATGGTAGCACGGGAGGCTTTGACCCTCTTGGTCGTGGTTCGAAACCACGCTAGGCAGCCAACGAATTCTTTCCTATGGCGTGCTAGCTCAATGGTAGAGCAGCTGACTCTTAATCAGTAGGTTCGGGGTTCGAGTCCCCGGCGCGCCACCAATCTCCCCATCTTGCTCGCGTAGCTCAGTCGGTAGAGCACGTCCTTGGTAAGGACGAGGTCACCAGTTCGATCCTGGTCACGAGCTTTCTTTCCATGGGCGTGTGGCGGAATTGGGAGACGCAGCAGGCTCAAACCCTGCCGAGGTTAACAACTCATGCCGGTTCGAATCCGGCCTAGCCCACGATTTCATCATTTGATGCCTCGGTAGCTCAGTTGGCAGAGCGACGCTTTCGTAAAGCGTAGGTCGTCGGTTCGAATCCGACCCGTGGCTCCATTTACTCGGAAGCGTGGCTGAGCGGTTTAAGGCACCTCGTTGGAAACGAGACGCGTCCACAATGGCGCCGAAAGTTCGAATCTTTCCGCTTCCGTATTTTGGTGGGTTGGCAGAGTGGCCTAATGCACCCAGCTTGAAATTGGGAGCGCTTCACCGCGCCGCGTGTTCGAATCATGCACCCACCGCCAATCACTTTACGCGCCTGTGGTGGAATTGGGATACACGCGTGTTTGAGGGACACGTGCCGCAAGGCATAGCAGTTCGACCCTGCTCAGGCGCATTCTTTTGCCCAGGTAGCTCAGTTGGATAGAGCACAAGTTTCCGAAACTTGGGGTCGCGCGTTCAAATCGCGCCTTGGGCACATTTTCATTCACGGCAACTCTTTCGCCCGGTTCGTCTAGCGGTCAGGACGGGACCCTCTCAAGGTTCAGGCAGCGGTTCGACCCCGCTATCGGGCGCCACTTCATGGAGGCCATAGCTCAATCGGCAGAGCACGAGATTGTGGATCTCGGGGTTGCGAGTTCGATCCTCGTTGGTCTCCCCATTTACGGCCGTTTAGCTTAGTGTTCAAAGCACCTGACCCATAATCGGGTAATCGCGGGTTAAAATCCGGCAGCGGCCACCACTTTCTCAGCCGGTTGCGGAGGGTTTGTGCCGGCGAGGAGATAAGCTGGCCCGGGCAACCGGAGTAGGATCACCTCCATCCCGCCAAGCACCATTTCAGGCTTCGTGCTCCGGTGGCGCAATTGGATAGCGCAGCTCGGTCCTAACGAGAAGGCTCCCTGTTCGAATCAGGGCCGGAGCGCCATTTACTGAGCGATTCCGCTGCGGTCGTCCAATTGGATAGGGCCTCGATTTTCTAAATCGAATGATGCCGGTTCAAATCCGGCCCGTAGCTCCAACTTTCCACGGTGAGGTGGCTGAGTGGTTTAAGGCACCTGTCTCGAAAACAGAAGTACCGAGAGGTACCGCGAGTCCGAATCTCGCCCTCACCGCCATTTTCTTTCGCCGGCGTGGTGGAATTGGTAGACACGCGAGTCTCAGAAGCTCGTGACCATCGAGGTCGTGCCCGTTCGAGTCGGGCCGTCGGCATTTTGGAGATGTGGGTGAGAGGTCTAAACCAGAACTTTGCTAAAGTTCCGCGCCAGGTATCCCCTGACGCCGATAGTTCGAATCTATCCATCTCCGCCATCTTCGCCATCTTCGCCGGCGTAGCTCAATGGCAGAGCACGTGTTTTGTAAACACGCGGTTGCGGGTTCGAGTCCCATCGCCGGCTCCATTCACGGAAAGATCCGCCATCTTGGCGCATGCAAATAAAAGCCTACGCGGACAAGGTGAACAGTCTCGCAGCAACGCAGGGTCGCCCTGACGGGTTCCCCGAGGAGCTAACGGGCTACGCCGCGCAGGCGGCGGTCAAGGTACTCGACGCCAATTGGCAAGCTTACCTCGGGGACCTTGAGAAACAGGGCGCGACTCACATCATCGAGAAGACGCGCGACGTTCTTCGCGGCGACATTGACGGCACCATCGCTGAACTGAACCGATTCAAGGCGCTTTTATAGCGCTAATCCTGCCCGACACGGGCGCATGACTTTGCGGGGGTGGCGAAATGGTAGACGCACCAGTTTTAGAACCTGGCGCTGAAAAGCATCCGCGTTCGAATCGCGGTCCCCGCACCACTGCCCGGTAGTGTAATGGTAGCACAGCAGACTCTGAATCTGCGTGTCTAGGTTCGAGTCCTAGCCGAGCAGCCAATTTCTGAAGAAAAGAGCCACAGGCCCTTCGCGCGTGATCGACTTTCACCATGAGCGCAGTCCTCGACCAGACCATTGTTCTCGATGTCAACCGGGTTCACCTCCCGATTGACGCAAGGACCGTTCGTGACGCGATCACTGCCATGACGGGCGAGAACCCCGCCTTGGCCTTCGACATCGAGTACGCTCTCGGTCCAGACGGCCGCCCGAACTACGATGAGCCTTTGGAGCGTCGCACAGTCACATGGGCGGAGTGGGTCTCTCTTCCCGTGCGCCCCTTCGACGTGGTGATCGAGACCGCACGTGGATGGCTGCGGGCGCCCACGGTTATCATGGCTCCTGCCTACGCTGACATGCCTCACGCACGCCCTCGCCTCTCCCCCCAGGGGGTCTACGAGCGTGACGGGTGGCGGTGCCAGTACACGGGCAAACGCCTGCGGCCGGAGGAGGCGAACATCGACCACGTCATCCCGAAGGACCGTGGCGGCGGCGATACCTGGGAAAACCTCGTAACCTGCACCAGGTCCATCAACTCGTGGAAGGGCAACCGCCTTAACAGCGAGTGCGGCCTCAAGTTGATCCGCAGGCCCCGGGCACCCCTCGGGCTTCCCCGTTGCAGCCTCATCCGGACGCCCAAGCACCCGGACTGGCTGCTGTTTCTCACCTGCCCTCAGCCATCTCGTAAGGACGCAGCCGCTTAAAAACCGGCTGCTTTCTTACCCCCTATACCCGTGACCCTCACACTCACAGAAAACATCTCCCTGCTGGATGTCATGCCCATCGTTGACGCCGTCGTGGCGCAGATGAGCCGGCACCTGCCTGCGCACGTATCGGCGCAGGACTTGGCCAGTGCCGGCAAACTCGCCGTGATGGAGGTCCTGGGGGACTTCAACAACGATCTCTCGCAGGATCGCGGCTACGTCGTTTGCCGAGTAAGGGGAGCTGTTCTTGACGAGATGCGCAGGCTGGACCCCTTGTCTCGCTACGGCCGGGCTCGGGTTAAGGGGCTCCAGAAGGCGCTCGCCTACCTGGAGTCCACCCTCAACCGCGCTCCCACCGATGCGGAGATCGCAGACGAAATGGGAGTGCCCGAGGACGAGGTCCGCAAGATCGAGAACCTTGCCGCTTCGGCTGAGCGGCTAAGCACCGACGCCATTGAGGTCAGCGGCGGTAGCCTTCGCTCCATCGTTGACGCCGATGCTGTCTCCCCGGCCGAGAGTGCAGAGGAGAGCGAAAGCGCCGCCCTTATCCGGGCAGCAATCCAGCGGTTGACGCCCGGTCAGTCCAGTGTCCTCCAGCGGTACTACTTCGGTGGGCTAACGCTCCAGGAGATTGCTGCCGAGATGGGACTCAGCGTTGTCCGCGTTCACCAGCTGAGGGTGGCGGCTGAAGAGAAGCTGCGGGGCGACATTGCGCTCATCGACGCGATGGTAGAGATCCAGACTTAAGCCTGCACCATGAAGGGGCGAGCCGGCCGGCACCGGCCGCCCTGACCGGGAGGCCCGTTAGTTCGCGGAAGGCGTAGCTCCGAGGCACCCCCGCCCCAGTGTTTCTACGATCACGCGGTTGAACTGGCCCACATCGTAAGGCTTGGCGATCATCCCGCAAAACCCGTGCTCCTTGTGGTTCGCCATGATTGGGTCACTTGAATAGCCGCTTGAGACGACAACCTTCACGGCGGCGTCGATTTCTCGCAGGTAACTCAGAGCCTCTCGCCCGCCCATCCCCCCTGGGACCGTCAGGTCCATGATGACAAGCGAGAACGGTGTACCGTCTTCGAGCGCTGCATTATACTTATCAATGACTTCCCGCCCATCGCTTACGGCGACAACTTCTAGGCCGATTCGGCGCATGAGCATCGTGGCCATGCTCCTAATACTGGGCTCATCGTCCATGAAGAGAATCTTCCCCTTCATTGGGACAATCGCCGACAGGGACGCCGCTTCAGGGAGGGCTTTGCTTGCACGCAGGGCGGGCATCCAGATATGGAAGGTCGTCCCTTTTTTGAGTTCGGAATCAACGTCGATAAGGCCACGGTGCTTCTTTATGATCGAGTAGACTGCCGCTAGCCCAAGGCCGGTTCCTGTCTGCTTGGTAGTGAAATACGGGTCAAAGATGTGGGGCAAATCCTTCGGCTTAATTCCGGTTCCGCTGTCTTGGATCGAAATATGCACATAGTCTCCGGGATCTACAGCCGGCCGGCCTATCCCTATAACGGCGTGATTCCTGGCGACGATGCGAATGGTTCCTCCTTCGGGCATGGCCTGCACGGCGTTAATTACGAGATTCTGAATCACCCGCCCGAGCTGTCCTTTGTCGGCATCGACCGGCCACAGGCCGTCTTCCAAATCAAAGGTGCAATTGGCCTTTGCTCCGTGAAGGGCGAATTCGGTGACCTCACGGACAACCGAAGTGAAATCCACAGCGGACCGGACGGGTTCTCCTCCGTTTGCAAACGTGAGGAGCTGCTGGGTAAGGTCGCGAGCGCGCAAGGTGGCCGACTCTGCCTCCCGAACGCAAGTGGCCAGGTCGGAGTCGCCTTGTATGTCGAGCTTTGCAAGGGAGAGGTTGGCAATTACCGCCGTCAGGATGTTGTTGAAATCATGGGCAATTCCACCGGCAAGAATGCCCACAGATTCGAGGCGGGACGCCCGTACCAACTCCTTCTCCATGCGCTCCCGCTCGGTAATGTCCCTGAACACAAGCACCATGCCGATCACTTTGCTGCCATGGTCGTGAATCGGCGTGTTGCATCCTTCGACCGTCCGCTTAACGCCTGATCGAGCGACGAGCACCGTTTGGTCAGGAAGTTCGAGGGTGCTGTCTATGAGGAGGTTCGGCATTGCCAGGGTCCCGCGAGCGTGGTCCTTGTGTTCGAGGACGCAGATTTCCGTGATACGCACCCCGACGCATTCTCCCTCTTCGTATCCGACGAGAATGGACGCAGCTGGATTGATGAACTGCACGTAGCCGTTTACGTCAGTGGTTATGACGCCTTCAGCCATCGCTCGAAGCGTGACGGCGAGCTTCTCGCGCTCCGAGGCTAGTGCTTCCTCTGTGTGGCGTCGGTGCGTAATGTCGGTTATCACACCGACAAATTCGAACCGGTCGTTGCCCAAAGGGGTGATGGAGACCTGCTCATGCAGCCAATAGGTGAACCGGTCCCCGACGACCTCGAACTCTTGCTCGTATCCTGGCTGATGTTTAGCCAACGCGCCCTTGTACCGCCTTATCATCACGGGAAGATCCGGGACTTTTAATTTCCGCCAATCGAGCACGAGCCTGCTATCCTCGGCCTTCCCATCCCGTTCTCCGAACAGCTTGCGGTAGAGCGCCGAATCAGCGGCAAACGTGGTCCATGCATAGTCCCCAGATCCGTCGGGCTCCAAGACCGAATGCCATATCAGGCAGTCGGCCGCTTCGAGGATGTGCTGCATTTGAGCGTCACTCTTCTTCAACGCCTCGGTTGCCTCGTGCGTCGCCGTGACATCCATGAGAATCCCGGTTAGAGACCATTCGTCCTCTGTCACCTTCGTGATACGGACGTGCTCGTGCATCCAACGGGATTTGCCTCCAGCGAGCACCAAATACTCCTGCTCGTATTTTGAAGCTCCGGCAATAATAGCGGCATTGCTCTTTGCGCTCATTTCCGGGAGCGACGGCACCATGTTGACATCCCACAGCTGATATGGATGCAGCGGTGGGTCGCATCCGAAAATCCTTCGATACAAATTGGAAGGCGGGATGTGGAGGACCCATACAGCGTCGATTCCACCGGGCTTGCGAAATACGTTTGCTCGCCAAAGCAGGCAGTCGGCCGCGTTCAGAATCTGTTGAACGTCGTCTGCATGGGTAAGGTGTGGCTCGCTAGCGCTGCTTTCCGACGGAGTCTCAACCGTTATTCCGCTCACGTTCCATGAGTTTTCATCAATTGGCCGGATCTCAACATGTTCAAGGAGCCAGAATAGGCGGCCATTGTTGACCACCCTGAATTTTTGGCGGTAAGCCTTTTCCCCGCCCAAGATGGCCTTGTTCCCGAAGGCTGTCATTGCGGGCAAGTCAGGGGCGGTGACGTGGCTCCAAAGGCGTTCACTGCGGGTGGTGCAGGTCAGCCCAAACACCCGCTCGGTCAGTTCGGATGCGCAGATGTCGAAATCGAGCCACCGAAGCGAATCCTTGTCCCTAACGACAACAACGCTCCACTTCATCCCGGCTTGTTCGAGTTTCGAATGGCTCCGCCCAGGGTCATCGGGGTTGGGTTCGGTTTGGATCATTAGGTGTAGAGCCCATTGGTGTCGGTTGTCGGGCCTCCACTAGCCGAGCGGGGCAGTCCCGGCCTAAGAAAGGATCGTACCTTTCGTGTCACAGTTTAGAGAAGACTGGCCTTCTGGTCTCTCGTTTTTTTGCTGTTCTTAGCGCGTCTATTGACTGAAGGACAGCTACCCCCCCGGGGGTGAGACTCCAGGGCACGCACTTCGGGCAACCCGGTTCAAACGAAGCGGCTATGGCAGGTTGCTCGCCTGCGACTCTTTACAGACTTATCGGAGAGTCATTCCTCCATCAGCGCGGGCGCCTTTGCGGCAAGTCCCCACATAGCTGTTCCGGATTTACGGCTGAAGGCCCAGTGGGCAGGCACACCCCATAATTTAGGAATGCCAGGGATGCCCACAGAACCTACTGTCCAATCCGAGGCGGCAGCGTTTTGGCGGTGGTTCGATGGATCGAGAGTGGTGGGCCAAGGAGGAGCCCCACTCCTCCTCTTTCACGGAAGCTCGTGCGAAGACATTGAGACGATCAACCGGCAAGACACTGCCTACGGCTACTTCTTCACGCCCGAGCGCTCGGCTGCGGATTTCTACAAGGGCAACCGGGGCGGCAAAACTTATGAGGTCTACCTGAACGCAAGGCGGATCGCGGACCTCGAAGACGACCAAGTGTTCGAAGCCATAGCCCGCGAGGCGATTGATGAC
>Ga0302266_10003183_pt1 | contig 13431 bp, 13 predicted proteins | sample III_Bog_E1_2_FD_194559 | JGI IMG/M metagenome (GOLD analysis project Ga0302266, IMG submission 194559) | Peat permafrost microbial communities from Stordalen Mire near Abisko, Sweden - III_Bog_E1_2 | ecosystem: Environmental > Terrestrial > Soil > Wetlands > Peat | place: Sweden: Abisko... | reverse complement strand
CCTATGGATGGATATGGTGTTGAGGTACAAGCCAATAAGGCAACGATTCGAAGCGGAGAGCAGCCTGTTGAAAAAAGCCTCCGCCCAATCTTGCATCTTCATGGCAGTCTTTGTGTATATCCGGTGACTTATGACTTCGAAAAACGCCCTGGCTCGGACACGTCTTGGATGGTTGATCGCCCCCCAAAATTTTTATTCGACCCGGATGCATTAGGAAATCTATTTCATCCATTTGAAAGAATTCAACCAGGTGTAACGTACACGTACGTACATGAACGATTCATTGCGCCTATACCCGATAAAGCTAAAGGATTAGAGGGGGAATTCATTAAGGAGGTTTATGACAAGGCGGTTGATTTCCTGAGCACTGCAAAACAAGTAATTTGTATCGGCTACAGTTTTAACCAACATGATCAGCACTCATACGAGAAATTGCTATGTGCCGCTTCTGGTAAGTCAGTTCTTGTCGTCGCACCTGATTCAGAATCCTCAGTTAAACGCTTAGCTGCTGAATTCCCTGAGATTGAGTGGTCAGCTCAAAGTATGTCTTTTGCAAGCTGGGTATCCAATGATTATCCGGGAGCGCGATAGGGTGGGCACATCGTGCCCACCGGTCTTGTGTTCTTTTTTCTTTCCCCTGTTCCGCCACCGAGTAGCGCAGGCTGGTCAGGGAATTCTGACGAATATGTTTGAGCACGTGGCCGCGTAGCGGGTCGTGCGAGTTTATGAGGAAGCCTGACCAGTCGAGCAACGCAGGGAATCCCGCGAGGGATGGCGGATTGGGGGCGCCTTCTTTCGATTACATTTCTTGGCAAGATCAAGAAAGGTAATCAGTTGCCGGTCTGCCACCGGCGAGTTTGGTATTTTGTCAGTTACCCTTCGACAAGCTTAGGGCGAACGGCTACTTATCCATTCGCCCCAAACATCATCCTCTTCGCCACAAATCGCTTCGCGAATGGCAAACAATCCAGCGCACTAAGCGCAACAGCGCGACCCGCACTAACCAGCGGCAAATCGTTGGAGAATAGCCGCACCAAGCCATCGGTAAAGCGTATCCCCGCTTCGCGGTCGGTACGGCGTTGGTTGCGATAGGCGGCGAGCATTGCGTCTGTGCCCAAGGCTTCCGGTGCGGCATTGAGAATTTCCTGTGCCAGCTCCCACGCATCGCGCAGCCCCATGTTGAAACCCTGCCCAGCCACCGGATGCATGGTCTGTGCGGCGTTGCCGAGCAGCACGGTGTGCGGTATGGGGGATTGTTGCGGCGCGCGTTTCAGGCCGAGGGGGAAGCAGGTGCGTTTGCTTACAGTCAAGAATTCTCCGACGCGATCACCGAAGTGGCGCTGGAGTTCGTTCAGGAATTTCGTGTCATCCCATGCCAGCATTTCGTGCGCGCATTGATGCGGTGCAGTCCATACCAATTCGTACCCGTTCTGGAACGGCAGCAACGCCACCGGCCCTTGCGCGGTGAAGCGTTCGTAGGCCATGTCGGTTTGTGGTGCGGAGCAGGTGATGTGGGTGATGAGCGCGCTTTGCCCGTAGTCTCTTACTTCCGGCGGATACTGTTGCGCCAGTAATTTTCCGCCATCGGCGACTACGGCAAGGCGGGTGCGCAGGGAGTGTTCTTCCCCGTTTTGTTGGTAGCCAATGGTGGCGCAGTCATCTTCACCTTGCAGTCGGGTGACACTCGCGCCGTAAATCGCGGTGATGTTACTGTGCTGCAAAGCCATGTCTAACGAGTCTTGCAGCGCGGGGTAAGGCAACACGTAGCCGAGTTCCGGCACGTTCAATTCATTGGCACGCAATATGGTGCGGCCAAAACTCTGGCGCTGCGAGATGTGGATGGTGCGGATGGACGACACGTCGTGCAGTGCATTCCACACACCGATGCGTTCCAACAACAGGCGGCTGCCGTAGGACAACGCGAGGGCGCGCGCGTCGTTGCTGGCGGCATTGGCCGGGCGAGCTTCCAGTACACAAACATTCAAACCGCTGTCGCGCAACGCGAGCGCCAGCGAAGCACCGACGGGGCCGCCGCCGATGATGGCGATGTCGTTAGTCATGATGGTCAGCGCTTTCGTTATTTTTTACTTCACCCAGAAGCCCACTCGCATCCTTCTCATCCAGTTCCATTTTTGGCACGGAATTCTTGATGCGTTTTTCAACTTCCTTGATGTGTTCGGCAGGTAGAATCTGCTCCGGGAGTGTCCCGCCGATGCGTTCGATAGCGGCGCGCACTTCTTTGCCAACCGCCTCATGTGTATGGATAGCTTGCTGCTGGTTGTTGATCCTTTCGCGCGCCAGTTTGTCGCGGGTTTGGGTCATGCGGAATTGATTGGCGGCCAGTTCGGTGGCGTTCATCCGATCCAGCAATTGCTCTTTGGCCGGAATGTTCTTTTTGGTTTTGATGGCATCACCGCCAAGCCCGCCATATAGCCCTTTGTAGCCTGCATCGTGGAATACGCCGAACATTTTATCCTGTACGCCTGCCTGCCGGGCTGCGCCAGAAAGCGCTTTGAATTCTTCCGAGGTCTGCTTGCGCAGTTCGAGCCGTTCTTGGTCGGCAGCAAGTTGTTCGCTGAGCTCTTGCTTGCGTGCCTGTATGGCGAAATATTTTTGCGCATAAGCGATTTCCGGTTTGCGCGAGTCGCCATTTTGGGCGATTAAATAGCAGGCAAAACGGGAAAGCTGGTAGTCATCAACTTCGCGCGTGCTACCTGATCCCAGCCCGACCATTTTGCCGGTGCCGGCAAAATGGTTTTGCGGATTATTTCCCGATTGTTCACAAGAAGTTATCGCGCGTTTGATGGCATCGTCAAAGCGACGCCATTGGGAATAGCCCAGTAACGTTTGCAAGTCGCGCGCGCTCCAAAATTCGGCACCGTGGTCGTTGGACTGTTTTAATTCTTCGAAGGATTGATCGCCGATAGTTGGAATATTTTTTGAGATCATGACCGCATCAACTCTTCAATCGCTGCCACCGTCTTCGGCGCGGCTTCGGTCAGCACTTCGCAGCCTTGCGCGTTGATGACTACGTTGTCTTCGATACGAATGCCGATGTTCCAAAAGGCTTGCGGTACGTCGTCTGCCGGGCGGATGTAGCAGCCCGGCTCCACGGTGAACGCCATGCCGGGTTGCAGCGTGCGCCAGTTACCCTCAACCTTATAAGCGCCGACATCGTGTACGTCCATGCCCAGCCAGTGGCCGGTGCGGTGCATGTAGAAGCGTTTGTAGCTTTCGCTTTCCAGTACGGCGTCCAGAGTGCCTCTGCACAGTTTGAAATCAATCAGGCCTTGCGCGATGACGCGTAGCGCGGCATCGTGCGGATCGTTCCAGTGGTTGCCGGGGCGGGCGGCGGCGATGGCGGCGGTCTGTGCGGCCAGCACCATTTCATACACGTCCTTTTGGGCGGCGCTGAATTTTCCATTTACCGGAAAGGTGCGCGTGATGTCGGCGGCATAGCCGTCCATTTCGCAGGCGGCATCGATCAGCAGCAGGTCGCCGTCCTTGAGTTGCGCATCGTTGCCGATGTAATGCAGCACGCAGGCATTGGCGCCGCCCGCGACGATGGAGGTATAGGCGGGTGCCTGCGCGCCGTTCTTGCGGAATTCGTGCAGCAACTCCGCCTCGATTTCATATTCCATCATGCCCGGTTTGGTAGCGCGCATGGCGCGGATGTGCGCGGTGCTGGAAATGTTGGCGGCACGGTGCATGGTGGCGAGTTCATCGCTATCCTTGAATAAGCGCATCTCGTCCAGTAAAACACGCACATCGTGGATCTCGTTCGGCGCGCTGATGCCGCTGCGCGCTTTCTCCTGCACGCGGCTACGTACGCCGAGCAGGCGCGTATCCCAAGCCGCATCATGACCGACGGGATGAAATAGCGCGGGCTGGTTGCCCATCAGTTCAACCAGTTTTTCGTCCAGTTGCGTGATGGGATAGGTTGCGTCGAAACCGAAAGTGGATTTTGCCGCATCGGGGCCGTGACGATAGCCGTCCCAGATTTCGCGCTCCATGTTTTTTTCGCGGCAGAACAGGATGGATTGCGGCATGTCTCCTGCAATCAACACCAGCACCGATTCTGGTTCGTTGAAACCGGTAAGGTAATGGAAGTGGCTATCGAAACGGTAGGGATAGTGCGCATCACCATTGCGTACCGCTTCCGGCGCAGTGGGAATGACGGCGATGCCGCGTCGCATCTGGCTAATGAGGCGGGCGCGGCGGCTGGTATAGATGGCGGGATTAAGCATGGCCGACATTCTGCGACGCGCGCAGCTCCTTGTCGAGTTCTTCCAGGCGTTGCGGTGTGCCGACATCCACCCAGCGACCGGTGTAATGTTCTCCGCTAACCTTGTTCAGCGCGATCTGCGCGAGTAGCAACGGGAGGAGTGGAGCTTTGGTTCCGCGTACGATGTCGGCAAACAGCGATGGCTGGTAGAGGCCGATGCCGCTGAAGGTAAGCTTTGGAGTGCTATCGGTCACACGCCCATGCCGCAAACCGAAATCCCCGTTGGGATGCTGCACGGGGTTGTTAACTAGCACGAGGTGCACGGCATCGCCGCGCTCTTGGAGCGCTGCTGCGTAGGCAGGCAGGTGCGCGAAATCGTAGTCGCAGTAGATGTCGCCATTGATGACGGCGAAGGGTTCATCTCCCAGCAGATGCAGGGCGTAGGCGATGCCTCCCGCAGTTTCCAGTGCAGACGGATGTTCCGGCGAGTAGCGTATCTGTACGCCGAACCGGCTGCCGTCGCCCAAAGCGAGTTCAATTTGCGCACCAAGATGCGCGTGGTTGATGATGATCTCGGTGATTCCCGCACGCACGAGCCTTTCGATGTGCCACACGATCAGCGACTTGCCACCCGCCATCAGCAAAGGCTTTGGGGTGTGGTCAGTGAGTGGGCGCATGCGTTCGCCGCGACCCGCCGCCAAAATCATTACCTTCAAAACGTGAACCCCACGGCAGGCTGATTTTTCTCCAGCACGTCCAGCAGATTGAGCAGCGGTTTGAGATCGATGTAGCGCGCACAGGCGCGACGCAGGTAGTCCATCACCAGCGGCATATCCTTAAGGTAGCCTTCCTTGCCGTCGCGGTGATACAGGCGCGCGAAGATGCCGAGCACCTTGATGTGGCGCTGCACACCCATCCATTCGTAATCGCGGTACAGGTCGGCAAAGTCTTGATGCACCGGCAGCCCGGCCTTGCGTGCTTTTTCCCAATAGCGGATCAGCCAGTCCAGCACTTCGGCCTCTTCCCAGCGGATGTAAGCGTCCTTGAACAGCGAGGCGAGATCGTAGGTGATGGGGCCATATACGGCATCCTGAAAATCCAGGATGCCGGGGTTGTAAAGAAATTCGCGTAGCGATTCGTTCGTCCCTTCCCCCACCGGGGGAAGGTTAGGATGAGGGAAACGGGCATGCCCGTTGGGTTCCGTCACCATCAGGTTGCGCGAATGGTAGTCGCGGTGCACGTACACGCGCGGCTGCGCGAGGTTGTTTTTGATAATACGTTGAAACACGCTTTCCAGTTTGGCGCTTTGTTTTTCGTCCAGCGTGTGGTTCAGGTGTTTGGCGATATACCACTCGGGGAACAAACGCATCTCGCGCATGAGTAGCGCTTCGTCATAAGGCGGCAATTCATTTTCACGGCTGGCGAGCTGAATGCGGATCAGCGCATCGGTGGCGGCGCCATACAGTTCGCGCGCGGTTTCGGTATTCCCTTCGCTCAGTGCCTGCAAATAAGTGGTGTTGCCTAGGTCAGACAGCAGCAGGAAGCCCTGCTCCAGATCCTGCGCGTACACATGCGGCACATGCGTCCCTGCATCCTCGAACAACTTGCCGATGTGCAGGAACGGGCGGCAGTTTTCCTGTTGCGGTGGAGCGTCCATCACAATGCGTGTTTGTCCATCAGCAAAGGTTGTGCGGAAGTAGCGACGGAAGCTGGCATCGGCGGAAGCGGGCGCAAGATCGAACGAGGAATCGGGGAATTGGCTGTGGAGCCATTTGGTAAGTTGCTGTAAGCGTTGCATGGCAGGTTCTTGATGAGTTAGGTTTTGGGATTGCTTTAATCTTCAATGTGTGCGATTTTAACACCTTAATTTGCCTATCCCGCACCATGCGCTTTCGTCTCAATCCCGTCGCATTTTCTCTGCTCTGTGCTTTTGCTCCGCTGGCTTTTGCCGGGGGCGATAATGAGCCGACGCTACAATTGGATTACACCCTCATAAATTCGTCGAAAAATCATCCGGGGAAAAGTCAGGAAGAAACGCCGGTTTTTATTTCAGCGCAACAAATGGAAGGCAAGAAAGACGCACAGATCGAAGCCAGCGGCGGGGTCGAGTTGCGCAAGCGTGGAGAGGCTGTATATGCCGATCATGTGTTGTATCTGCTGGACAGCAAAGATGTGTCTGCCGATGGTGCCGTGCGTATAGAGCAGGACAACAATGTGATTCAGGGGCCGCACCTCAATCTCAATCTGGATACCAATATCGGTGATATGACGCAGCCGGTATTTCAATTCGGTGACATCCATGCGCACGGCAGTGCGGAAAACCTGCATCTGGCCGGCAAGCAGGAATATATCTTGTACGATGCAACTTACACCACCTGCCCGGCAGATCAGGATGACTGGCTGCTAAAAGTGCGGGAGCTGGAGATAGATCAAAACACACAAATGGGAACGGCGCACAATGCGCAGATAGACTTTATGGGCGTGCCCATCTTGTACACACCGTGGATGGATTTTCCACTTAACGGCCAGCGCAAATCAGGTTTTCTTGCACCGGGGTATGGCAGCACGGTGAGCGGCGGTAGCCAACTGACCCTGCCCTATTACTGGAACATTGCACCCAACCTCGATGACACCTTCGCGCCGGGAATAATACAGAAACGCGGCATGATGCTTAACAATGAGTTTCGTTATCTGGAACCGACTTATGCTGGCGTAGCAAATTTGGATGTATTACCTAATGACCGCCTTACCGGCAGCACCCGTTCCCTGCTGACTGTAATTCACACACAAAATTTCGGCAATGGACTAAGCGGTTCGGTAAATGTTAACCATGCTTCAGATGATGCTTATTTCCGCGATTTGTCTAACACGGTAGAAGGTACCTCGCAAACCACCCTGTTGCGGCAAGGCGTACTGTCTTATTCAGGGGGCTGGTGGAATGCCGCAACGACAGTGCAGAGTTTTCAGACCTTGCAGGATCCGAACGCCCCGGTAACGCCACCGTACAATTCGCTTCCGATGGTCACCCTGAACGCACAGCAAACGATAGACAAGGAAAATGTAGCATTTTCCGGGCAATACGCGGCTTTTAGTCATCCCACGCTGGTTAACGGACAGCGCTTGGTGCTATATCCCAGCGTGAGTTACCCGCTAGTTGCACAGCCCGCGTTTTACCTGACTCCCAAGTTAGGGTTGCACTTCACTGATTACACGATGGGTGCAAACAACGTGTCGGATCTGCCCAATGCATCTCGCTCTTTGCCGATTTTCAGCTTGGACAGCGGTATGACGATGGAGCGTGACATGGGTTTGGGTGGGAGGAATTTTGTGCAGACGCTGGAGCCACGCGCATATTATGTGTATATCCCCTATCGTGACCAGAGCCAGTTGCCGAATTTTGACTCGGCACTGCCTGACTTCAGCTTTGCCCAGATGTTCACTGAAAATCGTTACTTGGGCAGTGACCGCATCGGCGACGCCAACCAAGTAACGTTGGCGCTCACTTCACGACTGCTCGATCCCGACAGCGGTGCGGAACAGATGCGCGTGGCCATCGGCGAGCGCTTTAGCGCGAGCACCCCACAGGTGACTCTGCCGCCGACCCCAGTGGTGGCTCAGGTTGTGACCCCCGGGGTAATTTCGGTGGTGAGTCCGGTAGAGCCGACTACCACCAAGTCAGATATTGTGCTCGCGGCTTCCGGTCAAATGACGCATGCTTGGTCGCTGGACAGCAACTTTCAATATAACCCCGTTCTGGCGCAAACCGAGCAATTCGACGTGTCGGCGCGTTACCAGCCAGAAAGCGGCAAGGTGCTCAATCTGGGCTACCGCTTCTCGCGCGACAGCCTGAGGCAGGTGGATTTATCCACGCAATGGCCCTTGTCCGCTCATTGGCACGCGGTGGCTCGGTGGAATTATTCCTTTCAAGACAGACTTATTCTGGAGGCGCTGGGCGGGCTTGAGTATAATCAGAGTTGTTGGACAGTGCGCATGGTGGCGCAACGCTTCGTCACGGCAACATTGCAGGCCTCCACAGGTATCTTTGTGCAGCTTGAGTTGAATGACTTGGTGCCGGTAGGTTCGGATCCGTTGTCGTTATTACGCCAGAACATTGCCGGTTATACCAAATTGAATGCCCCCTCCCTCGACCAGCCGGGGCAGGATTCGCAGTAACGTTGAGCTCGTGTAACGATAATCAATGGCTTGCTGCTGTTTTTGCAACTTGGCCAAATGGCTAGTGTTTTTATCAATAGTTTCATCAGCCTTGTTTTCCTCGTCCTTTGGGATAGGAATAGGCAAACGGGCATCGTGGGTTTTATCATACTGGGGTGGCGTTGATGCCATGCCCGTTAACTTAATGGATCAAGAAAGCAGGATATGTTGCGTAACAAGATGATGCAAGTGTTGCTGTTATGGTTGGCTTGCTCGGCCAGTGTGTTTGCCGCCGATTTGCCCGGGAAATCGAGTCCGCAAAATCAAATCGCGCCGATAGATCGGATCGTTGCGGTAGTAAATGATGATGTGATCACCCGCCACGAACTGGATGAACGTATCGATACCGTGGTGAAGCAATTGCAAAAGCAGGGCACGTTGCTGCCCGCACCGGAGGCGCTGGAAAAGCAAATACTGGAACGCATGGTTATCGACAAGCTGCAAGCTCAGTTCGCCAAGGAAACCGGTGTGCATGTTGACGACACGCAACTGGACAAGGCGCTGCAGCGCATCGCGCAGGAAAATAAATTTCCTACAATGGCCGAATTTCGCGCCAAGCTAGATCAGGATGGCGTGGATTTCAAGAAATTCCGCGAAGAAATCCGTAGTGAAATTGTTGCCACCCGCCTGCGTGAACGCGAAGTGGACAGCAAGCTGGTGATCAGTGATGGAGAGGTCGACAACTACCTTGCTACGCAGGCCAAACAACAGGGCAAGGGTGAGGAATATCAATTGGCGCATATCTTGGTGCTGGTGCCGGAACAGGCCAGCGCCGACAAAATCCAGGTGAGCCGTGAACGTGCCGGACAGGCGCTGGCACGCTTGCAAGGGGGCGCGGATTTTGCACAAGTAGCGGCTGAATTTTCGGATGCCAAAGATGCCATGCAGGGCGGCAATCTGGGGCTGCGTTCGGCAGATCGCATACCGAGCTTATTTCTAGACGCGCTGCAAAAAATGCATCCCGGCGAGGTTAGCCCGGTGTTGCGCAGCCCGAACGGTTTTCACATCCTCAAATTGATCGAGAAGCATAACAAGGATACCCCGGTGGTGATCATGCAGACCCACGTGCGCCACATCTTGATCAAGACCAGCGAACTGGTGCCGGAGAACGAAGCCAAAAACCGCCTGCTGGAAATCAAGCAGCGCATTGAAAAAGGCGCCGATTTTGCGGATCAGGCCAAGCACTATTCCGAGGACGGCAGCGCCGCGCAGGGCGGCGATCTGGGCTGGATTTCACCGGGTGACACCGTACCCGAGTTCGAGAGCGCGATGAATGCTTTGCAGCCCGGGCAGATGAGTGGTGCAGTGCAATCCGGTTTCGGCTGGCACCTGATCCAGGTGATAGAACGCCGTAACGCCGATGTGAGTGTGGAGCAGAAGAAACAGCAGGCGCGCATGGCGATACGCGGCTTCAAATCCGAGGAAGCCTATCAGGACTGGCTGCGTCAGTTGCTCGACCGTGCCTATGTTGAATACCGCTTAGAGCAAAAAAACTAGGCCGATGATGCTGCGCATCTCCCTCGCCCCAACTCTCTGGATGAAACAACTAGCCATGACTAAGCTGCAAAAGACCGCAGCCAAGTCGCTGGTTATCCCGCTTGCGGGCGAGGGGGCGAACGTGAAAGGCTTAAACACTTGACGCACTCCGTCCCGGTGTTGGCGATTACCGCCGGCGAGCCTGCCGGCATCGGCGCTGATCTGTGTTTGCAATTGGCGCAACAGGGGCGTGGGCCGACGTTGGTAGTGTTAGCCGACAAGCTGTTGCTGCAACAACGCGCCGCGCAACTCGGACTGGACGTGCGCTTGCATGACTACGACGCACGGCAAATTTCTGCCCTTCCCGCAGGGCATCTATGCGTGCTGCACATGCCGCTGGCGCAAGCTGTACAAGCGGGCAAACTGAATCCCGCTAATAGCCGTTACGTACTCGGCCTGCTAAGCCGCGCGTTGCAAGGTTGCCAGTCGGGGGAATTTAGCGGCATGGTCACCGCGCCCGTGCACAAAGGGGCCATTAACGATGCGGGTATTCCTTTTACTGGGCACACCGAATTTCTCGCCGAACAAACGCATACTGCGCAGGTAGTGATGATGCTAACGGGCGGTGGAATGCGGGTGGCGCTGGCTACCACGCATCTGGCCTTGCGCGCGGTGCCGGACGCGATCACGGTTGAATTATTGGAAAGCGTACTGCGCATTATCCAGCACGATCTCACGCGGCGCTTCGGCATCGTTCATCCGCGCATCCTGGTGGCGGGTTTGAATCCCCATGCAGGCGAGGGCGGTTATCTCGGGCGCGAGGAAATCGAAGTGATAATTCCCGTGCTGGATAAGCTGCGCGCGGAAGGCATCAACGTCAGCGCACCGCTGCCTGCCGATACCCTGTTTACGCCGCAACGTTTGGCGCAGTGCGACTGCGTACTGGCAATGTATCACGACCAAGGCTTGCCGGTATTGAAGCACGCCAGCTTCGGGCGCGGCGTGAACGTGACGCTGGGATTGCCCATCATACGCACCTCGGTAGATCACGGCACGGCGCTGGAGCTGGCAGGCACAGGGCGGGCGGATGTTGGAAGTTTGTTGGAAGCGATTCAGGTGGCTGTGGACATGGTGCAATGCGAACGTCTGGCTTCGTGAACCCATGATAATCCATTAGAAGCGATACGATATGATTTGCCAGTATCCGTTCGCCCTGAGCTTCCTCGTGGATGAGCAAATCATCGCCGATATCATCCGTGCCATTCGCCCTGAGCAAGTCGACAACATGGTCGAGATCGGCCCTGGACTGGGCGCGCTGACCCGACCGCTCATCAAACACCTCAAGCAACTGCACGTAGTGGAGATCGACCGCGACATCATCGCGCGACTGGAAAGTGATTATCCAAAAGATAAGCTCATCATCCATGCCGGTGACGCGCTGAAATTCGATCTCTCTACGCTGCCCGTGCCGTTGCGCGTAGTGGGCAATCTGCCCTACAACATCTCCTCGCCGCTGCTGTTCTACTTTGCCGAATATGCCGACCGCATTACTGACATGCACTTTATGCTGCAAAACGAAGTGGTGGAGCGCATGGTGGCAGCGTCATCCACACCTGCCTACGGACGCCTGTCGGTGATGCTGCAATACCGCTTCCACATGGAAAAATTGCTCGACGTGCCGCCGGAGTCCTTTCGCCCCTCGCCCAAGGTGGATTCAGCCATCGTGCGGTTGATTCCACTGCCTGCCAGTGAGGTAGTGGTGCGTGATGAGAAATTATTTGCCGAGGTTGTCGCTTCCGCATTTGGACAACGGCGCAAGACTTTGCGGAACACATTGCGTAGTTATTTGAAAGAGACGGATTTTGAGACGCTGGGGATTGATGCGCAGTTGCGGGCGGAGAATTTGGGGGTATCAGAATTCGCCAAGGTGGTGAATTTTTTGGGGAAGAAATAAAGCGGGGGTGATCCTCGCTTGGTTTCTCACACAGTTTTCTTCTGAATCAATTCAATCTTATATCCATCCGGGTCTTCAACAAAGGCAATTACCGTCGAGCCGTGTTTCATCGGCCCTGCTTCGCGCACTACTTTGCCGCCGCGTAGTTTTATTTTTTCACAAGCCGCGTAAGCATCTTCCACCGCAATAGCGATGTGACCGTAGGCGTTGCCGAGTTCGTATTTTTCTACGCCCCAATTGTGCGTCAGTTCGATGACCGCGCTGTGTTCTTCGTCGTCGTAGCCGACGAAGGCCAGGGTAAATTTCCCTTCGGGATAATCGGTGCGGCGCAGCAATTTCATGCCGAGCACTTCGATATAAAACGTGAGGGATTTTTCCAGGTCGATCACGCGCAGCATGGTATGTAGGATACGCATCAGATTTCCACCAATTCAAAGTCGTCTTTGCGCGCGCCACATTCCGGGCAAGTCCAGTTGATCGGTACGTCTTCCCAGCGCGTGCCGGGGGGGATGCCGTCTTCCGGCGAGCCATGGGCTTCGTGGTATATCCAGCCGCAAATCAGGCACATGTAGGACTTATATTCAGGGTGCAGGGTCATGGTCAAGGATTTCAGTTAAAATGCCGCCTTTAAGATTAAGTATTTTACACCGATGCCTGCCAATCTGTCTGACATACCTCCCATCGTCCTCACTTTTTCTGCCACCGACCCCAGTGGCGGCGCGGGTATGCAGGCCGATATTCTGACCATCGCCAGCATGGGCTGCCATCCGTTGTCGGTAGTGACGGCGGTGACGGTGCAGGACACCAGCGGCGTCGATGATGTGATGCCGATTGATGCCGAGTGGGTGGCCGACCAGGCGCGCGCGGTGCTGGAAGATATGCCGGTGGCAGCCTTCAAGATCGGCCTGCTGGGCAGCGTGGAAAACATCGCGGCGATTGCAGAAGTCATTTCCGATTATCCCGACATTCCTCTGGTGTTTGATCCGATTCTGGCATCCGGTCGTGGAGACGAGTTGGCCAATGAGGATATGCGTGACGCGATGCGTGAGCTGTTGCTGCCGCAGACCACCATTCTGACGCCGAACAGCATCGAGGCGCGTCGCCTGATTCAGGACGAAGAAAATGATGAGGACAATCCCGACTTGGCCGAATGCGCGAAGCGCATCATCCAACTGGGCTGCGAGTATGTACTGGTAACCGGCACGCACGAACATACCCCCAAGGTAATCAACACCCTGTACGGCGCACGCGGCGTGGTGCGCAGCGATAACTGGCCGCGCCTGCCCTGCATCTACCACGGCTCCGGCTGCACCTTGGCCTCGGCCATCGCGGCGCTGCTGGCGAACGGATTGTCGGTGGAGGAGGCGGTGAAAGAGGCTCAGGAATATACTTGGCAGGCGCTGCAATACGGCTTCCGCCCCGGCATGGGGCAGCACATTCCGGATCGCCTATTCTGGGCGCGGGATGAGGAAGATGATGACGAGCTGGAACAGGATGAGTCCAAAACCCGGCATTAATCCAGATAATCCGTTAAACCCAATATCCCCTCCCCCATGCAGGGGGA
>Ga0302266_10003175_pt1 | contig 13450 bp, 10 predicted proteins | sample III_Bog_E1_2_FD_194559 | JGI IMG/M metagenome (GOLD analysis project Ga0302266, IMG submission 194559) | Peat permafrost microbial communities from Stordalen Mire near Abisko, Sweden - III_Bog_E1_2 | ecosystem: Environmental > Terrestrial > Soil > Wetlands > Peat | place: Sweden: Abisko... | reverse complement strand
CTTTGGGGTGGACTCGGGTAGAACCTGAAAGTGTACCGCACCTTCATGGAACTAAATCGTCTCGTAAGACTTGTCCGAAGCAACCCAAAAACAATAAAACGGCGATTCCCCCCGGCCCTAAAGGACCGGGTTTCCTCGCCGACCAATGATGAATGGATGCGTGAACTCCGCGAAGGGGAAGAGCCATGAGTTGGATCGTCGACACCTGCGTTGTTCTCGATGTCTTCGAAAACGACCCGCAGTTTGGCCAAGCATCGGCCAAACTCCTGCAGAAGTTGCTTCCAGATGGACTTGCTGTTTCGCCAATAACCATGATGGAACTCTCGGCAGCGTTCGAAGGGGATCTGCTCGGACAAAAGCGATTTTTAGAACAGTCGGGAATTTCCCATTCCGAGGCTTGGACCTTTGCCGACACTGAAGCGTCCCATCGCGCATGGAATATCTACTACAGGGCCCGACGGGCGTCCAAAATTACCAAGCGGCCCGTGGCCGACATCTTAATCGGCGGATTTGCGCTCAATCGCAAAGGACTCGTCACCAGGAATGCTTCTGACTTCCACCGTTGGTTTCCAAAACTCGCAATCCGTGAGCCGTAACCTTACTTAAAAGCCAAAAATGCTGATCTAAACCAGCTTGAGGCAAGTGCATACGCCAATAGGTTAAAAGGGAAATTCGATATTTGTGCTAGGCGCAGGATACTCCTTGAGATGTACGGCACAATGCCGTACATCATTTCCCATGCCAACATTGCCCCGAAAGCGGCCTGCCGGTTCCACACCAGCCAAGAAGGACCGAACAGCCCGGCTCGAAGCGCGCGTCCCCGCCACTTTAAAGGAATTTCTATTGGAGGCTGCCGAGTTGACCGGGCACGCTTCGGTGTCGTCCTACGTTGTTCAGACCCTTCAAGATAGCGCGTCCAGAACCGTGCAGCAGGCTCGCCGCACACAGTTGGACGCCGTCGAGTCAGCCGCCTTTGTCCGATCGCTCTTGACCCCCTCTGCGCCCGCCCCGGCCTTACACGCGGCGTTTGCTCGCTACCGTGAGCAGGTGCGCTGATGGCCTACCGCTTTGAGCCGCTCGACACGGCCCGGCACAACCGCGCTGGGTTCCAGTCTGCTGTCGGAGCGCTGAATGTTTACCTCCAGCAGCAGGCCCGCAAAGACGCGGATCGCCACTTGGCGGCGACCTTCGTCCTGATCGATGATGCAGCGCCCACCTTGATCGTCGGCTATTACACGCTCTCGAACTTTACGGTTGAACTGGCTGAATTGCCTGCCGATCTCACGCGGAAGCTGCCCCGCTATCCACGCCTTCCTGCCACCTTGATCGGGAGGTTGGCGCGCGGCGACCGCTTTCCCGGCACCGGTGCGCTTCTGCTCGTCGATGCCCTTACTCGGGCGTATGCGCAAACCAGGGTCAGCGGTTCCGTCGCGATCGTTGCCGAAGCGAAGGACGACACGGCCCTCCGCTTTTATAAAAAGCATGGTTTTCTCCAGCTTGGCGCGGAGTCAAATCGGGTGTACCTGGCCATGGGGTCTGTTGAGCAACTTGTCTGCTCTGCGGGCTGAGGGACGCGAACGCAGCGCTCTAACAACCGTGACGACCGAATTGGGAAAGCTAGCCGAAAATCGCTAAATCGGCCTTTCATTGATCAAAATCCCTAAGAATTGCAGGCCCCCGTCGGATCGGGTTTTGCCTTTTTTAGGGTTCCATGCCCTTTATCAGGGATCGATGCCCGATCCGGGACATATCTTAGTCGTTTGCACGGGGAATATTTGCAGAAGCCCCATGGGGGCTGCGCTGCTCCAGCATGCGCTTCGCGCGCAGGCCGAGCCCCTGAGGTCGCTTCACGTCCGCTCCGCGGGCGTGGCGACCCTCGGCGGAGAGCCGGCGAGCCAGAACGCGGTCAACGCCCTGAAGAAGGTCGGGATCGACCTGAAGGGGCACTCGAGCCGGCGCATCACGCAGGAGATGTTGGACGAGGCCCTCGTCGTGTTGTGCATGACCGAGTCCCACAGGGACATGATCGAACTCTCGGCAGATCCCATTCCCCGGCGGCTTTACCTCTTCCGCGAATTCACCGGGGACCCCATGAACATGGAGATCCCCGACCCCTACGGGATGCACCTCTCCGCCTACGAGGCATGCCGGGACGAGCTCGTAAGCGCCATCCCTTCGATCGTGAAGTTCATCTCCGAGCTGCCGGCAGAGGTGTTTCCGAAGCCTTAGGGGTCTTTGAGCGCGCAGGCCCGAAGCGCGAAAAAGTTTTGCCTCCGGACCAGATTGCGCGAGCGTTACTTTTTTCCCAATGCTTAACACTGCGCCGCTCAAGAGCCTCGACCCAGAAATCTACTCCGCAATATCGGCCGAGCTCGGCCGCCAGCAGAGTCACATCGAGCTCATCGCCTCCGAAAACTTCACCTACCCTGCGGTCCTGGAGGCCCAGGGAAGCGTCCTGACCAACAAGTATGCCGAGGGCTATCCCGGCCGGCGCTGGTACGGCGGATGCGAATTCGTGGACAAGGTCGAGGTGCTCGCGATCGAGCGCGCCAAGCGGCTGTTCGGCGCCGAGCACGCGAACGTCCAGCCCCATTCCGGCTCGCAGGCGAACTTCGCCGTCTACACCTCCGTCCTGCAGCCCGGCGACAAGATCCTCGCCATGAACCTGAGCCACGGCGGCCACCTGACCCACGGCAACCCGGCCAACTTCTCGGGGAAGCTCTACCAGGTCGTGGCCTACGGCGTCCGCGAGGACAACCAGCTGATCGACTATGACCAGCTGGCCGAGGTGGCCCTCCGGGAAAAGCCGAAGATGATCACGGTAGGTGCGAGCGCCTACTCTCGGGTGATCGACTTTGAGCGCATGGGCGAGATCGCGCGCGCCGCGGGCGCCCTGCTCTTCGCGGACATAGCCCACATTGCAGGGCTAGTCGCCACCGGCCACCACCCCTCCCCGGTTCCCCACGCGGACTTTGTCACAACGACGACCCACAAAACCCTGCGCGGTCCGCGCGGGGGCCTCATCCTGTGCCGTGCCGCGCACGCAAAGGCGATTGACTCGGCCGTGTTCCCGGGCGCCCAGGGCGGCCCCTTGATGCACGTCATCGCCGGGAAGGCCGTCTGCTTCGCCGAGTGCCTAAAGCCCGAGTTCAAGACCTACTCCGAGCAGATCATCAAGAACGCGCGCGCGCTCGCCGCTGCGATGGCCTCCCGGGGCTACCGCATCGTCGCCGGAGGCACCGACAACCACCTGCTCCTTGTGGACCTGCGCAGCACCCTCCCGGAGCTGACCGCCAAGAAGGCCCAGGAGACGCTCGATCTGGCCAACATCACCTGCAACAAAAACACCGTACCCTTTGAGACCCGCTCGCCGTTCCAGGCCTCGGGCATCAGGCTCGGCACCCCGGCCGTCACGACCCGCGGGTTCCGCGAGGCCGAGATGGAGGAAATCGCCGACATGATCGACACGGTGCTCCGGTCGATCGGCACGGTGGGCGAGGCCGGCGCGGTCGCCACCGTGAAGACCCGCGCCACGGCGATGACCTCGCGCTTCCCGCTCCCCTACAAGCAATAGCCCGGTGAGCGCGCCCACCCCCACTCCCGCTGCGGAGGCTCCCGCCCCGAAGCGCCCCCTGTCGCTGGGCGTCATCTTCCTGACGCTATTGATAGACCTGATCGGCTTCTCGATCATCTTCCCGCTCGGGCCCGACCTGGTGGCCTACTACCTGAAGATCGACGGGCACTCGGGCGTCCTCGGCTGGCTGCTCGCCGAGAGCGAGACGGTCGCCCGCGCGCTCGGCCAGTCCCATGCGTTCGCCGACGTGCTCTTCGGCGGGCTCCTGACCTCGTTCTACGCCATCCTGCAGTTCGTCTTTTCGCCGTTCTGGGGCACCCTTTCCGACAAAAGGGGTCGCCGGCCCGTACTGCGGATGACGGTGGCGGGGACAGCCATCGGGTACGTCCTCTGGGTGGTGAGCGGCTCGTTCTGGCTCTTCCTTGTTTCGCGCATCGTGAGCGGGGCCTTCAGCGGGAACCTCTCGGTCGCGACGGCCGCCGTCGCCGACGTGACGACCCGCAAGGAGCGCTCGCGCGCCATGGGGATCGTGGGCGCAGCGTTTGGGCTCGGCCTCGTGACGGGCCCTGTCGTCGGCGCCGCCTGCGCCCAGCTGAACCTCCTCTCGGCCCATCCGTCGCTCGCCCGGTTCGGGATCAACCCGTACTCGGTGCCGGCTCTGGTCTCGCTTGCGTTCTGCATCCTGAACCTCCTCTGGGTCAACCGCAGCTTCAAGGAGACGCTCCCGGAAAGCGCGCGCCAGGGAAAGCCCGAGACGCGCCTCCGCAACCCGATCAAGGCCATCCTCGGGCTCTCCAATCCCGACGTGCGGCGGGCGAACATCGTCGCCTTCGTATACTCGATCGCCTTCGTCGCCATGGAGGCCTCGGTGACCTTCCTCGCCGCGCAGCGCTTCCATTACAGCGCGGGGCAAAACGGCATGATGCTCGGTTTCCTGGGCCTATGCTCCATCATCACCCAGGGCTTCATCGTGAGGATCCTCCTTAAGCGGGCCTCCGAAATCCCGGTCCTGGCCGGCGGCCTGGTCGCCACGGCGATCGGCCTTCTCGTGCTCGGCTTAAGCGCCCAGCCCTGGATGCTCTACGCCGGGCTCGCCTTTGTCGCCACGGGCTCGGGTCTGGTGAACCCGTCGACCACCGGGCTCATCTCGCTCTATTCGACCCAGGACGAGCAGGGCCGCGTCCTCGGCATCTTCCGCTCGCTTGGCTCCCTTGCACGGGCCTTCACGCCCATGCTCGCAGGCGCCGTTTTCTTCGTCTCGGGCGCCACGAGCGTCTTTGTATGGTCGGCCGTCCTTACCGTGCTGGCGCTCGCGCTCTGCGCGCGCCTCACAAAACCCGCGCGGTAAATGAACCGCCTGCTTCTCGCTCTGGTGGCTCTGGCGGCACTCGCCGCCACCGGTTGCTTCAGCGTGCAGCGCTCGGCGCCGAAGCCGGGCATCACCCACGTGGGCTCGAAGCCCGTGGTGATCCCCGGCCACCTGATCGGCAATGTGCTCGTCGTCGAGGAAAAGGGGGACAAGTTCGGGCCCTACCACTTCATCGTGGACACGGGCAGCTCGGTGACGCTGGTCTCGCCGGACCTCGCCAAACGCTACGCCTCCAGGGAGTTGCCGCCTCCCGACGAGCCGCGGGTGCGGGTGCGCTCCTCCGAGGGGGGCTACGCGAGCCTGACCCCGGTCACGCTCTCCAAGTTCCAGCTCGGCGCCGCTCGGTTCGAGTACGTCCCGGCCCTGATCTACGACTGCGCCGACCTCTCCGCCCAGTTCGGGGTCAGGATAGACGGGGTCCTTGGGTTCCCGCTCTTCAGGAAGACCGTGCTCACCCTCGACTATCCCAATGAGCGGATCGTGATCCGCGACAAGATCCCGGAGGACGGGATTCCCGGGGAGACGATCCTCTTCAACAACGCAGACAAGATCCCGCTTATCCCCATCCGCCTGGGCGACCGGGAATTCGCGGCGCTGATCGACTCGGGCAGCGCCTCGGCGCTCGACATCAACCCCGCGGGTCTCTCACTGTCCTTCGGCTTCGGGCCGGTGGACGGACCCACCGTATCCACCCTGGCAGGCGACCGGCCGTCCAAGGTGGGGCGCCTCTCGGGCGTCGTGCGGATCGGCTCCTTTGACATCCCGCAGCCGGTGGTGGAGGTGACCGATGAGCTCTCCTCCCTGGGCGGCGGGATCCTGAGCAAATTCACGATCACCTTCGACCAGGAGCACGACGAGGCCTTCTTCCAGTGCGACGCCGCCGACGCCCTGCGGGTGGGGTCGCTAAAGGGCACGGGACTAAGCTTCCGGAAGACTCCCGTCTACTGGAAGGTCGTCGGGGTCGTGCCCGGATCCCCCGCGGCCCGGGCCGGCGTCCGCCAGGGGGACCTGGTATCGCGCATCAACGGCCAGGTTGCCTCGGGTTGGGATCCCGCGCGCTACGACCAGCTGATCGCCGCCGCGGCGCACGTCGATTACACCTTCATCGAGGGGACGCAGGAGAAGACGCGCGCGATCGCCGTCTCGGCCCTGGTCCCCTAGCCGCAGGGATTCAGGGCAGCGCGAAGGCGACGTAGCTGTCCCCCGGGGCCGTGCCGACCTTGGCGCCCCCGCAGGCGATCACCACGTACTGCCGCCCGTTCACCATGTAGGTGCTCGGGGTCGCGAAGGCCGAGGCCGGCAGCGCGGTCTCCCAGAGGAGCTTGCCCGTGCGCTTGTCGAAGGCCCGAAACATGCCGTCCTTCGTCGCCCCGATAAAGAGCAGGTTGCCCGCGGTGGCGACGGGGCCTCCGTAGTTCTCGGCGCCCGTGGGAGGAATCCCCCTTGCGGTCAATTCCTTGAACTCGCCGAGCGTCACCTTCCAGAGGTACTCCCCGGTGCTCAGGTTGATGGCCGAGAGGGTGCCCCAGGGCGGCGAGAGGGCCGGGTAGCCCTTGTTGTCGAGCCACCGGTCGTAGCCGTTGAAGCGGTACGGGATCCTGGGGGGCGCGTCGGAGGGAGCCGCGACGACGGCCGGCCGGCCGTCGCCAAAGAGGTAGCCCACGATCGCGTCCTTGTCCCCCTTCGAGAGGGTGGGAAAGCCCGGCATCATCTTCCGGCCGGTCGTGACCTGGTTGAAGACCTCCTCGCGCGTCATGCGCTTGGCGATCTCCACCAGCGACGGGATGCCCCCGGCCGGCAAACCCTTCCGCTCGAGGCCGTGGCAGGCGACGCAGTACTCGGTGTAGCGCCGGTGTCCCAGGTCCATGCCGGCCAGGTCGGCCTCCTTGGGGGTGTCGCTGAGCGAGGCGAGCCATGCCATCTCGGAGGCGTTCACATAGAGAATGCCGCTCGGGTCCACGGCCGGCCCGCCCCACTCCCCGCCCCCGTCAAACCCGGGGATGAGGATCGTCGTGTGTTTGCCGAAGGGCTGGAAGATCCCGGTGCGCGCGCTGCGGAACACAGTGAGGAGTTGCTCGCGGTTCTCGGCTATGGGGCTCACGTCGCTCTCGGTCAGGTTCTGGCGCACGTAGGGCTTCGGGAGCGTGGGAAAGGGCTGGGTCGGCCAGGACTCCTCGCCGTCCAAGGTCGACCTGGGGACCGGCCGCTCCTCGATCGGGAAGAGCGACTCGCCGCTCACCCGGTCGAACACGAACACAAATCCGGTCTTCGTGGTCTGGGCCACGACGTCGATCGCCTTGCCGCCGCGCCGGACGGTCGTGAGGACCGGCGGCGACGGGAGATCGCGGTCCCACAGGTCGTGGTGCACGGTCTGCTGGTACCAGAGGAGCTTGCCCGTCGCTGCGTCCAGAGCCAGGAGGCAGTTCGCGTAGAGGTTCTTGCCGATCCGGTGGCCGCCCCAGAAATCGGGCGCGGCCGACCCCGTCGGCACAAAGAGGATGCCGCGCTTTCGGTCGATCGCCATGCCCGCCCAGCAGTTGGCCGAGCCGACCGTCGTGTTGCGGTAGGTGTCCTTCGACCAGGTCTCGTAGCCGGCCTCCCCCGGATAGGGAATCGTCAGGAAGGTCCAGGCGAGGGTCCCGGTCCTCACGTTGAAGGCCTGGATCGTGCCGGGCGCGGCGTCCTGGTCCTCGTCCACCCGCGTGGGCATAATGAGCAGGTCGCCGTAGAGGGTTCCGGGGGTGGTCGACATGACCCACTTGTTCTGGGCCTGGGGCCCCAGGCCCGCCTTCAGGCTCGCCTTGCCCCCATTCCCGAAATCCTTCACCAGGGCGCCGGTCTTGGCGTCGAGCGCGTAGAGGTAGCCCCCCACCGTGCACAGGATCCTCTCGCTCCTGCCGTCCGCCCAGTAGGTCACGCCGCGGTCGTTCGCAAGGACGGCGTCCAGCTTGCCCGCAACGGTGAAGCGCCAGAGCTGCCGGCCGCTCGCCGCGTCCAGGGCGAAGATCTCACTGGTGCCGGTGGCGCCGTAGAGCACCCCGTGCACCACGATCGGGTTGCACTGCATCTGGCCGAAGTCGCCGGAGTGGAACTCCCAGGCGACCTTCAGCTTTGCGACATTGGACACGTTGATCTGGTCCAGTTTCGAATAGTGGCTCCTGTCGGGGCCCCCCAGGTACTCGGACCAGTCGCGACCGGAGCCCTGGGCGCCCGCGGAGGCCGTGAGGGCGCCTAGGAGCAGTGCGGGAAGCGCTGTTCGTCGAATCATGGGATTATGGGGGGGGCTTCGGGGCTTAGTCCCTCTGCAGAAGGAAGGCGGCTGCACCGTCGTGCCGGTCAATCCAGGGCACGGCAACCGCGCTCTTTTTCAGACTTAGGCCGCGGTTGCGGTCAAGAAAGCTCTTCACGACGCCGTCGTTTTCCACGGCATCGATGCTGCAGGTCGAGTAGACCAGCCGTCCGCCGGGCGCCAGGAGCCTGGTCGCGGCGCCCAGGAGCGCCGTCTGCTGCCGGGCGTGCTTGGCAAAGTCGGCCTCCTGGAGCCTCCACTTGACGTCGACCCGGTGGCGCATGACGCCCGTGTTCGAGCAGGGCACGTCGATCAATATGGCGCTGTATTCGGTCGGCAGGCCATGCTCCTTCAGGACGGCGGCCCCCCCCTCCAGGAGGTCGGCCTGGACCAGGGCGGCCCCGACACCGGCCGTCCGGGAAAGGTTTTCCTTCAGCCGGTCGATCCGGGAGGCCGGCAGGTCCATCGCCACGATCCTTCCGGTCACCATGGCATCGACAATCAAGAGGCTCTTGCCCCCGGGCGCGGCGCACAGGTCGAGGACGGTCTCACCCGCCTTCGGTTCCAGGAGATCGACCGAGAGCCGGGTTCCGGGATCCTGCAGGTAGAGGGATCCCGAGCGCAGGAGCGGCCCCACCTCGGGCCAGTGCCCGGAGGCCACCGCGAAGAAGCCCTTCCATTCCGTGGGCTGGAGCCACTCGGGGGCCGGCCTCGAGGCGTCGCGCCAGCGGGCATAGAGCGGCGCCGGGGACTGGTTCCATTCGAGGAGCTTGCGGGTGGGAGCGGCCCCAAAATCGGCGAGCCAGCGCTTCACCAGCCACTCGGGATGGGAAAAGTAATGCGCCAGGGCCTCGGCTGGGGCGATCGCCCCGGGCGCCTTCTGGGCCGGGAGGATCGTCGCCAACTTGCGGACGACCGCATTTACGAGACGGGCCTCGGCCGGGCTCGCGAGCTCCTTGGTCCTCTCCACGGCATGGTGAACGATCTTGGCCACCTGGCCCGGATCCTCCGTTTCGCCGGTCGTTTCGATCAATTCAAAGGCGGCCACATAGAGGACCGCCCGGGTCACAAACCGGGGTTGGTGGGCCACAAGACCGCCCAAAACGGCCTCAATTCGACCAAAATTGCGCACGACGCCATATACTAAGTGCTGGCAACGGCCCCTTTCGGCACCCTCCATTCCGGGCGGAATCCCCTCTAGGAGCACGTCAATCCGCTCCCGAAGGTCCAGCCAGCGGGCAATGAGGCGCACAGCATGCGACCACGTGTTTTGGAGACTCGGTTTGACAAGGTTCGTCATAATCCATTTTACTCTCCGGTTCACGCCCTCGTTTGCGCAACTATGAATTCCGAAGCCGTTTCCGCGCTCCTCGCAAAAAATCCCGCCCTTAAGGCCTCAAAGCCCAAGCTTGAGGCTATGAAGCCTGGCGCGTACGTCGTCCACAGGAGCTGGGGCTTCGGCCAAATTAAGTCCTTCGACGACACGACCCTGCGTCTGCTTATCGACTTCAAAGGCAAGAAATCGCACGCCATGGACCCGGCCTTCTGTGTCGGCACGATGGATGTCCTGCCGGACAATCACCTTCTTGTCCGCAAGGAAACCGAGCCGAAAAAGATTTTGGAGCTGATTGCCGACAATCCGGCCCAGCTGATCGTCGAGGCCCTCGAGTCCTACCCGAACCGCGCGACGACCGCCATCGACCTTGAGATCACCCTCGCGCAGGTCATCGGCGAGGATAAGTTCAAGAAATGGTGGGCCGACGCCCGGAAGGCCGTCGCCAAGGACCCCCGCGTCTCGGTACCCGAGAAGAAGACCGAGTGCTACATCCTGCGCGAGACGCCCGTCTCGGCCGAGGACGAGATCTTCGACCAGTTCAACTCGACCCGCTCCGCCCGCCGACGCATCGGCCTTGCGGAGGATTTCGCGGCCGCGTCGGCCCACAAGGCCGCCCAGGCGACCCTGACCGACGTCCTGAAGGGCGTCGCCGACGCCGTGAAGGACAGCAACCAGCTTGATGCCGCAGAGCGCCTCTACGGCGCCGCCGTCCGCGACCGCATCGCCAAGGTGGCGGGCGTCGACCCGGCCACCTTCGAGCCCTCGCAGGCCTCGCTGGTCGGGAACCTGCGCGACCTGCCGGCAATCGCCGAGAAGATCCCGGTCCAGTTCCAGAGCCATTTCCTGGACCTGATCAAGGCCACCCACCCGATCGAGTGCCGCGACATCGTGTTCAACCTGCTGAAGGTCTCGCAGGGCAAGTTCACGACCGAATGCATCAATTTCCTGGTCGAGAACGGGTACTCCGAGGACCTGGCCTCCACGCTCAAGCGCTGGCAGACCGAGCAGAACCTCCGGGCGCCCGTGCTGCTCTGGATTGTCAAGAACCGCCATTCAAAGAAGTTCGCAAAGCTGCTGAACGACCTGATCACCCCCCGCCTCTTGAGCGCGATCTTCTTCGCGATCGACTACGAGGCCCTCCAGGCCGCGAGCGCCCGCCGGATCCCCCTGGGCGACATCCTGAGCGACGACACCGAGCTGATTGCCGACCTCCTATCGACCGCGGACCCCGAGACGGCACGCGACCTGGCGAACACCCTCCTCCTCAACCAGGGCTTCGAGGAACTGACCAAGAAGTCGCTCCTGGCCCGCTTCATCAAGATCTTCCCGAACATCCAGTCGCTTGTCGCGGCCGATGCCGAGGGCAAGGAGGACCAGCTGCTCGTCTCCCGCGAGAGCTTCGAGCGCAAGCGGACCGAGTATGAGGCGATCGTCTCGAAGAAGATCCCCGAGAACTCGAAGGCCATCGCCACGGCCCGCGAGCACGGCGACCTGAAGGAAAACTCCGAGTACAAGATGGCCAAGCAGGACCAGCAGGTCCTCATGGCCCAGAAGAGCCAGCTCGAGCGCGAGCTCGCCCGGGCCCGGATCACGGACTTCAAGGACGCCACGGTCGAGCAGGTCAGTGTCGTAAGCGTCGTTGCGGTCAAGGGACCGGACGGATCGGCGCAGACCTACACGATCCTGGGCGTCTGGGACGGCGACCCTGACAAGCACGTCATCTCCTACAAGACCCCGCTCGGTGCCGCCCTCATGGGCAAGCGCTCGGGCGACACGGTCAAGGTGAAGATGGGCACGACCGAGGACATCTACTCGATCGTCAGCATCGCCAAGTACGTCTAGACGGGCGGGGCCGCCAGGGCGGTTTACCTCGTTGCCTCGGCGCGCCAAATCCGCACGCTCGCATTACGCCGTGAACACCTCCTGGGATACCCTAAAGATCCTGTCAGATCCCACGCGCCTTCGCCTGATCGCGCTCGTCATGAGGGAGGAGCTCTCTGTGGCCGAGCTCCAGGAGATCCTCGGCATGGGCCAGTCGCGCATCTCCTCCCAGCTGGCGCTCCTGCGCCAGGCCAGCCTCGTGGCCGACCGCCGGGACGGGAAGAAGGCCTTTTATTCGCTCAGGCCCAGCTTGCCGCAGGGCCAGATGACCCTGCTGAAGGCGGCCGTGGACAGCGTCTCGGGCCTGGACGTGATCGCCGAGGACGGGCGCCACCTGGACCGCGTGCTCAGCAAGCGCCGGCGGATATCCGAGCAGTATTTCAACACGATCGCCGGGCGCCTCGGCCGCAACCACTGCCCAGGGCGTTCCTGGGAAGCCATCGGCAGGCTCGCCCTGAAACTGGTCCCCAATGTCGTCGTTGCCGACCTGGGTGCGGGCGAGGGACTGATCTCGCAGCTTTTGGCACGCAACGCAAAGCAGGTGTGGTGCATCGACAACTCCCCGCGGATGGTCGAGGTCGGCACCGAGCTCGCGAAGAAAAACGCCCTCACGAACCTGACCTACAAGCTGGGCGACATTGAACAGGTGCCCCTGGCCGACGAGTCGGTGGACCTGGCCATCCTAAGCCAGGCGCTCCACCACGCCATCCATCCCCAGAAGGCCGTGGACGAGGCCTACCGGATCCTGCGGCCCGCCGGGCAGCTGCTGATCCTTGAACTCGCCGAGCATGACTTCGAGAAGGCCCGCGACCTCTACAAGGACCACTGGCTCGGGTTCCGGGAGGCGGCGCTCGAGCAGTTCCTGAAGAAAGCCAAGTTCATCAAGATCGAGGTGAACCCGGTGTCCAAGGAGGCGGTTGAGCCCTTCTTTGAGACGCTCCTGGCGACCGGCACAAAGCCCTGACGGAAAGCCGGTCAGGCTATTCCGTCGGCATGTGCAAGCGATTGAACTGCTGACACTTCGCGTAAATCTCCTTGGAGGAACCCATCGCGAGGACCTCGGTAGCCAGGGCCTTCGCCGCGGACATCTTCATGGAACGCACCAGGAACTTGACGGCGGGAATCGCGGGGGGGGCCATGCTGAGCGAGTCGACGCCGAAGCCGAGCAGGAGGGGCGCGTAGACCGGGTCCCCGGCCATTTCCCCGCACACGCTGACCGGGACCCCCAGCTTGTGAGCGTCGTCCACGATGCGCTTAAGCGTGCGAAGGACCGCGGGGTGCGCGGGCTCGTAGAGGTGCGCGATCCGGTCGTTGCCCCGGTCGATCGCCAGCATGTACTGGATCAGGTCGTTGGTCCCGACGCTGAAGAAGTCGCACTGCTTCTCGAGGAGATCGATGGTCGCCGCGGCGCTCGGAATCTCGATCATCGCGCCCACCTCCATGTCCTCGTCAAAAGTTTGCCCGCGCGCGCGGAGCTCCGTCTTGCAGTCCTCGAGGATCGCGTTGGCGCGCGCCAGCTCGTCCACGCCGCTGATCATCGGGTACATGAGCTTCACCTTGCCCAGCTTGCTCGCCAGGAGCACCGCTCGCAGCTGGTCCTTGAAGATGCCCTGGTTGTCCAGGCAGAACCGGATGGCCCGGTAACCCATGAAGGGATTGTCCTCCTTCGGGAAGAGGCCCGGGTCGGAGGCCATCGGCTTGTCCCCGCCCAGGTCGAGCGTGCGGATGATGACCGCGTTCGGCGCCACGCCCTCCACCACCGCCTTGTACGCGAGGAACTGCTCCTGCTCGGTGGGGATCCGCGCGGAATTCAGGAAGAGGTATTCCGTCCGGAAAAGCCCGACACCCTGGGCGTAGAACTCCCTCACAAGCGTCACCTCCTCGACCTTCTCGATGTTGGCCATCAGGGTCACATCGACGCCGTCCTTGGTCGTCGCCTTCTGCCGGTTGGCCTCCAGGAGGAGCACCTCGAAGGACTTCTTCTTCGACTGGATCTTCCCG
>Ga0302266_10003159_pt1 | contig 13512 bp, 12 predicted proteins | sample III_Bog_E1_2_FD_194559 | JGI IMG/M metagenome (GOLD analysis project Ga0302266, IMG submission 194559) | Peat permafrost microbial communities from Stordalen Mire near Abisko, Sweden - III_Bog_E1_2 | ecosystem: Environmental > Terrestrial > Soil > Wetlands > Peat | place: Sweden: Abisko... | reverse complement strand
TTTGCGTTCGCGCCGGTGTGTGGTCTTCTAAAAGCACCCGCCTATGCTCAAACGCCTTGAAATCTATTTCGAGTTCACCCGCCTGGGAACCAACTGGCGGACCGAGATCCTCGCCGGCGTCACAACATTCCTGACCATGGCGTACATTGTCCTGGTCAACCCCTCCATACTGAAGGACGCAGGCATGCCGCTGGCCGCCGTGACCGCGGCGACCTGCCTGTCAGCGGCCATCGGCTCCATCCTCATGGGCATTGTTGCGCGCTACCCCATCGCCCTCGCGCCGGGCATGGGGCTCAACGCGTACTTCACCTATACCGTCTGCCTCAAGATGCACATTCCGTGGCAGACCGCGCTGGGCGCAGTGTTTCTTTCCGGCTGCATTTTTCTTGCGCTCACCGCGGGCGGCATCCGGCAAATGATTCTGCACGCCATTCCGCACGAGCTTTACGCAGCCGTCGCCAGCGGCATCGGCCTGTTCATCGCGTTCATCGGGTTCCGCAACTCCGGCCTGGTGATCGCCGATCCCGCGACGCTTGTTGGTCTCGGCAACATTCGCAACCCCACCACCGGCCTCGCGCTCATCGGCCTCATCCTGATGGTCGGGTTGGAAGTGAAAAAGATTCGCGGGTCGATCCTGATCGGGGTGCTCACCACTACCGCGCTGGCGTGGGCGCTGGCCTTCACCATCGTCAATGTCTCGCCGTCAACCGACTTCTTCTCGCCCACTTCGCTTGCCTGGGCGCAGGCCATGGTCCACTGGACGCCGCCGAGTGGAGGCTTTGCCTCGCTGGGTGCAACGGCATTCAAGCTTGATATCCGCGGCGCATTCAACAAGGGCCTGCTGGAGATTGTCTTCGTCTTCTTCTTCGTCGATCTGTTCGACAATCTCGGCACGCTGGTGGCCGTAACCAAACGCGCCGGCCTCATCTCGGCCGACCACTCCATTCCCCGCCTCAACCGCATCCTGTTTGCGGACGCGACAGCCACCGTTCTCGGTTCGCTCACCGGCACCTCCACCGTCACCAGCTATGTGGAGTCCACAGCAGGCGTGGCTGCCGGCGGTCGCTCCGGCATCACCGCCATCGTCACCGGATTGCTCTTCCTTTGTGCCATTGGCGCGGCGCCCTTCGTCGGCCTTGTGCCCTCCGCGGCCACAGCGCCGGCCTTGATGCTGGTGGGTTCGTTGATGCTGGCCACCATTACAGAAATCCGCTGGACTGACCCGCTGGTCGCCGTGCCAAGCTTTCTTACCCTCATCCTCATCCCGCTTACGTATTCCATCGCCAACGGGCTTGGCTTCGGCATCATCTCATGGGCCGTTCTGCATCTCGCCACCGGCAAATTCTCACGCAAGGACTGGCTGCTCTACATCCTTGCCGCCCTGTTCCTTGCCCGCTTCATCTACCTCGGGGCCAGCTAAACAAACATCACCATTCTGACGGTGGAAAGCAACAAAGCCCGTGCGAGCCTCCCGCGAGCGTCTGCCCCACCGCAGGCGGTCTGCCGCAGTGCAGGCGGTGGGTGCTAGGATTGCATCGCATCCACAAGGGAGCTTTATGCACTGGTACTACCTGGTCTCTTACTTCTTCGGTGGGGCGTTCCTCGCCAACTCCCTTCCCCACCTGCTCAACGGAATCTCTGGAATGCCATTCCAGAGCCCATTTGCCAAGCCGCCGGGACAGGGCCTGTCCTCGGCTCTTGTAAATGTCCTGTGGGGCTTCTTCAATCTCGTTGTCGCGTGGCTTCTGCTGTGCTGCGTGGGAAGTTTCAGCCTGCTCAACGGCATCCACATGCTCGTCTGCGGTGCCGGTTTCCTGATCATGTCGGTGATGCTCGCTCGCAGCTTTGCGCGCTTCCACGGCGGGATGTAGGGCCACCACAACCATGCACACCACCCGACTCAATCGCACACTCCTCACCGTCTTCGTCGCGGCCGTGGTTGCATTGTCCGCATCGGCAGACGACACAGTGCAGGTCGTTCACACATACCCGCACGACGCGCAAGCCTTCACCCAAGGGCTCATCTATTCCGGCGGCCATCTCTATGAAAGCACCGGTCTCGAAGGACGCTCGTCGCTGCGCATGGAGGACCTGGAGACCGGCCGCATTCTGCAGTTCCAGGATGTGCCAAAACATTTTGCCGAGGGCCTTACCAACTGGGGCAACACACTAATCCAGCTTACGTGGCAAGACCACATCGCACTGGTATACGACCGGTTCAGCTTCAAAATGCTGCGCACGTTTTCATACACCGGCGAGGGCTGGGGCCTGACCCAGGACGGCAAGAGCATCATCCTCTCCGACGGCACCGCAACCCTCCGCTTTCTCGATCCCACAACCTTCAAGGTGCTGCGCCGGGTTACTGTCACGGACCATGGCAAACCCATCCCACCGGATCAGCTCAATGAGCTCGAATACGTGCACGGCCAGATCTACGCCAACCTCTGGCACACGGACCGCATTGCCCGCATATCGCCCACCACCGGCAAGGTCCTGGGATACATCAACCTCGCCGGCCTGCTTCCTGACTCGGACCGCTCCAGCCCGGAAGCCGTCCTCAACGGCATCGCGTACGACCCCGAGCACGACCGCCTCTTCGTCACCGGCAAGCTCTGGCCAAAGATTTTCGAGATCAAAGTAATCCCAGAAGCAGCCAGGCAAGCGCCAGCCAGCCGCCAAAAGTAGCGGAGACCACCTAACCCGATGTGCTATCCTCGGGCACGCGCAGACCATACCCGCGACGAAGTCTGGCTTCCCGCCCCCAGCGTTTTCAGTACAGCCGTGAGGTGATCCATGATGAACTCCGCCCTCGTGATCGCCTTCATCGGCGCGCTCGTCTTTGGCGCTCATTTATTTGTTGGAATGTTCTCGCGGACGCGCGTTCCCGACGTTCTTCTTCTGATCCTGATCGGCCTTGTCCTCGGCCCCGTGAGCCATCTGGTCAGTCCCGCGCAATTCGGCGTCGTCGGCCCTGTCTTCTCCACAGTTACCCTGGTCTTCATTCTTTTTGAGAGCGGCACCGAGCTTCAAATCAGCACCCTGCGCAGCGCATTCTTTAGTGCGCTTATCCTCTCAATCTTCAACTTCGCCGTCACCATGGCTGTCGTTGCAGCACTGGCATGGAAGCTCGCGCATCTCAGCGTAATGACCTCCCTGCTGCTCGGAGCCATACTCGGCGGAACATCGCCCGCAATCGTTATTCCCATGGCCGCTCAGTTGAAGATGGGCAAGGATTCGGCGGCAATCCTCTTCCTCGAATCCGCGATCAGTGACGTTCTATCCATCATCATCGCCCTCGCCATTCTCGATGGCCACCGCATCGGCACCTTCCACTGGGGCCCGGTTGCAGGTGGAGTCCTGGCATCGTTTCTGTTTGCGGCTGGACTTGGCGCACTCGGCGCTCTTGTCTGGTCTAACGTGCTTGGCCGCGTGCGCACACTGCAAAATGGGATGTTCACCACTGCTGCCTTTGTCTTTCTCATCTTCGGCGGAACCGAGTTGCTGGGATACAGCGGCGTCATCGCGGCTCTTGTATTCGGAATCGGGCTGGGGAATGTCGCCTGGCATCGCGCGTTGCTTTCAAGGAAGTTCCCGGTACACGCGCCGGTCGGATTGAACGCTCGGGAAAAGGCCTTCTTCGCTGAAATTGTCTTCCTGCTAAAGACATTCTTCTTCGTCTACATCGGTCTTTCAATCCAATTCAATAACGCCTGGTGGATCACGTTCGGATTATCCATGGCCTTGCTCATCTTCATCGTTCGCCTACCTGTCGCTCGATTCGGCGTGCCCAAATCCATCCCCATATCCGACGCATCGCGCATGGCCGCCATGGCGCCCAAAGGACTGGCCGCCGCCGTCCTCGCATCATTGCCGCTGCAGCAAGGTGTGCCCGGCGGCGACCTCATCCAGAACAGCACCTACGCCGTCGTCCTGTTCAGCGTCATCCTCACTTCCCTGGTTGTCTTTTTGCAGGACATCTCTTTCGTCGGGCGCTTTTATCGGTACATCTTCAAGAGCTTCGCGCCGGATGAGTCACTTGCGTCTTTGCCGCTGACCCCGGCGCTTGCAACGGCCGACTCCGGTGAACTGCGTTTCGACTCGGATCAAGAAGGCTTATAGCTCCGTTCCAAGCTCGGAGATCCATGCTCTGAGACCCATGCTCTGAGACCTCCATCACATCACCCCATCGCGTCCCCCGCGTATATTCGTCCGCAAGGCGACAAACGCTATGGACCTATCCAGCTTTTCAAATCCAAACCTGCTGCAAAATGCAGCCATTCTCACCATCGTTCTGGCCTTCATCGGCTACCTGGCTACGTTCCTCAGCGCCCGCATGCTGGCCCGCCGCAAAGATGAACTCGACCTCGTAAACAAGCGCCTCAACGAGTTCTACGGGCCGCTCTATGTCGCGTCGCAGGCAGGAAACATCGCTTACCGTTCCCTGCTCAGCAAACAAGGCAAGACGCAAAGTGACCCCATCACCGATGAGGAAATGAAGGACTGGGTCTTGTGGATGACGACCATCTTCATGCCGCTCAACGACACGCGCGAGAAGATCATCATCGAAAAGGCCTACCTGGTCGTCGAGGAGCAAATGCCGCGTTGCCTGCTCGACTTCGTTACCCATGTTGTGGGATACAAAGCAGTCCTCTCCAAGTGGGCTCAGGGCGATTACACCGAGCGGCGCTCCACCATCGGCTGGCCTCCCGAATTCGACAATTACATCGAGCGCTCGTACAAAGCACTGAAAGCCGATCAGACGCGCCTGATCCACAACCACCTGTGGAGCGTTAAGCGGGCTCTTCCATCCGGTCGGGGCGGTCCGAATGGACGGGAATTCCGCTGATAAGGGCTTGATATTCCGTCAGGCGTTTACCCAGGATAACCACGCCTTTGGAAGTGATTTCATATTCGCGAATATCCTTGGCATGATTTCCGCCACGCATCTTGATCACCACCATCACCTTGCGAAGCTGGCCGTCGATGGAAACGTACCGCATCCGGATAATGTCATCGCAAAGGAATGAAATGGAGTAGGTGCTGAACGGAAATTCCGTGAAAGACTCATCCACTTCAACGGTGCTTAGAATCGTTACCCCGATTCCTGTCAAAGCGAAGATCATGCGGTAGAGCGATTCGCGGAAGTCGGCACGGAACCCCGGTGACAGAGCCATCTCAAAGCCCGCCAGGGAATCGATCACCAGGCGCTTGGCGCCGATCTTTTGTACAGCGTCGAGGATCGACTGCATGGTTTCATCCACCGACAGATCAAGGGGACGAAGATAGAGAATGATGAGCTTCCCGTCTTTCTGTGGCGTTTCCAGATCCAAGCCTAGATTGGCCGCCCGCAACGCATACGCTTCCGGGCGTTCCTCAAAAACCGCGATGATTGCCGGTTCCCCCTTGCTTACCCCGTCTGCAATGAATTGGGTTGCCAGCACTGATTTCCCGGTTCCCGAAGACCCAGCCACGAGTATGCTATCGCCCTCGGGCACGCCCCCGTCCAGCATCTTGTCCAACTCCGGAATACCGAAGCAAAGGCGTCGCGCGCCGGGCGGATTCCTCTTGCGCGCGGTCAAACCAAACGTGCGCGAGAAGGCTTGCACACCGGCATCGGTTATGCGGAACGTGTGCAGCCCAGGCACGGAATCCTGACCGCGCAGCTTTACAATCTGCAGCTTTCGCACAATTGAGTTTCGCTCCGTGGTCTGGCGTAGCCAGAGCAGGCCATCGGCGACAGTAAAGATAGGATTGTCACGTAACTCCTCCTCTGCATATTCGCCGATCAGGAAAGTAGTAGCTTGCCAACTGGCTAGAAACAGGGCTAACCGCTGAATGAAAGACTGCAGGTCCATATCGCTTTTCGGCTTCCGAACCATGGTGCGGAAGGAGTCCACAACCACGACGGCGGGATTGGCCTTTTCAACCTCCTTGGTAATCTGATCCAGCACAGCACTAAGATCACCCTCCAAAACAACCTGGCTCAGGTTGATAAAGCGGATGGAGTCGGGCAGCTTGGACGGATCGAAGAATGTGTACTGTTGCTGGTATCGCAACATCTTGATGGCGGATTCGCCAAGGACAGTGAAATAGAGAGCAGGACGTTCTGAGCTCGCATTGGCAAATACGAACTGGTGAGCCAGCGTCGTCTTGCCGCTTCCAGGCGCTCCCGCGATGATGTTGAATGAGAATTCCGGGAGACCGCCGCCTACAATTTCATCGAGGCCGGGAACTCCGGTGGGTAGTTTTTTTATCTGTACTTTGTCTTGGGTACTCATGTTTTTCTCCCGTTCTCGGAATTGCAATCGTCGAGGGCTGCCCCTGGCCACGTAACCCGAAGCAGTCTCATCGTTAAAGCTTCGCCAAGAAAGATATGAACCAGGCCAAGCAACCGTGCGATGAGGATGATTCCTCCGTCGCCTGCCGGAAACTTGGCAGCCAGTCCCTGGTCAGTGTCACTTTGAGGTTCAACATCCCCCAGGTTCTGTAAAGATCCGCCCTCTGTGACCTGGACAGCCCAAAGACTGGGAGCTTCCGACTTGGCTTGCGTCAAAGCGCGGAAAGCGAGGGACTCAAAGGCCGCTTCTCCCGCAAATGCACTTAGACTCTGGCGCAGCTTTTCATAGACGCCGAGGGCTGCAGACTCCTTTGGCTCGGTCGACGTGGCCGACGCGGCTTCATAATTCAGAAGACATCGGGCCAGATCGCGCGTCTTTAGGGAAGCTGCCATTTTCTTGCCCTGCAATGCTCCAGGTTTCGGAATCCGATAATTGTTCCGCGCTTCGTGAGAGCGTCAGGACGACAATTTCTCGTTTTCACAGCGACCCTACAGTAGAGGCATCTGCACCCAGAATCGCTCTGGACCGAGCGCTGGCGAAACTCAATTCATGTAGCGATTCGTTTCCGGATCAGGTCCGTCTTCCTGCGAGCCGCCAGCCTTGCTTCGGATAAGAGTAAAGACGTCCAGAACCGTGGCAATACTGCGAATGTTGCCCGCGACACTCACCAGCCCATCCTGCATGCCGGGATGCATATCCGCCATGGCTTCAACATGGTCGCTCACACTCCGCAGCCGGCCAATCTCCACCAGCAGGTCCTCAAATGCAGCAGCCATTCCCGGTCCATCGGATTCCGACTTTTCAGGGCCCACTGGGGTCGTAACCGACGCAGTCCTGATTTCAGACTGAAGACGTAAATCTTCAATCAGTCGAAGCGTAGTTGCCTCACCTAGAAATGTCAGGAACAGCCCAAGCAGTTCAGCGATCAGAATGGTTCCGGCCTCGCCATCCTCGTCCGCTTCTGTCTGGAATTCGATTTCGCTGAGGCCGCGCAAGCCTCCATTCGCCATGACCTGCACCGCGCTGAGTCGAGGCGATTCCGACCTGGCAAGAGCCAAAGCACGGGAAGCGAGCGCTCGAAAAGCGTCAGTTCCCACCGGTGCTCCGAGTTGCCGGCGCAACCGCTCGTAAACGCGCACGGTTGCAGATTCAGCTTGCAGGGAGGTCGTGCTTGCATCTGCCTCGCTGGCAACGAGGCTGCGGGCCATTTGACGTGTCTTTTTTTGAGGGGGCATCGGCTCCGTTCTTTCCCTAAACTCCACGCCCGCGCTTTGAGCGTGCGGTATTCATCGCAACGAAACTATCATGACGATTGCTTATGCAGTGCGATTTCCAAGGCGACTCACAGACTCAATTCGCCGCTCTGCGATGCAAGCGTACTTGAAACACTTCCGGAAAGATGAGCAAACTTGGGCAGTTCGCGGGAAGAATCCTGCAGTGAAGTTGGATTAAATTGTGGAGTCGCGCGGGTGCGGCCGTTGCGTCAGAGGGACCACATGGCTGCTCCATGCGCACTAAAATAGCGCTGAGTGTGATTGCACTCAAAGGACCAGAACTCACATTCGTGCAGAACGAACAGCGGGCTTCAACACGGTGGATGCGGCATAAACACTGAGATCGTTCCGGACTGACTCGGTCATTCGCGGCCGATCCATCTCCCTTTTCAGGCACGCGACAATCTCTCTTGCAATCTCGATCCGGCTTTTCTTTTTCATGAAGCGACCCTTCTGTGAACGCTGCGCGGTGAACTTCCGTATCGAACTCGAAGCCAATCCCTCTTCAGGCGCCTGGCAAAAGAGATTGACCGGCACATGTACCGGTCAATGCCAGAGCCGCGCTTAACGACGCCACCGCGAATATCCCCAGCCTCCGCCTCCGAGCAGAAAAAGCACCAATAAAACGATCAGGATAGTTTCCATTTTGTAACCTCCGATGCAAGACGAAGCGGACTCGCCCTTGTAACGACGGTCCCACTTCTTCCCTGCACATGATCCTAAGAGTGGCCAGGACGCTTGTCTGGTCACATTGGAGCATGGTGGGCTGGGCGCCTAAGCCTCGGCTTGGAAATGTACGATAACTGCCTCCTGCGTGGGCCATCATCATGAGACAGGTGATTTTCGCTTTCGGAACAATTCGCTCTATACCCTTTCCGCCATCGCCTGATGCAGGGATGCTACGTGTGCCACTGCCTTGGTGAGCCGCGCCTGGTACGGGCGGCTTTTCTTGCTTTGCACGGGTGTATAGATGTGTTCGATTCGCTCCACCAAATACGCGCCAGGAACAAACTCGCCGGCGTCGCTCACACCATGGCCGGGCAACAGCACCACGTCGCCTGGCTTGGGCAAGGTGTGCAGCGTCTCCAGCGGCACAAGGTTCACACAGCCGCCATCTGGCGAAACGAATTCAAGGCAGTCCATGCTGTGCAGCGTACCCTCGCGCACCTCCTTCGCTTCCTGACGCCCTTTCCACGCTTGATAAAAGGCGGCAACCATCGTCGGCAGCCCCAGCAGAAACCATGCCAGGGTGGCAAGAAAAGTCCCTAAGGGCGAGATATAAATCAAATAGTTCAACACGGTGTTCATCTCCTGCGCTTGAATTGACTCGAGCTGTCAGAATCCTTTCTGCATGCCCGTATCCCTGGGACCTGCAAGCCCCGCGAAACACCACCATACCAGCCCAACTGCGGTTTCCGCATCCCCAATACGGCACAAGCCCCGGCGAGTGCCGCGGCTTGTGGATTCCACTCATCTATATCGTGTTTCGGATTTATTTTGCGTTGCGAGCGGCTGTGACAATGGCATCAAGCTGATCGTTCTTCCCGGCCATTTCGTTCAGCCGCTTTTCATCCATGCCGCCCATGCGTCCGAGAATGATTCGAAACGAAACTGCATGCCCAATCTCGTGCCACTTCGCCATTTCGATGAGAGACTCCAACGCCTCAGTATGCAATGCGGACAAAACTTTCGGATCGCGACCGAGCGTCAGAGATTCCAAAACAAATCCTGCCTTATTGCGATCGGTCCATGATTCGGAACTGAGCATTTCGATGAACGGCTCGGCTGGGATTTGGGCCGCGGTTCTTGGGTTGGATTCCGCGAGAACTCCCAGAGCCCGCGTTGCGCCGTTCCGCACATAGCTGTCTGGATCGTGAGCAGCCGCCACGAGCCCTTCGATCTGTGCTGGAGACTGCTTCGCATAACCCAGTGCATCGGCGGCGGCGACGCGCTGGTTCGGATCAGATGCTGTCTTAAGAACGGTGAGAATCAAGTCCTCATTTTGCACTGCATAATCCCTGGTAGAGAGTTCTACAGTGCGAAGTTCCGGAAAGCTTGAAAGAGCATAGCCGTTCGAATCGTCATCGGTCGCCCCGGCGGCGACGGACTTGGACCAGAGATCCATTTTCTGATTGTAGACATCGAGCATTTTCTGAGGAAGACCGGCAGATCCGGTCGGCGCAGCATTCAGGGGAAACTTCTTCATGGTCGCCCCAGCCAGCCCGATGTAAATCAGATAAGCGTTTTCGACACGGACGTTTGATACACCGGTCGCCGGCTTTCCGGTCATCCGCAAAATAACTTCTCTGATTTTGGGAGACACGGCTCTTTCGGCTTCATACGAAGGAAACGAGTCGCCGATGTGAACCGGCAAGGCTGCGCGAATCTTGTCGATATCGATCCCACCGTAGCCATAAAAATCGATTGCGCCAATAGGAACAGGTTGCTCTTGCGCCACGGCCTGATGGACGGTGTGTGAAGATAAGGCGATCAGGCAGATCGCCGCTGCCAGGCGATAGTTCACGATGGAGCTCATTTCAGTCGGATGACACCGAGCCTGGCGCAGGTTAAGAGCTATCAGATACATTGGTTCCTCACGGTCTCCATCTCCTAAAGACGCATGAACGCAAAAAAGAGCGGCATCTCATCAATGAGATGCCGCCCCTCCGACCCGTGCTGCCACATGTGAACTAAGAACTGTGAACTAAAAACTGTTTTTAAGCCACCGCTTCAATCCCCGTACGCAGCCCCAAACTCTTCCACAGCCTTAGGGTGGGCGCGGCATGATTGATGGTATAGAAATGCAGTCCCGGCGCTCCATTGCGCAGCAGAGTCTCACAGAGCCGGGTCACCACATCGAGCCCGAAGTCGAGCAGTGCGTCCTTGTCGTACTGCAGATCTTCCAGTCGAAGGCGGAGCCACCGCGGCAGGTCCGCTCCGCAGCCGTTACAAAAACGCAGCGTGTTGGCGTAGCCCGTGATGGGCATGATCCCCGGTATGATCGGAATCTCAATGCCGGCCTTGCCGCACCGTTCCATAAAATCGAAATAGGACTCGGCGTTATAAAAGAGCTGAGTGATTGCCCCGTCCGCGCCTGCCTTCACCTTGCGACAAAAGTTGTCGAAGTCCGCACCGGGCCCCGAGGCCTGCGGATGCATCTCAGGATAGGCGGCCACCTCGATCTGGAAGTCATCCCCATGCGTCTCGCGGATAAAGCTCACCAGTTCGCTTGCGTAGTGAAACTCACCCGGCGCCGACGCACTCATGGCCGTAGCAGGTAAATCGCCACGCAAGGCCACGATCCGCTTCACGCCCGCTTCACGATAACGATGCAGATGCTCGGCGATGTTTGCGCGCGTGGAGCCAACACAGGTAAGATGCGGCACAGCCTCAATGCCGGAGTGCTCCACCACCGTCATCAGCGTTTCGTATGTGCCGTCCTGCGCAGACCCGCAAGCCCCGTGGGTAACGGAAAAATAGTCCGGCCCCGCAGCGGCAAGTTCGCTAACCACAGCAGGCAATTTAACCGCAGCCTCAGGCGTGCGCGGCGGAAACAATTCGAAGGAAAAGCTTGGCGTCGAGTTCATGTCCGTCCCTCCATAAATAGGTCTGAAAAAGCAAATTCCCAGGCTTCACCTTCGAAACCTGGGAATTCGTAATCGCTCAACTCCGCAGCGAACAATGAAGACTGATCATTGTCCACCGATCACTGATAACTGGTAACTGATAACTCATCACTGTCATCTGTAACCTGCCATCTGCTCGTTAGTACCGATAGTTATCCGCCTTGTAAGGGCCTTCCACCGGCACGCCCAGATACTCCGCCTGCTTCGGCGAAAGCGTGGTCAGCTTCACGCCGATCTTCGCAAGATGCAGCCGCGCCACTTCTTCGTCCAGGTGCTTCGGCAGCACGTACACGCCGATCTTGTAGCTATCCTTCTTCGCCCAGAGATCCAGCTGCGCCAATGTTTGGTTGGCAAAGCTGTTGCTCATCACAAAGCTCGGGTGGCCCGTCGCGCAACCCAGGTTCACCAGGCGCCCTTCGGCAAGCATGAAAATTTCATGCCCGTCGGGGAAGATGTACTTGTCTACCTGTGGCTTGATGTTCAGCTTGGTCACGCCCGGCTCAGCGTTCAGCGGATCCACCTGGATCTCGTTGTCGAAGTGCCCAATGTTGCAGACAATCGCCTGGTTCTTCATCTTCTTCATGTGGTCCAGCGTGATGATGTCCACGTTCCCAGTAGTGGTCACATAGATATCGCCACGGCCCAGTGTGTCTTCAACGGTGGTAACTTCGTAGCCTTCCATCGCCGCCTGCAGCGCGTTGATAGGATCGATCTCGGTGATGACGCAGCGGGCGCCCATACCGCGCAGAGATTGTGCGCAGCCCTTGCCCACATCGCCGTAACCGCAGATGACTGCAACCTTGCCCGCAACCATCACATCCGTCGCGCGCTTGATGCCGTCGGCCAGCGACTCGCGGCAGCCGTACAAATTGTCGAACTTGCTCTTGGTCACGGAGTCGTTGACGTTGATAGCCGGCACGAGCAATTTGCCTTGCTCCAGCATCTTGTACAAGCGATGCACGCCCGTGGTCGTCTCTTCCGAAACGCCGCGCCATTCCTTCGCAACCTTGTGCCAGTGCTGCGGATCCTCGGCATACACCTTCTTCAGCAGGTCCTTGATCACCGTTTCTTCGTGGCTACCCGAGGGCGAATCAACCCACTTGTCGCCATCTTCCAGCTCATAGCCTTTGTGGATCAGCAGCGTAACGTCGCCGCCATCGTCCACCACCAGCTCCGGCCCCTTGCCACCCTTGTGCGCCAGCGCCTGGTACGTGCACCACCAGTACTCTTCAAGGCTCTCGCCCTTCCACGCAAACACCGGCACGCCGGCAGCTGCGATGGCCGCCGCAGCATGATCCTGTGTCGAGAAGATATTGCAGCTCGCCCATCGCACTTCCGCGCCCAGGCTCACCAGCGTCTCAATCAGTACCGCCGTCTGAATCGTCATGTGCAGCGATCCCGTCACGCGCACACCGGCCAGCGGCTTGCCCGCCGCGTACTTGTCCCGGATCGACACCAGGCCCGGCATCTCGTGCTCGGCGATATTGATTTCCTTCCGGCCCCAGTCCGCCAGAGACATGTCCGCTACCTTGTAAGCCAATTCCGTAATTTCCAGTGTTGAAGCTGCCATATTCGATTCTCCTTTTTGAATTCTTTGTTCAATCTCGCTAATCTCCGGGCAGCGGAATCAAACTCCGCCACTCCGCTAATCCTTCTCACATCGTCGAATCGTGATATGTTGATATGTATCAGAACTCCAGCAGCCGCGTCAACCGGAAACTATGCCCTCGATTGTGAAAATCCTCAAAGTCGTCGCCGAGCCCAACCGGCTGCGCATCCTGTTACTTCTACGTGCTGAAGAGCTTTCCGTCGCCGAATTGCAGGAAATTCTAACCATGGGCCAGAGCACCATCTCCACACACCTGTCGCAGTTAAAGAACGCAGGCCTGGTGGAAGACCGCCGCACCGGCAAGAGCAGCCTCTATCGGCTCACTACCTCTGGCGGAGGGGCGGTTCTGGACCAGCTTCTCGATCGCGCCAAATCGGAGATCCCCGAAGCCGCCGCCGATCGCCTTGCCATGCGCGGCGTCCTCAAAAAGCGCCAGGACAAGATGCGCAGCTTCTTCGACTCCGTCGCCGGCCGCCTCGGCAAGGACTACGTTCCCGGCAAATCGTGGAAGAGCATCGCCGAAGCACTGCTGCGCCTCATGCCGCCCATGGTTATCGCCGACCTGGGTGCGGGAGAAGGCGCGTTCAGCCTGCTGCTGGCTCAGCGTGCGAAGAAAGTTATCGCTGTCGACACCTCCGACAAGATGATTGAGGTAGCGCGCGAGC
>Ga0302266_10003153_pt1 | contig 13523 bp, 11 predicted proteins | sample III_Bog_E1_2_FD_194559 | JGI IMG/M metagenome (GOLD analysis project Ga0302266, IMG submission 194559) | Peat permafrost microbial communities from Stordalen Mire near Abisko, Sweden - III_Bog_E1_2 | ecosystem: Environmental > Terrestrial > Soil > Wetlands > Peat | place: Sweden: Abisko... | reverse complement strand
TTTCGGGTAAATGTAAATTGAAGCATTTGAAAACGGACTTTTTCATTTCGACAGGGGTTTTATCATCAGGTCTTTCACAGCTTGTTTGCTGGCATCCGAGCCGGTGAAAAGCTGGTCGGGAAATTTGCGATACTTGACCATCTCGTCAAAAATGCTGTCGCTGTGATACCAGTTCGAACGGAATCCCGCGATGTATTGCAAACGCAGGTTGTTGTCACGGTTGATCTCGGCGTCCGCGAGCCACGGCGCGAGGTCGCGCGCATTTCCGGCATAGGTGGCGAACAAATCTGCCACGGTCGGAAAGCCGACGTTCTGGAGCGATTGCGCCACTTTTGAAAATTCCGGCCGCGCTAGCCGTTGTGCGATTTCGTCGAGATCAATTTTTGTTTCATCAGCCTGACCGAGCAGCACCACGTCATAGCCCTTGCCGTTTTCGTCATTGCTCCAGATCGTGCCTTCGGGGAAAACTTCAAAAAACGTTGCGATCTCGCTTTTCACGACGGCGGAATCGCTCTCATAGAGCGGCACCCATTGCGTGACGATGCCGCCGGAGTTCAGATGACTTTTCACCAGCTCGAAATATTCCTTCGTGTAAAGCGTGGCCGAACCTTTGACCCACGGATGAATCGGGTCGGACGTGATGATGTCGAACTTATCATGCGTCGTGAAAATATAATGCCTCGCGTCGTCAAAAATTATTTTCGTGCGCGGGTCAGTCACGACGCCGAAATTTTCTTCCGAGAAAAATTTAGCGGCAATCGGTGGCACGAGCGGCTCCATTTCGCAGATGGTGATGTTCGTGACGCCCGGCGTGATTGTGAACGTGCCCGCAGTTACACCCGCGCCGCAGCCGACGATCAGCACCGAGACCGGATGTGGATGCACCAGCGCGGGAATGTGCCCGAGCATCCGCTGCAACCTCATGTCCTGCGGTTCGCTCGACGCCTCGATCTTGCCGCTGATGTGGAAATTGCGGACGCCGGTGGAATAGTTTTTCGAGACCGCCACAGAATTGTTCATGCCCTCGCCAACGTATAGCATTTCCACTTCACCCAGTCGGCTCGGCATATAACGTCCATAGGCGACCAATTCACCGGGGATCTTCCCAACATGTTTCGCCAGCGTCACGGTGAAAAAACCCAGCGTGGCGAAAATCAAAATGCCGCGAATAACTTCACCGGGTGAAATTTTCTTCCAAAATTGCCACGCGAACATTACGAAAATCAAAAGCGCGCCGCACGCGGCCACGGCAATCAACAGCCGCTGGCTGTCCTGCGTGCCGATCCACGGAATTAAAATGATGCTGAAGCCGATGCCGCCAATAATTCCGCCAACCGTGTTCGCCGCATAAACTCCGCCGACGAGCCGCGCCGGGTCCTGCCCGTGCGCCGCCGCCGCGAGCGCGAGCGGAAAACTTGCGCCCCACAAAATCGTCGCCGGAAGCAAAGCCCAGAGGCAGCGAGCCATGTCCAGTTGGAAATTCAGCCATGCATTCGCTGTCAGAGACGGGTCAATCGGCCAATACGGCAGCGATTCCGTGAGCATATAAGCTGTCCAGAAAATCGCTCCCGTCAAAAAAAACTGGCACCAACCAAGCAAAATTTCCGGCCGCAAATTTTTCCGCGCGAGCGATGCGCCAACGCCGCTGCCGATGCCCAGCCCGAAAAGAAACACGGCGAGAATGATGGAAAAGGCATAAACCGTTCCGCCCAGCGTCAGCGACAGCAACCGCGTCCAGACCACTTCCGCGCCAATCGCCGTCATACCTGAAAGCGCAATTGTGACATACACTGGCCAAGGGAATTTTTTCCCGACGGGCGGTTCGTCCGAATTTGTTTTACCAACGAGTGCAGAAGTTTCCAATTCTTCGCGGATTTCATACCGTCTTGAAATTGACAGCGCCACCGCCGCCAAGGCGACGGTTCCATTGATCGCCGCCGCGACAAACGTGGCGAAGAATGAATCATGGGCGCGCAACAAAAAAAATCCCGCGAGCAGGCAGCCAAATACCGCGCCCGCGATGTTGCCGCCGTAAAAAAATCCCAGCCAAGAAACACCGTGCGGCGTGGACTCGATCCGTCGCGCCATCGCCGGCAGCGTTGCGCCCATCAAAATGGTTGGCGGTAGCAGGCAGACCGCCGCAAACAAACCGCGCAGCAGGATTCCCGTCAGGCCGCTGCCGACGTGCGCCGAATAAATTTGCGCCGCCGTCGGCATCCCGAACAGAATCAAAATTCCCAGCAGGCCGATTCCGGCTTCCAGCAGCGCATAAACGCGCAGCGGATGCCGCGCGGCGGAGATGAGGCGCGGCAGCACCACGCTGCCCAGGCACATGCCGCCCATGTAAGTTCCCACCAGCACGCCGAGCGAGACCGCCGAGGAACCGATGAACAATTGCAGCATCTGGAACCAGACGATTTCGTAAATCAGAGCGGCACAACCACTGCCGAAAAACAACAGCAATAAAAACGGCAGCAACGGTCGCAAAGGCGGCGCATTGGATTCCTTTGCAAAAGTGGCGTTCATGGTCACACCGAGGCTATGCAGATTGAGTTTGGTGTCAATTTGTATTGGCCACTTCCAATGCGATGACCTGTGCTAATTGCCTTTCACCGTGGATGAACCAGCACAACTGGAACCTGCCAGCGCCACTCACTCCGCGCATAGTAATTTTCCGGCGAATTCCAGTACGTCAAAACTGCCGCAGCGTTCGCAGGCTTTTTTGACTGAATTGGCTGGCTTGGTTTCCACGATTGTCGGCGTAGCGGCTTTTGGAAGAAAGCCGCACTGCTCGAATTTAGAAATGCGGCGCTCTGCCGAGACGCCGCTACACAGTTTTCGCAAAACCCTCCGCCATCGCAATCGCCTTCCGCATGGCCATGGATTTGTTGATCGTCTCCTGATATTCGCCTTCGGGCGTCGAATCGTTCACCCAGCCGCCGCCGGCCTGGACGTAGGCTTTGCCGTCCTTGATCAGCGCGGTGCGGATCGTGATACAGGTGTCCAAATTGCCGTTGAAGGAAAAATAACCGACCGCGCCGGCATAGGTGCCGCGCGTAGTCTGTTCCAGTTCAGAAATAATCTGCATCGCGCGGATTTTCGGCGCGCCGCTAACGGTGCCAGCGGGAAAAGTCGCGCGCATCAGATCATAATTCGTTTTTTCCGCCGATAATTTTCCTTCCACCTGCGAGACGATGTGCATCACATGGCTGTAACGCTCGATGAACATCAAATCTTTGACTTGCACCGAACCAAAATCGCAGACGCGCCCGATGTCGTTGCGGGCGAGGTCCACGAGCATGACGTGTTCGGCGCGTTCCTTCGGGTCGGCGAGCAGCTCTTTTTCGAGCGCGGCATCTTCGTCCTCGTTTTTGCCGCGCCGCCGCGTGCCGGCAATCGGGCGGATTTCAACTTTGCCTTCTTCGCAGCGCACATGGACTTCCGGCGACGCGCCGACGAGCGAAAATCCGTCCAGCTCCAGCAAAAACATATACGGCGACGGATTGATGGAACGCACCGCGCGGTAAACGTCCATCGGCGACGCCGTGACCGGCGCGGAAAAGCGTTGCGAGCCGACGACCTGGATGATGTCGCCCGCCGTGATGAGTTTTTTGGCGGCGAGGACGTTCGCGCAAAATTTTTCGCGCGTGATGTTCGACGCGAACGCGACTTCGGGAACTTCATTCGGCACGCTGACGGGAATGTGTTCGCTCGGCTGTTCGAGCAGGGACACGAGCCGTTCGATTTCGCTCGTCGCATTTTCGTAGGCGTCGGCTGGATTTTCCGCTTCGTCCAAAAATGCGTTGACCAGAACGGTGATGGTCTGCGCGACGCGGTCAAAAATCAAAAGCTGATCCGCGATGAGAAAAACCATCACGGGCGTCTTCAATTCGTCCTGCGGCGGGCGCGGCACGACCGGCTCGACGTCGTGGATGAATTCGTAACCGATGAACCCGACCGCGCCGCCGGTGAACCGCGGCAAGCCGGGCAGCGACACCGCGCGATATTTTTTCATCACCCGCTCGACGACGACGAGGCCGTCCTTCACGTCTTTGCCGATGAAAAACGTCTCGGTGACTTTTCCGTTCTCCAAAACCTCGACGCGATTTTCCGTCTGCCGGATAACGGCGCGCGGATTGCAGCCGACGAACGAGTAACGTCCCAGATGTTCGCCGCCCTCGACCGACTCGAACAAAAACGATTCGCCCGCGCCGCGGATTTTGCGATAGGCCGAGAGCGGCGTTTCGATGTCGGCGAGCAGGCGGCGCGTGACGGGAATCACGTTGCCCTGCGCGGCGAGCTTCAAAAATTCATCAGGCGTCGGCGAATACATAGAGAATGAAGCATGAAGAAATTTGTATGAAGAAACAAATTATTTGCAATCAACGTTCCCACGATGGTTTCAAATCGTTCAATTGCGGAATCTTTTTGCCGTTGAAAAGCTGAATTATTCGATTGCAAGTTTCATTATCCGGCAAAGCAGCTTCAAAAACATATTTAGGCCGTTTCAACAGCAAGATTTGGAAAACGTTTTCTTCAAATTTTCTTTCCACGACTGTCCAGCCGAGACAATCACCATAATTGAGATTCCAAGTTTGTTTTCCCGAAAGTAGCATAAAGCCATTTTCGCGGACGGTGATTTGGGTAACGCGAGCCGGATGAGTGGCAAAGAGCCAGTAAAGCAAAGTGAAAAACAATGTGACTGAAATAGAAAGTCCTAGAAAACCAGAAGCTGGCATAGTTGGCACTTGGAAAAAATTCAAAGCCAGCCATGGAAGAAAAATAAATCCAAAACAACGCACGAAAAACCAACTCGCTTTTGCGAGGCGATTTAACAATGGCTTTGAAACGGCAAGATGTGTTCGATAACGAATGTAAGCCTCTGGTTCTTTCCAATATAAAATTGGAGCAGGAGACCAAATCGTTTTCCAATTTAGCGGCTGCGGTTGGTTTTGAGGCAGTTGAATCAAGGTTTTGGAACAAATGAAATTTCTTACCGCATGATAATTTTCAATATTTTTGAAACGAGCAGCACCAATTTCAAAATCTCCTTTGGCAGTAGCCATAGAAAAACTTGGATTTGCCGTCAGAGTTCCGTCTCGCATTCCAATAATGGCTGAAAAGGAAATGAGTGTGATTCGGGTTTTAGGAAACCCATGCGGAAATAAAATGGCATCATCCGTTAATTCGAGCACACGCGGGAAAACTATTCGTCGCACTAACATAAAAATTCCTAGAAGCGCAAACATTACACTCATTGGAATGAAGAAAAACGAAAAAATGCCCATTGATTCCTTTGCCAAATGCACCATGAAAAACGCTAGGCCAGCGTAAAATGCCGCGCAAATTATTGCTCCGCGCCAAGGCAAATTAAAATCGTAGCGGAGGGAATTCATATTTTAACACTTAACTTTTCTTTTTATAAATTTCCTCCGGCGTTTGCAATTGCGGCTCGGTGATTTTGAAACCGCCGTTTTCGACCGAGCGGAAAAAGCACGATTGATAACCTTCGTGGCACGCCGCGCCGGCCTGCTCGACCTGGATGAGCAGCACGTCGCCGTCGCAGTCGAAGGCGATGTCTTTGACGGTTTGCGTGTTGCCGCTTTCTTCGCCCTTCATCCAGAATTTCTGGCGCGAGCGGCTCCAGAAATGCGTCTTGCCGGTCTTGATGGTGTCCGCCAATGAGGCGCGGTTCATCCAGGCCATCATCATTACGCGGCCGGTTTTCTGTTCCTGGATGATGGCGGGAATCAAACCCTGCGCGTCGAATTTCAATTTGTCGTAAAAACTCATAATCCCATCATTTAACCATCAAGCCTTAAAGACACAAAGCCGGATTTTGTCCAATATGCGACGATTATTGTCCCCGCAGGTGCGGCGGTGCGGTCATCAAATCCGTGGAAACACCAGCGGCATTTGTGGTGGCGACGATATTCGCGGGTGCTGGCGCAAAATTATTCGTCGCGGCCGGCACATTTGTTGAAACGATGGCAGGCGTTTGATTGGCGGGCGGATTTTCGCGTTCGGCGAGATTTCTTTGAATGCGGTTTCTTAGTTCAAAAAAAGCAGTGTTGGTCACGGCATCGAGCTGCGCCTGCGCGTCGGCGAATCGTCCGGCGGCTACCTCGATGCGCGCGATGTGGATGTAAACGCCCTCGCGCTCGTTGTCATCGCGGGCGATTTGCAGCGCGTTGGTCCATGCGAGCAACGCGTCGTTGGTTCGGAGCGGCTTGATGCCATAATAATTTTGCGCGTAGTCGGTCGCGAGCACAAAGTCGTCCGGCGCCAGCTTCATCGCCTGCCGGTAAAGCGCGAGCGCCTTGTCGAAAACCTGCTGTTCGTTAATGCCGTAAAATTCCTCGGCGTCTTTGCGAAACATATAAACCGTGGTGGCGAAATTCTGATAATAGACCGGCTCGTTGGAATTGAGATCAATCGCCTTGGCGTAATAAATGAAGGCGTTGGTGAGAGGGCCGTTTTCGCCGTAATAATTGGCGAGGTTGTTCCAGACGGCGGGATTTTTCGGATTGAGTTCGCGGGCGTTCTCATATTGGAGCATGGCGTCCTCTTCGTCGCCGATGTCGTTTAGAAAGGTGCCGTAGGCGAGGTGGCCGCGCGCGGAATCGGGATGGAGCTTCAGGAAATCCTCGTATTCCTTTTTTACGGGGGCGAAACGGGAGTTGATTTTTGTGTTCAGCTGCTCCTTCGACAATCCAGCGCCCTGCGTCGCAAAGGTGTCGTTGTCCTTGATCCATTTGTCCACCTCGGCGAGCGACGCGTCGTCGTCGGCCATGATCTGCAGAAGTTGTTTTTCTGACGGGTCGTCGGGATTGACGATGGTGACCGAGGTGCCGGTGTTTTGCTGGATGAGATTACTTACGGCCTGCGGCTGGTTGGTGGCCAGCAGCGCGCTCAAAAGACCGATGGTGAGGTCGTTCACGCCGGAAATTTAACAATTCTGAAAAGAAAAGACAGAATGGACGGAGTTTTCCGGTGAAACGTCAGCCGGCTTTTTCGTCTTTTGAAATGTTGCCGTCTTCCTGATTTCTGTGGTCGACGTCCAGCAGTTCCAGCAAGGCGTCCAGCCGTCTGTCGGTGCGTGTCATATAAAAAATCAGTGAAAAGACAAAACCCATGCCGAGGGGCAGATATAAAATTAAAGGCTTTTCTTGGACATGGAAGCAATCAAAGCAATAAAGGGTGATGAAAATGAGGAAGATGGCAAAAATGTATAATGGAAAATAGCGCGACTGCCAGTCGCGACCGCGAGCCAGATCCAAAAGATTTTGGCGGCGGCGAGCTTTGCTCAATTCAATTTGGGCCAGGATTTCTTGTTGTTCGACGGACATCTTTGCGACTTCAGCTTTAGTGAACATACATTTCAATTATGCCTGTTTTTAGAATCTGTCAACCATTCAAATCCTGTTTCATCCTTTAAATCCTGTCTAAACCTCCTTCACCACGCCCCAATAAACATCAAGACGTTTGCCCAAGTAAAGTTTTACGGCTTGGACAAGAACATCCGCCTCCAATTTTTGGCCGAGCGCGACGATCTCCTTGAGATCCATGCCTGGCTGGGTGTGAAATGCGCCTTGCGCGATGATCGGGCCTTCGTCCAGTCGCATGGAGACAAAATGCGCCGTGACGCCGACGATCTTCACGCCGCTTTCATACGCCTGCCGGTAGGCCTGCGGGCCGGGAAAACTCGGCAGCAGCGACGGATGGATGTTGATAATCTTGTTTTTGTAGCGCCAGACGAAGTTCGGCGACAAAATTTTCATGAAGCGCGCCAGCACGACGAAATCAATTTCATTTTGTTCGAGCAATTGCAGCGCGCGTCCTTCGGCCTTTACGCGGTCGTTCCAATTGATGTGCTCAAATGGCAGCCTGAGTTTTTTGGCGCGCGAGGCCAAGTCGTCGTAATTGCCGAGGACGAGCGCGGCATCCGCTTTTAATTTTGCAGCCATGAGCGCATCGAAACAATGCGTCTCCTTCGTGACCATGATGGCGAAGCGCTGGCGTCGGTTTGGCTCGGTGAAACGGACTTTGATTTCCATGTCGAGTTGCGCGGCGAGTTTTTCCAGGCCGGCGCGGAGCGAATCGGATTTTAAGTCACTGCTTTTCCACGAAGATTGGAGTGTCATGCTGAACTGGCCGCGCGTGACCTGCTCCTCAAGCGCCTCGATGTTGGCGTGCTGCTCGAAAAGAAAATTCGTGACGCGCGCGATGACGCCGGTCTTGTCGCGCCCGATGACGGTGATGGTGGCGAATTGTTTCATTTCAACCACGAATAAACACGAACCGGGTTCAATTCAAAAGCATTTCCTCATCCTCATCCAAATTCTCGTCGTCATCCTCAATTTCCGGAGTGTTTTTGAGGGTGAGGATGAACGGCAGCACGAGAATGATTTGGGGCATTTTGAATTATATTTCCGCAACTTTTCCCGGCTTTGGCTGTTAAAACAAGCACAACAATGGCATTCAGCCCTGTAAAAAATCTTGTAGCCGAAGTCGCGGAAACGTCGCCGTCGCAGTTTGACGACTGGCAGAAGACGTGGCGCGCGGCGGTGGACGCCGGCTCGGCGGAGCCGCTGCTGACGTTCGTTGCTCGCGAGCGCGGCCTGGCCGAGGACGTTTTTGTCCAGCGGCTCGCAACGAAACTCGGCTGGCCGTATCTGGACTTGCCGAAGCTGCCCGTCTCAACCGAGGCGCGGAATAAAATTTCCACAAAAATTGCTTTTCAATATTCCGTGATTCCCACGGCATTGGAGGACGGCAAGTTGCAGGTCGCCGTGAGCGATCCGTTCGACGCGGCGATGATGAACGCGGTGCGCTTCGACGCGCGGATGCCGGTGCATTTTGCGCTCGCGCCGAGACCGGAGATCGAGAAGGCCCTGAAAAAATATTACGGCGTCGGTGCCGAGACGCTCGACGAAATGGGCGAGGACGAGCCGATGGAACTGGAAATCGCCGGCGACAAGGAAATCACCGGTGACGACCAGGAGGCGAGCGTCATTAAATTTGTAAACCAAATCATTTGGGAAGCGTTCAAGGATCGCGCGACGGACATTCATTTTGAGCCGGCGGAAGACGAGCTGCGCATCCGCAATCGAATTGACGGCATCTTGCATTTGATTCCGCTGCCTCCGACGCTGAAGCGTTATCAAGCTGCGCTCATTTCCCGCATCAAGGTGATGAGCGGCATGAACATTTCCGAAAAGCGCCTGCCGCAGGACGGCCGCATCAACGTCCGCATCAAAGGCGAGGAAATTGACATCCGCGTTTCCACCGTGCCGACGGTTTATGGCGAGAGCGTTTCTCTCCGTTTGCTTACGCGCGGCAAAATTTTCCTGAGCCTCGACAAGCTCGGCTTTTCAAGGATGGAAGAAGACGCCATCCGCGAGATTATCATCAAGCCGCACGGCATTTTTCTCGTCACCGGCCCGACGGGTTCCGGAAAATCCACGTCGCTCTACGCATTTTTAAGTTCCATCAACTCAGTCACGAAACGCATCATCACAATTGAGGAACCGGTGGAATATGAATTGAAGGGCATCAATCAGATCGCCGTGCGGTCGGACATCGGGCTGACGTTCGCGATGGGATTGCGCCACATTTTGCGGCAGGATCCGAACGTCGTGATGGTCGGCGAAATCCGCGACCAGGAGACGGCGGAAATCGCGATCCGTGCGTCGCTCACCGGTCACTTGGTTTTCTCCACACTGCACACGAACGACGCGCCAAGCGCATTCACGCGCTTGATTGACATGGGCATCGAGCCTTTCCTAGTCGCTTCGTCTGTCGAGGCCGTCATGGCGCAACGCCTAGTTCGCACGATTTGTCCTCATTGCAAGACGGAGCAAAAGGTTGAAACGGATTATTTGAGGCGCATCGGTTTTCCCGAGGCGGACATTGCCACGGCAAAAATCTGGCGTGGTTCGGGTTGCGAAAACTGCCGGCAGCAGGGTTATCAAGGGCGAAAAGGAATTTACGAACTGCTTCTCGTCAGTGAAAACATCCGCCCGCTCATCATGAACCGCTCGTCCTCGACCGCCATCGCCCAGCGTGCAATGGACGCCGGTATGCGCACACTCCGCACCGACGGCTGGAACAAGGTCAAGGCCGGCGAGACGACCATCGAGGAAGTATTGCGCGTGACACAAATGGAGGAACATCTCGAATCACTTGCTGGCGGCGAACAAACGCAATTTATTCCCCGAAATTAAAAATTTTCATGGCACGCTGGCATTCCTGCAACATCCTCCAAGCCGCGCCTGACGCGAACCGCCTCTGGCAGTTCGACGCCGGAAGCGGCGCGTTGCATCGCGAACACAGCGGCTCGCCGGGTCAGCCGCTTCCCGGAAAATATGTCGCAAAATCCTGGACTTCCCTTTGGCAGCCGAAGCTGAACATTGCGTGGCTGCCGCTGGAAAAGGTTTTTCTACGCGTAGTCGAGCTGCCCAAAAGCAGCTTTGACGAAACGCTTTCCATGGTTGAGCTGCAGTTGGAAAAGCTGTCGCCGATTCCCGTTACGCAAATCGTCTGGACACTGCAAGTTCTTCCGCAGGCGTCGGCGGAAAATTTGCAGACGGTCATTGTCGTCGTCTCGGAACGCAAAGTGGTCGAGGAATTTCTCGGCAAGCTGGAGGCTCAAAATTATCTCGCCGACAGGCTCGAAGTCCCGATGCTCGACCAGTTGGAAACCACGCCAGCCGGCGAAGACGGCGCGTGGATTTATCCGGCGTCGCTCAACGGCCAGAGCGCCGCGCTTGTGGCGTGGTGGTTTGGCGGCGCGCTGAGGAGCCTGAGTTTCATCGTATTGCCGCCGGGCGGCGAACGCGCGAAGAGCCTGCAGGGACAGTTCGCGCAACTGACATGGGCGGGCGAACTCGAAGGCTGGCTGACGGCGCAGCCGAAATTCCATCTCGTCGCGGACGGCGCGACGGCGGGCGAATGGGAAACCTTTTTGCGCGATGCCTTGAACGAGGCGGTTCAAGTGTTGAAACCGCTGCCGCTTCAGGAGCTGGCTGCGCGCACGGCGCGGCGCGCAGCGACGGCGCAATCCAGCGGCGCGGCGCTGCTGCCTGCGGAGTATTCCATACGCTACCACCAGCAATTTGTTGACCGGCTGTGGCTGCGCGGATTGTTTGCGACGGGCGTTTTATATGCGATCGCCGTGGTCATTTATTTTTGCGCGGTCGGTCTTGTTTCTGTTCAAACGAACAAACTGGAGCAGCAGGTCGCCGCCATCAGCGACGATTACACAAACGCGCTGCAACTCAAGGCGCGCTACAACGTGCTGGTGCAGCGGCAGAACCTGAAATTTGCCGCGCTGGACTGTTGGAAGACCGTCGCGGAGCAATTGCCGCAAGGAATTTCACTTCAACGGTTCAGTTTTGCCAACGGCCAGACGCTTACATTGAGTGGCACGACGACGTCCGACCAGATCAACACGCTTTTTAATTTCAACAGCGCGATGCAAAAGGCAACGATCGGCGGCCAGCCGATGTTTGATTTGCACGCAGGGGATCCGGTGAGTCCACGGACCGGTGCCGGCGGAGTGACCTGGAGTTTCAGCCTGCAACTGGCAAACCCGGAGGAGCAAACGCAATGAAAAAGTATTTTGCGCAATTGCGTCCCCTGGAACGCCGCCTGGCAGTGGGCGTGGCGGTCATTGTAGTCCTCGTCCTGAACTGGATTTTCATCTGGCCGCATTTTTCGGACTGGGGGGATTTTAAGCGGCGCGGCGATGACGCCCGGCAGAAGCTGACGCTTTTTCAGACGGCAATCTCGCAATCTTCGAATTATGAGTCGCTTGTGAAAAAATTTGAAACCCAGGGCGAATTCGTCGCGCCCGAGGATCAGGCCATCAACATGATGCGCACCATCCAGGCGCAGGCGGCACAAAGCGGTTTCGGCATCGGCAATTACTCGCGCTCGATGCAGCACACAAACGAATTTTTCACTGAGCAGACGCAAAACATCACCGTCTCCGCGACGGACGCGCAGCTGGTGGACTTTCTTTACAAACTCGGCAACGGCGCCTCGATGGCGCGCGTGATTGACCTGGAATTGCAGCCCGACGCTCCGAGAATGCATCTCAACGGCAACATCCGGATCGTCGCCAGCTACCAGAAAAACCCCAAGGCCGCGCCAGTGAACAATTTGAAATCCACAACCGCACCCGCAAAATGAAAACGACCACGCTCGTCCTGATTTTATTTTTAACCGGCATTGACCTTTGGGCGCAGACACCGCCCCCCTCGTTGGTGACAAACATGCCGGGGGCGATGCGTCTGCCCGGACGTTTTCGCACCACGAATTCGCCGGCGTTCGACATGGCGGCGCGGCTGGCGGCGATGCGCAGCAATTCAGCCGCCATGACCCGGCCCGCAATGCCTGCGCCAGTTCCGGCGGTTCCGGCTGCTCCGGCTCCGGCGGTTGCTCCATCGGACGCGCAGGCTGACGCAAATGCTCCGGTGTCCGCAAATTCAAATGGAGGTACAAACGAGGTTGCCGCCTACCAATATGATTTTCAGGGCGTGGATGTGAAACAGGTGCTGCAAATTTATTCAGACCTGGTCGGGCGCACATTGTTGATGGCGCAGCCTCCGACGGCTTCAATCATCTTGAAGACGCAATCGCCGCTGACCAGGTCGGAGGCGATTGAGGCTTTTCAGGCCGTGCTTGCGCTCAACAACATCGAGCTCATCCCCATCGGCGATAAATTCCTGAAAGTGCTGCCGCCGGACCAGGCGGGCGGATCGGGCGCTAAGATTGATACCTCGGACGCGAATCAGTTGCCGGATTTGGGGCCTTATGTGACGCACATCGTGCATTTGAATTATGTCAAGGCAAGCTCGATGCAGCAGATTCTCACGCCGTTCGCAAAACTGGCCGGTTCAATCACGCCGCTGGATGACAACGGCATACTCATTCTGCGCGACCATGCGGAAAATGTGAAACGGATGCTGGAGTTGATTGACCAGGTGGACACCGGCGGCGGTGAATCGGAAATCATTTCCGAGGTCATCCCGATCAAATACGCGCTGGCCGCAGACATCGCCAGCGCGTTGAACAGTCTCGGTGGCGGCAGCGGCGGCGGCACGGTGAGCATCGGCACCGCGGCGACCACTTCCACCATCAACGGCATTGGATCACGGCCTGCTGGTAGTCCGATAACGCCGGGCGGCGGCACAAGTTACCAGCCCGGTGGCAACGGAATCCAAGGCGGCATCCAGCCGCGCGCGTTTGGGACCACCGCCAACGGCACGCCGGCGACGGGCACTACTTTTCAGCAGAGGTTGTTGAGCATCGTCAACAAGGCGTCGGGGGCCAACGGCCAGGATCAACCGATCCAGATTTTCGGCCAGACAAAAATCATCGCCGACCAGCGGAGCAATTCGCTCCTCATCTTCGCCACGCGGCAGGACATGGACGCCATCACGAACGTCATCGCCAAGCTGGACGTGCTGCTCTCGCAAGTGCTGATTGAATCGGCCATCATAGACGTGGACCTGACC
>Ga0302266_10003147_pt1 | contig 13554 bp, 10 predicted proteins | sample III_Bog_E1_2_FD_194559 | JGI IMG/M metagenome (GOLD analysis project Ga0302266, IMG submission 194559) | Peat permafrost microbial communities from Stordalen Mire near Abisko, Sweden - III_Bog_E1_2 | ecosystem: Environmental > Terrestrial > Soil > Wetlands > Peat | place: Sweden: Abisko... | reverse complement strand
AAGAGCAACAGCAACAGCAACAGCAAGGGCGAAATGCGGGGATTCTTCGCTCCGCTCAGAATGACAAGCTGAAGTGGGGGAATGACAAGCTGAATTTGAGGAATGACACGCCGGAGGGGGCGGCTCTGGGTGACGAGGCGAGGCGGGTGCATCTGCTGGACGATGGGTTTCAGCATCGCGGGTTGGCGCGGGCGATGGATGTGGTGCTGGTGACGGCGGTGGACCTGGAGGATGCGCTGCTGCCGGCGGGGAATCGGCGCGAACCGCTGCGGGCGCTGCGGCGGGCGGACGCGGTGGTGCTGCGGGCGGAGGAGCGGGAGCGCGTGGAGGCGCGGGTGCGGGGGCTGATGCGGGACGGCGCGGCTATTTGGACGGTGCGGAGGGAGTTGCGGTTTCCGCATGGGGGAGTGTTGTGCGGAGGGCCGCGGCCGGTGGCGTTTTGCGCGATTGCGCGGCCGGATGGGTTTGCGGCAATGCTGGCGGAGGCGGGTTGCGCGGTTGTGGAGATGGTGGCGTTTGGCGATCATCACGCCTATGCTGGGGCGGATGTGGAGCGGCTGGTGAAGGTGGCAGGGGAGCACGGGGCGACGGGGTTTGTGACGACGGAGAAAGATGCGGTGAAGCTTTCCGGCACGATGCTGGAGCGGCTGCACGCGGTTGGTCCGGTGGGTGTGGTGGGGCTGGAGGCGAAGTTTGTGGATGAGGCGGACGTGATGCGGGTGCTGGAGGCGCGGATCGCGTGAGAGTGCTGATTGTGCGGATAGGCGCGATGGGCGATGTGCTGCACGCGATGCCGGCGGTGGCAGCGCTGCGCGAGCGGCATCCGGACTGGTTCATCGGGTGGGCGATTGAGCCGAAGTGGAGCGACCTGTTGCAGATTGCGGGCGACCCGGAGGACCTGTCGCAGGGAGTGGGTTTTGCGGCGCGGGCGCTGGTGGACCGCTGGTACAGCGTGCCGGCGGGAGCGTGGAAGCGGAGTCCGCTGGCGCGAGGGACGCTGCGCGACATCCGCGCGCTGCGGCGGGTGCTGCAGGCGGAGCGGTTCGATGTGTGCGTGGACATGCAGGGGTCCATCAAGTCGGCCGTGGTGGGGCGGATGGCGAAGGCTGGGGAGTTGGTGGGGATGGAAGAGCCGAGGGAGCGCGTGGCTCGGCTGCTGTACGGGAAGCGCGTGGGGCTGACGGCGTCGCATGTGATTGAGCAGGGCTGCGAGCTGCTGGGGGGGGCGGTGGGCGAGACGCTGACTCCGGTGCGGGTGCCGCTGCCGATGGATGCGACCTTTGAGCGCTGGGCGGACGGTGTGGTGGGGCACGAGCGTTTCTGCCTGTGCTCGCCGGGCGCGGGATGGGGCGCGAAGGGCTGGCCTGCGGAGCGATTTGGCAAGGTGGCGGCGGAGCTGGGACGTGCCGGGATCCGGACGGTGGTGAACGCGACGATCCATGGCTCGCGCGAGGCGGGCCGCGTGGTGGAGAAGAGCGAGGGTTTTGCGCGGCTGGTGCCGTGCCGGGTGGGGCAGTTGATTGCGCTGACGCGGCGGGCGGCGGTGGTGATTGCGGGAGACACGGGGCCGCTGCACCTGGCGGCGGCGCTGGAGCGTCCCGTGGTGGGCATCTTTGGGCCAACGGACCCGGCGCGGAACGGGCCGTACAGCACACCGCAGCGGGTGCTGCGCGATGCGACCAGCCAGACCAGTCACAAGCGGGTCCACGAGCCGGAGGCGGGGATGTTGAAGATTGGGGTAGAGGACGTGGTAGCGGCGGCGCGGGAGATGGTTTCTTAGGTTCGAGGTTCGAGGTTCGAGAGGGCAGCGAAGCGCGCGCGGAGGGTGGCAGGTGAGAAAATTGAGGGGTACGGGGAGAGGTTGCGGGTAGAGTGAGCGGCAGGACGGGTTGGCAGAAGATTGCGCGGCGGATACGGGTGCCCATGGGGTTCGTGTTTGCGGCGGTGTTTCTGTGGCTGGCGCGGCCGAGCTGGCAGACGATGGCGTTGAGCCTGGTGTTGGTGGCGCCAGGGCTGTGGCTGCGGGCGTACGCGTCCGGCTATGTGAAGAAGAATGCGGAGCTGGCGGTGACGGGGCCGTATGCGCACACGCGGAATCCGCTGTACCTGGGGTCGATGCTGATTGCGTTCGGGTTTGCGGCGGCGGCGTGGAACGTGTGGATTTTGTTGACGCTGGCGGGGTTGTTTGCGGCGATTTATATTCCGACGATTCTGAGCGAAGAGGCCTATCTGCGGGAGCACTTTGCGGGGTTTGCGGCCTATTCGAGCGCTGTGCCGCGGCTGCTGCCCCGGCTGACCGCGGCGCGGGTTGGCGGCGGGGCTGCGGAGGCGCAGGGAAGCTTCTCCAGCGCGCTTTATCTGCGTCACCGCGAGTACAATTCACTGATTGGGGCTGGCGCGATCTACCTGGCGCTGGCCGTGAAGCTCCTGCACGCGCACGCGAGGTTCTAATCGGTCCAGCCGGCCGCCCTGGTGGCCCTGGCCCGTCCCAAAAATCATGACCGGGGATGCCTTTGCAGATTGTTCGAAGTAGATTCGGCTTGTGGATTTCTGTGCTGTCCGTTGTCCTGGTCGTTGCAGCCGGAGTGTATCCCGCAGGGGCGCAGATTTTGGGGCTGGGCAGCAAGCCGGCGGCGCCGGTGGTGATTCCGACGCTGCAGCCTCCGGTGCCGGGCTATGTGTTTCCGGCGCGGCAGACGTTGACCTTTACGGTGGACTGGCGGGTGTTTACGGGCGGGACGGCGGTGTTCCACCTGGAGCAGCAGGGGGACCAGTTGAAGGTGTCGGCGACGGCGGACACGGTGGGCGCGGTAAACATGCTGTTTCCGGTAGTGGACCGGTTCCAGTCGTCGATGAACACCAAGACGGGCTGCTCGGCGGGGTTTGCCAAGCAGATTCAGGAGGGACGGCGGAAGATCGTGAGCGATCTGACGTTCGACGCCGCCGCGGGCAAGCAGACGGAGATTGAGAAGAACCTGGTGAAGGGGACGACGAAGACCGTGTCGTCGTCGATCCCGGCGTGCGTAACGGACTCGCTGTCGGGGATTTTTTATGTAGCGTCGCAGCGGCTGGTGGTGGGCCAGGATGTGGGACTGCCGCTGGCGGATGCCATGCGGACCGTGACCGTGACCATGAAGGTGGAGGGCAAGGAAGAGATCAAGACGCCGGCGGGGACGTTCCAGACGATCCGGGTGCAGCCCACGGCGGAAGAGGGTGTGGTGAAGAACCGCGGCGCAATCTGGATCTGGTATACGGACGATGCGCGCCACATGCCGGTGCAGATTCGCGCGCGGCTGTTCTGGGGCACGATTACGTTTCATCTGCAGAGCGTGAACGCTAAGTGAGTGTGGCGAGGGGAGCGAAGACATGCTATTTGAGGGAGATCCGGAGCCGACACCGGCACAGGGGATGGTGACGGTGGGGCGGTTTGAGAGTCCGGTGGAGGCACAGATTGCGAAGGGGATGCTGGAGTCGGCTGGGGTGGAGAGTCTGCTGGTGGGCGAGAACGCGAACAACCTGATGCAGGCGGCTTTCCGAGTGCGGCTGCAGGTGCAGGCGGAGGATGAGGCGACGGCGCGGGAGCTGCTGGCGGGGCCGAATGGGGAGCCAGAGGAAGAGAGGGCCGCGGATGGCGGGAGTTGAATTCGGCGCTGGGTTGCATGTAAGTTTGTCAATGCTGCCGGAGGATGGCGGATTCGGCGTTGAACTGTGCGGTTTTGCATCTGAATTGTGACGAGTGACCGCCGATACTGCCGGAGCTGCGGCGGACAGCGTGGAATGGTTCGGGACCTCTTTCGGCTGGAAGAGGCGGTTGTGAATGAGGAAAGCGCGTGGCCTGCGGAGCGCGACGAGAGGATTTGGGGTGAAGGAAATGAAGCGATTCGGGATTCGGTTTGCGGTTGTATTTGCGGCGGGCGTTTTGGGCCTGGCGATATTGGCACAGCCGGGGCGGCTGATGGCGCAGGCAAGCATTCACGGGCATGTAGTGAACGCGCTGGGGCAGGTGTTCCCGAACGGCGAGGTGAAGCTGACCAAGGACCATAACCCGTCGGCGTCGTCCAAGTACGAATACACGTTTCCGATCGACGCCAGTGGCGACTACAAGGGCACGGATATTGCGGCGGGGACCTATGTGGCTGTGGCGTTCCAGCAGGGCGTGACGCAGGACTTTATCCAGGCGGCGCTGGTGGCCGGACAGGACAAGCAGGTCGACTTCGATATGACCCGCAAGGAGTATATCGACAAGCTGAGTCCGGCGGAGAAGGACCAGATTGAGCAACTGAAGAAGCAGAATTCCGAGGCGGTGGCGGCGAATGCCAAGATCGGGAACCTGAACAATCTGCTGAAGGCGGCGCGCGCGGCGAACACGGCGGGCAACTACGATGTGGCATACAAGGACATGACAGATGCGACGGCGGCCAAGCCGGACGAGCCGATTCTGTGGGACGTAATGGGCGACGCGCAACTGGGCCAGGCAAATGTGGCAGCGAAGGCAGCGCATGACGCGAAGGCGACGGACGCTACGGTGCCGGACAAGTACCAGGCGGCGGTGACCTCATACCAGAAGGCGCTGGACCTGAATGCGAAGGCGGCCAAGCCAAGCACGGAAGTGGTGTATGCGGCGAACAACCAGTTGGGACAGGCGCTGGGCAAGATCGGCAAGACGAAGGAGTCTGCCGACGCGTTTGATGCGGCAGCCAAGGCCGACCCGACCAAGGCTGCGTCCGCCTACTACAACGAGGCAGCGATTCTGTTCAACGCGAATGACATCGATGGTGCGGCGGCGGCGGCGGACAAGGCGATTGCAGCCGACCCGACCAAGGCGGACGCCTACTTTATCAAGGGGCAGGCGCTGGTGCAGAAGGTTACCGTGGACCCGAAGACGAACGTAGTAACGGCTCCGCCGGAGTGCGTTGCGGCGTACCAGAAGTATCTGGAACTGGCGCCGACGGGCCCGCACGCCCAGGACGTGAAGGACGTTCTGGCTGGGATTGGCGTGAAGATCGATACGAGCTACAGGGCAGCGCCGGCGAAGAAGAAATAAGCGGCCTGGCTCAGGCTGTGCAGGGAGAAGAGGCCCCGGGCGGCATCCGCCTGGGGCCTCTTTCCGTTTGGCGGTAAGGTGGTGAAGGAGGGTGCATGGGCGGAGTGCTGGAATTTGCGGAGGCGCTGGAGGTGGTGCTGCGGCATGCGGCTGGAGTCCGCGTGCCTGGAGTGGAGATGGTGGCGCTGCCGAAGGCCGCGGAGCGGGTGCTCGCGGAAGAGGTGAAGGCAGACCGCGATCAGCCGCCGTTCGACCGATCGACGCGCGACGGGTTTGCGGTGCGGGCGAAGGAGTGGACCGCGGGGAAGAGGCTGCGGATGTCGGGGCAGGTGCGCGCGGGCGAAGCGTGGACAGGCGGGAAGATGCGCGCGGGTTCGGCGATTGAGATTATGACCGGCGCGGGGGTGCCACGCGGCGCCGACGCGGTGGCGATGCTGGAGCACGCGGAGCTGGGCGGCGGTGCGGTGTGGGCGGCAGCGGGACGGAAGCTGAGCGTGGGCGAGAACATTGTGGAGCGAGGCAGCCAGGCGCGGAAGGGCGAAGTACTGCTGCCGGCAGGAACGGCAATGCAAGCCGCGGAGATTGCGTTGGCGGCGGCGTGCGGGCGCGCCAGGTTGGCGGTGCGCAAGCGTCCGACGGTGGCGGTGGTGGCAACGGGCGATGAACTGGTGGAGTTGGACGAGACGCCGGACGAGCGGCAGATCTACAACTCTAACGGCTATGCGCTGGCGGCGCTGGTGGAGGCGGCGGGCGGAAGGGCGCGGCGGCTAAAGATTGCGCGGGACACGCGGGCGGATGTGCGCAGGCGGATTGCGACTGGGCGCGGGGTGGACTTGATGATTTTGTCGGGCGGGGTTTCGGCGGGAAAGTATGACCTGGTGGAAGAGGTGCTGGCGGGGTTTGGCGCGGAGTTTTTCTTTACCGGGGTGAAGATGCAGCCGGGGAAGCCGGTGGTTTTTGGGAGGCTGCCAGGGGGCGAGGAGCGGGAGCGAAATGCGGGGATTCTTCGCTCCGCTCAGAATGACAAACGAGAGAAGGAGAATGACAAACGAGAGAAGGAGAATGACAAACAAAGGGCTCAGGATGACAAGCGAGGGGTGAGTGACGAACGAGGGGTGAGTGACGAACGAGGGGTGAGTGACGAACGAGGGGTGAGTGACGAGCGAGGGGTGAGTGACGAACGAGGGGGGAGTGACGAGCGAGGGGTGACGGGCTGGACATATTTCTTTGGGCTGCCGGGGAACCCGATTTCGACGCAGGTGACGTTTCACTGCTTTGTGGAGCCGCTGCTGCGGGCCTTGTGTGGGGCGGAGGTGGTGGGGCCGAGGTTTGTGCAGGCGACGCTGGCAGAAGACATGCGTGGGAAGGCTGGATTGACGAGACTGCTGCCGGGGCGGCTGACGTACGATGTGGAGCGGCCGGAGGTGCGGCTGGTGGAGTGGCAGGGATCGGGCGACCTGGCGGCGAATGCGCGGGCGAACTGCTATGCGGTGCTGGCGGGGGGGAAGGATTTGCGGGCGGGAGATGTGATCAGCGTGTTGCTGCGGTAGGCTTCCAGCATGAGCGAAAAGTTGAGCCACTACGATGAGGCGGGACAGGCGCACATGGTGGATGTGACTGCGAAGGCGGCGACGCGGCGGGAGGCGGTGGCGGAGGCGTTCGTTGAGCTGAACGAGGCGGTGCTGCGCGCGCTGCCGGAGAATCCGAAGGGGAATCCGTTGGAGGTGGCGCGGTTTGCGGGAATGCAGGCGGCGAAGCGGACAAGCGAGCTGATTCCGATGTGCCATCCGCTGGCGTTGAGCTTTGTGGATGTGGAAGCGACGGTGATGGCGGGTGGGGTGCGGGTGCGGGCGACGGCGGCGACCGTGGCCGCGACTGGCGTGGAGATGGAGGCGATGGTGGCGGCCTCGGTTGCGGCGCTGACGGTGTATGACATGACCAAGGCGCTGGACAAGGGGATACGGATTCGCGACGTGCAGTTGGTGCGGAAGAGTGGCGGGAAGAGCGGGGACTACAAACGCTCAGGGGCCAGCGAATCCCCTGCTAAAACACCGTAGAATCCCTAGAGGTCGGGGTTGAGTCATCCCAAGTACCTTCCAGATGTCAACGTGTTGATCGCCCTTACCGACGATAAACACCTGCTCCACGCGAGAGCGATCCAATGGTTCGAGCGTTCGGGATACCGCGATTGGGGAGTATGCCCGTTGACCGGAGCAGGGTTGCTAGGGTGCAGGGCCAGAGTGCGGCAGCCATGTTCTGCTTCTCGAATAGGCGCAGCGGATGGGCGACCCGAATCGAGAAGCTCACGCCCTAGAATGCACACCGACCAAGCGCGCGGTACGATTTTGGTGCATACTGGATTTACTCGGCTGTTACACGCAGGCCGACGCACCCCCCGCTCCCGTTGGTGCATAGTGGCACCGGGCCCGCGGCATTAGAGTTTTACCGAGTTTTTCAAAGATTAGAAAAAGGCCGGCCAGGCGAGAGATCAAGATCCGTTGGCTGGACAGGTTTGAAGGGAATGACTGCATCCGGACCGCGAACGGCCAGCCCTCAAGTTTCGTCTGAGGTTGTTTTGGCCACAAACTCCGCATGCCCATTTTCGCTCGAAGCGTTAATCGTGTCTCCGATCGTCTTTTTTATCAGCCGGATAGCCTCCTTTCTCGATGCTTTCCGGCCGCAGTCTGTCTCCAGCCTGCATCCTTCGGCCGACTCAGCTTCACGACCCCGAATCCTGTCCGTACCCTCGGTGAGGAGGGCTTAGCCCTCCTCCGATCCACTCGCCTGCCCTGCCGCTCAGCCACTGGTCTCAACCGGAGCGGGCAGAAAGAGCAGGACCATGTCGAAAGAAATCTACATCTCCAGTACGCCGCATGAGACGCGTCTGGCCATCGTCGAAGACGAAGCACTCACCGAAATCTATTACGAGCGCGAGAACGAATACACGCTCGCCGGCTCCATCTACAACGGCCGCGTCACGCGTGTGCTGCCAGGCATGCAGTCCAGCTTCGTGGACATCGGCCTGGAGCGCGACGCATTCCTATATATCACTGATTTTATGGAGGAAACTCCAGACCCGGACGAGTTTGACACTGTGTCCACCGGAGACCGTGCGCCCCGCCCAGCCGTCAGCGGCGAGCGCCCGGAAGCAGTCCATGGCTCCGACCGCGGAGACCGTGGCAACCGGGGTCGTCGTGGCGGACGCGACCGCAATCAAGACCGCAACGCGGATCGCACCCCGGCGGAGGCTTCCGCCAGCTTCCCGCTCGACCCGGCACCCCGCGTCGAGGAGACCCCGGCGGCCGCTTCCACCATGGAATCCGGCGACACTGCCGAGATCGGCGAAGGCGCGCCGGGCGCCGACGGCGGACGCCGCTGGCGTGGCCGTCGCGGACGCCGCCGCGGACGTGGCCCAGTCCCCGGCCAGCCTGGCGATCCGGCACAGGAGAACGCAATCCCCGCCGCGGCGGAGGCGGATGCACCCGCTGCGATAGAGCCCTACGCCGAGATCGACGGCGAGACCACACAGCCACCCAGCGCTCCCAGCGACCGCACGGACGATTCCTACCGCTCCGGTGAGCGTGGACGGCGTGACCGTGGCCGCGGCGGTCAACGCTCCGACCTTCCGCGCTACGATCAAGACGAGTCTGCCCCGCGTGCTGCCCGCGGCTTTACCCCCTCGCGCGACCTGTACGGCGTGGACAGTGGAGAGACCAGCGGTACCGGCCCCATCGCCAATGCCTACCCCGAATCAGGTGCCGACGGCGGTCCGGAGCCGCTGATTCTGCCTGGCGAAACGCTCTCCAAGTACCGCAAAGACGCGGATGTGCCCGCCCCGGCGGCCAAGTCCGCCATCGACGCGACGCCCATCACGCTGGCACCGCCGGCGAACCTCTACACCGTCGCCGCAGGCTGGGATGGCGGCGACGTGCTTCCCGGCGAGACCCTCTCGCGGCGGCGTCCGGAATCCCGCAGCGAACCGCAGCGCAACTCCGAGCGCGAACCCCGTCGCGAAGGCCGTGGCGACCGCGAAGGCCGTGGCGGCCGGGACAATCGCAGTGACCGTGGCGACCGCCAGAACCGCTCCGAATTTCGCAACGCGCCACCCCCGCCGCCGGTTCCTGAGCAGCCGGTTGCAGTTTCCGTGGCCGAATATGTCTCTCCGCCACCGCCGCCGATGCCGGGCTCCGAGCCGGTCCCGGAAGCCATCCAGACCACTCCAATCCAGGCCACCGCGCCGGCGGCGCCGGAGGCCATCGCAGCGCCTGAGCCGCCCCCCGTCGTCGAGGTCGAGTATGAGCCGGAGGCTGCCTCTGCCTCCTACCGCGTCGACCCCGTCGCGCCGAGCGAGTTTCGCCAGAGCGCGCCCGTACTGGAAGCGTCCGCCGAGACCGAGGCCGTTCCCGCCATTGTCCCAGAGCCGGAAGCGCACGCAGTTCCGGCCCACGACATCACCTCCATCACCCCGACCGGCGAGATGCTCTCTGAGCCGGCGGAAGTACTGCCGGACGCGACGCCGCACACGGTTCCCGTGGAAGTTCCGCAACTCCACTCCGCCCTCTCGCAGCAGAGCTCTGAGGTTGTTGTAGATGCCGGCGCAGACCTCACCGCACTCGCCGAGGGAGTTGCCACCGGCTCCGGACAACTCGAGGAAGAGACTCTGGACGAAGAGGACGGCGAGAGCGCAACGCTCCATGCCAGCTCCGTCGAAGAGTTGGAGGATCTGGACGAGGAGGTTCTGGAGGGCGCCGCCGATCTTGGCACCATGCTCCGCGAGATGTCCATCGACCACATCACCCGGAGCACCCCCGAGGCGGAAGAGCTGGACGAAGAGGACGACCTCGAAGAAGACGACCTGGAAGAGGACGGCGAGACGGGCGACTTTGAGACCTTCGAGCAGTCCGAATCCGACGAAGCCAGCAACTCTGAAGAGTTCAGCGAGGAGGCCGCCCGCACCGGCAACCCCTCGGACCAGGAGTTCTTCGAGACCCAGTTTGGCCAGTCCGGCGACCAGGGCCGTAGCGAATCTGGCGAAGGCAGCTCTGCGGCGACCTCCGCGCCGCGCCGCGACTCCGGCCGAGGCGGACGCCGTGACGGGCGCCGCGATGGACGCCGGGGACGGAGCGACCACGGCGACCGATCCAGCAGTTCCGGCGACCGCGACCGCAGCGGGCACAGCGGCGGCGGCGGCAGCCGTGGACGCCACTCCGTACAATCCACCAATCTGCCAGCCATCAGCGACCTGCTCAAGCCCGGCCAGGAGATTCTGGTCCAGATTGCCAAGGAGCCCATCGCCAAGAAGGGCGCGCGTATCACCTCCCACATCGCGCTGCCTGGCCGCTTCCTGGTCTTCATGCCGACCGTCAACCACACCGGCGTCTCGCGCAAGATCGAGTCCGACGGCGAACGCCGCCGCCTGAAGGAGATTCTGCTCAGCGAAAAGGGCGACGCCAGCGGTGGTTTCATCGTCCGCACAGCCGCCGAGGGAGCCAGCGAAGAGGAACTGCGCAGCGATCTCCGCTTCCTGCTCAACCTCTGGGCCGACATCAAGAATCGCTCGGAGTCCTCCAAGTCGCCGGCGCTCATCTACCACGATCTCAACCTCGTCGAGCGCATCCTGCGCGACCAGGTTACCGACACGTTCTCGGCTATCTGGGTGGACACCGAAGATGCTTACGAACGCGTGCTGCGCTTCCTGCAGCGCTTCCAGCCGTCGCTCATCCGCCGCGTCAAGCTCTACTCCAAAGATACGCCGCTCTTCGAGCAGTTCGGCATCACGGAGGAGATCAATAAGGCGCTGCGCAGCAAGGTCTGGCTCAAGTCCGGTGGCTCCATCGTCATCAACCAGACCGAAGCGCTGGTGGCCATCGACATCAACACCGGCAAATTCGTCGGCAAGACGGCGCGCCTGGAAGACACCATCGTCAAGACCAACCTCGACGCCATCCCCGAGATCGTTCGCCAGATCCGGCTGCGCGACCTGGGCGGCATCATCATCATCGACTTCATCGACATGGACGAGCGCAAGAATCGCAATCGCGTGATGGCCGCGCTCGAAGACGAGTTGAAGTCCGATCGCGCCCCGTCCAAGGTTCTACAGTTCAATGATTTCGGCCTGGTCGCCATCACCCGCAAGCGGGTCAAGCAGTCGCTGGAGCGCACCCTCTCCACCACCTGCGGCGTGTGCCAGGGCACCGGCATGGTCAAGTCGCCGGTCACAGTCTGCAACGATATCTACATCGAGATGCGCAAGATGCACAAGCTGCTCGATCGCGGCGACGTGATGCTGCGGGTGCATCCTGAGGTGGTCAAGCAGTTGAAGTCCTCCGGCGCAAAGTGGCTGCAGGAGATGGAGGAGATGGTGGGCAAGACCATCCTGGTCAAGAGCGACCCCAGTCTGCATCCCGAGCAGTTCGACATCCACTAAGTCTTCGCAAGCTTGCGGCAAGGGCTCTCCAGCGATGGAGGGCCCTTAGCTTTTGCCCACGCCTTCCAGGTAACCGGCAACGCCTCGCTTCGCGCCACGCCCGGTGCGCCATAAATCCAAGACGCAAAACGATCCAATTTTGCCGCGAATGCGTCTTACACTGAAATAGATCGGTAGCCGGTTGACATCGCGCCGGCACAACAAATTGAGCAGATTCGGGTTAGCAATCTGGAAAGACTTTGCAATCAACAAGGGAGTTATCAAAAAATGCACACCAAACGTAGTCTCTTCGGTCTTGCGTGCCGCGCCGCGGCATTCGGCTTCCTCGTGTTTGGAACAGCCTCGCTCTTGCATGCACAGCAGGTTGTTTCTCCCACAACGGTCGCCCGGTCGCCGTTTTTCCTGGCCTCGTCTGCCGTGCCGGACTTCGCCGGGTCCTCCAGCAGCTCTTCTTCCTCCGACGCGGTCGCCGAGGATGGCCTGAGCCTGCGCGCGGACGCCCTGGACAGCTCCCAGCCGCCTCCACGCCGCCGCTACGGCCGCCCCAACTACGCCAGCAGCAACTCCAACCCCGATGGCTCCAGCAAGTGGGCCTTCGTAGGCGGTGTCGGTCTGACTATGCCGGTGGGCGATACCCACTTCTGGGAGACTCCGTCCTGGGGTTTCCAGGTCGGCGGTGGACGAAACTGGAGCAAGACGTTCGGTGTGCTGGCTCAGTTCGACTATGACCATTTCGGCCTCCAGGGAGCCACAATCGCCAATGAGGACTACATCTACAACTACTGCACAACAGCCGAGTACAGCGCCGGCGAGTGCTTACCCCAGGGCCCGGCGCCCTCCGGCACCTCTACGCCCATAGATGGCAGCAATCACGTATGGTCCTTTACCCTCAACCCCACCTTCACCGTCCCGACCGAAGGCTCGCTCGGCGCATACGTCGTTGTCGGGGGAGGGTTCTACCACAAGGTCACCAACTTCACGACGCCCACCACTGCGGAAGAGTGCTATTACTTCTGCGAGGAGGTCAACGTGAACCAGACCTTCGACCACTACACCAGCAACGCCCCAGGTGTGAACGCCGGCTTCGGACTCACCTACAAGATGTCCAAGTTCTCCAACGAGCGCTTCTATATGGAAGCTCGCTATGTGCTGATGTTGAACTCACAGAAGACTGGTGTCACCGACGCCAATATCGCATCGGCCCCGCTGACCGCAACCAACTTCTACCCCGCCAACAGCAACCGAACCTCATACATCCCGATCAAGTTCGGCATCCGCTTCTAGCGGAATCGCCGTTTTGCCCGGAATCACCGAAGCCCGGCCACCCGGCCGGGCTTTCGTGCGCACCGATCATTGCCCTGGCACGCCCCTGCCGCGGTCGCGATTTGGTATCCTTAACTGTTTGCTGGAAAGAAGCGTCATGCCTGAACAACGAGCACGAACCTACCATCGAAACCGAGTCGCCAGCACCTTCTCCGAGGAGATCGGGGCCATGCTCGAGGGCGAGCTCTCCGACCCGCGTATTGCCCCCAGCTACGTGACCGACGTGGTGCTGGCGCCCGGCGGCAAGAGCGCCCGTGTCTTCGTCGCCGTTCACGGCAGCGCGGACGAGGAGGACTCCACCCTGGCCGCGCTGATGACCGCGCGCGCCTACATTCGCACCCAGCTGCGCGACCGCATGGGCGTGCGCCACGTTCCGGAGCTCACCTTCGCCATCGACCGCTCCGAACGCATGACCGGCCGCATGGACGAGTTGCTGGGCCGTCTGCAGAAGCGCGACCGCAAGCGCGAAGCCAGGGCCGCAACGGCTGCCAAAGCTTCTGAACCCGCTGCCCCCGAACCGGGGGCCTGAGCTCCCAACCGCATGCACAACGACTCTGGTAGCCTTGTCTGGCTCATGGCCCGGCCAAACAACTGGCTGCTTCAGTCGCGAACGCAATGGATATCTTGACTGAATCTCCACAACCCGCTGCGTCCGGCGCAGGGATGCCCCAGGCGGCGGCAGCCTGGCTACGCTCCCAGTACCTGCGCCTGCTTGGCGAGTCGCCCTGGGAGTTCGTCGTCTTCCTGGTGATGACGGCCG
>Ga0302266_10003135_pt1 | contig 13580 bp, 12 predicted proteins | sample III_Bog_E1_2_FD_194559 | JGI IMG/M metagenome (GOLD analysis project Ga0302266, IMG submission 194559) | Peat permafrost microbial communities from Stordalen Mire near Abisko, Sweden - III_Bog_E1_2 | ecosystem: Environmental > Terrestrial > Soil > Wetlands > Peat | place: Sweden: Abisko... | reverse complement strand
CCGGTTGCTCGGGTCATTGCCTCCCTGTGACGGTTATGGGCTTCAGTGAATCTCAATATCTCCAAAACGCGGTGACTGTGAAGAGTGTTTTCCACTTGCATAAATTTATTTGTAAAAACGATTCGGAACAGGCCAGTCTTTTCGCAGCGTGTTGGTGTTGACCTGCTACATCATCGCCAGCAGCACGCGGCCGGCGGCGGCAGTATCGGCTTGGGCGTGGCGAAAAATTATTTCCCGGTTCCCTTACAAGTGGGACAAATAATTTTTTTATCTCCACCGCACGAGTGGCATAGTTTTCCATTTACCTTGCCGTTCCCACGGCATACAGGACAATAAATTGTTTTGGAACCGTTGCATGATTTGCAGGCCATAATTTTCCTTTTTTTGTTTTTGGTTTTCTGAACGTGTGCGAGAAATTTAACACCGCAATATGTCCGGGCAAGATATTATCGTTCCGAGTTCTGTTGCCCCGTGAGATTCCTTTTCACAAGCAAACTAGTTTTTTGCACTTGGGACAGTTGCGTGGTTTCCGTGTGGTTGTCGTGATTCGTGAACCAAACCCATTTGGGAAATCCCGGCTGATTCGCGTCGGCCGGAATAATCCTGTTTCCGTCTATGCGGTTCAGCTCATAGACCCAGAAATTGTGCTCGCGCCCGTCCCGGGTTTTCTCGCCGCTGCTGCCAATCAGGTCATTGAAAATGAAATAGACCGGCCCCTGTGCCTTGAACCGAACCAGGTCTTGATTCCCGAAAGCATAGAGGTAAAACGACGCAGCCCGGTAGCCGTCCTTGCCCGAAAGCAGAAAGGTCACTTCGCTGCCCTCCGCCGCCAGCCCGCAGCCGCCAGACCAGACATTGACAATAAAATCAGGCTGGCTGTCGCCATTCAAATCGCAGGAAAACACCTCCATCTGGGAACTTGTCATGCGGTTCGTGAAGGGTGCGGGCATCAGGTTTCTGCCCTGTGCATCGCGGAGGTTGATTACCCAGCCATTGGCTGTGCCGCGCAACGCCAGGGTGAATTGCGGCTGACCTTGCCCGCCGGCTTGTAGGAGGTATTCTCGGACGGCTCCGGCGGGATTTTGAAATTCATTGGTTGTCGGCGGTTTGACTTCACGCACCAGTCCGCACTTATCAAGCACAATGGCGGCGGGTTCCTGTCCCGGCTGGAACGGCCCGTATTTGGCGGGATAGCCCAGCACCCTGACCGCAAATACTGAAAAGAGTAATGCCACCGTCATGGCTGTGGTGAGTCTGATGCGAATGGTTTTCATTTTTTAGTCGCCGTCTTATTTTACTGGGAAAAAGTCTCGGGTTTGAATTAAAACAACCCCATGCGTTGGTAATGGGCTTCATCTTCCGGAAAGGGATCGGTTTCGCGCCAACCTTTTATTTTCAAGTCGGTGATAATATGTTGGCGGGCGGCAGCGGCGGCCTCGTCTCCCCATAATCTGCGCACTTCTTCAATGCCTGCCAGATGATGTCGCTGCTTGCGGTGGCGCATTCCGTAGGGCGGCTTGAAGGCAAATTCATCCAGCCAGTGATGCACCTGTGCATACGGTTGACCAAAGGTTTCTAAAGCCTGGGCGCAATGTTGTTCAAATGTAGCCATAATCAAAAAGTCTCCAGTTTCATGCCCACCTTATCCAAAAATTCGCTCGGCGTGTTGGCGTTAACCTGTTTCATCATCGCCAGCAGCACGCGGCCGGCAGCTTCAGCGTCGGCTTGGGCGTGGTGGTGGTTAAAATCATGGCCGATGTGCGCGGTCAGGGCTTTTAGTCCGTAGCTTGGCAGTTCTGGCCAAACACGCCGGGCAAGCTGGCAGGTGCAGACATAATCAAACTCCGGTCGGGGCAGACCGAAATGATCCAGCGTCTCGCGCAGATGACCGATGTCAAAGGCGGCATTGTGCGCAATTACGAGATCGGCCTGTGTCAGCCGGGCCAGCAGATCCGGCGCAATTTCTGGAAATTCAGCAGCCTCCAGCACATCCAGATGCGTCAGGCCGTGGCAATCAATGAAGTCTTCATGAAACCAGCCGTGGCCGGCGGGCGGCCGCACCAGCCAATACGGCGCTTCCGTCAGTTGGCCATTTTCAAAGACCGCCACTCCAGCGGCGCAAATGCTCACGCGCGAGGGATTCGCCGTTTCAAAGTCGAGGCTGGCAAAGTGAAATTTCATGGAATCTCAATTATTCTTCCGGGATCAAAGCCCCGCGCCAGTCCATTGGGATAACCGCGCTGGTTGCTGTAAACGCGCGTTCCACCGATTTTATAGTCCACGTTGTGATGCGTATGGCCGTGGATCCACAAAGGAACCCGGCTGGCACGGATTAGCGAATCCAAATCCGAGGCAAACGCGGCACTCAACCTGTCATCAGCTTGGTGGGCGGCAATGGAACGGGAACTTGGCGCATGATGGGTCACCACGATGGTTCGTGCCGGGTCATGTCGGGACAATTGCCGCTTCAACCACCGGACTGACGCAGCATGAATCCTCGCCGAATCCTCTGCGCAAAACAACCGGTTGCCGGCCGGTTTTTTAATCAGCCAAAAATCAGACATCTCCTGGTTGGCAAACGACATGGCTTTATCAGCGTCCGGCCAGAGTTGAAAGTTTGTCCAGAGCGAGCAGCCAAGGAACACCAAGCCGTTGATTTTGCAGGCATTGTTTTCCAGCACACGGACCTGGCTGCCCTTGGCTTCGTGCTTGAGCGCCGGGATTAAATCCGTGATGGAATGGTTGTAGAACTCATGGTTTCCCGGCACATATATTACCGGGCAATCCCGGAAATGTTGTCTGGCCCATTTAACCCCCGCTGTTCCGACATGAATATCGCCCGCCAGCACCACCACGTCAGGCGTTTTAAGCACCGGCTCAAACCGGCCGAATTCGAGATGCAGATCGCTGAATACTTGTATTCGCATAATGTAAATTCAAACCCCGCAGAAGAGGTGGCAGGTTTTGAGGTCCGGGCTGGCAAGGTCAGCATATGAGGTTTTCATGGCGCAACAATCTTTCCAGTTTTTTTATTTCAAATCTGACTCTTTTGTCCACTGCCGGATCCTTGCTGTTGGTTTCAACATAAAACCTTAGCCCGCCCACTTTGACTTTAACTTGCAGGATTTCAAAATCGGGACACTGTGATTCCACCCACAAAAGGAAGTCGTTCAACAGGTCTTTCCACACATAAGGGACATTGCCCAGGCAAAACCCATACCAATCCCGGCGCACCCGGTAAGCCCAGAGACGGAACAGTTCGACATCCACCCACAATTTTTCACGGCCGCCTTTGTGATGGCCCTTCACATAATCATTGGCCAGTTGTTCGGCGGCCTGAGCCAGTCGATCTTTGTAGCGGGCCTTCAACTCGGTGATGATCCCGGTTTTCTTTGGTTTCAAATTCATGTCTGTAAAGTGGGCGAATAATCGTTTTCCGCCTTGGCAAAAGTCCAGGCCACCGCCTGTCGCGCCCGTTTCATGGTCGGCGGCACGCGCAGGAAATAATCCCGGTAGCTGCCATCCGGCTCCGGTGTGGCATTGACCACCTTCACCATGACCAACGGTTCGTCCTGCCGGCTGTCTTTGCGGTATAATATGCCAAAATCATCCCGGTGAATTTCTTTCGCCCCGGAATCGAACAGAAAGCGTTGGATTCCGTAGCGCTCCAGCATCATCCGCCGCACCTCGACATTCCACTCGCCTTCAATCTCCGCGACCGTGATGGTTTCCGGAGCCATGACCAGTTTTTCTGGAACCCGGCTACCATGCAGGGCAAAGACGGAAAAACCGTCAGGATAACGCAGGGCCGCGCCTGTTTCACAGTGTAAACGGCCTTGTTCGTCCCGAAGGATGAATTCCGGCTTCGCTGAAACAAACGCCCAATCCCAGAATAAAACCGCCCAGCCGCAGGCTTTGGCGAGGTCGAGCGTTGGAACCAGTTTGGCAACGTCAACCCCCAGCCGCCCCACGAAATCGAACCACGCCAGCGAAACATCGAATTGTCCGAAGTCACACGGCAATGAACTAGCCTTGGGAGCAGGAAACCGGTCGCGGACTGGTTCACGAAGTTGTGCCTGGATATGCTCGATGACTTGCAAATCCGGCACCAGTTCGGCGACGGTGAATTCGAAGCTGTCCTGGCTGGTGACCAAGCCGGCCACTTGTTCATTGATCCGGTTAGTGATTGGTTGGCGAAGGGCTTGTTTTACCTGAGCACTGACCGCGTCAGAAACTTGGTGGCAAACCGGGTTGTCGGCGAGTCGCAATTTCCCGATGGCGAGCGCGATTTCCAGCGGGCTGGCCAAATGGATAATATGGCTCGGAGCTGGTTTGCGGCCGTTACCATACAGCTGCCCCAGGATTTCCCGGACTTTTGCGGGCTCGACTGGCGAGGTATCAAGGCCAATTTTCTGCCATTCTTCCCGCACTAGCGGAATCAAGGCCAGTTGCGCACAGGATAATTTGTGGACTCGTCTCATGGCTAATCGGCCACGTTGCGGCTGGCTTCCGGTGAATACTCGCGCTGGCGGGTAATCCGGTAATGGCCGGCGGCCAACTTGATTTCAGAATGTTCCGGGTGCGTCACCACGCCGCCGGAGGCGAGCCGCACATAGACTTCGCCAGCGAGCTTGGCTGGTTTCGGGTTGGCGGTGGAGATTTCCCCGATTTGCCACCAGTCAGCAGGGTCAACCGTTTCTAAGGCATGATGATGGCCGGTGACTTCACCCTGCGCCAAAATGATGCGCGCGGATTTGGGCTGCGGCACGGCAGCGGTCGGAACCGTGGTGATGCGTTCGATGAGCACGTCGCCTTGGCGGCAGTGCCGGGTGTCGGTTGTGGTTGCTGGCTTCAGGGATTCAGGTGTTGGTAACATACGGTGGCTTTTGTTTTGGTCACAGTATGCGTGCGTCTCACCACTCGTTCAAAGGAACTGAATGTCCCCAATCATTGTCCCGGCCGCCGCCAGATTAACACGCGCCCCGGACAACGCCGGTCCATCCGAAAATGACCCTTCGGTTTGCCGGTGTAACTGGTCACCGTTGGCTGGTCGCCCTTGAATGCGATGGTGACGCTGTGTAAACTGGTCAGTGCTTTATTTTGCACACTCCCGTCCCCACGCTTGACCCCGATGGCTACCCTGATCCCCTACGACCGCTACACCGAACTGCTCAGCAAGCGCATTCACCGCACCATCACGCCGGCCGAGGTGGCGGACGTCGCCCATTTTGAGACCGCGCAGCCGGTCAATTGTCCTAAATGCCAAACCCGCGTCCGGAGCCAGTTCATGACCACCCAGATCGTCCACGACATCGCCAAATGTCCCGCCAACTAGACACACCGGCTCGATGCAGCGTGGCGCATTCGCTCAGACTCTCCGGCCCGTCACGATTGTCCAGACGTTCAAGGTTGAACATCGCAACCCGAATCTGCCGCACCGGCAACCGCTGGCGTCCGTGCCGGGCCGCCCTTTAGTCCGCCCACCCGACCCAGCGCCACCGCCGCCGGATTCGTGCTTGGTTTTTTGATTGCCATGACGCCAGAATGACACGTGCGGCGAACATCCGTCTCGGCCACACCTGAAATCACAACGCTGGAAAAAATGAAAATCCTGTTCCTGATTCTGGCCCTCGCCCTTACGGTCTCCAGTGCTCTGGCTCAACCAGCCGCGCCGCCCTGGGTGCAGCAGCTTAAATTATCTGGTCTCAGCGGCACCACCGGCCACCGGCTGGCCGTCATCAACAACAAAACCTTTTCCGCCGGCGACGCTGCCAGCCTCCAATTGAAAGGTCGGACCGTCCAAGTGCAATGCCTTGAAATTAGCGACCAATCAGTTCTGGTTAAGATTCAGAATTTGCCCACGCCCTATGAGCTGACGATGGGCGGCGAAGTAATCCCTGTGGGTGTCGCTTCAAGTCCGCCTGAAACCGCGGCGCCAGCCACAGTGGCAGAGCCACCTAAACCAGCCGCCGCGCCGCCGATTATCCCGGTTGCTTTCAGCCAGCCAACATTTAATCCGTCGCCGGTTGCTCTGTCATTGTCCGTTGGCCCCGGCTGGATTTTGCTGGCGGTGATTATTGCTTTAGTGGCGGGTTTGGCGCTGGGAACCGGAGCCGCGCAGTTCCAGCATCGCAAGAATATGGGCGAAGCCATGCTCGCATACACCATCGACAAGTATTTTTCCCGCCAACACTTCCTGTTGAATAACATCACGCTGCCAACATCTGGGGGGACAACTCAAATTGACCATGTCCTCATTGCCGATACGGGTATTTTTGTCATCGAAACCAAGCACTATTCCGGTTGGATTTTTGGCAACCCGCAGGACAGTCAATGGACCCAGACGTTTTACCGGAAAAAATCCGGTTTTCAGAATCCCCTTCGTCAAAACTACGCCCACGTCAAAGCGCTCCAATCCCTATTTGATTTGCCGGATAACCAATTCCATTCCCTCGTGGTATTCACCGCCGATGCCGAGTTCAAAACTGATCTCGGTCCCAGCGTGGTTAAGCTCACCGGCCTGATTCCATTCCTGACCGCGAACCGGCCCGTGGTATTCGACGAGCGCAAAATGGCCTACATCATCGGCCGGATCGAAATGAAGCGCGAACGGCGCTCGCTCGAAACCGACGAATACCGCCTTAACCACCTCCGCGACCGGCTCGCCGGTAAAGCCCCCAGCCCGGGCACCCAAACCCTTTCACCCCCGCCGGCCAGCCAGCCCGTCGCCACCGGCGAAGAAAAATACCAGCCCAAGGCATAATCGGGACTCCCAAATCCCCTTTTTAACCGCGCCACTCCCACACCTACTGGCCGATAAAATTCTTTGGGATGTCCGTCATGAGCAGCGACGGTAACGCGGGCCCACTGAAAAACTGTGTTCATATAAATACAAATATGCTTTTGCGCTTGCAATTGCGCGGTGGATTATCTAAAAAATTGTATGTGTGAAGGTGAAGCAGGCAGGCTAATCCGTAGCATGAGGCAATGCGCTGATAATGGCGAACTTTGCTGGCAGCCGACTCGGTTTTCCGACAATTCGCGCGGAACCCAATCGTCCCCCTTCGGTCAATTTCTCAACCCCCAATTTTTAAAAGTGCAATTTATTTGAACCCTTGATGGCGATAACCTATAAAACATAAAGGAACCCAATGAAAACATGGTGGAAACAATCCGTTGGCGGTCTGGTTTGTTTGCTAGCGGTAATGATAATCGGGCCGGGCGTTAATCTTTGGGCACGGCCGCTGGGTTTCCGCTCCGCCCCGCCATCTGGCGTCATTCCCATTTTCAACAGCAATCCCTACGCCCTATTGGTCATCAGCAACCTGCTGGCAGCCCCGGCACCGGCATTGTCCGTGCCGGAAGTTTCCAACCAAGCCAGCCATGCGCCGGGCACCTACTGGACCTTGAAAGGCCCGGCGGTGCCACTGCCCTTTGATCCGTATCCCGACCTGCCCGTATATGAAGTCAGCACCAACCGTAATTTTATCATTGATGACCGGTCGGTTGACTACCAAGCCTTGTCCTTGTTGCGTCAGGCGGAAAACGAACTGCTGGGACTGACCAACCAACCGGTCAGCACCTACACGTTTGACACCAACGGCCTGTGGATTCAAGTTCCCACCAACAGCCTCGCCACGCCGGGTTATTTCAACGTGAACGTGATGAACACGGTGTTGGGCCAAAGTTACGACATCCTGACCACGCCCGACCTGTTGGCGACCTGGGCGACGGCACTGGTGGTGACGGGTGCGGTGGGCAATGTGACGCCAGTGCAACTGCCGATGAACACCGATGGCAGCCTGTTTGTGCGGGTGCGGACATCCGTAAATTATTCCTTTTATGTGGCTTCGCCACCCTTAAGCCAGGCTGTGTTTGACGGCGACACCGTGACCTTTACCGTGACCACGGGCGGCAACCCCAACCTGTCATTTCAATGGCTGTTCAACGGCGACCCGATTGCGGGCGCGACCAACCGCAGCTACACCATTACGAAGGCGCAGGACACTGATGCGGGGAATTATACGGTGATCATTTCCGACGGGACCAATTCCCTCGTCACCGACGCCATGCTGACCACCGATAATTCTTTCGGCACGGAGATCGCCTACATTTCCCTGCGCAGTTCGCGGCAGGATTACACCTTCCGCAGCGGCGTCACCTATTCCATCCGTGCCATGAACGGGCCGATCCAGTTGTTCGGCCACACCACGATTGAAGCCGGGGCGATCTTGAAATTTGACTGGTATTACAATTCTAGCCTGCAAATCATGGGCACGCTGACTGGCCAGGGCGAGCCATATAACCCGGCGATCCTCACTTCCGTGGATGATGATTCGGTCGGCTACGCGCTGGGATATTCAGTTTACGACGGCCCGCCGCAACCCTATGAAACGGGCGTACCCTATTTGGAACTGGCGGCGGCGCAAAGCAATTGCCTCGGCAACCTGCGGATTGAATATGCAGACTGGGGGGTGACCACGCCGGTTGCTGCGCGCCGGCTGGACCTGTGGGATTGCCAGTTTGTGCAGTGCAATTATGGCGTGGTCAACCTGGTGGACGGGAGTTCCACAAACCACCTGCATAATGTTCTCTTTGCCGCGTGCAGCGCAGCGGTGGGCGCGGCGACGAATGCCGTGACCATTGAAGGCGAACAGGTGACGGCGGATGTCGGTGATTTTTGTCTAGCCTCCGCCACACCCAGCCGGATTGCCCTGACCAACAGCATTATTTGGGGAAACAATCCAACGGCAACCAGTCTTTCGACCATCAATGTGGCGCTCAATCCCGATGACACCAATTTTGTCTATTCCGGCGGGGGCATTTATTATCTGGCGGCGAACAGCCCGCTCCACCAGTCCGGCACGGCGGGCATCAGTCCGCGCTTGCAGCGGGAACTGCGGAATAAAACCACTTACGCGCCAATGGACATCGCGGCGCAGACCCAAATCAGCGGGGCCATCACGTTGTCACCGCAGGCGCCGCGTTACACGAATGGCGCGCCGGACTTGGGTTATTATTACGACGCCTTGGACTACACGGTGGCCGATCTGGTTTTGAACGGCGGCACACTGACGGTATTGCCCGGCACGGCCATCGGGTGCCGGATGGAATATGTGCCGGGGTGGCAGGACTGGAGTTACATCGGGTTTGATTTGCAGCAGAATGCAAGCGTGATCAGCCAGGGCACGCCGGCCAAGCCGATTATTTATGCCGACGTGCAAGCGGTGCAGGAACAAGTCGCGTGGCCGGTGGAAGGCATTTTTGTCCCGGACTTCGTGCCCGTAAATACCGGCGACCAGCCGCCGGTGCTGAATTTCCGGTTCTCGAATTTCTATTTGAACTTTGCTTCATACGTCAATTCGCCAGCGTATCATTTCTGGTCGGGCATTTCGTTTTACGGTAAGGAATGGTCGCTGGACAGCCTGATGTATATGACGTTGCAGGACTGCCAGTTGCAAGGCGGGCAGGTGGATTTGGGCACGCCGGACAACCTGGATTATGGCCGGGGGTATTATGATTATGATTTTGTCTATGGCTCCGGAGCGGTGACGTGGGTCAACAATCTATTTGACCACGTGACGATCAATCTCAATATGAGTTATTATTGGGGTAATCAGGTGGTCAATTGCGATATGCAGGTGCGGGCTTACAACAATATGTTTCGCGGCGGCTGGTGGCTGAATCTGGAGCCGTTCCCGGCCTCGGCGGGGAACTGGCTTTTCAAAGACAACTTGTTTGAAAAGGTTAACATCTTGCAAGATACCGCTCAGCCCTTGGATTATGACAACAATGGCTACTGGCCGCTCACGGCGGCGGAGCAGTTGTGGGTGCCGGATGCGGGCCAATTGCAGCCGTCCAGCGGCGGCAATGTGTCCGGGGCGAATGACGTGGTGCTGACCGCTGCGCCACCGTATGCGGCCGGGCCATTTGGGAAATTCTACTTGTCGGACGTAACGCCCTTGTATCAAGCAGGCAGCCGGACGGCGCTGGATGCGGGCTTGAGCCAATACACGACCTTCACCAACCAGACGAAGGATGCGAGCAACGCGCCGGTCAACATCGGCTTGCACTATGTGGCGGCAACCAATCTAATATCTTCAAACGCCTATCTGCCACTCGACAGCGACAGCGATGGAGTGCCGGACTATGTGGAGGTGGAACACGGCACCGACCCGAATAATCCGATGACGGACGGCGTGACGCCGGATGCTTACAACTCGGCTTATGATGACGTGGATTTGGATGGCGATGGACTTAGCGGGCGGGCGGAACGCATCTTGGGAACAAACCCGTTGATTCAGGATAATCCGTTGACTTTAACGCCAGTTATTACGGGCCAAGAGCCTTATATTCTTACTTACTCCATGCCTTTGATCGTGGATTTGACAACCAATCATAGTGTTCTCCGGCTCCTGGATAATGGCAGCGATGCCGGTGCTTATGATTTTGTCAAGCAGACCAATGGCACATATCTGGTGGAATGGAACACCACCTTCGCCAGCAACGGCTCGCATCTTTTGCAAGTCGGGCTGGATATGCCCGGCTATGTTCTGCCAAAAGATGCCGGCGGCGCGCAGCCCGTGCTTTCCGTCGCCGGACAGACGCGGGTTGAAAGTATCAACAACCCCATCCAACTTGACCTCGACGATACCTCTTTTGGCAGCCAGGCCTTATTCACCGGCACTTTATCCGTCTCATCGGCGGACTATGAGATTGATATTTTTGACACCAACAATGTGCTCCTGAAAACCATTGCCGGCCACACGGACAGCGGCACACTAAACGAGGTTTGGGGTTTGACCGACACCAACGGAGTAACCCACAACGATGAAGAGTTTGACGCGCAACTTTATATCACGCCCACCGGCACCTTAAATAATTCACAAACCCGCGTCCATGCAAATTATTCAGGTGGCTCAAGTTCATCAGGCCCTATCCCGATTTGGAGATTTGCAAATGGAATTTGTGGAGATGAATTTAGTCTGGCATACGGATGGAATCCCGATAGCAGTCGCAGATCGGACATGATCATGGATGGGGTTGAAAATATTGTATTTAACCCGGCTTTAGACAACGACTACTTCCCAAGCCCACTGACTTTTCCGGGCTGGTATCACACCCCGTTTTTTATGGGTGACAACACAAACGACCAAGCAACCATGCTTAATGACTTGGCTAATCAAAGTGTCGGAAACTTTTATTGGCATGGGCATGGTGGGTATAACAATATTGGGTCTGGAACCGGTGTTGGTCTGGCACCTTCGGATGTTGCGATAAAGCTCGGAAATATCAGCTTTAATCATGGGAATAAAAACGGGCACCCTTATCGCCTAGTCATTTTGGATGCTTGTGGATGCGGCGAGGATAAGAGTCTTTGGGTAACAGCGTTTGGTATTGTAGAAACGAATGCTAGCGCTGAATGGTTTCAACAACATGGTCTGGCACAACAAGCCATGGTGGCTTGGCCCGGCCCAATTGATTCTTTGGGTGGCAGTTATCAACTCGATAGCCACAGCGCGCATCTGGCCGATTTTTGGGCGGCGTGGATGGCTGGATTGCCGTTGGAGGAATGTGTTGGGATCGGTGCCACTCCGTATGATGGCGTTTTACCTCTGTTTGATCGTCCGCTTGATCCGAATTGGAAAATATTCGGCTGTCCTTTTATGACCCGCTCACCCTAAAAATACTTATGAAGAAATCTCCATCGCCAGAGTTTATTATCATTCTTATTATACTGATCGGCTGGCCGGCTTATCTCTATTTGGATTGGTATTTCGACCAACCAGAAGTTGATCATAGAACTCTGGATGAAAAAGTAAAAACTGGATTGAGAATGGAATTAACCAACTTGGTAAGCGGCCTAACCCTGTCGCCGGTTACCACAGGCGAAGAGCCGTTCATATTATCCTACTTAATGCCATTACAATTAGACGCAATAAGTTATTGGTCATATATCCCCGTAGAACCTGTTGCTCGTCATCGTGTGCTTCAATTGTTTGAAAATGGCAATGAGGTTGACAACCCAAAAGTTGACCGCCAGACAAATGGCACCTACCTTGTGCAATGGAATACGGCTTATGGTTTGCACACATTGCAAATGCGATTGTCTTTTGATGTTCATAATCCGTATGGCAGCGCCCACATCAGCGGTCCTGAACGGACGGAAAACATCACTTGGCGGATTGAAGATTCCACCAATTTTTTCCAATGGGGCAAAAGCACGGGTTTAGGGCTTGAGCAGGCGCGGCTTCACGGTGCTTTGCAAGTGCCGCAGGCAGACTATAAAATTTTATTTTATGATACCAATAGCGTCTTTCTTAAAACCATCGGCGGTCACACAGACAAAGGCGTAATTGATGAAGTGTGGGATTTGAAAACCAGCAGCGGCGAATTAGAGAACGACTCGGAACTGAACGCCAAGGTTTATATCTGGCCGCGCATTGGCGGCACCAACGATCTAGCTGGAACAAACGCCACTTTGGTTTTCGGTCCCTATTTTTATCATTTGGCGCGTTAGTTTTATGAAAACAATGTTCTACAAACTCGCTTTCGTTTTTCTGGCGGCAAATATGGTTTGCTGTGCAAATCATTGTTTCGGCCAAACCAACTCCTCCTTGAAACTCTCACATTTCGATTCACCGCCCGCCTACAAGGCGGCGATGTCCAAACTCATGCTTGCCGAGGTCACTGATTATGCAGCACAGCTAAACCTGTCCGAACCACTCCCAGTTACCACCAATGCGTTAAAGGAACTTTTCTTCGCATCACCATTTCTGGCCGAGCGCTTTGGAGCCTTGGGCAGTTTGCAGACCACTAACTTTTCCTATGGCTTCGGCAAGGGAAAACGTCTTTGTTACATCACACGGGTAATCAAAGGCCGCAATTCCTACGACTATGATGCCAACAAGCCTTATGCCATTGATCCATCGGCGGTGAATACGAATGCGGCTTATTGCATGGCTACACAGTTTCTGGCAAAGGCGTTTGTGGATGTCTCGCGGCTTTCAACGTCATCCATTGTTTCCGTCCAGCCGTGGGTTATCCTGCACATGACCACAAGCAAATACACGGTGCAATGGGAGCGGAATGGGAAACAGGTGGTAAAAGTTGTGTTGTCACCGCCCAAGGCAGAACTGTGGACGTTGCGCGTGGAAGACCCTAGCCTGATACTTCGGAAACCGCTGGTGCTATCCAATCTTGACTTTTTACTTTCACAAACCAACGCGTTGTTCGACACGAACGCGCCCACCAAGCCATGAGCTTTCACTATAAAAACGTATTCACCTTCCCATACTTTCCATTATCACACGCCCCGGACAACGCCGGTCCAACCGAAAATGATTCCTTCGGATTTTCGTCCCGTCCGGGCAGCCGGCGTGTTCAGTGTTGGAGACGATGAAAAAATGGCTAACAAAATGGCTAATAAACCAAGTGGAAACCGGGTGTTTCAATAGTGACACAACCCGCTTGAATACCCTGTAAAATATGGCATAATATCCCTGTCGTTGAGGCTGCTCCCCAGCCGATTCCGACCCTCGCCTTTTTTCTGCTGACAGATAAAAAAGAAGCAGCCCCCG
>Ga0302266_10003123_pt1 | contig 13625 bp, 10 predicted proteins | sample III_Bog_E1_2_FD_194559 | JGI IMG/M metagenome (GOLD analysis project Ga0302266, IMG submission 194559) | Peat permafrost microbial communities from Stordalen Mire near Abisko, Sweden - III_Bog_E1_2 | ecosystem: Environmental > Terrestrial > Soil > Wetlands > Peat | place: Sweden: Abisko... | reverse complement strand
CGGCTGATCTTCGCAACACACCGCGATCTGGCCAAATTGGTGGCCGAAGGTAAATTTCGTCAGGATCTTTATTACCGCATCAATGTCATGCGGATCGAATCGCCGCCGCTACAGGAGCATCCTGAAGACATTCCTCGGATTGCACGGCATTTCCTCATGCAGTATGGGCAGGTGTTTCAAAAGCCGATGGCGGATATTGAGCCGGATGCGATGGCGCTGTTGCAGAGCTACCCCTGGCCCGGCAATGTGCGCGAACTGGAAAACGTGATGCAGAGGGCCATCATCCTGGCCACGGGACAGACCGTTCGCCTAGAAGATTTGAGCCTGAGCGCCCAGGAGGACGACGGCGGCGACATCGACGACGTAGTCGATATTGGCGATTTTCATCCTGCCGGATCTTTTGAACGCCAGCTTCGCGACTACAAGATCAAACTGGCCGTCGGGGCAGTGCGCGAGAACAACGGGAATAAGACGCTGGCTGCCCGCAAGCTGTGCATATCCAGGGCATACTTGCATCGCTTGATCCGGCTTGCCGAGCCCGACCCAATCTTCGATCAGGATCTCCGCGAGCAGATTACCGCCTGAGAACCGCTTCTTATGGCGCCTCGAACGGGATAAATCCCCGCTATGTGTGCATGTTGTATTCGGGCGGTCCGGCGAGTACCAGGCCACTCTTTTGCCGTCCGTGAATGTACCAGCAGCACCAGGTCGTTTCATGAAGCTGCTTGTCTTTAGGCGCTATTAAATCCTTGTAAACCACCTTTCCATAGATAAAGGCCTTTTCCTCCCAGTTTGCCACCCGCTTGAATCTTTCCTCGGATTCGCAGATCCTTCTTCCCTCATCCCGGCTGAAGGCTTTGATACCCGTGGATTCGCCTGGAAGCAGAATCATGGGAACACGGGGGGCGCTTGCGTCCCCATACTCCGGATTAGACGGCAGGTGGGTTTCATCGATTGCGAACTTGACCCCCTCCTCGGTTGTTAGGATCATGGCGGGGGTGCGGCCGCGGTTTGTGGCGATTACGGCAAAACTGTTTTCAATTCTCGTTGACGGTTCCACTGTGATCAGCAGCCAGGGCCTTTCCGAATCGATGATTGCCTGAGCATTAAGCAATGCGGCCTGGGCGGCAACCGCAGCGGCACTCGCAGAGGTTTCCGCGGCAATGGTCTGGCGTTCAATCTTTTTCAAGGCAGACAGAGCCATCATCATTCCGGCATATCCCACGATCGCAAGCACCATGCAGGATACCCACAGCGCCTTATCATGCCAGGACCAGGCTACGGGGGCGGGAGGCGGAAGGTTGACCTGAAAACCCGGCCGCTGATCCTCGCACGGACCGCCATTGCAATCGGTCTTGGCGGTTGGGCTGCCCACGGTTTGCGAAGCGGGGCTGGCTGGGGCCGCAACCGGGGGAGCCGGCAGATTGACCCCGGAAGGATCGATCGTCTGCCCGGAGGCCGGCACGCACGCCAGCATGTTGGCAAATGCCAACGCAAATAGAACCAAATACCTGAACACCATGGCGCAAATGTAACACACCAACATCCCTTGGTGGCGGAGCTATTCCCTGCCCTCGGCCAGCCAGCGCCGCGTATTCAGCAACTGCCGCTGATCCAGGGCCCAAACCTTCCCAGTCAGCTCGTCCGGCCCTTTGCCTTCCCGGATCGATTTATCGAATTCGCCAGTGACGGCCTGCATCTTGGCATCGAGGTCATCGAGAAAGTTCAGGACCAGGGCTTCGGGAATCATGGGAAGCTTGGGGGAGCCGAATTCGAGCTTGCCATGATGCGACAAGATCATGTGCAGAACCAGCGTCTTGAGCCGCGAAGGAAAGCCGGGGATGCTGTCCATGGTTCGCTCGGCAAGCGCCACGCCCATCTGGATGTGGCCCAGCAAGCTGCCCTCAACTGTGTACTCGAATCCAATCTCCCAGGACAATTCACGCACCTTGCCGATGTCGTGGAGGATGACGCCGGTAAGCAGCAGGTCGCGGTCCAGGAGCGGGTAATGGGGTGCGACGCGGTCGGCAAGTGTGAGCAAGCTGACAACATGCTCAAGCAAGCCGCCCAGCCAGGCGTGGTGCAGTTGCTTGGCGGCGGGGGCCTCGCGATAGGCCTGCGCGAGGACCGGATCGGCCAGGAGAGTGGAAAGCAGCAGCTTGAGATCTGGGTTGGTCAGGCTCTCGACAAAGCCAAGAAGCTGGCTCCAGAGGGCTGCAACATCGTAAGTGGTTGAGGGTAGCAGGTCGCTCTTGTCTACCTCGCTGGCCGCTGCCTTGCGCAGTTGGTCGATCTTCATCTGCAAACGGTCGTCAAATCGCGAGGCGCTGCCGCGTGCCTTCACGATGTCGCCTCTATCGAAGTCCCTGGCGATCCGGGGATCGCCAGGCTCCCAAATGCGGGCCTCAAGCTGGCCGGTCTTGTCACCCAGGATGAGGTTCAGGTAGGGCTTGTTGGTCTTCGTGGTTCGCTGCTGTTTGAGCAAAACCAGAAAGAAGCCGTCAAAGAGCTTGCCTTCTTCAAAAGCGGCCAAATCGGCGATATAGATGTCTTTCATGCTGCCCAATAGCCTAACGCATCGGGGCGTGGTTTCCGCAATCCGTTGACCCGGTATCCTGCCAATTCCCGGCAGACCGGCAATTGCCGTGGCGCTTTCAAACTCGCGATTGCAACTGCACAGATGCGGGCGATGCGGCCTGCTCCTCAAGAATGACAATTTCATTCGACTCTTGCAGCCAGTCGGCGGGGACATGGTAATACTGCTGCGACAATGCGGGAGCCGAGGGAGTGGCATTGGCCGCGCCGGGCCAAGGTCGATTGCGCGCCTCAATAAGCCAGTGACGGCCGATCGACTTGCCGTTAACCCAGATCATTCCCTTGCCCAAACCGGCAGCATCTATGCGGAAGACTGCTGCGCCGCCGCGCAGGCTTGCCGGCACGCCGATGCGGGTCCGGTACCACCGCAGCGGCCTTGAATCTGCCGCAGGACGCCAGGAATCCGTGTCTCGATAAGTGGGCAACTTTCTCTCCTCGCCCTCAAGTCCTGGCCGCGTCGCCCAGTTCTGTAGCGGCTTGCCATTCCAAAGCACGCCCTCCCAAATGCCCTTGCGCTCGAAGTTCATGGGGCTGGCAATCTGCCAATCTCCCTTGATCATGCCAAGTGCCGTCGCCAGCAGATCGATGCGATGCATTCCCACCGTCAATTTCGGCAGGGTGAAGATATGCTGAAATCCATGCTCGTGGCCGTTTTCGCTCACGTTCGCCACTATACGCGGATGCGCCGGATCGTCGGGCGTAATAGCGCCGCGATCTTCGCTCAACGGCAACTGCGAGTTACCTGCCAGTTCCCCATCCACATAGAGGTAGAAGAAGTCGCCGCCATAAGGGATGACAATATTCTGCGGACCTGCCTGAGTTACTTGCAGGCTGCTGCTGTACCAGCAGTAATCCGTGCTGTCTTTGGTCAGAGAAAGCTGTTCGGCCGGCTCAACCGAGACAACAGGTTTGCCCTCGCGAAGGGCCGGCAGCGGTTCGTCCCACGCCTGCCAGTCGAGGGGCCGATCGTTCTCTTGAGTAACTCTCTTCCACTCAGACGCAACAAAGCTCCGCGTAACGGTATCGCGCGTCGCGTCCACATCGAACAGAACCTTGCCCTTTGCGTCCACTAGCTGCGCGCTCTTGGGCTTCCTGGCAGGCCCCCATTGGCCAGGCTGATCCGCGGAAATATCCTGCACCAGTTGCAGTTCCTCATTGCCCTTGCGCCAGGTGACGGTTCGCTTCGCTGCTTCAATTGTTTCAGTCCGTTCCCCTTCGAGCAGCAAAGAGCTATGTTCCTGAAACACCGTATGAAGCCGACCCAGGTACATCCCCGATGAGGTTACGCTTCCGAACTCATCGAGCGGCGCTGAAAAATCATACGAAGTGGTTTGCAGATACATGGAATTGCGCCCGAAGTTAGTCCCGCCATGCCATGGATAATAGTTGATGCCCGACCCGCCGCGACTGATGAAGTCCAGAATGCCCCCGGCCATGAACCTACCGTCTCCGGCAGGAATTGCTCCGCCGCCCCAAACCCGGTACCAGGCTGGATATATCTCCGTCCACAGCAGCGGCGTTCCCGGATGCGCCTTGCGCACGGTGGCAATGCGATCCGGCGGAATCAGAAATCCATTGGAAGTTTCGATAGCTCCTTGCGCGCCGCCTTCACACATCGTCGAGGGAACGCTCGATAGTCCAACTCGCCTTGCAAGATCGACGATCCAGCGAAGGTACTCCTGACCCTCTTCGCCATATCGCTTCGAGACGTTGGTGTACTCGTTCTCAACCTGCACCAGAATCACCGGCCCCCCATTCGACGCCAGGCGAGGCTTTACGACCTCGGCCAGACGCTCGAACCATGCTTCCACGCGCGCCGTGTAAGCCTTGTCCATGGTGCGGATCACGATTCCCGGCTCATCGCGAAGGTAAGGCGGAAAGCCGCCGAAGTTCCACTCTGCGCAGATGTATGGACCGATGCGAAGGAAGACTGCGAGTCCAGTCTGCTGGCACAAGTCGAGGTAGTGGCCCAGATCGCGCTCGCCGGTGAAGTCGTAGACACCCCGGCTCGTCTCATGAAAATTCCAGAAGACATACGAAGTGATTGTGTTCAGTCCCAGAGACTTGCTGCGCTCAAGCAGCTTGGGCCACATGGCTCGGGTCGATCGCGGGTAGTGTATCTCTCCGCAGGTGAGCAGAATCCTGCGTCCGTCCACCATCACCGAGCGCTCATCGAACGTGACCGACTTGCCTGGCGTTGAAGCGATCGCCTGCGCAAAGCCCTTGTGTCCCGACCCGTATAAGAGCGCAGCCGCGCTGCCTTTCAGGAATGCTCGCCTGCGAATCATAAGTCTCCTTCCAATTCACGATTGTCAACACGGATGTTGAGGCGCTGCCCAATCGTGAATCCCGGTAAGGTTTCGTCAATTGTTGAACTGCCGCGGCATCAGATCGCGCAGATTGACACGCCAGAGAGTCCAACAGTGCGCGTATCCCGGCGTCACCCGCCACTCATGCCGAATTCCCTTTGCTGTGAGCGTTTGCTCGAACGCCCGATTCGTAGCAAGAAGGCCATCGTCGCCGCCGCAACTGAGCCAAAGTAACTTGAGATCCTTGTTCGCCTTCACTGGATCGGATAAGAAGGGTTCGACGATCGTCTCAAACTTCGGCCCCACCAATGCGGAGCTGAACCCTGCAACGCAGGCAAATAGCCGGGGATTGTTCAGGCCTATTGCGAGAGACTGGTAACCGCCCATGGAGAGTCCCGCAATCGCCCTCTGGTCGCGATTCTTGCCCACGCGATATTCGCGCTCCACCAACGGGATAATGTCTTCTTTCAAGTCGGTCTCCAGCATCAGCACGCCAAAGATTGAGTCGATCGAAGGTGAATCCTCAGGCCGTCCGGACGCGCCCGAAGCTGCGCTTCCCGGGCGGCGAAAGTCCATAATGTTTCTCGACGCGTGCCCAAAGGGCATTACGATGAGAGCCGGCTTGGCCTTGTTCTCCGCCAGAAGGTTGTCCATGATGAATTTCGCGCGGCCTACGGATGTCCAGAACCCTTCGTCGTCGCCCATTCCGTGGAGCAGGTATAGAACGGGATATTCCTTGATAGCTCCGCTCTCGTAACCAGGCGGTGTATAGACCAGCACGCGCCTCTCTGCGTCCAACTCCCTTGAGTGATGCCAGTGCACGTGCAGAGTGCCGTGAGGAACGTTGCGGATGGCTTGATAAGCTTCCTCTTCCCCAGTGACTTCCACCTGGCTTTGATAGGCCAAACTGCCAACGCGCACAAAGGTGTTGGATGGGTCCGGAGTGTTGAAGCCATCCACCGCAAACCCATAGCCATAAACATTGGGCTTCAATGGGCCCACTGTGACCGGCCAAACTCCGGCATCGTCTTTGGTCATTGGCGGCGATTGACGATCGAACTCCCCACTGACAGTAACTTGCTTTGCATTCGGCGCGGGAATGCGAAAGGTTACAGTTCGATCTGGATGCACATCCGGCGAAACGACAGCCATGGGAGGGGGCTGTGCGATGGCAGCCCCACCAAGCAAAGCGATCGCTATCGTCGCAACCGCGGCGATACGTATGAGAAGAGCGTTCATTTTGCGCCCTGCTGAAAGAGCAATCGAGCAAACAGGTTCAGGTCTCTGCGCCAGGTCTGCCATTCATGCGCGGTTCCGGGAGATTCGTAGAACTTGACGTCGATGCCGGACTTCACCAGGGCCTCGTGAAAGGCCACGATGCCGGTATGCATGCGCTCCGGTTCCGCAGTGAATCGCTTTGCATCCGGCGATCCGAACGGAGATGGGATTTCCAAGTGCAACTTATCGCCGCTAAGCGTTCCATATGGCACTTGAGGCATTCCGTTGCGGCCACCTACACATATCTGCTCGCCAGCTTGCTTGAATTCAAGGTAATTGGTCCCGCCATCCTTTACGCTGTACTTCCAATAACCGGTTAGATCGGATTCAGATGCGGCATTCGAGCGCAGCGCGAAGAACAGCACCGAAGACAACAACGTTACTCTCAAGAAACCAATCGTCTTTCTCACCGCGGCGGTTCCCCCTCGGATGGATCCATGATTATGCCGGCGTGGCTTGCAGCCGGTAACTCTTGCCCTGTTCGACACGGAGCTTGATCGCGCCATCCATCCCTGGCTGTGCGCCCGTAACAGCATCGAAGCGAAAGTTCGCCGGCGGACGGAATTGACAATCCCCTGAGCGCATTGCATGAACGGTCGCGGTAACTGCCTGCGCATCCTTCCATGCTAGATCGACCTCGACCCCGCCGCGCGCGCGCAAGCCTCGCACGTAGCCCGTCTTCCATTCGGCAGGCCAGGCGGGCAGCAGCGCGATCTCTTCGTCGTGGCTCTGCAACAGCATCTCGGCAATCGCTGCAGTCGCCCCGAAATTCCCGTCAATCTGGAAGATTGTGAACGGCCGTTCCTTCTTCTCCGGTACGCGCGCCTTGGCGCCTGTGCTATTCTGCATGGCCTTCGCCATCGATGGCCCAGAAGGATGCTGGTCAAAGAGATTGATTCCCGTGCTGTGCAGCATCAGCATCTTCAACGACTCGAGCGCCCGGTCGCCGTCGCCAAGCCGCGCCCACAGGCCGATTGCCCATGCCCTGCTCCATCCTGTATAAGCTCCGCCGTATGCCAGCCGCCGCTCGAGCGACTTGCGCGCAGCCGCCGCCAGAGACGGCATGGAACGCGGCGTGATCTCGCCGCCGGGAAACACAGGATAAAGGTGAGACATATGCCGCTGCCCCGGCTGATTCTCGTCGAAATCGACCGGCCATTCTTGTAACTGCCCGTACTTGCCAACCTGATAATAGGGCAGCCGGTTGCGCGCATCCGCCAGTTTGGCGGCAAACTCGCTGTCGATGCCTAGAATCTCTCCTGCCTTCGTGCAGTTATCGAATATCTCATGCACCAGGGCGATATCCATGGTGCAGCCTGCGCTCACTGAAGCAACTTTTCCGTTGGGAGCCAGAAAGGTGTTTTCCGTCGAGACCGACGGGCATGTTGTAAGGCCGCCATGGCCGTCAGCGGTGAGCCAGTTGAGGCAAAACTCCGCTGCGCCTTTCATCACCGGGTATGCGGTTGTCTTCAAGTACTCTTTGTCCGCGGTAAACCGGTAATGCTCCCACAGGTGCTGGCAAAACCACGGGCTGCTCATGGCAAAGTTTGCCCAGGCCGGGTCGGCAAACTGCGTACCCTCTCCCACGGGAGCGGACTGACGCCACAGATCCACGTTGTGGTGCGAGCACCAGCCGTCTATGCCGTAGTTGACCTTTGCGGTCACGCGGCCGTTTTCGCTCAGGTCGCGAACCATGTCGATCAGTGGTTCGTGGCACTCGGAGAGATTGCATGTTTCCGCCGGCCAGTAGTTCATCTGGACGTTGATGTTAGAGGTCCAGTTAGAGCTCCACGGGGGCCGCAGCTCCGCGTTCCAGATGCCCTGCAAGTTAGCCGGCTGCGAGCCGGCGCGCGAACTCGCAAGCAGCAGGTAGCGCCCGTATTGGAAATAAAGAGCGAGTAATGCTCGATCATTGTTTTGCTCGAATCCATCGACGCGTTCATTGGTCGGCAGTGCGTCCGCCTCGTGCCCTCCCAGATCGAGTTCTACCCGGCGGAATAGCTTGCGATGCGCTTCGAGATGACGCTCTTTCAGAAATTGGTACGGCCTGAGTGCAGCGGCGTCCACCGGCTTCCTGGCTCTGGCGATCACCTCAGCCAGCGGCATGATGGGCGCTTCTTTGAACCCGCTGAAACCTGTCGCCGCGCCGACAAGCAAAACCAATTCCGTCGCGCCGGCAACCAGGAGTGACCCATCCGCCTGCGGCACGACTTTGCCTCCGGTCGCCTTTGCCGTCAGCACAGCCGCGAAGTTCATGCCCTTGCCCGGCTCGTTGCTATAAGGAACCGGATTATCGACGCGCAGATAGTTAGGAGCCGAGTTAGACGGAGCCTTGCCTGAAAGTACGATGCCGCTCCCCTTTGCCTCCGTGCCGGATTGCAGCAGGCTCTTCAACCGGATCGTACAATTCAGCGCCCCGGTCTTGCACCCGGTAATTCGCACTGCAATCACTTGATCGGGCGCCGAGGCAAACGTCTCGCGCATGACCGCGTTGTCCCCTGCGGCATAAGCTACTGCGGCGATGGCGCTATCCAGATCGAGAGACCGACGGTAACCGGACGGCGCGGAAGTGTCAGGAGGGAGATTGTCAGCGGCAGAAGCGAAATCGATGAGCAAGTCGCCCAGCGGCTCGTAGGCCTGGTTATATGGCCCCTGCATCTTGCGGCATTCCTGGTCGGCAGACTGGTAATCCTGCTTGCCGATAACCAGGTTGCGCACCACGCTCAAGTGATCCTTGGCCAATGGATTGTTCCAGTCGCGCGGCGCGCCAGACCACAGCGTATCTTCGTTGAGTGCAATGCGCTCGGACGTTACGCCGCCGAAGACCATGGCTCCCAGCCGGCCATTGCCCACGGGCAGCGCATCGGTCCACCTGCCGGCCGGCTCGCGATACCACAGAGACATTGGCTGCGTGTCGCCAATCGCACAGCCTTCCAGCGCTGCTGCTCTGTTCCTTGATAAAAACGGTACGCTGCCCGCGAGCGCGGTGAGAGTGCGTATAAAACTTCGGCGTGTTACCCGGATCGGCATAGTCCCTCTTCTTCAAATCGAAGCGCGGTTCCCTTGGCGAGAGGCCACTTCCGTTGTCGTCAAACGCTCTTGGCTGCTATGGCCGCGCGCTATAGAGCACGCTTGCGTGCGGAGCCAGGGTCACTGTAATCCCTGTTGCCGGGCCCAGGTCCTTGTGTTCCCATAGATCGCGCAGCCGGTAGCTGCCCTCGTGGATGCCGAGCTGGGTCCACGTGTAGTGCAGGGTCTGCGGCTCCTCGGCGCGATTGAAGATGGCAACGTAGTGCCCCGCGCCGTCCTCTGGCTTCGAGGTCCAAACAACATCCTTGTCAGAGGTGATGGCTACCTTCGTGTCGCGGGCGTGCTGATCCACGTCGAGGAACTCGCGATTGGTGAGCAGAGCTGTAGTCCAATCGTCGTTGTGCGGCAGGTCGCCGCCCATCATCAAGGGCGAGCGGAAGATGCCCCACAGTGTTAGAAAGGTCCGCTGCTCGTCGTGCGTAAGCCGCGTCTGCCGCGGGGTTCCCCATCCGGCAGCCGGCCCCAGGTAGCCAAGCGGCAGCATATCGGCGTCTGGGTAGCGACCCTTGCGGTCATCGCCGGCCCACGCAGCAACCTTTATGAACTGATCGTTGAGCCCTTGCGGATAGAACTCCGTGCTGTGCCAGATGTCCCAAATATCGTTTGATATGCGCCACTGCGTGGCATACTGTTGCATCTCCAACTGCTTTTCAAGCGGGGCCGGACCCGGGGAAAGGCTCAGCACGATGGAACGGCCTGTCTTGCCCAGCGCGGTGCTCAACATGCGAATCTCGGAGCCCTTGTACGGCATCGCAATGCAATCCACCTTGATGAGATCCACGCCCCAGCGGGCGTAGAGCCGCGCGATCGAGTCGTAGTAGGCCTGGCCCGCCGGCGTGTCTTTCACGTCGTAGTTGTCGTAATTCCATAGGCATGTTCCAGCGGTATTGGCCGCATCGGCGGAATGAAATGCGGAACCATCAATGGGATCGTTCGCCTTGACTGCCTCTTTGGGAATGCCCTGCAAAATGTGAATGCCAAACTTCAGTCCCAGCGAATGCACATAGTCGGCCAGCGGCTTGAAGCCCGCATCCCCGGCGGAGGGGAAACGGTTCACAGGCGGCGTGTAACGGCCATTCGCATCCAGGCTGTATTTAAAGTCCTTGGAGTTGCCCTCGGGAATCGGATTGGTGACGAACCACTCCATGTCCACCACGATGTATTGCCAGCCAAAGGCCTTCAGGTTTTTCGCCATCCAGTCGGCGTTGGCCTTCACCTGCGCTTCATTCACAGTGGTTCCATAGGAGTCCCAGCTATTCCAGCCCATCGGCGGAGTGGCCGCGGACGCCGCTCCACCCTGTGCAGCCGCCGTCGGTTGAATCCAGAGGAGGAGTGCGAAAGCCAGAAGGGCCGCGAAGCCGATATAAAGCGTTTTGCGCGTTAAACTCATCCGTTTATCCTTTTCCCTTCCAATTGCGGCCCGCCTGGAGCTAGAGTTCGGACGCTGTCGAATCTCGCGGAAAAGCAACATAACCTGCGCCTCTGGTTCAGTTCGGCGCGAGGGTTCTTGAAACCGATCGCACAGGCAGGCTAGGGCCCTCCGAGGCAAGGAATCGTTTACCCGCGCCCCTGAACTTTGTTCTCTCCTGTCGGGCTCGTTGCTTAGAGCAAACCCGATTCTTAAGAAAGCACCGCGCGACGAAGTATAGTCTTCGCAGGTTGACCTCTGTCAAGACTCACGTAAACGATTACTTTATCACTTTCGCCGCGTGCAAGCAGTGTTGGCAAGATGCTGTGGCTTCTTGATTGATTCCGCCCTGCCAGATACGGCCGAACCCGTTTCAGCAATCGTATTCCCGCTTGACAGGCCTCTGCGGCGAAGATCTATACTCCGGCTTGCCTTGTGCCGCCCTACCAATCGCTCTATACAAATCCGACTGGAGTCCCTCATGTCCCGCAATCTTCGCGCCTCTCTTCTGCTCACTGCGGCTCTGCTTCCCTTCTCACTCTGGCTTCCGTCGGCCCAAGGCCAGGTCCAGACCCCACAAGCGATGCAATTGACAGGGGATTACGCCACCACTCACGACCCCTCCATTGGCCGCGAAGGCAACTCCTACTACGTCTACGCCACCACCATGAACGCCGATGAGGGCCAGTTCCCCATTCGCTGCTCCAACGATTTGCTGGCGTGGAAGCTATGCGGCCACATCTTCGACAAGATTCCGGCCTGGATTCACGAGGCCAGCCCCACGACCAAAGAACTCTGGGCGCCCGACATCTCATTCTTTCAGGGCAAATATCACCTCTACTACGCCTATTCTGCCTTTGGCGTAAATACCTCGGGCATCGCCCTGCTCACCAACACTACACTCGACCCCAAAAGCCCGAAATACCACTGGAACGATGAGGGCCTGGTTCTCAAGTCCACCTTGGCGGACGATTTCAACGCCATCGATCCAAACATTGTGCTCGACGAGCACGGTAAGCCCTGGCTAAGCTTCGGCAGCTTCTGGAGCGGAATCAAGATGCGCCGCATCGACCCGGCCACCGGCAAACCATCAACCGCCGATCCAAACATCTACTCGCTGGCCACCCGCGCCAAGCCTGAACATCCGGAACCTGCCAAGCCCGGCTTGCCGCCGGATTGGCAGGCGGTCGAGGCCCCGTTCGCCGTCCACCACGGCGACTATTACTATCTCTTTGTTTCCTGGGATCTCTGCTGCCGCGGCACCAACAGCAGCTACCGGACCATGGTCGGCCGCTCCCGCAATGTGACAGGCCCTTATGTGGACGAAGACGGCAAGCCGATGCTACAGGGCGGAGGCACGCAGTTGCTCCTGCCCAATAGCCGCTGGATCGGCCCCGGCGGAGAGTCGGTCTTGCAGCGGCCCGAGGGCGACATCATTGTCTTTCACGCATACGACGCCATCACCGGCAAACCGGCGCTGCAAATCTCCACGCTGACTTGGGACGGAGGCTGGCCCCATGCCGCGCTGGGAACGACAGGGGAATCGAAGTAGCTTTCTTCCGGCGGAAAGGCTTTTCAATCCCTGCTATCGATTTGAAACCCGCATACGCGGGTCCGGATTTGAAAGGGCACGGCTTAGCAGTTGCGGGAATTTGCAATCCGGCGATATGCGGGGGTTTCAACCCCCGCATATCGCCAACCGAGTCAACGAGGGCCTCAGCCCCGGAAGAGCTTTCCATGTCATTCTCATCGGAAATCCCGAATTCCTCCGCAGCCAGTTTCGTTGCCAAAAGATGCGGGCTTGAAGATTCCTCTATCTGCGAGTAAAGTTGCGGCAATGAAAGACGTACTCATTTGCGCGGGACTTCTTTTTGCCGGCGTGCTTCCGCGGGAATCGGCCAACGGGCAGACAGTGACGGTGAAGGCTGAACCACCAACGGTATCCTTCACCACCGTCGAACCGGGAAGGATCGATCTGGCGCAACTCTTCAAGATGTCCGACTTTGTTGCGGTTGTGCGCATTGTCTCCGGCGATACGGAGAACTACAAGACGACCATGTACAAAGCAGTCGTTGTCACCAGCTTCAAAAGAACGGCTAGTGGACAAACGATTTACTTTGGTCCGTATGACGGAGGAAAAATGGGTTCGGAGTACGTCGTCTTCCTGCGCATTGCAAAAGAGCCCGCCGTGCCAACGACAACTCCAACCGCAGCCTACGGCACCGTCAAATACATGGAGGTCTTCAATGAAGGCTACAGCGAAATGGAAACCTCATACGCGTGCGTGTTTCACGAAAAGGACGCTGATGCGGGATGCGATTACGGAGTGAGAGTCTGCACAGATTTCATTGTGCTCCCCAAAGAGGTTCGTGCAATTCCGCCAGAAAAGAACGATCCGCCATTCGGATGCAGGTGGGTGCGGAAATCGAACTTTTTGGGCCTGCTTGACCAGTTCGCGGACAAACCAGGAATATTTTGAAGCGAGTTTAAAATATGGGGCGGCTATCGCCGCCCCATGCACCCGTATTCAGGCTGCTTTAACGTCTGTAGCCGACCGCACCCGGAAGCGCTTCATCGAAATCGAAAGCGTCCGCTCGATCTTGCGCAGGTCGCCGCGCTCCGCCGGTCCGGCAAAGGTTGAAGCCACGCCATGCGCCGAAGCCCGGCCCGTCCGCCCAACCCGGTGAACAAAGTCCTCCGCCTGCTTGGGCATATCGAAGTTGATCACATGCGCCACATTGGCCACGTCGATGCCGCGCGCAGCCACGTCGGTGGCCACCAGCACCCTGTGATGCCCCTCGGAGAAGCTGCGCAGCGCGGCATTCCGCTGAGCCTGCGAGCGGTCACCGTGAATCTGCGTCGCCGAGTGGCCCGAGCGAGCAAGCCGCCGAGCCACGCGGTCCGCGCCATGCTTGGTACGGACAAAGACCAGAAAGCTGCCCGTC
>Ga0302266_10003108_pt1 | contig 13651 bp, 9 predicted proteins | sample III_Bog_E1_2_FD_194559 | JGI IMG/M metagenome (GOLD analysis project Ga0302266, IMG submission 194559) | Peat permafrost microbial communities from Stordalen Mire near Abisko, Sweden - III_Bog_E1_2 | ecosystem: Environmental > Terrestrial > Soil > Wetlands > Peat | place: Sweden: Abisko... | reverse complement strand
CAAAACTCACCAGATCGGCGGAGGCCTGCTGTAATACGTCGAGGGCTACCGGATCGCCGGCTTCGGCCAGTTCACTGATTGCTGGGGCGAGGGCGGCAAAGTCGGGGCCCGGCGTGCTGTCCCCGAGACTGACCAGTTGCTCGATCGTTGTTGTTCCCCAGATGTGGCCGACAGCATCGAGGACCTTGGTTGGCTGTTCGCGATCGAAGGCATTCAGCCCGCGCCGAACCGCGTGCAAACCGATCCAGTAACCGGAGCCCTCGTCGCCGAGGCGCGAACTGTACCCGCCTGCGCACTCGCGGCTTCCATCCGGCGCGCGGCCAATGGTGTTTGAGCCGGTTCCGGCGATCTGCAGGATGCCCGGGCCGCCTTTGAAAGCGGCATCGAGAGCTATGACTTCGTCACCGACCACCTCGGAGCGTTCGGCGCGAAAGTCCTGAAGGACAGCGGTGATCCATTCCGCCGTCCCGGGCAGGCTTGCGCTAGCAACGCCCACCGTAGCGGCGCGGACCGTGGAGACACCGGCCTGCTCATAGACATTCCTCAGCAACGCGCGGAGGTTTGCTTCAGCGACTTCGGCACCGACGCGAAGACGTTTGATGGAGCCGCTCTCTACATGGGCCAATACTTTGTCCCCGGCCACGATGGATGCGCGGGTGCGCGTGCCGCCGCCGTCGATTCCTAGAACTACTTTCATTTTTTTGCTGCTCCCTTGGTGTCAGAAATCGGCGTTGCGTCTCCAGCGTCGCCGCCTCCGTCGCGCAGCGTACCTGACAGAATGTTCAGGCTGCCGTCGGACTTTGGTGGAGTGAGGCCGAGAAGATGGGCCATCCATGGATAGAGATTGGTGTTTGCGAAGGGGGCAACGGTCTTGCCCGGGACGATGTCGGGGCCGGCTGCGAAGAATGAGGCCTTCATCTGCGGCATGGCCTGCGGATCGTACCCATGCGCTCCAGCGGTTGGTGGACGATCATCGCGCCCAGGCGGCGGACCGTGAGCACGAATGGCGTATGGGCCGGTGGCAACGACTACTGGGTCGCCTTCGCGCGGATTCTGGTTGTAGTTGAGGCCGGCGGGAACGTCTTTGCGGCGATAAACGACGAATTGCGCGGAGGCTTTCTTGAGCTGGTTGTAGACGCGGACGCGATCGGCTTCGGTTTTGCCGTAGAGGAGGGGGCCAGCTGCGTCGAAGCCGGTGAGGTCGGCGAATTGGTCGAGGGTGATCCATGGGCCTTCCACTTTCACCATGCCATGGTCGCTGATGACGACGAGGTCGATGGGCAGTCCGGTTAAGTCGAGTGCAACCTTCAACTTGCCAACCATGCCATCCATCTTGACAACAGCGGCCTCTGTCTCGGCGGCGTCGGGGCCGAATTCGTGGCCTTCGTGGTCGGGCTCGGAGTAATAGATGGTGATGAAGTGGGGGCGGTCGGCGGCGGGAAGTTTGAGGAGGGCGACGGTGTTGTCGATGCGGGCCTGCTGCACTGCGTCCGTGGCTTCAGTCTTGTTGTCGAAGCGGGCGTAGTACGTGGGCCGATAGCCCGCGATCTGGGCTTCGGAACCAGGCCAGAAGAGGCAGGCCGAACGCATCCCCTGGCTCTCCGCAAGGCTCCACAATGGTGTGCCGGTGTACCAGGTTCCATCGGTCACCGCGGCGGCGTCCGATATGCCGTAGCGAGCGTTTTTGGTCTCGTCGTAGAAGCTATTCGCGACCAGGCCATGGTGCTCGGGATAAAGGCCGGTGACGATGGAGAAGTGATTGGGGAACGTAAGAGATGGGTAGCTGGGGAACATGCCTTGGGGCGCCCAGACACCTTGCTTGCCGAGAGCGAGAAGATGGGTTGCGTTGTCGCGTTGGGCATAGTCCCAGCGAAAGCCGTCGAGCGAAACGAGAACCAGATAATGCTGCGCCTGCGCCTTCGCGGAGTTGGGTCCGTTGTCCACGTGGAGGAGCGGAAGAGCCGGATTCAGTCCGGGAACGACAGCAGGCTGCTGGGCGGCCAGGACGAGCCCAAGTGCCAGAGTGATCGAAGCCAGAACCAGACGGCTGCGGGCGCGCATACGCATGAAGAGTTCCCCCGAAACAGCTTAAACCAGTGAGCGGGGATTCGAGTCGAAGGGGGATTTGCCGACGGAGAATTGCCCTGAGCCTTGAAGTTGAATCCCATTTCATCGCGACGGAGAAGGCAACGAAGTTGACCGCGTGAGATCTCAGTGAGTGCAGTGCTCTTGCGAGAAAGTGAATGCGAGACGAGATCGATTTCTTTCAAGTATTCCGGGGACGAAATCGGCTTGTTTCTCGTTGATGCTGTTCGGAGCGGCGAAAATTGGAGTTCCCGAAGATGGCTTTCAATGGGTATAGTTCGATCAGTGGCTTTCCCGCTGAAAGAAGAGGTTTCCCTCGGTGCTCCGACCGACAGGCATCAAGTTTCTAGTCCTCCTTTGTCTTGCTTATGGCGGCTGGGCTCAGGCTCAGAGCGCGCCTGCGCTTGATAGCGGAGCGACGATCCGGCTTGGGCAGGCGACGGTGCCGTTGTTCGGGCCGTGGAAGTTTTCTGTTGGGGATTCGCCTATTGATCCGATAACGCACGCTCCGCTGTGGGCAGAGCCTGGGTTCGACGACTCGAACTGGGAGACCGTTGACCTGACACCCAAGGATGGGAAGTTCGACTCATGGAACGGGTCCACGGGATTCACCCCGGGCTGGCAGGCTAAAGGGCATCCGACTTACTCGGGATACGCGTGGTATCGAATGCGCGTTCGTCTAGACACTCGCAGTGGAGACCAATTGGCGCTGGCTGGACCGAACGATGTGGACGACGCATATCAGGTGTTCAGCAACGGCAAACTCCTGGGGAGCTTTGGAGATTTCAGCAACAGCAGGCCCGTGATTTATTACGCACAACCTATGATGTTCCCGCTTCCGGCTCCGGCGAACGGCGAGTCAGACGCGGGTGATGCTGTGCTCGCATTCCGAGTATGGATGGGACCGAACAGCCTGCTGCAGCAGCATGACGCGGGAGGGATGCACAATGCGCCGCTGTTGGGAGACGCTGCGGCTGTGGGGGCAAACTACCAGATCCGCTGGCAAAAGCTGATCCGCGTCTATCTGCCGCTCGCGCTTGAGGCGATGGTTTATCTGGGGTTGGCGCTGATGGCGTTTAGCCTGCGACTCTTCGACCGCGCGGACCGTGTCTTTGTCTGGATGGGAGGAGTGGTCCTGATGTCGGCGGTCAACTACGGGCTTTCGGCAATCACGCTGTGGACCACTTACCTCAGCTACCAGTTACCTACCATGCTGCGGGAGGATTTTCTTTCTCCGCTGATTGCGGCGGGTTGGGTCATGGTGTGGTGGGTGTGGTTCCGGCTTCACCGGCCGCCCTGGATTCCCCGCGCGGTAGATGTGTTGACGGTGATGCTGATGATAGCGAACATGATCTCGGGTTCTCTGTTCTCGGCGTTTGTCTCGCAAAAGGTTGCTGCCGCATTTGTTCCAATATCTCTCGGAGTGCAACTCCTTTTCTTTGCGCTGCTCTTGTGGGTGGTGGTGCTGGGAATCCGGAAAAAGGGCGTAGAGGGCTGGATAGCGTTGCCTACTGTGCTCTTGCGCGGCATTGGGCAGTTCCAGAGGGAGCATAGCACTCTGCACTTTCAATCGAGCGGAACACCCATCGGATTGGAGATCTCGATTGCGCAGATTGCTAATCTTCTACTGGCTGTTGTCGTGGGTTGGCTGCTGCTCAGACGTCTGCTGATGTCGCTGCGGGAACAGCGGCTCATGGCGGAAGATATCAACCTGAGGCTGGTGCAGTCTGGACAGGAACAACTGCAGATGGCGCTGGACGTGAAGCAGGCACAAGAGGTGCAACTGGTAATTTTGCCGGAAGCGCGGACAGTGCTTCCGGGGCTGGTGATTGAGAGTGAATATCGGCCGGCGCGCGCGGTGGGCGGAGACTTTTTCCAGATTGTGCCGCGACCGTTGGACGGCAGCCTGCTGATTGTTGCGGGCGACGTGACGGGCAAGGGACTGAAGGCCAGCATGATGGTGGCGTTCCTGGTGGGTTCAATCCGCAGCACGGTGGATTGGAGTGCCGACCCGTCGGCTGTGTTGAAGGCTCTGAATCACAGGCTGATGGGACGCGGCGATGCGCAGGCGACCTGCCTTGCTCTGCGCATCGGGGCAGACGGGAATGTTCTGCTGGCAAATGCGGGACATATCCCGCCGTATTTGAACGGAGAGCCGCTGGCTATGGAAGGCGCGTTGCCGCTGGGGATGACATCGGATCTGGACTTGTCTGTGATGCGATTCAAGCTGGCGGTTGGGGACCGGTTGGTGCTGATGTCGGATGGAATTGTGGAAGCGCAGGACGTTGCTGGAAACCTTTTCGGCTTCGATCGGGCGCATGATCTTTTGCGGAAGGCAAAGACGGCAGCGGAATTGGCCATTGCTGCGCAGAACTTTGGGCAGGAAGACGACATCAGCGTTATTTCGGTGACGCGGACCGCGGTGTCGAAGCCGGCTGTTGCTTAGACACACTTTCCGAGAATCACCGGGGTTGTGCTCCTTACTTCCTTTTCCCATCACGCTGGAATTGCGGTGTGAGGTCCACAAACACTCACACTGTCGCCGGAACTCGCTGCTCAGAATCCCTTGGCCTGGTAGTTGGCGAAGTTCGCTGGGGGAGCCACATTGACGTCGGGGCTGCAACTTGTGCCTGAGGTGAGGGGCCACTGCGTCAAGAAGAGGACGGTCTGTCCGGTGGTAGTGATTTGCTGGCGCAGGGACGCCGCTTCGGCTGCGTCGTTGTAATACGCCTCGCCAATGATCCAGTCAACGCCCTTGTAGCCCTGCGATGTAAGTGCGCTGTAGGCAGTGGCGAAGCTGGTCCCGGTCTCGTCGTAAATATGGACGTCAAAGACCGGCGGAGCGCCGTGGTTGCCGTAGGCGCTTTTCCCGTAGACTTGGCTGACGCTGTTGGCATGGACAGCGTCGGCGATGATGGAAAAGCCGATGGTGTCGCTGCTGCCGTAGGCGGCGACGTAGTCGTTCCACAGCATCTGGTCGTATTGGAGCAGCGAGGCGTAGCCCGGGACGGCCAGCGGGGGGATGCCTTCGTTGAGCAGATCGATGTGGTAGGGGATTCCGGACCCGGCGAAGATGGGGCGCAGATTCTGAATGAGCGTCCAATTCTCGTTGTAGTAGTCGCTGCTGAAGGTGCTCCAGCCGATGGGATTATTGTTGCTCTGCGGATTGAAGCTGACTTCGATTTCGACAAAGCCGGCTGCTTTGACGGCGGCCAGCAGGTTAGTAAGATTCGAGCGGAATCGCGACGAGAGATTGCCTCCGGTCGAATCCATAATGGTGCCGGTGTTAAGGCCGCGGGCGAAATAGATGGGGATGCGCAAGCGGCGCTGACCGTTTGAGTACATTTGCTGGAGCTGCCCATCGATGGTGGCAGTTGCGGTGTCATAGTTGTAGACCACGCCATACGGCTCGCGAATGCAGGGGGAATCGAGCTGATACCAGCCATAGTCGGAGCCGCCGAGGGCTGCGGCCGGCGGAGGCGGAGGAGGCGTGACTGGCGGCGTGGAAGAACCGCCCCCGCAGCTGCAGAAGACCACAGCGAGGGAGAGAACTGCGAACAATGAGTTGTGATGCCGGAGCCGCACTGGAAGTTCCTCCCTGTCACGACCGAGCCCAATCGGGGAATGTGTGATTACTGTACCAGTAACGAGGCTCGTCGTCAGCGGCTCCGTTGCAATGGGGATGAACTCGCGATCCGGCCGTTCATTGATGCCGACCTGGTTTGATCCCGCCAGCGTCGCAGAACGGGACGCGGCATTGAATCAGGAGCATACGCATTGTGCGCTCAGGGCGGACATCTCGAGTCGTTTTCTTGTCGATGAGGGAACTGGACCGTTCGTGCACCCGTATTATTCGGGAAGGAGTCTCACGCCTATGTTCCGCATTGTTCATCGACAGATCGGTTTGTTCGCAGGCCTCCTCGTCCTTCAGTGCGGCCTGTACCTTCACGCGCAGGCTCCCATTGTGGAAGAGCCCAACTACACGCCTACGCTGACCTTTGATGTGGCCACCATTCGTCCTACGCCGCCGCCGGATGCCAATTTCCACGTATCGGTCTCCAGCCCGCCGCACTCAAGCCGTTTTGAAGCGACGAACCTTCCTGTGAAGGCGCTTCTCCAGATTGCTTACGGCTTCGATGTGCCGGTCGTGGGCGCACCGGACTGGGTAGCGAACACGTTCTACAACATCGAGGCCCGCTCGGATGAAGCGGCCGATGCAAGGCTCGCGAAGCTCACCAATAATGAGGTTCGGCTTGAAAAGAGGAACGCGATTCGCGTACTGCTGGCCGAGCGCCTGGGCCTGAAGACGCACCTTGAAACTCGCAGCACCTCCCTTTACAACCTTGTTGTGGGCAAAGGCGGAGTGAAGATGCAGGCTGTGCCTCCACCTCCGCCGCCCGCGAATGGAGAGGCACCGCCGGCGCCGCCCCCTGCCGACGTGAAGGCGCATGGATCGCAGCATGGCCTGGAGTTTGACGGATCAAATGCTTCAATGCGGGCCATCTGCGGCGCGCTGAGTTCGATGGTGGAAGCGCCCGTTGTTGACCAGACCGGTCTCACCGGCACCTACAATTACACGCTTCAGTTTGGCCGCGAATGGTCGGAGCGTGATACGGAGAGCTGGCCTTCGATTTTCACCGCGGTGCAGGAGCAGCTTGGGCTGAAGCTCGAAGCTGCGCACGAGTCCGTGCCCAACCTGGTGGTGGATCACATCACGAAGCCAACGGAAAACTGAGTGGCGCGGTATGGCGGCTGTGCGGCGCAACCGTTGGAAGGATCGCGAGACACCCTAACGCTATAGACGCCAGTTAGGAACGCAATGGTGGGTCTGGTTATATGGTGGGCGATCCTTCAGTAATGGAACAGGGTAATAATCGACTTGACTGGCCCATTGGAGTATTGTGGCGAGCATGGGATCAATTATTCCGGGAGAGGAGAATGAGTATTCTCGGAAGAAATTCCCTTGAGGGAAATCGCGCACTTCATATAACCGGCGCGATTCGAGAAGACTTTTTACTCCATGACCGTCGGATGCTACCTTGACGAGAGTTTCGATACCGGCCAGCGGGGAATCTTTGCCGTTGGCGGAATTATGGGTCGCGGCCGTCCGACGTTTGAACTTGACCGTAAATGGACCGCACTTCGGCAGAGGCCGGACATCGACATCGCATATTTCAAGGCCTCAGAATGCCAGCGTGCAACTGGGGAATTCGAGAAATTTGTCTCGAATCCAGATTCAATCACCGACGCAGAACGCGCGAAGCTAGATGGGATTTGGAGAGAGTTTCTTGAATTGCTGCGAGGAGATTCATTGGAACGCTTCCTTGGCTATGGCATAGGAGTTGTTCAGGATGACTTTTACGAAGTCATTAAAGATCCTTACGCAAAATCTATCCTTGGAAAGAGTCCATATTGGTTCGCATACTGTGCCTCGATGATCGAAGCTGCAGACGTAATGAAGCGCACCAAGCGCGACTACGTTGCATTTGTCTGCGATGAGGATCAAGAACACAGCCCTATCGCGAAGGACGTATACGATGAGCTAAAAAAGAAAAACCCGAACGCAGCGAAATACATGGGTAGTTTTACGAGTCTTAGCGATCTGCGATCGGGATCACTACAGGCTGCGGATGCTTTGGTATATGAAGTCAGACGGTCCTTGGGGACTGTACTGGGAAGATGGAAACAATCTCTTAAATGGAACAGCGGGGTTCGTTGGCAGATGAAACAACTAATCGACTACAAGATGATTTGGATGGTTGCATATGCTGACAAAAAGCACTTGGAGGCGATTGTTAATGAAAACAAACCGGGGGAGCCGCTCGACCTGGATCATTGGCTGGAACAGGAGATCAACGAAGATGTCAGTCTCTGAAGCTCGAAAATTCGACACAACTGTACGACGGATACTCTCCGTCTCTCGGGAAGAATTGAAGCGCCGCGAAGAGGATTAGTGGGCGAGTTAAGTAAGTTATTGCCCGGACCAGTGACTGCCGGTTAACCAGTGATTCGGTGTTACCGAAAGTTGGAGCGGATTCTACATCCCCGGTCCTCAAAGGCGAGGGACCGGGTTCACCCTCGACGTGTTAGTAGTGCCTACCTCGCCTCGTTCCAAGCCTTCTGGAAACTTGTCACGCAGCTTACACCGGCTTTCTTCTTGGAATCGTCAGTTTTCGTGGTGTAGAAAGGCGAATCCGCTCCCTTCAGGTAGGCGCGCATGTGAACCTGGGAGGAAAAGGTCATCCCTCCCGAATAAGTGGTGGTGCCGTTGTCATCCGTGGACTGGCTGTTTTGCTTCTCATGGTCCGTCTTCTTGTTGAAGCGGAGAACGATGTCGGCGCTGTCGGTATCGTCCACAACGGTGAAATGGCCCCAGCGCTTCAACTGCTCCAGCGCGCCATCCGAGACTTCTCCTGTCTTGGTGTCGTTGCGAATGGCGATGGTCTTGGCAGCAAAGGCAGTCTGAGGTATTGACGACTGCGCCAGCGCCGCAACAGAGGCAATCAAAGCGAGCGAAAGCAAGAGGGGAAGGAGGAAAGGCTTCATCTGTATCTCCTTGCGAAGATTTGCCTACCCTTCTTTATGCCAAATCTTCGCGGCAAAAGCAATCGAATAGGGCCGATGAACTTGCAAGATATGGCTTGCAAGATATTCTCAGCGTAAGATTTCGACATGCTTCCCCGCGCGTCAGGACTCATGGTCCTTTTCACAGCTCTTTCTGCAAGCCTGGCTGGGTTGCTGTGTGATGCGCAGCAGGCACAAACGAGCGCGGCGGGGCGCTACCACCTGGGCGACGACGCGCATTGGGCCGATCCCAGCTTCGACGATAGCGCGTGGCCTGTTGCCGAGAACGACCAATGGCCGATACCGCCCTTCAATTCGGACGGCTTCATTTGGATTCGCTTCCACATTCCGGTGCGCGCCGACGCTTCCGGCCCGCTCGCCATCCGCAGCACGCAGAGCTATACCGGCGAACTCTATCTAGCGGACGAAATCTATGTGAACGGTGTGCTGACGGCTCACCAGGGCAGCCTTCCACCCCATGCGCGGCTTGACCCTCAGTGGGACATGGTTTCCGGCTTACCGGTTTCCGCGGCGACCCCGGGAAAAACCGCCGTGGTGGCGATCCGAGCCTGGGTTCCCCCGTGGGTGCGAGTCAAGACTGCCACGGGAAACCTGCACATTTCAATCGGTGAAAGCCGCTATCTTGAGCTTGCCCACCAGGCCGCTCAGTGGGCATACCTTTACGCCAACGGGCTCGACATTGTGCTCAACGCCGGCATTGCCATCCTGGGTTTTGGGATGCTCATCGCCTGGCGGTGGACGGGCGAGCGCAACCTGCGGCTAGTGGCCTCGGTCATGATTTGGCAAGCACTCGCCCTGCTTGCATGGAACCCAACCCTGGAAAGGCCTCCAGTGCTACTGGTGGTGGCGGCGGTTGTGGTACCGATTGCGCTGTTCGAGTTGGCGCTTGTCGAGTTGAACTGGACTGTGCATCGCCTGCGCGCTCGGGCGCTGAAGTATGTCTGCCTGGCTGCTTCCGTGGTCTGGTGTCTGGGGACCGTGAGTCTCGCGGCGGTGACGACTCCGGGTACCATTGCTCTCTTGTCCGCGGTGGCGCTTGTCGTTGGGGCGGTGACCTGGTCGTTGGGTCTGGTTGGTGTGGGCATCTGGGCAATTCGGGCGAGGAGAACCAATCCGCTGCTTGCGCTGGCGCTGCTGGCGAACCCACTCATATCGATGCTGACGGATGGGCTGCACATCTTGCCCTACGGGCTTATGGTGGGCCCATTTTTCGAACACATGATTGCGTCCACTACCTTCGTGCTGGATGTCGCCCTGTTCATTCTCCTAGGCCAGAATGCCTGGAAGGCTTGGCGCGCGCGCGATGAGCTTCGCGTGGAATTTGAGGCAGCGCGAGAGATCCAGGAGCAGATGGTTGCTCCCGCCATGGATGCACCGGGGTTCAGACTCGAAAGCGCCTACATGCCGGCGAAGCAGGTGGGCGGGGATTTTTTCCGCACGCTGCCTGAGGCCGATGGCAGCGTAATGATTGTGGTGGGCGATGTGAGCGGAAAGGGGCTGAAGGCGGCAATGACCGTGAGCGCGATCATGGGCGCTTTGCGCGACTACCCATCGCGGCAACCCTCTGAAGTTCTGGGCCACCTGAACCGCGCGCTGTATGGGCAAATTGGCGGATTTGTTACCTGCTGCGCGGCGCTCGTCGCCGTGGACGGCACCATGACGCTTGCCAATGCAGGCAACCCTCCTCCGTAATGCAATGGCGAGGAACTCGCAGTGGAACCCGGTTTGCCGCTCGGCCTGCTGGGCGACGTCAGCTATGCAGAAACGCACTTCCGGCTGGCTCCGGGTGACCGGCTCACGTTCGTGTCCGATGGCGTGGTTGAGGCGACCAGCCCACAAGGAGAACTCTACGGATTTGAGCGCACCCGGGAGATCAGCAACCAGCCCGCGAACGCCATTGCGGAAGCAGCCGCCCGGTTTGGGCAGGAGGACGACATTACCGTCGTGACCCTGGCGAGGGAGAGTGTTGGGGCACCTGCCAGCAAATAGCCTTCTGGTGCATCAATTACCGTCCAGGCCTGGTTCCGGTCGGATTGTCGGCAAAGCGGACGGAAGCGTTCGTTCGGCTGGTCCGCACGTTAATCGACATGAACTCCGGGGCTGCAAGCTGCTTAGTGTGGGCGGACTGTTCCCCGTGAGATCGGAATTGCACGACTCATATCGGAACCGACGCGAGCTGTGCTGTATTGAGCAGCCTGCATTCGGCTGACTGCGTAACCCTGACGGCAGTTTGATCAAAGAAGTAATGGCGCGCACGACTCCGCCAGTTTCCTCCACACAACGTTTCCCCCACGCGGGATCGAGTTCCGCAGGAGCACCGATGAAAACTATACGAGCAGCCTTCGCACTACCATTGTTGGCGATGGCTTTGGCCAGCATGCCCGCCATGGCCCAGGATCATCCGGACCAGGATCATCACGATAATCACACTTACAAACAGCACCAGGAATGGAAGGCTGGCTCAAAGGTTCAGACGGAAGACTGGAACAGAGGCGATAAGGTGGACTACCGGCAGAACCACCTTCGCCGTCCGCCAGAGGGACATGAGTGGCGCCAGATTGATGGGAATTACGTGATGGCGAAACAGGACGGGACGATTGTTTCAGTGCGCCGCGTTCCCCAGGATCACGATCATTAAACTGCCGCAACCATCCGTTGAACAAGAAATCCCAGGCCGCTCCGCAAAGGGCGACCCGGGATTTTTTATGTCCTTTATTCGCAGACGTGATGGAATGGAGACGGCGCCGTAGCGTGGTTTTTTGGCCTGCGGGCGGAATGGTGATATTGTCAGATTCATCCTGCACCAAATCACGACGGGGATTCCGGGCACACGGGATTCCAGGCCGCAATCAGACCTTTTCATTTTGCCGCTTAAACCGATTGACGAGAGCAATTGGAATGCGAGTCTGTCCTCCGGGCCTTGGTGGGAGTGCATCTTTTTTTGAGCGCAACGGAAAAGCGAGGGCAAGCCGATGACTCAGTCCTATGAAGCGGATGTCAATCATGTTTTGACAATTGAAGAGATCACGAACTTGACGCATGAGGGCGGAAAGCCGGCTGACACCCTGATGAATGTGGTGGCCCTGATTGCGACCAGGTTCCGGACCGATGTTTGCTCCGCGTACCTGCTTGAGCCGGACCGATCGAACCTGGTGCTGGCCGCAAGTCTCGGCTTACATCCGCGATGTATCGGGACACTGCGCATGCCGCTGAGTGAAGGGCTGGTGGGCCTGGTGGCGGAGCAGGTGATGCCGGTTGCGGTTGACGATGTGAAGAAGCATCCGCGGTTTAAATACTTCAAGGATTCCGGAGAGGAAGAGTACCACTCGTTCCTTGGCGTTCCGCTGATTGACCGCGGCCTGTTGCAGGGCGTGCTGGTGGTGCAGACGAAGGACGCGCGCATCTTCCGCGAGGACGAAATCCGCATGCTGGTGGAGGCTGCGAACCAGGTGGCGCCGGTGGTGAGCGAAGCGCGGACCCTTGACCGTTTTATTGGGCCGGCGCAGGAGCGGCTATGGTCGCTTGCACGGAATATATGGTGGAGCTGGGACCACGATTGCGTCAGCCTGTTTCGCGATCTGAATCCAACACGCTGGCGTGAACTGAATCAGAATCCGATTGCCCTGCTGGCCGAGATGCCGCTGGGAGAGATTGAGCGCCGCGCAACGGAGCTGGTTCTGCATAGCCGCATCAACTATGTTTATCGGCGTCAGCAGGAATATCTGAATGCCGACCGCACATGGGGAGCGGGAAATGCCGGCGTGCTTCGACCGCGGCCGGTGGCTTATTTCTCCGCGGAATTCGGGCTGCACGAATCGATTCCGATTTATTCCGGCGGCCTGGGAGTGCTCTCGGGCGACCATATCAAGAGTGCATCCGATCTGGACATTCCACTGGTTGGCATTGGCTTGTTCTACGGTCAGGGCTACTTTTTGCAACGGCTGGATAAGACCGGCTGGCAACGGGAAGAGTACCTGCAGACCGATGTGAACCATCTGCCGATGCAGCCTGCGATTGGGCAAAACGGCGAGCCAGTGCTGGTGGAAATCAATACACGGGGCGGCATTATCAAGGCCAAGGTATGGCGGCTGAAAGTGGGACGCTGCGACCTGCTGCTGCTTGACTCCAACGTGGAAGGGAATGCTCCGGAGGATCGGGAGCTGACATCAAGGCTCTACGGCGGCGATGGACGCACACGAATTCGTCAGGAGCTGCTGCTGGGCGTGGGTGGATTTCGCGCATTGAAGGCGATGGGCATTTCTCCCGGGGTGCTGCACCTGAACGAAGGGCACAGCGGCTTTGCAGTGTTCGAGGCCATCCGCAACCGGATGGTGGAAGAAGGGCTGGACTTCAACACGGCCGCCAGCCAGATACCAAGAGAAGTAATCTTTACAACGCATACGCCCGTACCGGCGGGACACGACCGGTTCAACGCCGAATTGATGGAAGAGCACCTGGGACCGCTGCGCGAACAGCTTGGGATTTCGCACGAGAACATGATGGGGTTTGGCCGCGAGTACCCGACGGATCATGGAGAACTGTTCTGCATGACGGTGCTGGGGCTGAAGCTTTCGCGGCGCGCCAACGCGGTTTCTTCGCTGCATGGGGAGGTGTCGCGAGCGATGTGGAAGTGCCTGTACCCGGGCAAGCCTGAAGACGCGGTGCCGATTGGCCACATCACGAATGGAGTTCATGTTCCGTCGTGGCTGGCGCCGCAGATGTGTCGCCTTTACGATCGTCACCTGGGGGTGGGATGGCAGGCCAACAGCGGTGAAGCGAAGACCTGGGAAGAGATAGAGAACGTGGATGACGGGGAGTTGTGGGAGACGCATCTCAGTCTGAAGTCGCAACTGCTGGACTTTGCGCGGAGGCGCGCGCGGGAGCAGGCAGACAGGCGCGGCGAGGGGCATGAGGCGCTGCAGACGCTGAGCAAGGTGCTATCGCCCGATGCATTGACGATTGGATTTGCGAGGCGGTTTGC
>Ga0302266_10003077_pt1 | contig 13743 bp, 7 predicted proteins | sample III_Bog_E1_2_FD_194559 | JGI IMG/M metagenome (GOLD analysis project Ga0302266, IMG submission 194559) | Peat permafrost microbial communities from Stordalen Mire near Abisko, Sweden - III_Bog_E1_2 | ecosystem: Environmental > Terrestrial > Soil > Wetlands > Peat | place: Sweden: Abisko... | reverse complement strand
AGCATCACCGACCCCTTGCTTGGGCAGACGGCGATCCCAGCTCCCTACAACGGTGGGACGGCTTTGTTCACCACGCCTTATTCCATCATCTATGCGGATAGAAATTTCAAGAACGCCTACACCCTGGGCGTGAACTTCGGCATTCAGCAACAGGTCAATAAGAGTGGCATCCTCGAAGTCAACTATATCGGTCGCTTTTCCCGTCACCAGATGATTCCCCTCGATCAAAACGAGGCGATCGTTGACTGCACCGGCGCCTACTTCCAGGCCAACCCTGATCTCTATTGCCACGGCGGAACTTACGGCAACTTGCCTTCCACTACGGCAGTGAGCATGCTCACAACATCATCTCCCTATGGATATGCGAATCGCGTCCGCTACCCCGGCTACAACTATGGCGGTCAGGGAGTTGTGGACCTGGTCTCCGAAGGAACAGCTAGTTACAACGCATTCCAAATCAACTATCGGCAGCGCTCGTACAAGAATCTTACGCTGCTGACGAATTACACTTACTCGCGCACGCTGGACGAACAAACGGCTCTCAGCGTAAGCAACAGCAACCCTACGCCGGACAGTATTGCCCACCAACGCGGACTGTCGGATCAAAATACCACTCAGATATTCAATCTTGGCTTCACGGCACGTTCCCCCAGGATTGCTACAACGCATAGATGGCTGCGCACCACATTAGCTGACTGGAGCTTGAACGGCATTTATAACGCCCGTACTGGACATCCCGTAAATATCACCTTTGGCGGCGATGAGAGCGGAACCGATGAGCCCAACCAGCGAGCATACCTGATTCCCGGCATGAATCCATTGCTGCCCTCCAACCGGCATCGTGTCGATAAGATCCGCGCATGGTTTAACCCGGCCGCTTTTCAAAAGCCTGCAGCAGGCACTGTAAGTAGTGTGGGCCGTAACTCAATCATTGGCCCTGCGTATATCAGCGCAAATCTTTCGGTAATGCGCGATGTATCGCTGCGCCGCTACCGCGACGGAATGCATGCCCAGTTCCGTGCGGAGTCCTTCAATCTGTTCAACACGGTCAACCTTGGCCAGCCGAACTCCGTTTACAGTGCGGGGGCTTCAACCTTCGGCTCGATCAACTCGGGTAGTGCAACGAATACGAACCGTCGTATCCAGTTTGGACTTATCGTCTATTTCTAGTTCTGGCCTTGATGGATCAAGCTCAGGATGTCTCGCGCAGCCGTAATAGCCGTACCTGCCATCAGATTTTCAAGAAGGTGGATTTTATGTTTCTCAGTTCGCGTCTCAGTTCCTCATCCCATCGTATCGCTGTTGTTTCAGCCGTTGTCGCCGCACTGTTTGCCGCGGGCACGCCGAATGCCCCCGCACAGTCAGCACCTGTGCCCTTTGCCAGCACGGCGGCGGGCGGAGGAACGGTGTGCCCTGGTTCGATCAGCACCTATGCGCCACTGGCAGCTAACCAGAAGCTGGTTGGCGACGGTTGTCCAGCAGCTCAGTCGACACTGAACAATCCAGTGGGACTGGCAATCGACCGCTTCAACAATGTGGCTATCGCCGACCAGACGAATAATCTGGTGCGGGTGATTTATCACGGCGGAACCGCAATGGCCGCCGCCATCGTGGCAGCTAACGCCCAGGTTACCGGGCTCACGCCGCAGGTAGGCTACATCTACACCATCGTGGGCGGGCCACAGAGCTCACCCTCCCAGTCCACCTTCTATTGCACTGAAGCAGGTACTGGCATTATTGGACTCGACAAGCAACTGGATGGCTGTCCCGGCGCCTATGCGTACGTGCAGCCACGCGGACTGGCCTTCGATCAGGATGGCAATCTTTTCATCGCAAACCTGGGATCGCAGTACACGGTACGTGTGTTCTACGTTGGCGGCTCCGCAGTCTCCAAGCTTATCTCCCTGGAAAATCCTACGCTCACGACCCCGCCTCAGCCCGGCTACGTGTATGAAATCGCCGGTACCGGCGCACCTTCAACGACAGGTGGCGACGGTGGTTTGGCTTACAAGGCCAGCCTTAATATTCCCCGTGGCTTGTGGATCGATGGCAGCGAGAATATCTATGTGGCTGATGCGCAGAATGGCTTGATTCGCCGCATCGACAGCACGACCGGATTCATCAGCTCGGTGGTTGGTTACTGCGCCACCACCACGTGTGGCACCGGCGCCTCCGCCGGTGACGGTACCCCCGCGACGAGTTCAACTGTCAAGCTCAACTACCCCTATGGCATGGTCTTTGATAGCTATGGCAATATGTTTATCGCCGATAGCGGTTCAGGCACAAGTGTGGGTGGCCGCATCCGCGTCGTTTATGCCGGAGGTACGCTGGCGGGCATCAGCAATCCGGTGGTTGGAGACATCTATACCTATGCTGGCGGATCGGCGACCAGTGGAACTCAAGCTCAACAGGCCACGTTCCAGTTTGTGTACGGCATCGGCATGGACGTAAACGGATACCTCTACGTCAACGACTATCGCAATGCCACTAGCCCAGGCGGCAACCATGTATGGCGCATCGACCCCACCAATGGAAATATTCTGAACATCGCCGGAACCGGCGGAACCACGGCCAATACAGCCAGTGCCTATTGCAATGGAGTGAGTGGACCGGTGGTCGCCAACACCCGCGGGGACGGCTGCCCTGGACCGGAAACGTATCTCAACCTGCCGCAACAGGCTCCCGTCTTCGATAGCTTCGGCAACTTTTATGAGGCAGAACGAACCACGAACATCGTGCGTTATTTCACCTACAACAATACCTTTCCTGTAACCGTAACAGGCAGCTCGAGTACGCAGACCCTGGCCTTCTCTTATCCCAAGACGACCCTGCCGCTCACCACCAGCTTTACCACTGACGGCGGAGCCGGCAGCGACTTCTCCGATGCGGGCGGCGATACCTGCGTTGTAACTTCAGGAACGACACCCGGCGCTACGATCTGCACAAATAACGTGAAGTTCTCGCCTGTCGCTGGCAATCTCCGTAAGGGCTCCATCAGCACGGCTTCTACTTCCACGCTGGTGACGCAGAGCCTGAGTGGTGCCGGTTCGGCCGCGCAGCTTACCATTGACCCAGCCACAACAGTATCGCTGGGCAGCGCCATTAAGCCTCAGGGAGTTTCGGTAGATCTGCTCGGCAATGTCTACCTCTCGGATGGCACCGGTAAACAGGTGCTAAAGATGACGCTTGCGGGCGGCACACCGGTCGCCGTCTTTACCACACTGGGTTCTCCGCGGGGAACTGCAACTGACTCCTTCGGCAATGTCTATGTGGCGGATGCAACTAACAACGTGGTCCTGCAGCGCACGCCGGGTGGAACGGTGAGTACCGCTATCAGCGGCCTCGCATCGCCCACCGGATTGGCAGCAGATGTCCAGGGTGACATCTACGTCTCCGACACGGGGAATAATCGTATTCTGCGCTACTCCTCGCTGACTGGGCTCAGCAGCACGGTCAACACATACCCGCAGACGCTCTCTGCGCCGACCGCCCTTGCAGTGGATGCGGTCGGTAATCTCTACATACTCGATTCCGGCAACTCACGCATTCTGGAGTTGACGATTGTCGGGCTGCCGCAAACGGTAACTTTGCCGCCGGGTGTCGTTCCGGTTGCCTTTGCGTTGGACCACGCGGGCGATCTCTATCTGGCTGACTCCACTTCGGCTTCGCTGCTTGTCTCGACGGTTGGAGGGTCCATAAAAACGCTGCAGACTGGTTTAACAACGCCGGTAGGCTTGGCGATCGATGCAAACGGTGACCTGTTTCTTGCGGATTCTGCTGCGACCTCTGTTCTGGGCCTGAACCGCACCGTCTCAACGGATGCTTTTGCAACAACAAATCTCAACGCGCAGAGCTTGCCGACAGCGCTTGTTCTTAACAGCATTGGCGATATTCCCGCTACCTTGGGCTCGCCGCTGTTTACCGTGACTGGTAATGGCAGTGACTTTCCAGCGGCCACTTCCGGTAACACCTGCAGCGCGAATCTGGCCCTGACCGCAGGTGCCTATTGCTCAGAGAGCTTTGCCTTTGCCCCCACCGTAACTGGCGCACGCTCCGCAGTAGTAACCTTCACACCCGCCGCAGGCACCAGCGTAAGCGCAAACTTCAGCGGCACAGCCGTCAATCTGATTTCAACTAGTCTTACCATCACACAAACAGCGCCCACCACCTCTACGGTGAGCTATGGGCAAAGCACTACATTCGTTGTCAAATTGACCAGCGGAACCTCCTCTTCCACGTCTCCAACAGGTACGATTACCTTTTTTGTGGACGGCGTGAAGCAGACCCCGCAGACCATCGCTAGCGCCGGCAACACATTGACCAACAATCTTACAGTCGGAACGCACATTGTCTCGGCGGCATATTCGGGAGATTCTGTCTACGCCAGCAGCAATACCAGCTTCAGCGTCACCGTGTTGAAGTCATCAACTACCACCACGGTCACCTCTGCTCAGAACGTAAGTGGCCTGACGCTGACTGCCGTTGTAGTTCCGGCCTACACGGGCGCTCTGGGTCTTACCGGCTCGGTCACGTTCTATGTGGATGGTGTGGGGCAGGGCTCGCAGCCCATCGGCAATGGGACTGTGACCCAGGTTGTAAGCGTTGCAGATGGATCGCATACGGTCACCGCCGTGTACTCCGGCGATTCCGACTATGCAACCAGCACCAGTACCACAATCAACATTGTGGTGCAGCGTATTGCAACAACCACTGCGTTGGCCATCTCGCCAACGGCAAACAGCACTACCGTCAGCCTGAAACTCTCCGCGACAGTAACTGCGGCAACCGGAACAAGCGGAACACCCAGCGGTACCATCACCTTTTATAACGGGACGACAAAGCTAGGCACAGTGGTTCTAACCGCTGGCAGTGCGTCCCTGACCACCGCAACGAGTTCCAACTTCTTGTTTACTGCAACTTACTCGGGAGACGGCTTGTTCCAGCCCTCAACCATCACGGTGACGGAAACTCCGGACTTCGCTGTGTTGACGCCGTCTGCAAATCTGATTGTGGCCCAGGGTGCACAGGCAACGGCCACCGTGAGCGTCGTTTCAGTGGCGAATTACACTGGTGGCCTCACGGCAACATGTACCAATATGCCGGTGAACAGTTTCTGCCGCTTCTTGCCCACGCCTCTTCCGGTTTCCCCAGGCGTGAACGGCAACCTGATCGTAGAGGTGTATGTTGGCATTCTGTCGCAGGTGTCAGGGGTTGGAAGCTCTACAACCCGCAGTCCCGTGCTTTATCTGATGTTGCTGGTTTCTGTTCTGGCGGGAACCTTGTTGCGGATTCGCCGTAAGTTCCGGCTGGCGCTCGGCGGTCTACTGGGTATGGCTGCGCTGTTTGTCTTCACCTTGGGAACTGGTGGGTGCGGCAGAAACAATGCAGCTACGTTCCAGAATTCAACCTACATCACGCCGGTTGGTACATATACCGTCTCCGTCAACGTTACGGATCCCAGCGGTCTGACCCACTCGGTGCCGCTCAATGTCCAGGTCAACAGCCAATAGGCAGGAAACAATCTAGCGTTGGTTGCACGGGCCGGCTTCGTATCTGGAGCCGGCCTTTCACGATCCAAAGGCGGCGGATATCCCTCTGCTTGACCGTGTGTGCAGAAGTTCAGTGTTGCTGCTTCGTCTGGCGAAGAATCTTGGCTACCGCCAGTGCATCGAGTTTCGGCTGTCCACCTGCCGAGAACAACAAAGGACGTTCCGCTTTCGGTCCCGACGATGCCTCAGCACCCGTCGCTCTTGGGATATCCCATGCACCCCAGGTGACGATGACTGGAACGGCGCCGGTGTCCAGTATGAGATCAAGATAGCGAGAGTAGACATCCGCAATCGCCTGATCCCGCGCTATGCTCTCGACCGTCAAATGCTGATCATCCACATCAAGTTCGGTAACGAAGACCTCCAGACCAAGATCGTGAACCTGCTTAATGAAGTCCTTCAGGTTGTTGCCGAAGTTCTCTCCAGTGCCGGCACGCAAATGAGATTGAAGCCCCAGCGCCCGGATTGGAATGTTGCGCACCTTCAGGTTTCGAAGCATAGCTAGTACTGTGACCCGCTTGGCGTCGTCGGAATGGTTTTCATACTCTAGGCCGTAGTCGTTGTACGTCAGCATGGCCGATGGATCAGCCTGGTGGGCGGCTTGAAATGCGATGTCTACGTAGCGGTGGCCAAGCATCTGGTACCAGAAGGAGTTTCGCCACCCATCCGCAAGACCATCTTTTATCTGAATAGCCTCGTTCACCACGTCCCACGAATGGAGCTTCCCCTTGTATCTTCCAGCCACGGTGGCGATATGATCCTGCAGCAATTTCTCCGCCGTTTGGGGGGTGGCGTCTCGCATTACCCAGGGCGGAAGCGCCCGGTGCCAGCAGAACGCATGGCCCCGTACCTTGATGGAATGCTCTTGGGCAAACGCGACGATTACGTCGGCTTGAGAGAACGTATATTGGTCCGCAGCCGGATGTATGCCTTCCCACTTCATTGCGTTCTCCGGCGTCACGATCGTGCACTCTCGCGTCACTAGGCTGGTATAAGTTGGATCGGTTGTAAGCAACCTGTAGTTCAACGCAAAGCCGAAGGAGATTCCTTTCTGCAATGCCAGGTGGCCAAGCGGCGTCCACTCCGCACCCTTGGCTCCCGGCTCTGGGCCGACGGCGGCAAGCCCCGGCATAGCGGCCAATCCCAGGAGCCCTGCTCCCGCTTTTTGTAGAAATTCACGGCGCGTTGAGCTGCATGCATACTCTGACATTGGACTCCTGAATGACCTGCTGAGCTGATATTGGCTGAAATTAGCCTGACAATGCAATTCGGGAATTAGCAGATGCACCGGCGCGGACCGCCGGATATGCGTAATTTTTACGAATTCATACTAAATCCTTTTAGTCTGCGTGGTAAATGGTGAGTTCAGGTACTTACGGCTCCACGTCGTCCTGCTTGCTCTTTGTGCACACATGCCTGCCTGTTGCTGTTCCTTCCCCTGCAAGCGCATAGCGTTTTCCCTTGACATTCGTATGCGCCCTTAGCTAAAACGATTTATCACAATTTGACAGAACTTCTCGGTCACAAGTTTCTGCCATAAAACGATCGAAGGTATTTATGGTTTTCGATTCGCCTGCTGCCTTTACTGGGCTGGCCGCGCTCTTCACGCAATGCCCTGTTATGCCACGGCAAAGCAGCTTACGTTGCAACAGGTTTTCCTTGATTTTCTCATCTCCGGAACCAATCAACTTCATCGTTCCGCCGCCGCCTCCCCCGGGTAACGTGCAGTGGCTGAAAGAGATCACGGACCATGCACGCTAAGAGGCCACACGTTATGTTGTCCCGCTGTCTACGTACTTTCTCGATGCTCCTCGTCTTTGCCGCATGCTGCTCCCTGCTGGGTTGCGAGGGGTCCCAGAGCTACGTTCCATCGGGCAGCGGTATTGCGCTTCAGCTCGGGACCTCTTCGCTAATCGTCGCCCCTGACGGCACCTTGTCGCCCTTGTCTGTCACCGTCGTTCGTTCCGGAACTAATACCAATTCCATCTCGCTTACGGCCAGCGGCGCGCCTTCCGGTGTGACCGTCACAGCGGTACAGCCGCTCTATGGTAACTACGGGTCGCTTAACTTTGCGAGTTCCTCGGCGGCGATGCCTGGGCTCTACCCTGTCACCATCACCGCGTCCGATGGTTCGTTGACCGCTACGGCTTCTGTAAGCCTTTCCGTGACTGCGGCCGATCTCATCACGATAACGCCGGCCAGCAATGCCGTGCTTGTCCGGCAGGATGCAACGCCGGTCAGCACAGCAGTGAGCTTCACCCGTACCTTCGGTAACGTCAAGGCGATCACCGTCAGCGCAGCGGGGCTTCCTTCCGGATTGACGGCTACATTCACGCAGCCAGCCGCTGGAACGACTGGGACTGTCACTTTCGCCACCGCGACTACTCCCGCTGCGGCAGGCACATATTCGGTCACGTTGACTGCGACCGATGGCACGGTGTCTGCCACCAGCATTGTGACCGTAACGATTGCCGTCGTTGCTACCGTCTCGAACACTACGGACACGACCCTTGGCGTGTCCGGTTACCTGAAGCAATTCATGAGCACCGGATTCCAGCCCTCGATCTACAACAACGCATTCTTCACCAGCTTTCCCAATACATCAGATCTCGCGGCCCTGAACTCCGAGCACCTTCGTCTGCAGACAGTGCATGCCACAATTCCCTGGCTTGCGAACTCCAGTCCGCAACTTTCAACCGACTGGAGCTTTACCGGTGAGCAACAAACGGTACAGCCGGTTCTGGCAACGGGAGATAACAGTCCCATTTATCAACTCGCGGCCGCTCCGGTCTTCCTGTCAGATGCCAACGGACACTTTGTCTTCACCACCGCCAATCTGCAATTGCTGACCACCTATGCGCAGAATCTGGTCCGTTATTACAACACCGGCGGATTTGATTGGGGCGGTAAGCACTTCCAGTCCACCAGCTCTCATCCCATCACCTGGTGGGCCATTTACAACGAACCCAATCTGAACAACATCACTGCCGCCCAATACGTACAGATCTATAACACCCTCGTGCCGGCCATGCTCAGTGTCGATCCCACCCTCAAGTTCATCGCGCTGGAGCTATCGGACTACAGTGGCCAGCCTGCCGCATATCTCCCTCAGCTGGTGCTTCCAGCAGCGTCCGGCGGAGTCTCGGCCCAGATGAATGCAATCTCCACCCACTTCTACGGCACCTGCAATCAGACGACCACTGACACTACGGTTTTCTCCAACGTCGCCCAGTTCGCAACTGACATTACCTACTTCCGGACCGAATTGCAAAAGCGCAGCGACTTTGCCAACGTTCCCATCTGGGTGACGGAAAACAATGTGAATTCTGACTACCAGTCCACCACTGGCTACAGTAACTGCAACCCGGCTCAGTTGTTTGTCAGTGATCCGCGCGGGAGCAGTGGATTCTTCACCGCATGGCGTCCATTTGTTTTCTCTAAGCTTGGAAAAGCCGGCAACCAGGCGCTCTATCACTTCCTGTACGAAGGATCCAATCAGTATGGGGAGGTTAGCAGCACCAACGCCGCCAAGACGCTTGCTTACTGGACCGATTACTGGCTGCAGCGGGTATTTCCCTGGGATGGCATTTCCGTCGGCTCACAGCTGCTCAAATATACAAGCACTGAGTCCACGCCTTCGGTAGAAATTCTGGTCGCGCTCAATGCCGATAACAGCGTCTCGCTGCTGGTTACCAATCACGCAGTAGCCGCAGCCGCTGATGATAACGGCACTGGTGCGCCCCGGACGGTATTGGTTGATATTTCCGCCCTCGGCGCCTTCACTTCAGCCTCGCAAATCACGCTCAACTCCGCCACTTCGACCACGACAGGACCAACCGCCACAACTGTTACACCAACTACCGTACTGCCTGTGACTTTTACCGGTTACGGTTCGACCTTCTTTGTTCTGAAACGCTGATCTTCAGAATTCTTCAGCGTCGCTATTCGTATAAAGGATTGCAACAGTCTGCACTGATCCTCTGTTGTTTTGTCTCAAATTGACCGAAAGAGAGATCTCATGTCTATCTCGCTCACTCGTCGTAGACTTGGCCAACTCGCTCTGGCGGCCGCAGCCTGCAGCGCCATGCCCGGTAATGCTCAACCCCAGCCATCTCAGCTAATGTCTGGAGGCCTGGGCAAGGCAGGGTCCTTCCCTGAAGGCTTTCTCTGGGGAACAGCAACCGCCTCCTATCAAGTGGAAGGTGCGGCCGATCAAGCTGGGAGAGGCCCATCCATCTGGGACACCTTCTCTCACATCCCCGGAAATATCGCGCATAATGACACCGGCGATGTGGCGGATGACGAGTTCCACCTCTATAAGGAAGACTTGCGGCTTCTGCAGAATATGGGTGTAAAAAGCTACCGTTTCTCCATCGCCTGGCCACGCATCTTTCCTGACGGCAAAGGAGCGCCTAATCCCGCAGGGCTTGCGTTCTATGAAAAGCTGGTCGATGAGTTGCTCCAGGCCGGCATTCAGCCCTATTGCACCCTCTATCACTGGGATCTACCGCAAACCCTGCAGAACGACGGCGGCTGGCTCAACCCTGATACAGCCACGCACTTCGCAGACTATGCCGGCTATGTGACCGGCCGGCTCTCTGATCGCATTCAGCATTTCATGACCCTCAATGAAATCCGCACCTTCACCGGAAATGGCTACAGGTGGGGCAATCATGCTCCAGGGCTCAAGCTCAACGACCGCGACTTCGCCCAGCTAAACCACCACGCCGTGCTGGCTCACGGTCTTGGTGTGCAGGCAATCCGGGCAGCCGCTAAGCAGGGAACACTGATCGGTTTGGCAGAAAACCCAAGTGCCATAACTCCTGTCATGGACAGTCCGGCTAATGTTGCTGCCGCTGCTCTCGCCATGCGCGAAGAGAATGCTCCCTACCTCACCGCGATCCTGGAAGGCCGCTACACTGATGCCTACCTGGCGAAACTTGGTTCCGATCAGCCCAAATTCACTGAAGCTGAAATGAAGATAATCGCCTCTCCTATCGATTTTGTCGGACTCAATATTTACCAGCCTACCTATGTCATCGCGGAGGAGAGTCCCCGCGGATATGCCATTGTCGAGCCATCTGAGACCTTTCCACGCATGCTCAGCCCATGGCTTACCATCGGGCCGGAATGCCTCTACTGGGCCCCCAGACTTGTCTCCCAGATATGGAAACCACGAGCTATCTATATCACTGAAAATGGCGCCTCCGCCACCGATACACCCACCTCTTCCGGACAGGTAATGGACATCGATCGCGTCATGTATCTGCGCAATTACTTAAGCCAGTTGCAACGCTGCGTAGCCGAGGGTATTCCGGTGAAGGGCTATTTTCTATGGAGCCTTCTGGACAACTATGAGTGGGCTGATGGCTACGGAAAGCGCTTTGGTTTGATCTACGTTGATTTCAAATCACAAAAACGAACCCCGAAACTCAGCGCCGCCTTTTATGGGAATGTAATCAAAGAGAATCGCGTGCTTTAACTCAGTTGATACCTCTTGAGCGGATCACACTGCGCTACCAGCGCCACATCTAAAAGTTTGAAAGTAAATTGGTCGGCCCTGGCAGACGATTTTCGAACTTTTTCTATGGCTGAGAGAAGATCGAGTCCTGCCATAGGTGACACTGTGCCCATAGGGAGTGTGAGGCAAGGGACTATTTCGCTAAAGTGACCCTATAGGAAACCCGAGAAGTCCTTTCCGAGACGCCAGCGCTGAGATATTGCCTTGGCAAAGGCGAAAAGGGTGGCGTCTGCAAGGGCCGTAAGCCTGTCTTGAGCGCCGAGCGGGTGGCTGGGCTATCAATCGGGGCTGCCACGGGGAAGAGGGCCGCCTGGAGAAGGTCGGCATCAGCCGGGAGGTGCTTTTACCAGTACCTCGAGGCGTAGTGGCTAACGACCATGGTTAAGAATCATGGCGAATCCCGGGTCCAGGAAGACTGGATCTGGGGGGTAGTCAACTTCCGGGCTGCCCGTCATACGGGTGTAGTGCCCATATGCTGAATCAACTCGCCAGAAAACAGGAAGTAATTATCAATAGAGCGCGGACACTTCAGGCCGGCAGCAGCGATGCTGTTCTGCGGCTTCTGCTGGGCGGTTCACGGGAGATTGGCAGTGCGCTGGGCCTAGACGATGATTGGCCGGTGCGTGTGATCGAATCAACGGGAAACTACGGCGAAATTTATGAGCGTGATCTTGGACGTGCATCAACGATGCGCCTGCCACGTGGTGAAAACAATCTGCGCGAACACGGCGGCGTGATGACGTCGCCCCCCCCCAAATAATCAGTCTCAATGCGCAGGCACACTACGATCATCGATTATCGTGCTAGCGGGAAATCGATCGTTTTCTCTTTTTGCGCGGATTGCCAAGCCGCATCCAATATCTCCGTCACGGTAATATTTGTCTTCAGCGAAGACATGCTATTGCCTTCCTGAATCTCTCCGTTGATGACAGCAGACAGGTAGTGCAAAGGGTCGTCGTATGGCGCTTCAAGCGGTTGGCCAACCGTTATCTTTGCGTCCGGTTCGTTTGCCCTGCGCACTTCGAGACGGCTGGAGTCGATTGTTTTCGCATATCCCGTTCGACCGTACATGTCCATCTGCTTCATACTGACGGGCCAGTTCCATGAAGCCTGCACTATCACGACAGCGTTTCGATAGTTCAGGATAATCTCCGCTTCGTCGTCCACGTTGGAATACACTTCCGGCTGCATTCGCTTAGTCACAGCGGTTACTGATTGTGGAGCTTCGCCATTCATAATCCAGGTCATCAGATCGGGGCCGTAACAGCCGAAATCGGTCAGCGCTCCATCGCCATCCTGCTTTGGGTCGGTCAACCACGATAGAAAGGTGGGTGAGACGCCAATTGCCTTTGGACCGGAATGCCCGTCGCGGACGACAGCCTTGACGATATCGCCGAGTTCGCCTTGCTTTAGCAAGCTGATAGCCTCGGTATTACTGGGGTACCAACTCGTCTCATAATCAACTAGCACATGGATGTGTCCCTTGAATGCAGCACGTTGGATTGCGAGCGCGTCTGCGTATGTTAATGCTAGCGGTTTCTCCATGAGCACATGAACACCCAGTGCGGCGCATGTTTCCACCACTCTTCTGTGCTCGCTCGGCGGTGTGAATACTAGCGCCGCTTGTGGATGTGCGTGCGAAACCATCTCTTGGATCGTGAGATAGTGCAGACTGGGCAAAATATGAAATCTCTGCGCATAGAGATTAAACAGCTTTTCGTCCGGCTCAACAATGCCAACTAGCTGAACGTCCGCGCGGTTCAAGATGCTGCCGGCCGGAACCAGCACGCCGCCACTGAGAAAGCTCCCAATATGATCGTGACTGAGGCCAATGATCCCGACTCTCAAAGGGGCAGCAGGAGAGGTTGTGGCTGAATAAGAACTCGTGCAGCCGATTATCAAACAAAAGAAGAAAGCAAGGATGCGTTTCATTTCGCTCATTCTACCTAAGATTGCATGGGGGTGTGCGCGAGGACGATTCCGGAGTGCCTCTTTTGCATTACCCCGCGTTGCGCCCACGGTCGCCAACCCAGTTATGCCACACTATTCGTCACGGCGTCACATCGAACGTGCCGATGGCGCCTGCGGTCACATGCAGCGCCAGCAGATGACCCAGCGTATCCACGGCGGTACGCACCTTGGAGCCTTTGCGACATTTGGCCCATCGTATCCAGCGCGTGCGCCCGACTCCGGCGTGGACTGGATGGTGCGGCTGTCGAGGATGATGGCGTTTGGCTTCGCTTTGCGCCTAGCGAACTCGCGCAGCAGGCTGCGCAGATCTTCGATCATGATCTCGAAGACTCCGGCCCGCAGCAAGTGTTCCCGCTGCAAAGCATCCTCTCGGCACAACGCCAGATACGACGCTACAAAAACCACTCCTCATTGCTTACGTCACTCGGATAGCCTACCTGTCGCGTGTTTCCCATCCCTTCATACTGGAGAAATATCAGCTGTTCGCAAAGAATCTGCCTTGGTCCAAGTTCATATATGAGCGCCGGTGCAAAACTAGGCCATGTAGCGCCGCGTAAGCGGCGGTATATGGCGGTGTAAAAGCAGGCCACCGCCGGGAGTGATTTCATGGACAGTTGCGCAAGCAGCTGGATTCATGGAACACCGGAGGGATGTTCAAGGTGGAGCTATACGGGCGGGTACGGCGAGCGGTTCTGGTTGAGG
>Ga0302266_10003074_pt1 | contig 13751 bp, 12 predicted proteins | sample III_Bog_E1_2_FD_194559 | JGI IMG/M metagenome (GOLD analysis project Ga0302266, IMG submission 194559) | Peat permafrost microbial communities from Stordalen Mire near Abisko, Sweden - III_Bog_E1_2 | ecosystem: Environmental > Terrestrial > Soil > Wetlands > Peat | place: Sweden: Abisko... | reverse complement strand
CCACGGACGTGGCGGGGATTGCGCCGGAGCTGGCGGCCCGGCAGTACGGCGGCGAGGTGCTGGTGGCGGGGATCGAGGACCATGCGGAGAACTACACGCGCTTTCATTTGTTGGTGCGGGAGCGCGGATGGGAGGCGGAGGCCGGAGCGAACAAGGCGAGCCTGGCGTTCATTGTGCTGCACCAGCCGGGGACTCTGGTGGTGGCGCTGGAGGAGTTTGCGCGGGCAGGGGTGAACCTGACGAAGATCGAGTCGCGGCCGGTTCTGGGAATGCCGTGGGAGTATGTGTTCTTCGTCGATCTGCGCTTTGACTCGTCCAGCCAGATGGATGCGGCGCTGGCTGGATTGGGGCGGCATTGCGAGATGGTGAAGGAGCTCGGGCGGTACGTTGCGGCGTAAGTTGCTCACGGGGAAGAGTAAATCTGTAGTGAGCGACGGGGAGTACGCAGTTGAAGAGGACGACCGCCTGAGCCGATGACGTTGGGGTGGAAGTGAGCATCCAACTGAGTGTTGAGGCAGTGGAGCGCGGGTTGTGGGGATTTGGGGTGCGACTTTCGGGATTATTGATGCATCCAATGAAGGAAATCTGATATAAAGGCACTCAAGGATATTCAATGCCAAGTGAATTTGTAAGCGTAATCAAGCCAAGGTCGGCAAAAACTGAAGAGGAGTCGGTGGAGGTTGTGAGCGCGGGGCGGGCGATTCCGGTACTGCCGGTGCGGGACACGGTCCTGTTTCCCCATGCGGTTCTGCCATTGACGGTGGGGCGCGAGAGTTCGATCCTGCTGATCCAGTCGCTGGGCGAGGAGAAGACGATCCTGGTGGTGGCGCAGCGCGACGCCCGGCAGGACTCGCCGGAGGCGGCGGACCTGCACCACATTGGGACGCGCGCGACGGTGCATAAAGTGGTGAAGATGCCAAACCAGAGCCTGTTTGTCTTTACCGAGGGCAATGAGCGGGTGCGGCTAGGGGAGTTTACACAGGTCAGTCCGTTTATGACTGCGGAGTGCGAGACGGTGGAAGAGATTGAGCCTGCGGCGTCGCCGGAGACGGAGGCGTTGCAGCGCAATGTGGTGAGCCAGTTCCAGCAGATTGTGAGCTCGTCGCCGACGCTGTCGGACGACCTGCAGACGATTGCGATCAATATCGAGGAGCCGGGGCGGCTGGCGGACTTTATTGCGTCGTCGCTGCCGTTCCTGACGACGACGGACAAGCAGGAGCTGCTGGAGACGCCGGACATCTCTGCGCGATTGGAGCGGATCAACAATCACCTGGCGAAGGAGATTGAGGTGCAGCAGTTGCGCAACAAGATCCAGACCGAGGTGCAGGACTCGGTGCAGTCGTCGCAACGGGACTACTATCTGCGCGAGCAGTTGAAGGCTATCCAGAAGGAACTGGGCGACCTGGACGAGACGCAGAAGGACATTGCGGAGCTGAAGGAGAAGATTGAAGCGGCGGGAATGCCGGAGGAGACCAAGAAGGACGCGTTGAAGGAACTGGGGCGGTTGAGCCGGATGAACGCGATGGCGGCGGATTATTCGCTGACGCGGAATTATATTGAGTGGCTGGCGGTGCTTCCGTGGTCGAAGTCTTCGGCGGGCGAGGTGGACATTCTGCGGGCCAAGGAGATTCTGGACGCGGACCACTATGGGTTGAAGAAGGTGAAGGACCGGATTCTGGACTATCTCTCGGTGCGGCGATTGAAGCCGGACATGAAGGGGCCGATTCTGTGCTTTGTGGGGCCTCCGGGCGTAGGCAAGACGTCGCTGGGGCGGAGCGTGGCACGGGCGCTGGGACGGAAGTTTGCGCGCATCTCGCTGGGGGGAATGCACGACGAGGCGGAGCTGCGCGGACACAGGCGGACGTACATCGGGGCGTTGCCTGGGCAGGTGATCCAAAATCTGAAGCGAGTGGAGACCAACGATCCGGTGTTCATGCTGGACGAGGTGGACAAGCTGGGGAGGGACTTTCGCGGCGATCCGGCGAGCGCGCTGCTGGAGGTGCTGGACCCGGAGCAGAACAATACATTTCGCGATAACTATCTGGACCAGCCGTTCGACCTGTCGAAGGTGCTGTTCATCTGCACGGCGAACCAGCTCGATCCGGTGCCGGCACCGCTGCTGGACCGGATGGAGATTATCGAGCTGACGGGATACACCGAGGAAGAGAAGGTGGCGATTGCGACGACCTACCTGATTCCACGGCAGATCAAGGAAAACGGGATCGACCCGGCTCTGATTGAGTTTTCGCCAGAGAGCATTGGGCAGATTGCACGGCACTACACGCGGGAGGCAGGCGTGCGCAAGCTGGAGCAGCAGATTGGCACGATCTGCCGCAAGCTGGCGCGACGGATTGCCGAGGGCAAGCCGGAGAAGCTGGTGGTCACGAATGAGGTGATTCTGGAGTTCCTGGGCGGGATCAAGGTGCGCGTGGATACGGAGATTGCCGAGCGGACGAAGCGGCCCGGGGTTGCTGTAGGACTGGCGTGGACACCGGCGGGCGGCGATGTGCTGTTCATCGAGGCCAACCGCATGAAGGGCAAGGGGACGTTCACCATCACCGGGCAGATTGGCGATGTGATGAAAGAGTCGATGCAGGCTGCGCTGACGTGGGTACGATCGAATGCGAAGTCTCTGGGGCTGGACGAGGACCTGCTGAAGGAGACCGATCTGCATATCCATGTTCCGGCGGGCGCGATTCCGAAGGACGGACCGAGCGCTGGCGTGACCATGGCGACGGCGCTGGTGAGCCTGCTGACGGACACTCGGGTGCACCCGCTGCTTGCGATGACGGGCGAGATAACGCTGAGCGGAAATGTTCTGCCGGTTGGCGGCATCAAGGAGAAGTTCCTTGCGGCCAAGCGGGCCGGAGTGCGCGACGTGATTCTGCCGACGGACTGCAAGCAGCAGGTAGATGAGGACCTGTCGCCCGAGCAGATCAAGGGAGTGACGATCCACTATGCGAGCCGGATTGAGGACGTGCTGGCGATTGCGCTGCCGAAGACGAAGCACGAAGCGGTGCGGGACGAGGTAATGCGCGAGGAACTGATTGGCGCGACGATCTGATTCAAGTAGATTCCTAGTTGCAGCGAGAGGGCGGTCGCGAGGTATTGCGACCGCCTGTTTTGTTTTGCAATGCTGCACGGCTTGCCTCTGGGAAGAACGCGGTTGGGGAAAACGGGTGCGCGGAGGCTGGCTAGCGGGGTATTCTGGGCGGATGCGGGTGCGGCTGCTTACCTTCGGCGTGTTGCGAGAGATGGCCGGTTTGTCGGATGAGACGGTCGAGTTGAAGGAGGGGGCGACTGTTGGGGAGTTGATAGAGATTCTGCGCGGACGAACGTCTAATGATTCGACGGGCAATGGAGCGGACGAAGGGATTTGGCGGAGTCTGGCTGTGGCGGTCAATCGGGAGTACAGCTCGTTGGCTGAGGTGTTGCGCGAGGGCGACGAGGTTGCTCTGCTGCCGCCAGTCAGCGGCGGGTGCAGTTCGTACGGCGAGTGCGGAGAGCGATGAGCAACGAAGTCGGCAAAGTCGAGATTGTGGATGCGGCGATTGCGGCTGGGGAGATTGTGGCCGCGATGAAGGCTGGCGCGGACGGCGCGGTGTGCGTGTTTGACGGCATTGTGCGCGACAACACGCGCGGACGGCGGACGCTGTATCTGGATTATGAGGCGTACCGCGAGATGGCGCTGGAACAGATGCGCGGACTGGCGGCGGAGGCCGTGGCGCGGTTTGGCGTGCGGGATGTTGCGATGGTGCATCGGCTGGGGCGGCTGATGGTGGGGGAAACAAGCGTGTTGATTGTGGTGGCGAGCGCGCATCGCGCTGCGGCGTTCGAGGCGTGCCGGTGGCTGATCGACTCGCTGAAGAAGACGGTGCCGATCTGGAAGCGGGAGACCTTCGCGGATGGCGCGGTGTGGGCCGCGGGCGAGCCGTTTCCGGAGGAACTTGCGGTACACCCGAGAGGGGATGCGGAATGAGATGGACTGCGGCATTGCTTGGTTCCTTTCTGGTGCTGGCGACTTCCGGCGCGTGGTGCAGGGCGCAGGAGACGCAGGCGGAGCCGACTCCGGTGACGCCAACTGCGAAACAGACGACGAATTTGCCGCAGAGCGGAAGTTCGCAGACCGGCTCGCCGCAGAGTGGCACAACTTCGAGTGGAGCGACGACGACAGCGGCCCCGGTGGTGCGGCGGCGGGTGGCGCATCCCAATGCGGGATTGCCGGAGCCGGTGGATGGGCCTCTGACCGGGGCGGGCGCGGCGGCGCAGAGTGCGGCTTCGCAGCCGGTGGGCACATTGAAAAACGGGGGAAGCGACGTGGGGACGCTGCGCGTGAAGGCGCGGCTGGTGAACGTGGCGGTGAACGTGGTGGATGCGCACGGCGCGCCGGCGGGCGGCTTCGAGAAGAAGGACTTTCAGCTCTTCGAGGACGGACGGGAGCAGACGGTCGCGGTGTTCGAGCGCGAGGCGACCTCGCCGCTGTCGATCGTGTTGGCGATCGACGCGAGCGAGACGGTGGTGACCAGCGAGCGGCTGGAGCGTGAGGCGGCGAAGCACTTTGTGCATGCGATTCTACGGCCACAGGACGAGATCGGCCTGATGGAGTTCGCCGACAACGTGCGCGAGGTGGTGCCGTTTACCAACGACGCCAAGCGCATCGAGGAGGGGCTGGGCGAGATCCGCCGCGGCGACGAGACAGCTCTCTACAATGCAGTCTTTCTGGCCAGCCAGCGGCTGGCGACGACCTCGGCGGCGGCTGGGCGGCGCCGCGTGCTGGTGGTGATCAGTGACGGCGGCGACTCGGTCGGCGGCAAGCGCTACGAGGAGGCGGTGGAAGAGGCCGAGCGCGCGGGGGCGATGGTCTACTCGATCATCATTGTGCCGATCGAGGCGGACGCGGGACGCAACACGGGCGGCGAACACGCGCTGATCCAGCTTGCCGAGGACACGGGCGGGAAGTACTACACCGTTGTGGACCCGAAGGACCTGGAGCCTGCGTTTCAGCACATCTCGGACGACCTGCGGACGCAGTATTTGTTGGGCTATTACGCGCCGGAACAGGGCAGCGGCGGGTTTCGGCGGATCAAGGTGAAGCTGACCGACGCGGCGCTGGATGCGAAGTACAATTTGCGCTATCGGACGGGATACTTCGCTGAGGCGAAGCCGTAGATTACTCTTTGGTTACTCCCCCCCCTCCCCCCCCCCTTTTTTCGTGCTTGCTAACGTATCCATAATCAGCATTTTATACGTTTTGATGTGCAAAGCATCTATTCTAAACATGTTATAGGCATCAATAAGATAATAAGCCGTTTATAGTCGGTTGTTCTATGCAAAGAGAGAAGCCCGGCTGTAGGGCCGGACTTCCCTTGTTTTGCTTACTGATTTAATTATACGCCGTGGAGCATAACTACTATGCCAACTATTTTTCGAGTGGAAGTGGTTGATGGGGTGTTGGTTATGGGGAATTTTTGGCTTCGATGGTCTTGACAAGTGGATTTGCTGGGGTTTTTGAGGGGACTTTATTTCGCATCCTTGATCGCGGGGTGATCGAGGACGCGAAGACACATTAAATCAAACTTATTGGGCATAGAATGCGTAGTGGTTTGCAGAGGGCTGGGCCAATGATTTGTTCAGCGGTATTGGGAAGAAGGTTGTGGATTGGCGGGGCGGCCTGGGTGGTTGTGGCGGCGGCGATGATGTTGGGTCTGGGCGGCGCGCAGTTGGTGGCGCAGGCTCCGGTGCAAGCTCAGGCAGCGCAAACTACGCAAGCGCAGGGAATTGCGGGGACGTGGCAGGGGACGATGCAGTTTCGCGATGGGGTGCGGATCGTCCTGAAGATCTCGAAGGGTAGTAGCGGGATCGGCGGCGTATGGAAGGGCGAACTCTACAACATTGATTCGGGCAATGCTTCTGCAATTCCTTCGATTGCGCTGCAGGGCACAGATGTGAGGTTTGCGATTGCGTCAATCGAAGCCAACTATGCGGGGACGCTGAGCGCCGACGGCGCGTCGATGGCGGGAACGTGGACGCAGGGATCGGGGTCGTATGCGCTGAATCTTGTGCATGTCAACGATGAGGCCGCGTGGCCGATCCCGGAGCCTGATAAGCCCATGGCGCTGGATGCCGATCCGACGTATGACGTAGTCACAATCAAGCCGAGCGACCCGAACGACGGGAACCGCGGATTTCAGACCCGGGGACGACATGTTCGCGCGGCCAACGAGACGATGAATGACATGATCTCGTTTGCGTGGGGGATTCATGTGAAGCAGATTGTGGGCGGCCCGGCGTGGATGAGCACGGACCACTACTTTGTGGATGGCGTGCCGGATGTGCCGGGCGAGCCGAATCTGACGCAGTTCCGGTCGATGATTCGGAAGGTGCTGGCTGACCGCTTCGGGTTGAAGCTCCATAGCGAGAAGAGGGAGCTCTTGGTGTATGCGCTGACGGTTGCGAAGGGAGGGCCGAAGCTGACCAAGAGCCTGGGCAATCCGAACGGGCCACCGAATGACGACTTCTCCACGTCGGCGTGGATGAAAGAGACGAACACAACGATGGGGGAGTATGCCAAAGCGATGCAGTACGTGTTGGACCGGCCGGTGGTGGACCAGACGGGGCTGGAGGGCCGGTGGGATTTTATGCTGAAGTGGACGCCGGATGAGTCGCAGTTCACGGCGATTGGGGCGAGGATTGCGCCGCCGTCGAACGATCCGAATGCTGCGCCGGGGCTGTTTACAGCGATACAGGAACAGATTGGGCTGAAGCTGGAGGCGGTGAAGGCGCAGGCGGATGTGGTCGTGATCGACCATGTGGAGCGGCCTTCGGCGAATTGACGCTGGGGAAGAGCAACAGCAGATTCCTCCGCTGCGCTGCGGAATGACAAACAATAGAACAGACAACGACGAAATACAGAGATTCTGGCTGCGCCAGAATGACGACTCTTGGAGTGCTGCGCCAGAATGACGACTCTGGGAGTGCTGCGCCAGAATGACGGTTCTTGAAGTGCTGCGCCAGAATGACGACTCTGGGAGTGCTGCGCCAGAATGACGGTTCTTGAAGTGCTGCGCCAGAATGACGACTCTTGAAGTGCTGCGCCAGAATGACGGTTCATGGCGCGCCAGACGACCCCACCTTAGCGACGATGAAGCCGTCGCGAAGATGGGGCACCTGGCTGTGGTGGCGAAGATGGGGCACCCATCCGTCACCCGGCTGTCACCCGTCTGTGGCCTGGATGGGTGGGCTGATAGGCTGGTAATAGCGATTGAGTTGAGGAGAGACGATGAAGCGGTTTGTGTTTGCGCATGTGGCGGAGGGGATTGCGCGGCAGGCGGGCGCGTTGCTGCGGGAGTTCTATACCAAGGGAGTTGCGACGGAGTACAAGGGCGATGTGGACCTGGTGACGGAGGCCGATCGCTCGAGTGAGAAGCTGATTCGCGAGCGGCTGACGGCGGCGTTTCCTGGGCATGGGATCTATGGCGAGGAGGGAACGCGCGACCAGATGGAGAGCGAGTTTCGCTGGTACGTCGATCCGCTGGATGGGACGACGAACTTTGCGCATGGGTTTCCGGCGTTCTGCGTGATTCTGGGGTTGGAGCGAAGAGCTCCGGGACTGGCCAAGGACGCGGATGGGGAGATTATTGCTGGCGTGATTTATGATCCGCTGCGCGATGAGATGTTTTCGGCGGAGCGGGGCAAGGGGGCTTTCCTGAATGGGAAGGCGATCCATGTTTCGAAGACGCGGACGCTGGCCGAGTCGCTGACGGCGACGGGATTTCCGAGCCATAAGCGGCACAGCTCACCGAATATGCACTTCTATCAGGAGATCACGCTGCGGTCGCATGGGGTGCGGCGGGCGGGGTCGGCGGGGCTCGATCTGGCGTATGTGGCGTGCGGACGGCTGGATGGGTTCTGGGAGTTCAACCTGAACCCGTGGGACACGAGTGCGGGGATTCTACTGGTGGAAGAGGCGGGCGGAACGGTGACGCGCTTCGATGGCGGGAAGTTTACGCTGGACTCGCGCGAGGTGTTTGCGACCAATGGGCTGGTGAAGGCCGAGATGCAGCATTTGTTTCAGGAGATGTTCGCGGGGCGGGAGATGGGGGCGATTCCCACTCCGGCGGAGTTTGCGGCGAAGCGGGCGGCGAAGGGCTAGAGCTGTTTGCGGAGGTGCTCGAAGACGAGGTAGGCGACGGTGGCGGCGAGGATGGCGATGGAGAGGTTGGGGATGGTGAAGATGTCGGCGAGGGCGACGGCGAGGGTTTTGCCGTGGCCATTGGAACGGTTGAACTCGCCCATCAGGAGGTTGGAGTAGAAGAGGAAGATGATGAAGGCGACCTCGATGAGCGCACGGAGGATGTGGCTGCGTAGGCGCGGGGGCTGTGGGGATAGGGGCATGGAACGATTCTACTGCGAAGTGTGCGGGGAGGGGAGCCGGTGCGGGCCAATCGCATCTCAGGAGGAACAGCTTCTCCTTTACCGCGGCAAGTGCAGAGAATTGCGAATTCTATGAATCGAAGCGGGCTGCGCGGGAATCTTGTATCTTGCATCAAAGAGTTCAGGCGCTGGTAGTAGTATTGTGTCCGTAGAGCATGCGGGGCCGGCTTTCTTCAAGCGCTGAACATTGAAGCCGAGAATTATTGAATATCAAGGGAGATTGGAACCATGGCCTATGTGATTGCGGAACCATGTATCGGGACGAAGGATACGGCGTGCGTGGATGCTTGTCCGGTGGACTGCATTCACCCCAAGAAGGACGAGGCGGGATACGGCGAGGTGGACCAGTTGTTCATCGATCCGGTGGAGTGCATCGACTGCGGGGCTTGCGTGCCTGTGTGTCCGGTGTCGGCGATCTACGCAGGCGACGACCTGCCGGAGAAGTGGGCGGACTTTCAGGCCAAGAACGCGGCGCACTTCGGGCGGTAAGACAGGTTCGAGGTTCAAGGTTCGTGATTCGAGGAATAAGGCGCGCGCCTTTTGGGCTGCGCGCTTTTTCTTTGTGGCGCGGGGAGAGGCGTAGGTTATTCGATCGAAATGCGGGGATTCTTCGCTGCGCTCAGAATGACAATCCATATAGTGTTATCAAGTATTAGTGAGGCGGCGCGATGACGGAGCATGTGGGTGAGGCGATTGTGCTGCGGACGTGGCCGTTCCAGGAGGCCGACCTGGTGGTGAGCCTGTTTACGCGGGAGCAGGGACGGGTGAAGGGCGTGGCTCGCCATGCGCTGAAGAGCCGGCGGCGATTCGGGGGGGCTCTGGAGCCGATGACGCATGTGCGGGCGACCTATGTGGAGAGGCCGCGGCAGGAGCTGGTAAGGCTGGAAGGGTTGGAGATTCTGTCGTCGCCGATGGCGCGGCCGGTGGACTATGCGCGGACGGCGGCGTTGCAGATGGTGGCGGAGGTGCTGGAAGAGGCGCTGCCGGAGGGGGCAGTGGATGACGCGGTCTTCCGGTTGACGCTGGCGGTGCTGGACGAGTTGCAGGTGGGGCGGGTGTGGATGCCGATTACATACTTTGCGCTGTGGATGAACCGGTTGATGGGATGGATGCCGGAGCTGGGGCGATGTTCGGTGTGCGGGCTGGATCTGCGCGGAGGGACAGTGTGGACTTCGGCGGTGAACGATGGAGTGACGTGTGAGGATGACGGTGGCGCGGGGTGCGAGGCGTTGAGCGCGGAGTCGGTGGCGACGGCGGGGCGAATCTTTCGCGGGACGGTGAAGGGACTGGCGGAGGAGGAGTGGCCGCGTGCGCGGGCAGCGGAGTTGCGGCGGTTTGCGATCGAAGTGCTGGAGCGGCACCTGGAGGTGCGGCTGCGGAGCGCACGGGCGCTGGGCTGAGGAGAACTTCCTGGAGTGGGTGGAGGATGGGTTAGAGCCGTGGTTCCGGCTGGGTATCACCGGGAGTGCCGCGGGCTATACTTCGGAAGACAGAAGCCTGAGCCGGAGGCAGTCTGGAGCGAGGTGCAGGCAGTGTGCCGGCGGAGGACGTGCTTGGTTATCACAGAGGGGATGTCCGGGGAAGAGCGTGCGGCAGCGCGGGCTGCGGTGAGAACGCGGTTGCGGCTGCCGGGAGAATTACGCGCATTCTGGTGGGCTTCGCTGATTGTGCTGGCGCTGACTGTGGTGGTGGGTTGGCTGAAGTATCGAGCGGGAACATCTCCCTATAACTGGAACCCGCTGAGCGATCATTTGTTCTACGACCTGAGCGAGTACCCGGGCACTTACACCCTGCTGCACACGGGGGCTTTCTTCAACAATGTTGCGGGCAGGCCATGGCCGTATCCCATGTACTCGCCGGTGGCATACCCGCCCTTTACCGCAGTGGTGATGGCACCGATGTATGCGTTTCCGATCCCTGAGCTGCTGTATTTGATGGTTTCAGCGGCGTGGCTGGTGGTGTTGATCGGGTGGGCAGGGCGCGCGCTGGTGCGGCGCGGCATTGGACGGGTGACGGCTTATCTCTTTCCGCTCACCCTAGTGGTGACCTCGTTTCCAATTGCGCGGCTGATCCACCAGGGAAATATCGAGTTGGTGGTGTGGATGTTTACCGCGGTGGGCGTATGGGCGTTTCTGCGCGGGAGGGATGACGCGGCGGCAGTGCTGTGGGGTTTGGCCGCGGCGATGAAGCTGTTTCCGCTGGTTTTGTTGGGCCTGATGCTGCCGCGCGGGCGCACCCGTGCGTTTGCGGAGGGAGTGGGGACGTTTGCAGGCGCGACGGTGGCGTCGCTGTGGTGGTTGGGGCCGAGCATGGGGGTGGCGTGGAGGGGGTCGCTACAGAATGTGTTTGGGTATCAGAGCAAGCGGCTGGCGGAGCTGAGTTTGCCGTCGCTGGCGTCGAACCACTCGGTTGCCGAGTTGGTGAAAGTAGCGGTTCGGATTGCGCATTATCCGCCGGATAAGGTGGCCCTGCCGTACTATGCGTGCGGGGCGCTGGTGTTGGGGGTGGCGTTCTTCGGACGGCTGTGGAAGATGCCGGTGGCGAACCAGTTGTTGGCGCTGAGCACGTTCATGGTGATGTTTCCGACGATCTCCTACTTCCACACCCTGGTGCATATGTATGCTCCGTTTGCGGTGCTGTGCGGGTTGGCGATTCGGGCGCAGCGGGTGGGCGTACCCGTGCCGGGACTGAAGGGTACGATGCTGCTGTTTGCGCCACTCTTCGCGCCGTTCACGGTGCTGACGTTTCCACAGGTGCTGCTGTTCGGCGGGCTGGTGCAGGCGGCTTTGTTGGTGGCGATTTTTGGGTGCGCGCTGCAGTATCCGTTTGCGGTGGATGGGGCGAAGGCTGAGATTCCTTCGGCTGGCTGAAGGACGCTTCGGCGCGGGATGAAAACTCAGGGTGCTTCCTCAGCGGGTGGGGCGGATTCTTCAGGTTGCGCGGTGGGCGGGATGGATACGATGTTGAGCGGGCTCTCTGGCGTGGCGATGAGATAGATCGCAATGAAGAGGGGAGCGTAAATAGCAAGCGTGATAAGGGAATTGGCTTCCTGCAAGAAGTAGCGGGCGCCTGGGAATGAGGACGGAATTAACCAAATTCTGACCTGGAGCAGTACAAAAGCACAAGCCGCTATAGCGAGTGCCGCGAGTGTTCCTGCGATTCTTGCACATCGTGCCTGCTGCGCGGTGGGGTTCTTGTCCGGCGGCCGCAGGAGCCTGACCTGAAGCGGCGTGATCACATACACGACGCAGAGGGCGATGGGGATAGGCCAAAGGTAGTTGTAAAAGGAGTTGATGAGAGTGGGGATGAGGTTCGACCGTTCCAGTGCGAACTGGGATTGGAGAGAGAGCGACAATACGTTTTCTAGCTTGGATTGAAAATTCAGCAGGTCGAGGGGGTGGATCAGCGGCGACAGAAATCCGATGAGTGAACTGGCGATCACACCCAAGCCAAACAGAGTTAAGGCGAAGACCAGAATGCGGCGGATGGACGACTTGATGGGAGCGACCGCGTCGCGCAGTGTTCCGCTGTCTGTTTCGGCGATGCGTTGCAGAATCACGGCAGTTGCGAACAGCGCACATGCGAGGAGGACGTCGTACAGAAGTTGAGTGCTCAAACCGAGCGGGATGGAGATGTAGTTAAGCTTCAGCATTGTTGCGTGGGAGGGTGCGACGGACAACGGCGAAGCGCTCAGGACGGAGCGGCCTTCGGGTTGCCGGAGAAGGAGTTGATGAAACTTCCAATTGTTGAACAGGTTTTCGAGCCAGCGGAGGTTGAAGTTGATGAATTCAACAATGGCGACGGGGAGCCAGAGGATGGGGTGTTGCCGGAGGAGGGATGTGGTGGAGCGCCAGAGGGTTCGCATTTGGGGTGGGTTGTGAGTTGGATAAAGGCTAAATGATTTGCGTTGGTTTGCGGGCAAAATTGTGTGTACATCTCAAAACGAGGTCGACAACGACGGGTGTTTGGGGAGAAAGGTGCAAGCGGTTGTGTTGTGGTCTAGTCCATCGGGGTCCTTCGACTGCGCGCTTCGCGCTCCGCTCAGGATGACAGCTCAAAATATGGACGTGTCTTCGGCGCTTCTTGCTGTGCGATAGCGGGCGGAGTTGGTTAGACTGGGAAGGATCACGAAATCAGAGGGATGATGCGGGCGATTGCGGAAGAGAAGACGAAGGCGCTGACGTTTCAGGAGCTGTTGTTCCGGCTGGAGAGGTTCTGGGCGGAACGGGGATGCGTGTTGCAACAGCCGTACGACGTGGAGGTGGGCGCGGGAACGATGTCGCCGGACACCTTCCTGCGCGTGCTGGGGCCGAAGCCGGTGCGCATTGCGTATGCGCAGCCGTCGCGGAGGCCGGCGGATGGGCGGTATGGAGAGAATCCCAACCGGCTGTTCCGGCATACGCAGTTGCAGGTGATTCTGAAGCCGCCGCCGGAGCGGATCCAGGAGATGTATCTGGAGTCGCTGGAGGCGATTGGGATCGACCTGGGCGAACACGATATCAAGTTCGAAGAGGACAACTGGGAGTGGCCAGTGGGCGGCGCGTGGGGCGTGGGCTGGCAGGTAATGCTGGATGGGCTGGAGATTACCCAGTTCACCTACTTCCAGCAGTGCGGCGGGATGGACCTGGACCCGATCTGCGGCGAGATTACGTACGGGCTGGAGCGGATTGCCGGATTTTTGCAGGATGTGGATTCGATCTACGACATCGTTTGGGCCGTCGAGCCGGACACGGGGCGGCGGGTGACGTATGGCGAGATGCGTCTGGCCGAGGAGGAGCAGTTTTCGGCGTACAGCTTCGACTACGCGGATGTGGGGTCGCTGTGGAAGCATTTGGAGTTGTACGAGGCGGAGTGCCTGGCGTTGCTGGAGAAGTTCAGCGAGTCAGCGAGTCAGCGAGTTGGCGAGCCGGCGGAGGAGTATGAGCTGCGAACCAAAAGATTTCCGGTGCTGGGGGCGTATGAGCTGGCGTTGAAGTGTTCGCACGTTTTTAATCTGCTGGATGCGCGCGGGGCGATCAGCGTGACGGAGCGCGTGGGCGTGATGGCGCGGATTCGCACGCTGGTGGTTGGCGTGGCGAAGGCGTATGTGGAGCAAGGGCAGCGAGTCAGCGAGTTAGCGAGTTAGCGAAGGATGGGTTGGGTAATGGCGGAGTTTTTGTTTGAGATCGGGTTGGAAGAGGTTCCGGCGCGGATGATTGCCGGCGCGCAGGCGGAGTTGCAGAAGCGCGTGGTGGCGATGCTGGAGCGCGAGCGGCTGGTTGCGGCTGGTGTTGGGAGCAAGAGCTTCTCCACGCCGCGGCGGCTGGCGGTCTGGGCGG
>Ga0302266_10003058_pt1 | contig 13797 bp, 12 predicted proteins | sample III_Bog_E1_2_FD_194559 | JGI IMG/M metagenome (GOLD analysis project Ga0302266, IMG submission 194559) | Peat permafrost microbial communities from Stordalen Mire near Abisko, Sweden - III_Bog_E1_2 | ecosystem: Environmental > Terrestrial > Soil > Wetlands > Peat | place: Sweden: Abisko... | reverse complement strand
TCGCCGGAATCAGGTTGCTTGTCCCCTGCTTGTAGACGTAATCCCGGTTGCTGGCCGTGTAGACCAGAGGAGGATAGCCATTCACCAGGCCTGCGGACTCCACCCCAGGGATTGTCCGCATGGCATCAATCATGCGCCGCTGCATGGGCAGCGCGGTATCCACGTTGTACCCATCCATTGCCAGGTTCACGCCGGCCGTCATCACGTTATGCGGCTCGAATCCGAAGCTGCTGTGCATCGAGTTCATGAGCCCGCGCACAGCCACCATGGACGAGGTCACCAGCACAGCGCAAATGGCAATCTGCAGCACCAGCAGCACGTCGCGGACCGTAACCCGCCTGCCCATCCGCGCGCTCGATCCCGCCTTCACAATCTCGTACGGATTGGCCCTCAGCACCTGCCGCACCGGGACAATTCCGAAAAGAAAGCCGCTGACCAGGGCAAGCGCCAGCGCATACCAGTAGAGTTTTGCATCCGGTATCACGGGAATGTGCAGCGGCGCGCCGCTGATCGGCTGCCACACGCTGATCTTCTTCAGCAGCGCAACGCTGGCGCCCACGCCCAGTGCGCCCCCGGCCAGCGAAATCAGCATGGCCTCGGTAAACAACTGGCGCAGGATGCGCGTCCGGCTGGAGCCAAGCGCCAGGCGCAAAGCCACTTCGCGGCCGCGGTCGGCTGCGCGCGCGGCAAACAGGCTGCCCAGGTTGGCGCAAGCGGCCAGCAGAATCAGGGCCGCCAGCAGCATCAGTCCGGCAACAAACGCCTTTGCCGGGCCGGCAAAGGCGGTCAGGCCCTCGCGCGCCAGCGAGACGCTCGCGTGACTCACCTCTTTTGGATAGGTCTTCTCGAGATCGGCGCCGATGGCGTTCACGTCCGCATTCGCCTGCGCAACACTCACTCCCGGCTTAAGGTGGCCGAACACCTCAAACACCGCATGGGTGTTTTCCCGCGCGTTGAGCGAGTTGCCGGGAAAAACCTGGTCCTGATTCACGATGGGCAGAAAGAAATCCGGAGCTACAAACAGAATCGTCCCCTGCAATCCTTTCGGGGCCACGCCGACGATGGTGAAGGGGTGATGATTGAGCCGCACTACGCGGCCCACCACGCTCCGGTCGTCGTTGAAGCGGGTGTGCCAGAACGCATAGGTCAGCACGATATACGGAGCGCTGCCTGGGCCGTGTTCGTCGGATGCATGAAAGAAACGGCCCAGCATGGGATGCACCCGCAGCACGTCAAAGTAGTTGCCGGTGACGGCAAACGCGTTTGTGACGGATGGATCGTTGCCGGTGTCCATCCCGATACCCAGGTTGAAGTTGAAAGCCGCCACGTCGTCAAAGCTGTGGTTCCGCGCGCGCAGGTCCCGGTAGTTGGGGTACGACTGAAACCCCGAGCCGTCTCCATACTGGGTGCCGTAAAGCCGATCAGCCTCGGGCACGTTCAGCGGGCGCAGAATCAGGCCATCCATGATGCCGAAAACGACCGCATTGGCGCCAATGGCCAGCGTCAGCGTCACAATTGCGGCGAGAGTGAATCCTGGCGACTTGCGCAATTGGCGCAGGCAAAGCCGCACGTCCGCGACGATGGATTCAATCGTCGGCCATTGCCACACCATGCGACTGCGCTCTTCCATCAGTGTTGGATTCCCGAACGCGACCCGGGCCTGCCGCTCGGCCTCGTTGGCGCTCATGCCTTCGCGCATCAACTGTTCGGCGCGCTCTTCAATGTGAAGGCGCATTTCTTCATTCAGATCGTTGAAGAGACGGCGGCGGTCGAAGATGCTGGAAATCCAGGACATGAGCAACTCCTGTGTGGCTGATGCTTCTAGCTGGCTGGCGCTTCGCCGGGCTTGAGTACCAGCGCGATGCCTTCGAACATGCGTTCAAAACTGGAGATCTGCTGTTCCAAATGGCGCAGGCCAGCAGCGGTGATCTGGTAGGTTCGCACCTTGCGATTCGTAGATGAAACGCCCCACTCGGCCTTTACCAGCCTGGACTTCAGCAGTCTCTGAAGCGCGGGGTAAAGCGAACCCTCTTCCACCTGCAGCAGGTTGTTGCTGCGCTGCTGAATGGACTGCACCAGCGCGTACCCATGGGCAGGCTGCCGGCGAAGCGACTCGAGGATCATCATTTCGAGTGCGCCGGGAAAAAGGTCGCGGGGGGTAGAGTTCGTCATAGGCTCGTTTGCTACAGGCATAGACTAAACAAGTATCAGAGCGCGTGTCAAGAAAAATCGCGCGGGGCGATGTGCGTCACGCTCGAAGTGACGGAATTGAGTCGCGGTGACGGAATTTCGTCTCGACGATTTCGTCACTTTAGATTAGAAAAATGAATCATCCATTCCGGTCCTTCAATAACATCTTTTCAAACATCTAGGCGGATTTGAACTCAGAACTACATGCATTTAAAGGAGCTTACCGCGCAGCGCGGCTCCAGGTCGGTGACGGCGTTGGAGCCCTGCTTGTTCTGCCAGTAGTTTTGGCATCACACGTGCTTATTCCATCGCATGAGCAAACCAGCAAAACTCCAATGCACCGTCGTCGTCCACGAGACCCGGAATGCGCTTGCCGTTCAGCTCGAGGAGAGAATCCAGCAACTGCGCGAGCCCAAACCGAGCCGCCGCTGGGAACCCGGCCTGCGTTCGAATCTGGCTGAGATCGTGCTCGGCGATTGCGATGTCACTTATGTGGTATTACGCGAATGCTGGAAACTCAGGTAGTATTCCAGCAACAACTCACAAACAGGTCCAGGGAGGGAAGTTCAGCAATGAGAACCCTTGCAGTCCTGCTGTCTCTCGCGGTATGCGCATCCGCGTGCAGCGCGCACGCCGCATCCGCCACGGTTTCGCCTTCGACTACAAGGAACACTCCAGGACCGGAAGCCACGACGCTGAAGGACCACGCGTTGCACCCAGCCGCCCCTCTTTTGTCCAGGAGCCGCGTCTTTCCGGTGAACGACGAGAAGGGGTTGCTGCTGACCTGCATTGCCCCGGAAATTGTGGCCAATCCCAACACCGACATGTTTGAAGACTGCACCCTGGCCCCCGGCCGGACCCTGAACGAAGTAATGCATTCATTTGTCGGCGCCATGCATGCGGAGCAAAAGCAGCACGAGCAGGAGCGCTCGGACTGGGAGAAGGCGTTCGACGAAAAATCCGGCCAGGCGGCAATAAGCAAGTAGGTCTTGCCTTCCGCCCACAGGGTCCGCCCCGCGCGGAGCGGTGCTAAGCCCGTCTCTACATGGCAGCTGAATTCCCGGCCGGATGGCAGGCGGCAGGCGCCGCCTTTTTCCCGCCCACAATGGGATTTACGCCCGAATTGGAAGCCTGGGGCGCGCTCTTCAACTCCCCGAGCAGTGTGAGCAGGCGGGTCATGGCCCGATCACGGGCCGCGACGTTGCCGGACTCAGTGTTGCCGGGATCTTCGCCGGCGCGCATAAATCCGTGGCCCGCGCCATCGTATGTCACCCAATCATAGGTCTTGCCGGCGGCCTTCATCGCCGCGATGGTGCCGGGAACCGTGGCCCCGATGCGCGCGTCGTTCCCTGCGTAGAAGCCGTAAACCGGAGCCGCAATCGGGGTCACGTCCGCTGGACCCGGACCGTAAAAGACAAATGCCGCGGACAAATCCTTGCGGTGCGCCGCGAAGGCGAACGACTTTCCGCCGCCCCAGCAGAAGCCGATGGAGGCGATCTTGCCGTCGCCGGCAGGAATCTTCTTCGCGTAATCGGCTGCCGCATCCAGGTCGGCGAGCACGCCGTCAGGATCAAGCGCGGAGACGGCCTTCACCGCCGCGTCCTGGCCGGCGAACTCGCTGGACCCGCCGCCATTGGGGCCGAAGCCCGAAAGCAGGTCGGGCGCCACCACGATATAACCCTTCGCGGCCAGTTCATCGGCCATCTCCTTAGCCCAGTCGGTCAGGCCGAAGATCTCGTGGATAAGCACCACCACCGGGACTTTTCCCTTTACTTCGGGATACACCACGAAGGCCTGCACCGTGCGGCTGCCATGGTGCAGTGCCACGTACTCGTGGTGGCGCGGAGAGGCTTCCAGGCGGGCTTTCGCCCAGTCCTGTGCCTGAGTGGATACGGTTGTGAGCGAAATCAGAAGTGCGCCTGCAAAAAGCCTGAGGCTCCGGGGAATCGTTAGCTTCATGCGGAGCATTCTAGTGCCGCGCAAGCAAATGTCACAAGAGCCCGCCCGCTATTTTCCGGGGGACCCACCGGGGAGAGTGTGGAGCGGTCTATTCTGGCTCGGTGGGTCTTGCCTTGCCTGCCTAATCGCGCGGGGGATCGAGAAGCTTGGGCCTGGATGCATTTTCTCCGGGCAATTGATCTTGCAGAACCACGGTCAGCAACGACTTGTTCACATGGATATGGCCGTTGTAATCGATATAGCCGAGCTTCCTGAACCGGTTCATGAAGAAGCTGACCCGGGATCGCGTGGTGCCGATCATATCCGCGAGCGTGTCCTGGGTTACCGGGGCAATCTGCACTTCCGGCGCGCCGGGCTTGCCGTATTGGGCCATCAGCAGCAGGATCCGGGCCAGACGCCTTTCGCTGGAGTTGAAGAGCTGGTCTACCAAGTCGGCCTGGGTCCGGATGCCGCGGGTCAGCACGAACTGCATGAAGAGTTCTGAGAACGCATGTTCCTGGTGCAGGACGTGGAGCATCTGCTGGGTTTCGATCTGCAGGGCCAGGCACGCGGTGATGGCAAAGGCCGCCGCGGGACGAATCGGATTGGGTCCCACCATGGCCTCTTCGCCGAAAAAGTCACCGGCGCCCAGCAGCGTGACGGTGGCCTCCTTGCCCTTCTTGGAAACGACGGTAAGCCGGGCTCGGCCAGACTGGAGATAGAAAACAGACCCTGCCGGGCTTCCCTGGCTGAAGAAGGGCTGCCGGGCCTTTATCCGGACGATCTTTCGTCCAGTACCTGCAGTGGCCAGGTAGTCGACGGCATCAAATTGCTTTTTCCTTGGTTGATCCATCCGCAAGTCTTCCTTCTCTGTACGTTCGGTGCCCCAGTTCAAAGGAACGGTGCCGCAGACTCTGGGAGATGCGAACAAGCCCACCTCGGAGCGCGTGACTTTCCCACGTGGAAACAGGATCGCATTGCCCAAATGGATAGTCTGAGCAGTTTCGCTCGCATAGCGCGGCAGGCACAGGAGATCGAACGGCCGCAAGGATCCGGCGGGAGGCAGTCGCTGCGCCGCGCCTATTTTTCCTGGGTGTCGGAGTTATGGATATAGCACTCGTGGATTGCGTCGAGCGGCGCATTGGGCCACTTGGTTGCCACCAGGTCGCGCTCGCTCAGCTCTTTCAGCGCAAAATCAATGGTCCCGTCGGCATGGACGGTCGCCCGCAGGTAGCCATAGATGTCGGTCTTCGACGCTTTGTCGACTCCCGGCGGAAGCGTGTATCGATGCGCGCCGGCGGAACCGATGATGATGCCGGGAACCACCGTGGAGCTGTGCTGCCGCCAGTAGCTCGTGTTGTACACATTGGGCGAGTAGAAATGCGAGTGGCTTGAAATGATGTACACATGCTTCCCCGCAGACTGCGTGTCGTAGAGCCATGTGTAGACAAGCTCGCCCGTGCGGAGACCCAGGTCCCAGTCATCCATGGCGTGATTGGAGCTGCTGGAGTGGGGCAGGGACTCGTGCATGCCCGCCACGATGGAGCGAATTCCCGAGCCGGGAGCCAGATCGTGATCCAGCACCGAGCGAAGCCAGCGCATTTGTACGTCAGAAAACTCGTCCGTGCTGGCGTTGTCAAGGGTAATGAAATCCACGCCCTTGTTCACCCAGTGATACCAGGGTTGCAGCGGCTCACTGGCCGTGCCGTCCGCCTTGCGCTGGGCTTCAATCTCCGGGCGGCGCAGGAAGCTGGAGAACTCCGTAATATAGCCGTCCCGCGTCATGGGCTTGATGGTCTCGTGGTTGCCGCGCCCCAGAAAGATCGGGAAGCTGCCGAACGAGGCCATCTGGTGTTTCAGGAAATCGTCCCACGCCATCTTCTGGTAGTCCTCTTTTGAAAGCTGCGTGCCCGCCGGCTGCATCGCCAGCATGTCCTGGTCGAACTGGTAAATCGCGCGGAAGTCGCCCAGGTGCCAGTAGAAGTCGTCCTTCTCCGCCATCACATCGGCGGCAATGGCAGGCATCACAAAATCCCCGCAGTTGCGGCTGTCGCCGGAGACGGCGAAGGACCACGAGGGAGCAGCGGTTTGCGCCGTGGCATCGGGAGCAAGGCAAGACGGAACGGCAAAAGCCGCCAAGGCAAGGAGGGGAACAAAAGAACGCAGCCTCAACATGCAACCAGAATAGCGCGACCCGATTAAAGGAATGAAAAGAAATGGCGGCTAGTTTTTAGGATGGGTTTCGTCCGCTCTCAACCAAAATCCTGGTGCTCTTTCCACACGACCGACCAGGGCTTCCGCGGAGGCCCGCAAACAAAAATGAACGGGTGATCGTCCAGTTCCTCGTTATGGATACCCTCTGAGTTTCCGTTATGACCGGCCACACGGCAGTTGGTAAACAGTTGATCGGCCTCCTCGGGCCGAATTCCCAGAGCAATCACGGTGGTGATCTTTTTCGTAGGATAGCCGCGCAGCCACTCCGAGTTGGTGGTGCCGATGGGCTCAGGCAATCCATAGGCGCGTCCAAGTATGTCAATTGCTCCGTACTCGCCGTAGTTGCCGGTGGTGATGCCCAGGTGCGCCTGCTGATCGGCAGGGAGTGAATCGCGAATCTGCGCCACCGTCTTCACCAGCTCGTGCCAGCCAATTTCTTCGCGTAGATCCGGCGAGTGATTCAGGGCGAAGTCGCGAAGCGGGCCGGATGAGGCCAGCGGAACCCAACCCGCAATGACGAGAGCGCCGTACGCCGCGAGGCCGGCAAAAAAGACGGATTCCAAAGTGCGCCGGCTCCAACCGGGCAACGCGCCGAGCCAGCGTTCACAGGTGACGGCTCCCATGGCCAGCAGCATGGGATAGGCCCCGGCGGTGTAATAGTCTCGCCCCTTCGAGAGCAGGAAGACCACGACGGGGACCAGGTACATCCAGGCCAGCATGCGAAAACGCGGATTGAGCAGGAAGGTCAGCAGGCCGACGATCCAAAGCGGGACGGCGAACAGATTCACGCAGACCAGGAACTGGCCTTTGACGAAACTGTTGGCACGGCCTTCCCCCACGTCGCGCGCATGAATGTGCTGCAGAAAGTGGTACGAGATGAAGTCGTGGCGCACCAGCCAGATGAAATTGGGCAGAAAGATGACCAGGGCGAGAGCAATTCCCGCCCAGAACCATGGGCTGCGCAGATATCGTCGGGCGGGGGTTAGGACAACGCCGGCCAGTAACCCCGCAATGAAAAAAACAATGCCGTACTTGGTTTCCAGACCCAGGCCCACCGCCGCGCCGATTGCCAGCCACCATCGCGGATTCTCCGTCCGCAGCAGACGAATCGTAAAGTAGGCAATCAGCACCCACCACAGGTAGTCGAATGTCGAGTACTGGAACTCCGTGCCTTCAAACAGCGGCAAGGGCGAAAGCGCGACAGCGAGAGCCGCGGTGACCTGTGCCAGCCTTCGGCCGCCCAGTTCCCGGGCCATCAGGCCGGTAACAATGATGGCGGCTGCCTGGGCGATGACCGAAAAGAGCCGCAGCCCCACCATCGACAAGCCAAACAGCGCCATGCTGACGCGTTCAACAAACGCCGTAAAGGGCGGGTACGCAACAAATCCCCAGTCTATGTGCCGCGCGTCGCTCAGGAACTGCAACTCGTCGCGATGGAAGCCATAGCGGCCATTGGTCAGCAAGTGGAGAATTGCGATGGCGGCGGCGATTGCCAACAGCACCGCATCGTCCATGCGGCGCGAAGCGCTGTCCTGTGCGGCGGCCAAGTCGGCAGGGTTTTCAGAACGAGACGCGAGTGGCAAGCAGACCTCCGCTTGCAGTTGGTTACGCAGGAACCGCAGTGCCGGTTCCCACTCTGGTCTTACCGTACCGCATTCAGGTAGATCCCCAGCCGCTTGTGACTCAAGTCACCGTGCCCGCGGTCCAAGGCCCGATAGCCTCGGGATGAGTGCGCATCTTTCGTGGATTCAGCTCGATTGCGCGCGAGGAGCGTCATCTTATGGCTTACGTTGTTACCGATGCTTGTACCAAGGATTTTGTTTGCGTTGCGGAGTGCGCCACCGCGGCCATTGCGCCCGTAGCCGGCGACCCGGCTGCCGGCACCGTATCCCAGGTTTTTATCAACCCTGACGAGTGCATCGACTGCGGCAACTGCGCCGATATCTGCGCGCAGCATGCCGTCTTTTCCAACGACGACCTGCCCGCCGACAAAGCGCACTTTGCCGAGCTGAACAAAGCCTATTTCAACTAGGCCCAGCCTCGGAAAGTTCGCTACGGGGTAGGGTTGGCTGCCGCATTCGACCGCGGGCCGGCGGCTGGTGGCGCTGGAGCCATTGCTGCCGGGGCCGGTGGCTGAGTTGGACCCTGTTGCCCTGCCGGCACGGTTGCCGCAGGGTGCACAGTCGGCGCGAGCTTGCTGGCCTCGGCAGGCGTCATCGGCGTTATCGGCATCAACAGCGTCTGCACTGTCAGCGGATCGTCACGCAGGCGCATGTAAAGGATTCCGTTCACTGGATGGGGAACACTCAGTTGTGTCCCCGTGAAATCCGGCGGCACATCGGTTGCGCCGCCGAAGTCCGGCGTGGCGCCGATGGACGCGGCCAGGAAAAGATTCGTTCCCGTCAGTGTGCAGGCTTTGGCAGGGGAACGCGGGCAACGCAGATCCTTGAATCCAGGCAACCGCACCAGCGTGCCCAGGGGAATCCAGTCCCCGGACGCTCCGTCGGCGGAAACCACGCGCGCTTCCACAGGCCCAAAGGCGGAGGAACCGAAACGTGTCAGGGGGGCCAGGCTGCCGATGGCTGTCTTCGCGTCCTCCAGCATCAGCCCTCCGTCAGCCAGCGAAAGCACGGTGCGGAAGCTCGAGTCTACGGCAGCCACTTCCACCTTTTCGTTGCGCGGAAAATTCGACGGCTCGCGCGACTTGAGAAAGAACACCAGGCGTCCGTCCAGCGGCAGATCGTCCAGACTGCCCAGCCGTACAGGCGAGGCCGCAGCCGCGTCTTCCTGCGTTCCCTTGCTCAGTAACTCTGCCTCCGGCCGCGGCGTCCCAACAGTTACGGGCACCTTCAACAGCCGCCCATCCCGGAGCGCAACTTTGGCCTCATACGCTTTTCCAGGTTCCAGGCCCACGGTGGAATCGGAGCTCGTCATCGCCAGCAGATCGGATTCCTCCACGCGGGTCAGCATGCCCGGGGTCCAGGTCACGCCCTTCAGCGTCACCCTGGCCACTTCGTCCAGCCGGTTCCCCTTCAGCGTCGCTTGCCGGTCGCCGGAGCTGAGGGTCAGGTGGTCCAGCGAAGCCGCTTCGGCGTACGCATTCACCTTCACCGAGTCGGGTTTTTGCTGGCCAAACTGCCGTATCTCGAGCGTCACCGGCCCCGGTTCGGCATCTTGCATAGGCACGCTGACCTCCAGCGTATCCGGCTTCGGCGATTTGAAGGCCAGCTTCACCGGGCTGCCGGTCGCTGCCTGTTCGTCCACGCGGTCGACGCAGAGGGTGCTGTCGCCCACAACGTGCACCGTGTCGTCCCGGCCGACCACGAGCGCCGACTGGTCGCCCGGCGCCAGCGTCCACTTGCCGTCCTCTTCCGAGTAAAGGTGAAAACGGGGCCCCACCCAGTCGTCAAATCCGAATTTGCCGCGCACCTCGCCGGTCAGGTCGCTCTCCGGCAAATGAGGCGCTGGGCCTTCCGGAACCAGCCCGCCCGCCGCCGACTCAGCCTTCATCGGAATGTCCGCGGCACCGCTTTTTGTCTCAATGTGCAATGTCAGCCCATAGGCCAGCTGGGTGCCGAAGATCAGCGGCGCTCCGTCGGCCGGCAGCACAAGGCCCGGTTTCTGCGCGCAAAAGCTCTCTGAAGGATTCGAAGGATGCAGTGGCGGCGGCTTGGCCGGGCCCACAGGCGGAAGCGCAACCACCACCACCGACTTCGGATCGCGAAACGAGGGAGGCACATTCAGGCGCAGGTTCAGCGTGTCCTCGGTGGGCAGCGCCAGCGCCGGAATGTACTGGAAATGCGCCGTGTGCAGCGAGGAAAGAATCTTCGCCGTGTCTACAATGGCGCCCACGTAGGGGCTATACAGGCCCGCTCCGGCCAAGGTCGAGTAGCTGAGCTGGTTCATCAGATCCCCGGTCGATCCATTGGCCAACTGCGTCACCAGCGACTGCGCGTTGGTATCGTCCAGCACCAGCCCGTCCGTGTGCTGCACCAGGCACGGCGCCTGCTGATCGCTGGGCTTGTCGAAGCACTGCTGGTCTACCCGGATGCCAAGCGTCCGCGCGGATTTCTCCGCACGTTCCTTCAGCGCGGCAGGATCGGTCTGCGACGTCACCTTAACGTCGTCGAGATACGCGTCCAGGCGCATCCGATCCAGGCTCGCTGCCTGCAAATCCTGCGTCGCGCGCACAAAGGCGCCGGGGCGTCCGCGCACCGCGTTGCGCAGGGTGCTGAAGTCGCCTCCCGTCTCCGGAGCCAGAAACATGATGGCCTGCTGCGCTTCCGCGGGAACGGTCACAAACACGCCCTCGTCGTGCGTCTGGTGCGTCCATGTCTCAACGCGCGTAAACCACCCCGGCGGCGGCGGATTGGTGGACCCGCGCAGAAAGGCGACAACCAGAACAAAGTGCGCGGACTGGCTCTCCGGAAAATCAGGATGGATCCATAGCCGGTCGCCGGGAAGCAGATTGGGAACCTCGCCAATCGGCAGCGTGATCTCGCCGCGTTTCACGTGCACGTCCACCTTGGGCCCGGTCAGGTCGAATGCCGGGCCATCGGCGCAAAATCCGGTTGGAGCAAGAAGCGCAAGTAGAAGCAGCAGCGGCGAAAAACGGCGCATGATTCTATTGTACGAATTTCCGCGGCGGATGATGTACTGGCTTCGCCGCAACTTTTTAACCCGTTCCGGGTCGTCTTTTGTCCATCGCACAAGAATCTGACGCTCAAATCCGCGGCACAATCCTGGATTATCGGATACACTGTGGCTTGTATAGCGTTAAACCGAGGTTCAGGTAAAAAAAGCACTACTCGAATTTCTTTTGGTTAAAAGCAAACTGGACGATGGCTGTTGTTGGGCACAGCCGCCCGAAAATGGCCTGCTTTAAATTCGAGATGCGAAAGCCTTATTTACCTGCAGCATATAGCAAGGAGCCCCGGAATCTGTAAAACAGTGCTTTAGCCGCCGCCGCGGGATGCCACCCATGGTGTTAGTGCCGAATTAAAACATAAGGCTGATTTCACTTGCCACACACCGCATGCGGTTTAACGGGCTTCTGGGCCGGACTTCGTAAGCGGGCAGCTGACCGGCCAAACCGGTTGCGGCGCTTCAGGCGGGTGGGGTTGGCATACGGAGAAGAACGATATGAAGGCGTCAAAACCTGCACACAGCAATTCGGATGTGAGCCACCTGAGCATTCCCGATGCCGAAGAGATTGTGGAGGAAGCGCTCAACGAAATGGCGTTTTCGTCTGATCCAGGTCTCGCGCGAGCGCTGTATTTTCTCGCTCCGCCCGGATACCAGGCCATCGTGGAACTGTGCGGTGAGAACGGACGGAGCAAGCGGCGCAACGCCTCCGCGGATTCATGGTCGCCCGAAGACGACGAAGTGCGTATCTACTTTGAGCGTGTCGGCGATGGCGAATCCGTGCCGCGCCCCGCGCGCGCCCCGCGTGTTGTGAAGGATGCGGAATACGAAGACGAGGTCGATGATGGCCAGGAGGCTATCATCCCCGCCGACCTGGATGCGCGCGTCAAAGAGCTTTGCGCCGCACTCGCTGAAGCCGAGCGCGGCGGACATGCCTTCATCGCGCTCAAGTGGTTCCGCGACTCCTTCCTGCCGCGCAAAGCCTTCCGCTGGAATCAGCACCCGGAGTCCCGCCAGGCCGTGCTCGCTGAGGCCATCCAGCGCGGCGTGGTGCTCACCAGCAAGATCGCAAACCCCAAAACGCCCGCTTATCCCACCACCACCATTCGCCTCAACCGCGCTGAAGCCGGGGTGCCCGACGAGGCCCAGCGCTTCCATCCCGTCGCGATTCATGGCGACTCCATTGCCGAGGCCATTGAAGAGGAGCGGGGGAACCTGTGAGCTGCTACTTTCTTGAGACCACGGCGTTTGCGAAGCTGTTCGTACAGGAGCAAGGCACCGACGCCCTGATCCGGCTGATGGAAGCCATCGAGGACAACCGCAAGCTCATCTCCGCCTCCACCCCGCTTGAGATCTACGGCGCGGTCCGCAGGCGCGAGCGTGCCGGTGCCATCTCTCCCGAGGATGCCAACTCGGCGCTCGACATTCTGCGCCTTGAAGCCGCGCGCATGGTGCAGCAGCCCCTGAATCCGGCTGTGCTTGAGGCCGCACGGCAACTGCTTGATCGGAGCAATCTCCGCTGGCCCGACACGCTGCAACTGGCTGCGGCCCTGGTTGCGCGCGACATGTTTCAGGGTACGGAGATCATCTTTGTTTCCGCCTCTCCGCAGTTGCTTGAAGCAGCCAGGGCAGAGGGGTTCCACGCGCTCGACCCGGCGAAGGAAGCGGCGTAAGCTTTTGGCGAACATCAAGCTCGTTCCCGCGGCGCTTGAGCAAATGCCGATTGTCGCCAACCTGCTTGAGCTCTACATCCACGACTTCAGCGAATTCCTGAATCTCGAGTTAGGCGCTGACGGCAGGTTTGGCTATCCTGACTTGCCTCTCTATTGGCAGGCGCCAGGCAGGCATCCATTTCTCGTCGAAGTCGACGGCATTTGGGCAGGTCTCGTGCTGGTAAAACAGGAGCCGGCCGCATCCACAGGTCAGCCCACCTGGGACATCGCCGAGTTCTTCATTCTCCGCGCATACCGAAGGCGCGGAATTGGAACCCAGGCAGTGCATGAAGTGTGGAGCAGATTCCCCGGCCCCTGGACCGTCCGCGTCCTGCAGATCAACCACGCGGCGCTGCTCTTCTGGAAACATGCGATCACGGTATTCACAGGCAACGCAGTCGAGTCGTCCAGCTTTGAGCAGAACGGCCAGATCTGGAGCCTCTTTTCATTCGTTTCTTCGCCAGCATCAACTTGCTAACTCGCTAACCGCGCACAGCGGGAGCTAGCTTGCCGCTCTACATCCTGCACCGAATCGCGCCTCAAGCGACTCCAATCGACTAATGACCGAAAACGCTCCCCGCGAATCTAGCGACATCAGCACCGCCCACATCGTGCTCATGTCCGTCAGTGTGGGCGCCATCGTCGCTAACATCTACTACATTCAGCCGCTGCTCTCGGCCATCGCCGTCAGCTTCCGCATCTCCGTGCCGCAAGTCGGAACCATCGCCATGCTTACCCAGTTGGGCGCGGCGCTTGGCATGCTCTGCTTCGTTCCCCTCGGCGACACCAAGGAGCGCCGCCATCTCATCTCCTTGATGCTGGCGTGCGAGGCTGTGTTCCTGGCTCTGATGGCCGGCGCGCAAAGCTCCATCTGGGCGGCGCTTGCGAGCCTCGGCATCGGCATCTGCGCCTCCGCCGTGCACCTCATCGTCCCCTTCGCCGCGCAACTCGCTTCCCCCGCCCGCCGCGGAGCAGCCGTGGGAGCCGTCCTCTCCGGCCTGCTCATCGGCATCCTGCTGGCCCGCACCTTCAGCGGCATTCTCGGCGCATGGTTCGGGTGGCGATCCATCTATTGGCTAGCCGCCTGCATGATGCTGGC
>Ga0302266_10003054_pt1 | contig 13807 bp, 11 predicted proteins | sample III_Bog_E1_2_FD_194559 | JGI IMG/M metagenome (GOLD analysis project Ga0302266, IMG submission 194559) | Peat permafrost microbial communities from Stordalen Mire near Abisko, Sweden - III_Bog_E1_2 | ecosystem: Environmental > Terrestrial > Soil > Wetlands > Peat | place: Sweden: Abisko... | reverse complement strand
TCAAGCAACGTGTCACGGCCGCGGTGCCGGCGAAAACACAAATACAACTCGTCAAGACCACGTCCAAGGCACTGCGCAGCATCCAGAAACAGCCCGCCAGAGTCGAACGTTACTTTCTCCACCCAGACGTAAAATATGCAGCTTGATCGCAATCCTTTCTGGCCGGATCAATAGTAAACGCCATTTGCGACGGAATTCCTGAACCGCACTGAGAACGCGACATCCCAGTCGCCATGGCGGCTTCAGGGTTCCGATTCCGCCGTTGAAGATTGCCTCTGGAATTCGGCATCCATCGAGAATCGGAGTTTTACGGAAACCTGGTTGAGGTTCGTGCTCTCCCTCCCTTCCCAAAATGCGCGAAGGATGGGGCACCAATTTCAAGGGTCAATCAAGGGTGGGCAACCCGCCCAACAGTTAACCTGGTTATGGGTCCTATTACCGCCTCCACCCATAAACATGCATGTCTGTATAGCTCCATGTATCTTCAGCCGAGAGGTCGCGTGGCGATGAAGCACAGACCTCAGCAGTTTCCTCTGAGGCTATGAATCCCCCTTCGTCGTTCTTGAGAACGATCGCTTGGTTAGTATTACTCGACGCGTCAGAACGCGAGGTTCCGGCGCCACTTTTATGCTGGACCTGGACTGTAATTGTGATTCTGTCTATTATGTAACCCGGCTGAACTGAGCTATTAGAGAAGTATTTAACATAAGGATTCGTTATGTTTGCGGCTCTAAGCAGATTTTCCCGCTACCTATTGATGATGGCCAGTACCCCTTGGTCAGTTCGACGCTTGCGGGCACTTCCTGTGCCTCTCTGTCGAATGCGACAGGGTACCACCCACCACTTCCAAGACGGTCGGTTCGGCCAGCTTTTTCATCGATACGGAATTCCACAGAACCTTGGGACAAGTAGCGATATCGCGGTCCGAATGCATCCTGATCGAGCGTTACTCCCACAAGCCCCGCAAGCAGCAGTGAGGAGACGAAGACGGCTGAGAATACACGGGAAGAGAGGGGCCATCGGCCAGGACAGGCCACTGAATGCTACGCCTTCAATCAAGAAGATCGGGATGAACCCTTGGATGGCGCCGAGGATCATGCAGATCAACGCGAATGCGCCCAATGTGATCGAACCGACATTTGCATATCGGGCAGGCAATTTCGCACTCCCTGTAGCGGGTGCGGCAGTAGCGACCGGAATAGGGTTGTCGGGCTCTAGGTCTCCGAGACGGATTGCCCGGCTTCTTCCGCCCCGCTCGGAGCAGTTGGCGCCGCCCCGTCCGCGCTAATGCCATTTTCAGGTGGAGGAAGAGACGGGCTGGCCTCAGATTCGTCGCCCGTCGATGCTTCAGACGACGTAGGACCGGAAGCTGTTTCCTCCGTACCGTTCCGTTTACCGCATCGTGGACAGAACTGGGCCTCATTCGGCAACAAGGAACCACACGCGACACAATACATACGGTCCTCGCACATGAGCCTCGCGATGCCAGCGTTATCGGGGAGGAGCTACTCGACCCTGACGATCAGGCCAATCGCGATGCAGGCCAATCGCGATGTACTCTGCTGGTATGTGGACCAGAACAATGCCGGCCGCGCCAGCATTGTATGCATGCACATCGATGGTAAGGATCCCCAGGTTTGCCAATACAAACGCCGGGGACCTGCCGGGCTTAAGAGCTGGAACTGGGCGCAATAGATGGAGCCGCAGTCAGGGGTCGCAGATCAATGCCAGTGACACTTCTCAGGCTGCCTTTTTCCCTCAGCCAGCAGACTCTTCTTACGAAGGCTTCAAATTGTGAAGAAGGCAACGCCGGACCGAAGAGGTAGCCCTGGTAGGCGTAACAGCCCTGCCTTTCGAGGAACTCACGCTGTTCTTCCCTCTCCACCCCTTCTGCAACAACCGACAGATTCAGGCTTCGCCCAAGTGCGATGATGGTGCGAACGATTGAAGCATCCCTTACACCGTTGAGCGCATCGCGTATAAAGGTTTGATCGATCTTGAGTTGGTCCAGCGGTATACTCTTCAACTGCGAAAGAGAAGAGTAACCCGTTCCAAAGTCGTCCATCGAGAAGCCGACCCCGTGAGCTTTGAGGGTGGTCATCTTGGCAATCGTCTCGACTCCCTTTTCCATCATGAGGCTTTCGGTAATCTCCAGCATGAGCCGGCGTGGATTAGCTCCTGACTCTCGAAGAACCTTCTCTACAAGTTGGACGAAGTGCGAATCGAGAAACTGACGAGCACTGACATTCACGGCAATATTCAGCGCTTCCATTTCTGGCTGTCGAGCCCACACTGCGATTTGCGAGCACGCCGTTTCCAGCACCCAAAGGCCGAGATCAACGATAAGGCCGGTTGCTTCGGCCAAGGGAATAAATTCACTTGGGGGAACCATGCCGCGCTGGGCATGCCGCCAACGCAATAGCGCTTCGGCGCCCGTGACATGTCCATACCGGTCCACTTGCGGTTGGTAATACAGTTCGAAATCGCGGTTCTGCAAGGCCCTCTTTAGATCCGCCACCAGCGCGGCACGGGAAGCGGCGAACGTCTCCATCGCAGGATCGAAGAAGCACATTCTGTTTCTACCTTCTGCCTTCGCCGTATACATCGCCAACTCAGCCCGCTTCAACAAATCTTCCTCGGTGTCCTGGTTCCCTCGAAAGAGCGCGGCGCCGATGCTGGCTGTGCCGTCGTATTCGTGGTCCCCTAATAGATACGGCTGACGACAACCTCGAAGTATCTGTTCCCCAACCGCCTTGGCCTCGCCGGCCGCCAGCATGGCATCTCCGCTCAACTTCTCCAGCATTACCACGAATTCGTCCCCCCCGAACCGGGTCACGAAGTCGCATTTGCGCACGCAAGATCTGAGCCGAAGTGCAACCTTCTGAAGCAGCAGATTCCCTATGTCATGGCCGGAGCTGTCGTTCAGAGTTTTGAAGTCGTCCAGGTCGATGAGTATAAGCGCGCCCATGTTCTCATGGGGAAGCGTTGTCGCGAGCCTCCCCTCCAACCGCTCTCGCAGGAGCGCGCGGTTGGGAAGCCCGGTGAGAACGTCATAGAATGCAAGGTCGTGGATTCTGGCGTCCGCAGATTTCCGATTTGTAACGTCGGTGTTGATGGAAAGAATCGAACGCGGATTCCCCTCGTTGTTGCGCAACAGGGTGGTACGGCTCTCCACGATCAGAGTCCTGCCGTCTTTATGCCGTTTTGAAAGCTCGCAGGTCCATTCTCCGTGCTGCAAAACCGAAGATAAGGCACTTTTCACATCCTCGCTTGTCTGACGAAATATATCTCCAACACGTCGGTCCATCACCTCCGCAGCTGTCCATCCAAAGAGACGCTCCGCGCCCTTGTTCCAATAGAGGATGTGGCTGTCTATGTCCTGAACGAAAATCCCGTCCTGCGCCTTATCGAGGAGCTCCGACTGCCCGCGAAGACGGCTCAGTGCTGCTTCCAGCTTGCGCCGCGATAACACGGACTTCGTGATATTCCGAAAACAGATAGACACGCGACCAGGCTGCGGAAAACACCGCATTTCGTACCACATGCCATGTTTTGCGTCTTGCGCCTCAAACATACTTGCAGACGCCTGGGTGGACGCCGTCCGCAATTCAGCCAGCATCGGCGCGGAAAAGAAGCCGGGGACTGCATTCGGGATCGCGACGTTCAAGGCTGCCCGCCGCTCAACTTCAAATTCGGAACATGCAGCATCGTTCAGGTAAACAAGTCTGAATTCGGAATCGAGCGTGATAAAGCAATCGGAGATGCTCTCCAGAATTTCCGCTTCAACCCTCAAAGACTCGGCACGCTCCCGCTCGACGATGCACGATTCCCGATATCGGGTAACAAGGGTCAGCATCAACCCGAAACAGGCATAGCTCAGACAGAAGACCCCCACCAGATACAGCGACCTTGTGGCAAAAAGCGCGGTCAACCTGAAAGACAAGCCGCCGAGAATGACCAATGGACCAATCAGTATAACCTTGGCGAGGAATCGTTCCACTACGTACGAATTCACCAGCCTGTTGAACACAAGGAGAGGGAAGAGCCAAATAAGATAAACAAACAGACTCTGGTGATCTCCCGTGCCCAGAAGCGAAATGAATATGCCGGCGCAAAGATAGACTGCATAAAAGATCGTCGATGCAGTGGACAATGTCTGCACCTTGACTCTGCGGTGAATGAGCGGCGCGACAAGAACTCCCGACGCGAACAGGCCGCCAGATAGCACGAGCATCCGCTCTATACCGGTCGCTACCCCAAGCAGGATTGCGTACACACCTAGACCTGACCCCGCCAAGGCAAGGAGTGCAGCAATCAAGAGCGCGGTGCGTGCCACGGCGCTCGAAGATCCGTATACAAGATATGCTTTACGCATCTTGGCCTCATGACGCCATTCGAATTCGCATCTTCGATACCTGATCTTGGTACCGGACTCGAGGACACACTTGCCCACAAGGAGCTGCTTCCCATAAGAAGATGCAAGTTGCGTTTGGGCGCCCCAGCTGTCGATTATTTGCGCTTGAGTTCCACATTAGTTATCGGCAGGTAAGCCTGATCCGTTTAAGCGGAAGCTACTCGAAGCTTCGGATTACAGTCGAACGCTAACACGCCTGTATCGCCTTTCAGGCGCGCATGGCGCTCGCATAGCCACAGGCGATGGAAAGCACACTGCGGGAACAAATCCGCCAACCGATGATTGGCCTTGCCCCCTTTCCACTCATCGCGCACGAAAGCGGCCAGCCGGGCGATCACTCGACAGTGCTGCTCCGCAGCCTTCAACGGCATGGCTCATTCATCGCAACCGCCCTGCCGCTGATCGACTTCAAGCTCCATGTGCCTGAGAGAGATATGAAACTCCAATCGGAGAGTTAGAGCAGAATAGACCTTTCAGTTAGCGACTGGCTTTGCTTTTCCGCGATGAGGCGGATTGCGTCCATCAGCGTCCGCGCTGCTGGCGACGGGCTGCTCTCGGCGCGATAGTACAAGCCCATCTCGCTTACGGTGCCAGGGAACTGAATAGGCAGGCGCTTGATTCTTCCTTCCGCAATCTCATAAGCCATCTGGTGGGACAAGAGAGCGGCCACCATGTCGGTGCTTGTTAAAAGTCCTCGAATGATTGCCAGATCTGCTGACTCAACGACTGGAACGGGGGGATGCATACCGACATTTATGAATGCCGAATCCAGCAGCAGGCGCGCTGGTGCGCCCTTCGGTGGGAGTATCCACCGTGCGCCCTTCAGATCCTTGAGAGCGGCCCGCTCTCTGAGAAGCGCATGGTTTTCGCCAACAAGGAGAGCAACGTCCTCTTCGAACAGCGCCTCGCATCGCAGCTGACCCGCCTTTTCGCATAAGAGGATCGGACCAAAGATGAAATCGATGTCGCCGGAGCGAAGGCCGGAGATCAACTCTTCGAACGGGCTCTCCCGCGTCACGATCCGAAGGCCAGCGTGGCGGGTAGTAACCTCGGCGATTGCGTCCGGAAGAATCAGGGGCCGTCCAAGAGGGATTGCACCCATGGTTACCACTCCTTGCATCGACCCGTGCAGCGCCGCAATTTCGGCCGGGATAAGGCGCAATTCATGGAGTGTGCGGCGGCAATTCAGTTCCATTGCCATGGCCTGCCTGGTCGGAAACAAGCCAAGTGTTGAACGCTCAAATAGGACGCCCCCGACGCCGCTTTCGAGAATTCCAACTCCCAAGCTGATAGCTGGCTGGCTGATGCCTAGCTCTGCCGCTACGCCCGGCATTCGGCGCAATTCGCACAACTTGACGAACATCTGCAGTCGACGGGTATTCAAGAGATGCTCGAGCGCGTCGAGGGGTGCTCTGCTCTCATTTTTTTTCATTCGCGGGATTGCACCCAGTTCCCTGATCGCGCTTTGTGCCCGCGGGAGAATCTTCTTCCCATAAGATGAAAGTAATGATCCGCGAGGACGGCGTTCCAGAAGTGGCACTCCAAGGTGCTTCTCTATCAACTGAATTGACCGTGAGACCGCTGAAGGGGAGAGGGAAAGCTCTTTTGAGGCGGGTGCGATGCCTCCGCATTCGGCCACTTTCACGAACGCGTGGACATAACTAATATTAAGTAATTCCCCCGATTGTCCCGCCCGCTGGGCGCGAACGCTCGGCGCATCGGTCCTTGGCGGGGTTCTTGGCAAAGTGCTCATCACGGTCCTCTCGATGTCACTCCGCTGCTGACGGGGTGCAATGGCAGGGTGACACCGGGTTCCAACGCTTGATGCTAACATATGTACAAGTCCGAGCGACGTGCCCGGAGCTCCAAGGGGACCGCACCGCAATGTTCGACGCCAATCGGGGCATCCATCGGTTGCTCAACGGTTCTCGATCCATGTCTCCAATTCATCCAGTGACCGGAGGAATCGCAGGCGTGGGTCACTGTTGACCTCGTCCCTGTTGTGCAAAAAGGCCTGACCTCCAGCGAGAATGTCAAGACCCGGAAAGCGGGTGCGCGTCTTCATCACAGTCTCTCTGAATCGGCCGATGTGGCTGCTGAGGCTCACTGAAAGACAAAGCACATCCGGATGCTTCTCGCCGAGCAAATCCAGAAGACCCTCGACCGGCGTGTTTGCGCCAAGGAAGTAGGAGTCCCAGCCAAAAAACTCGAACGTGTCGGAAACCATTTGGGCCCCCATCTGATGAAGCTCATTGCCCACACAAGTCACAATCGCTTTCTTGCCCTTTCTAGGCGAATCGATTAACGTGGGATGGACCAGCGTTATCATGCTATGGGTGATTGTAGTGGCGAGATGCTCCGCAGCCACCGATATGTGGTTTCTCATCCAGAGTTCACCCGTGCGATACATAGCTCTCTGAAACAAATTGACGTAAAGGTTCTTAAATGAGATTCCATCCGCGAGGAGGCGCTGAACAATAAGTCTGCAACCTCTGATGTCGCCTTGAAGTAAAAAGTCTAAATATGCCGTGAAGCTCCGTTCTACCTGGATATAATCACCCAACCGGCGGTCGGTGACCATCACATGGTTTTTGAGAAGCTCTTCTGAGAGGAACATCATCACTTCGATAGTAATCTTGGTATCGCCACGGTCGAAGCTATCCCGCATGGCCTTGACCTGGCGTCGCAGGTCTTCATGCTGCTGGACGTGCGCCTGAATCTCCGGGTAATGCAGAGAAGCCATCAGCTTCTCTTCATGATCGAAGTGATAGATGGTGTACTGCGTCACTTCCGAGAGAAGAGTCTTAAGAGTTTCCGTCCCTCGCCCGGCCAGCATCGCCCCATGGAGGCCGTTAACAAGTCCAAACAGAAACTGGTGCTCTCTATCGATCTCTGCGACGTGGACGGCGCACTCTGGTGTCCACTCCAAGAGTTTTATCGCTTCAGCAGACATGTTCAAACGGTCCTTTCACTGAGTTGGGAAGCGCGTTTCCGTGGCAGAAATAAGGGGACCGGGTTGCTTCGGACCGGACGTCTCCCGATTGCATGCTGCGCGGCCGGCCTCCATAAAACGGGCGACCACGGTCTGCTCCTCCAGAGACAATCCGGGACGCAGGGCAGTTTCTATTTGCGTAAGGTCTTCGACGAGGAAGTTTTTAGCAATCCCCCGAGATTCCAAGAGCCGCGCCGCCCAGTCGCAATAATTCTCAAATACCTGAGTGCTGTCTGCTTCCACGGCACCTACCAGGAACTCGATGTGATACTGCGCGTCCTCGATTCCGAGTTTCCGGGCTCTCTCGCCATACTTTACCAGCCAATCGGAATGGTTTTCCAGAAACATCTGAGTAGCCTTTTCGGCTGCCTCAGGCTCGAGCTGCTGTAACCGGTCGCTGAGCGTCGTATTGTCGCGTAGGGGCGCATTATTCATTTTTCCGAACCACCCTCCGGAGCGTTCCGCTGTGCGGCAACAACCGGATTCCCCGCTTCGGAAAACGGCTCGCAAAGCAGCGCAAATGCGTTTGGTTGAACGTCGAGGTTGCAGATCAGCGCGTGCCTGCTAGAATCGGCATCCATAAACGTCATTGGGAAACGTAACTGAGAGTCACGGCTTCTCGCAGATACCAGGCGGCGGAGTTCTTCTGTGGATTCAGGAGTTAGGAACTCCCATACTGGTTGTCCGTTAAGCCGGCCCGAATCGCGACCGAGGAGTCTTTCCATTGCTCCCGTAGCGCCAAGGATGACGCCGGCCGGCCTTGCAACCACAGCGTGCGACTTGGTGCTCGAAACCAAATAAGCCCTCATGAGCGCTTCCCAATCGCCAGGGAAGTGCTCGAAGGCATCCTGGTCGCGCTCGTCTTCAAGACGCTCCAAGATTCGAATCTCGGTAAATGCACTATCAAGCTTGAGCCCTTTCGGCATGAGTTCATGCGAGCGCTGATGGGCTGGGCTTGAGTGCCATTTTCGAAACGAGGAGTGGTCAGTCCAGCGGGTCACGAGATTGAAGATCGCACAATCCGTGTGATCCTGAAATATCTCAATCCCCAAGAAACCGGCTTGATCGTCCACCAAGCGCGGCCGGTTCAGAAAAGCCTGCCGGACATCCTGCTCTCGATGATTTATCACGCGGAAGCGCGATATTGCGATGATCATGGTAATCTCCGATCGCGTTGCGTCTGCGTCTTGCCAACACTTGCGACCGCGCAAGATCTTTGTTGGAAGTTTAGACGGATCCAAACAGCGGCTTCATTCAGCGGCTGTTTTCTACGGCCAAATTCTATCGCGCACCAGCCCCGACAAGCGAGTATTTCTGCACTAAAAAAACTCTACGTTGTCCCCAAGTTGATCGGCTTCCCCAGGGGTAGAGTTCTGCCAATCGGCCGGAGCGCTTACGGGCGCCGCCCCTGTGACCGCCCTGGTGACCCCTTCATGCACATCGCGTTCCGCCTGCATTGTGTAATGACTCACAAAATCGGCTAACTCCAAATCCAGCTTTTCACTGTTATCGCGCGGCAAGCCGGACTGAGCTCGCTCTACCATCTCCTTGATCGAGCTTCGCGCACGTGAGACAGCCTCCGCGAAGAGAGTGCCAACCGAAAAGTTCATGCGCGTCGCGGCAATGCTTCCTGCAAGCCGGTCACCGCGAGCGACGATCTGAGAGATCAGGGCGAAACTGTGCTCGGTCGACGAGTGCAGATCCGCGACCGCCAGGCGTAGGTCTTCCATGCATCCATCTCCATTCGCTGGTTCGCCGGCGGGATCTATTCCGCATTCTCCGCGCGAGAGTGTAACGGCATCGCTCATGGAGCGAAGTGAAGCCACAAGCGATTCGGAGCGCTCTCTGCATTCAGACGCCAACTGTTGCACCGAGCCAGCGAGGACGTCGAGGGCACTTCCGGTGGCGCCCAAATGGAATGCGCTGATGCGGGCATTCAATGCCATTTTGCGCATCTTGGGCTCAATTTGCTGGATCTCTTGAATGGACTCGCGCATTCGCCCGATGTTCTCCGCCAAGCCATTTTTTATGACCCGCGTGGCAGCTTCAGCATTTGCAGTGTCGCCAAGTCTGGTCAGAATCGCCCTGCAATCCTGCTCCATCGGCAGAAAGAATGACCCCTTCTCATCCTTGCGAAGGCCGGATAATGCCCGGCTCTCGTCGACCATCTCCAGTACATGCCCGGCAATGTCTTCCAGATTGCGCTCAACCGACAGGACGGAAGTGGCGAATTTCTCGCCAGCGTCGGCGAGTTGCGCAGATTGCAACGCCAGTACCGCCGAGACGCCTCGCGAGCGACGGGAAGTACTGCGGCCCTCATCACCAGATTCAGAGCTGAGGCGCTGCAGCACTTCGATCACATGCTCAACCTGCTGCCGCGTAATGTCGTGGAACTGGATAGATACGATGAGCTTCTTGAACGAGTCCGATATAGCGCCGTACTCGGATCCCAATCGAACCGACGAGTCGTGTGCCTTGTCTTGCATGTCGCGGAAAGACAACAGGCTGGCCAGGGTCCCGGAGATCAAGGCCGGCAAGTCCTTCGCGTGCCGCGTTTGGATGACTGAAGCCTCTCGCATTGCGCCTTCGATTGGCGGGATCAGCGAGTCGGCGATAGCCAGAGCGCTTTCGACTCTGGTATCGACCTGTCCCGCCAGCAAGGTGACATCGTGAGCCAGATCGCTGAAGTCGACTCCTGTACTGCCAAGTCGCGCAGTTTCAATTCGCGTCAACAGTCCGAGCGTACGGAAAGTCGAGACGATTTCCTGGAATCCGAATAGCGTACGCTTCAGAAGGCCTACCTCCTGGCGCATGCCGGCCAAGCCTCCGTTACGGTCTCCCAAAGACTCTCTCATTTCCTTGGAGCGATCGAGAGCGTGTGTGAGAGCCTGAGATGCCTGCTGTCCATGCTCCGCGTTCGCCAAAGTGGTAAGTTCAGACGAGATTACGCCTACCGTCTGCATAAACTCCGCAAGTTTCCCGCCGATACTCAAGAAACCCTGCTCGGTGTCGTGATTCAGCGAGCCAAGGTCCGCGATTACCTGCCCGAGCGATTGGGCAGAGGCAGGGGAAGGCTTTGCCCTCAACGGCATCCCGACATCGCGAATTCTCAGCTTGTCTGTTAGCTGCATACGACGCCACGCAGGCTGTGACATTCAAGCGCATTCAGGACAAGCACGACTCGCCCATCTCCCATGATGGCGGCGCCCTGGAATTCCTTGCATTGTTCGAGGCCGCCCGTCAGCGGCTTGACCAATACCTCTACTTCAGTAAGAAACTTGTCGACGACGAGGCCGTATCTCACCGCGCCCGCTTCAACAATTGCCACTGAGAGTTCAGGCATCTTTGCGGGAGCCAGTCCCAGCATTTCTGCCAGGCTGAAGATGGAGTAGATGGTTCCCCGCACCTGCGCGAGGGTTTGCCCACGGTACTTGTGCGCCTCTTCCAGTGGCAACTTGATCATGTCGCGAATGTTGCTGAGGGGCAGGATGTATTGCTGTCCCCCCGCCTCCATCAGAATGCCCTTTGAAACCATGAGGCTTGTAGGCAGTTTGATCAGCAAGGAGGTACCCTGGCCGAGCTTCGAGCGAATTTCGATCGTGCCTTGCAGATTGCGAACGTTACTATGAACGACGTCCATACCGACTCCGCGGCCGGAAACGTCGGTCACCTTCTTCGCGGTCGTCAACCCTGGCAGGAATACCAGTTGGAACGCGGCCTCCTCGCTCATGGCCGCCGCAGCTTCCGGGGTCAACAATCCCTTTTCGACAGCTTTCTTCTTGAGAGCATCGGCATCAAGCCCCCGCCCGTCATCTTTCACCTCAATCGAAACGCTGCCTGCTTCGTGAACTGCCCGCAAGGTCAGTTGCCCGGACGGGTTCTTGCCGTGAGCCAGGCGTTCCGCGGGCGGCTCGAATCCATGGTCGACAGAATTGCGGATCAGATGAACCAGCGGATCGCCGATCTGTTCCAGGATCGTCTTGTCCAGCTCAATTCCCTCTCCTTCGATGACCAACTGAACTTCCTTCCCGAGAGACCGTGCAAGGTCGCGCACGAGGCGCGGAAATCGCTGGAAGACGGTTTTCACCGGCAGCATCCGAATCGACATGACGCTGGTCTGGAGTTCGTCGGCAATGCGGGAGATGCTCGAGCCGACATCTTTCAGGTCCTTCACAACGGATGCGCCCTCTGCCCCGTCATTCAGCTTTCGGATGAGCAGCGGGATTGCTCCGCGGGCGACGAGCAGTTCACCAACCACCGTCATCAAACGATCCAGTTTGACCTGATCGATGCGAATGGTCGCAGGAGAGGCGGAAGTGCTCGGCCGCTCGGGCGTCGTTCTTGCCGGAGGTTGCGCACAGCCAACAGGCTCGGGAAGATGAATGACATCGCTGTCCGGCGTCACGTGGTCAAGAGCGGCACGAACCCGCAGAAAGGCGTTCCCCAACACTGAGCGCTTTTCCTTGCCCAATGCCTGGCCCGTGATCGCTGCCGCCTCCAGGATCTGAACCTGTTGCGCCAACGGTTCTTCGAGTTCCGGACAGGTCCGGTACTGTGCAGCTGCCGACAAGGTCTTGAGGCCACGCAGGTAGGTTGCAATGACTGGGCTTGTGGATTCAAGGTCGTTCTCCATCCTCCGCAAACAGCCCGCGATCATCTCGACGCACTGAGATGCCGTATTGAGAAACGCTGCCTCTCGCACATCGACCGTCCGACCAATCGGCGCGAGATCGATCTTGACTCCCAATTGCTCAAGCAATTGCGGCGAAACCACGTCGCCCCCGCCGTTGGGCGTCAGGTTCCTTAGTAGAGTGCGAATTGCGTCGCATGTATCCAGTGCGATGCGGATCGCCTCTTCGGACACCAGTCCCACGTCGACGCCGCGGAACGAATCGAGGAGGGACTCCAGTGAGTGGGCCACGCGAAGCAGTACCTGCAGCGGGTGCGTGGCTCTAAAGGCGGTGTCTTTGACGTAATCGAGCAGCAGACCCGAGTTGCCCTTTATGCTGTGGACGCCACGAAAGAGCGAGTCGAGGGTATCCCTCGAGGCAGGATCTCTTTCCAGCGCAAGCGCGTCCCTTTCAATTCCATCCAGGTTTTCTTCGCACTCCACCACAAACAATTCGAGCATCTCCGGCGGTATGGAATCCAGCAGGGCCACCGACGCGGCTTGATCTTCGAAGAGCCGGATGCGCACATCACAATCGTCCTCGACGAAGACGAACACGTCCTTGATCGCCGCCTCATTCTGTTCCGTAACGAGAAGGATCTCCCACCATAGATAGCAATGCTCCGCCTCCAGCAAAGATAATGGCGGCACCTGGTCGACATGGGCCGTGATATGTGCCTGTCCCAGTGTCCGCAGGTCGTCAAGCAGCGTGACCGGATCCGCGCCGGAATAGAACATCTCGCGCTTCGGCTTGAAGATGATCTCAAATGCCCCACGAATCTCAACGCGGGTCTTCGGCGCGGTGCTTGGGTCCATGTGCGCATTTTCAGACGCTGGCAGAAGTCGGGAAAACGCGCCAGTCACTTCCACTTCTCCCTGGACGGCTTCTCCTTCAACCTGCTCCGCGAGGATTAAACGAATGACGTCGCATGCTTTGAGTCCACAGTCGATCAAGTCCGGAGTAACCGCCAGGCGTCCTTCACGCGCGAGATCAAAGGCTTCTTCCATCTTGTGGGCGAACCTGGCGAGGTGCAGGTTGCCGGCGGTTGCCCCCGAACCCTTGATCGTATGTATAGCGCGGAATACCCGGTGTACCAGGGACGAATCGCACGGCTCATCTTCCAGAAGCAGCAGGGCGCAGTCGAGCTCAATCAGCAAATCCAGAGCTTCCGCCCTGAATGCTTCGCGCATTTGTTCCATCACATCGATTGGCACCATTATCCGCACCCTTTCCTGCACAGCGTCAACGCATTACCTTTTTCACCACCGCGAGAAGTTGATCCGGGTCGAATGGCTTGATGATCCAGGCCGTCGCGCCGGCCGCCTTGCCCTCCTGCTTCTTGTCTGCATGCGATTCCGTGGTCAACAAGACGATGGGAATGAACTTGTATTGAGGCATCGCTCGAATCTGACGGGTGAACTCCAGGCCGCCCATGTTCGGCATATTCACGTCGACCAGGAAGAGATTCAACTCCTGTCCTTCGAGTTTTGACAAGGCATTTACCCCATCGACTGCCTCGATAACCTGATAGCTGGCTCCGCGCAACACGAGCCCAACCATCTGGCGGAGGCTGGGCGAATCGTCTACTGTCATGATGTTTTTCACAAATCCTCCCGGACACTGAGCAACTCGCGCCGCAGGCCGCAACGATCCACCGCGGCAATGAAGAACTCCGAAGGGTTATCGAAGGAGAGTCCCGTGAACGTCTTGCGCAGCGAATACAGAAGCTGA
>Ga0302266_10003051_pt1 | contig 13838 bp, 6 predicted proteins | sample III_Bog_E1_2_FD_194559 | JGI IMG/M metagenome (GOLD analysis project Ga0302266, IMG submission 194559) | Peat permafrost microbial communities from Stordalen Mire near Abisko, Sweden - III_Bog_E1_2 | ecosystem: Environmental > Terrestrial > Soil > Wetlands > Peat | place: Sweden: Abisko... | reverse complement strand
CAGGTATTTCGCAATTGGCAACTTCGCAACTCGAATCCCATGCACCACACATCGCGCCAGCTCGTAGGCCCCATACTTGTTGAAGTGCGTATCATCGCTGATCGCTTCTGTCTGGTTCGGAAATGAATTGGCGGGATAATGCATGAATGCCTTCATCGAGCCTTTCGGTCCCAACGCCTCAAACAAGGTTTTGCTCATCGCATTCAAATCAATAAGTGCAGTGTGCTGCGCTGAAGCCACCTCACGTACTGCATCGGGATAACCGGCCAGCGAGTTGGTCACCTTGCCCTCTGCATCGAAGGTCCGCCTGTTCATACTGGTCACCAGCACTGGCGTTGCCCCTTTCTCGCGAGTCTTTTCGATCGCCTCCACCATGCGCGCTTTGTAGTCGTCCAGAGATACGGCATTCGGCTTCATATCGTTATGCCCGAACTGCATGAAAAGATAATCTCCCGGCTGAATCAGCGACCAGATTTTAGCGAACCGCCACTCGCCCTCAAAGCTCTTGATCGTCTCTCCCGACTCTGCATGATTCGCGATCACAATTCCAGGCCGAAAGAATCGAGGAAGCATCTGTCCCCATGCGGCCCAGGGCTCCGCATCCTGATCAACCACTGTCGAGTCGCCTGCCAGGTAAATCGTCGTCTCGCTGGTTGGCTCGATCTTAATAGAACGGAAGCTCGGATGGTCACCATTGAATTCAAGTGTCAGTTTGGTATCCCAGTCCAGGTTCCCAACCTCGCGCGGCTTCAGCTTTACAACTCCCGCTGTATCTCCCCTGATCTCCGGCACGCGGACATTGGTATCGAAACTGCGCGCAATGGAACCATTTGGCTTGATCTGAACCTCGTCCAGCATCAATCTCCTTGCTTCCGCCCAGACCGTTGTTTTAGAGGCTTGCTCTGTTCCAAGCACCACCGTTACTCTATAACTCCCTTCCGGCATCGCCACAGAAAAGAAGAACGGCTTGTCGCTCGAGCAAGATTTCTCGTTGACCTCGGGAACTGTATTCATATCGAACCCTGGAGTCGATGCACTATAGAATGACCTCGCAGTGAGTGTCATTGCGCCGGTTCTCCCTTTCCCGCAATCAAACTCTTGCGCCTGTCCCGCGAGACCATTGGCAGCGATCAGGAACACAACCAGCAGCTTCATAACCCGCTCCATCGAATAGGGCAACGAACGCATTCAGCAATCTTCAGTGTGTAGGTGTCGGGTTGGTGGGGTTAAACTTGCTCGCCAACTCCGGCGTCGAATGTACATCGGAAGCAGCACTGTCAGACTTGGCGACTTCAACGCCGAAGACATAACTCTTCCCGAACATGTTACTGGTAAATATCACCAGCTTCTTATCGGGAGAGAAACGCACATTCGGCTCAAGCCGGTAGTTATGATGCGCCATGTTAACCAGGTGCTCGGAGTGGAAGACTCCCGGCTGCCAGAAGTCGGCATCGTTGATCGCACCTTCCATCACATTCAGCATCTGCGGATGGAACAGTTCAATCCACTCCCCATCCGGAGCCTTTGCCACCTGCCCCGGATCGCCGCCGTCACCCGCAAACAGGGTCTCGCCCTGTGTCAGGTTGAAGTGAATCGACCACTCGTTGCGTTGCATATGATAGGCGGTACGCTTTTTCGTCTGCAGGTTATAGCCAGCAAGAAAGAAGTCCTCACCTTTTGGATATTGCCAGTCGTACCAGATGGTTTGACCATCCAGTCCCCAGAACTCGTGACCCGCAATCTCCATGGCCATGTTTCGCTTATGAATGAGTATGTTATGTGTGCCATCTGTGTGGATCATCCATATGCGGTCCACTTTTTGCCACGGACCTTCATGGCAATACATCAGCAGCGTCGGATCGACCGGCGAAAACAGCATATGGCCAATCCAGTCGGTGGAATGCAGCAGCGTAGTAACCTTGCCGGTCTTGAGGTCGATTGTATAGAGCACGATGGGGATCCGCGCCGCGAGCCGCCGCTCCATCATTTCTCCCTTACCCTCCGGTTGAACCAGGCTTCCTGCCTGCGCCGCTGGCGCTGAACCGGGAGTCGTCGTTGCGGGCGCTGGCCGATTTCGTCCATATTCCTGTTCCGGTTGCGTCTCATTCTCGTCATAGGTGCCCACGCCCAGCGTCTCGTCAGCATTGATCGTGGCAACACTGGCGCGCGGTGGAAGCGAGACCAGTTTTGTGACTTCGCCGGTATAAACATCGGCTTTGTAAATCGTATTCAGCTTCGTGTCCTGATCAAACTTCGTAAAAAAAAACGAGTTCGTCTTTCTGCCCACCACGATGGCATGAATCCCGAACCGGAAATTGGCGCGCGGGTCGGAGCCTGCATCCGCCGGACGTGGTGGGTTGGCCGCCACTAACCGCGTCTTCAGGCTGACAAGGTCCAACGCGTGTATGCCGTCTGGTGCTGTGTACACCATTTGCTTACCATCCGGCGTAAAAGCGTTCACATTGAAATAGAACCCTGAAGATCCAGGCTCGTCCGTCAGCCGAATCACGCGATGACCTGTGTCTTTGTCGATCCAAGACACCGGCAGGTTCTGGGCAAGATTCATACGGGACGCACCGGCGGAGACCGCAATGATTAAGAGGAAGTTTCGAAGCATGTAAACTGGCACACTCCTTTGGCTGAGGATCGAAGCGGTGATCCTGGCTCACTCGAGGAGCACCCTGCCACAAGCCATCTCGCAACAATTTATACATCTGTTGAAGTCAAACAAGCAACTTGTTTTCTATTGAAACTTCCGAAGCTCGATCAACCCTCAGGAATGTGCCTGGAGGATCTGTTTCGGAAGCTGGGCTTTAGAGTTTTTACTCTTCGCCTCGGTGTCAATGGCCGCGTGTGCCCCCCAGGTGCTTGTGCGCGTGACTCGATTTCAAACTGCGAAAATGGTCCCTGTTTTTTTCCCCTTAATTCGAAAGGTCTTTCACGCCGCCTGTTGGGCCTGCATCTCCTGGGCCGGCACGAGCCCTCTTACCTGCGCTCGACCTCGAGCATGTAGAACCCCATTTTTCTGGCCACCATCGGATCAGGATGGCATGATACGGTCTCTCCTCGCATGGTCTTATGGGGCAATCTGAAGAACAAGGACCTTTCGTAAATCGGTTTGCGTCTTCAGTTCAGCGCATCAGCTTCCTTACAAAACGGCCAATCCTGTCCGGCATTGATTTCAATAACTGCAGGTCTGACCAATCGGCGATACTCTTGATCGTCGCTCTCCGAACATATTCGCGAATGCAATTCGCTCGCTCGATGCATTATCACCTCAATCAAAAAGGTGTTGACATCAGTGGTCGGACCACTGTAGATATCTTGTGGGCAAGTGATGAGTGCCAATTCCGACCCCTGGGATTCAGATTGATCCCCGATCAGATGTGGAGAGCCTGGGCCCAAATATTGACCTCTACATCCCCTTAATCGACGACACAACCGATGACTTTTTGGAGGCTCCGATGCAACGCAGTTGCTTTTTGGAACTATCAATGGCCGGGCGCCGGTTAGCAATCTTCCTATGTGCTGTAGTGCTTCTGTGGGCGACCAACGCGGACTCCCAAATCGCCGGAACCGGCAACATTCAGGGGACAATCGTCGATCCATCCGGAGCGGTGATACCGAATGCGGCGGTGACCGTTACCGATACTTCAACGCGTGTGAAACATGTTACCCAGAGCGACAAGGCCGGCGTCTATGTCTTCCCTGGACTGCCTATCGGGACTTATAACCTCGGGATTACCGTCAAGGGTTTTTCATCCTACGAACAGACCGGCATTGTTCTTGAGGTGGGCAGCAGCATCGCCATCAATGCGAGCTTATCCGTGGGCGGAGAAAACTCGAAAATCGAGGTCCACGCGGAAGGCCTGGCGCTGCAAACCGAGGACGCCTCATTCAAGCAGACAATCGACCAGCAAGACATCACGGAGATGCCACTTAACGGTCGCCAGATGACTGGCCTGATTGGACTTTCCGGAGGCTCTACGGTTGCGCCGAACACCGACTTTACCGGCAGCAAATACTCGTATCAAACCATCTCAATCTCAGTTGCTGGAGGCAATGGGAACACAACCCTTTGGCGGCTGGATGGAGGTGACAATCAGGACTACATGGGAAACGGTAACCTACCCTTCCCGTTCCCCGATGCGGTAAGTCAATTCAGTGTGGAATCCAGTGTGCTGGGCGCCCAGGATGGCGAGCACACCGGCGGCATGGTCAACGTAGTCACCCGGTCTGGAAGCAACACCTATCACGGATCGGCATTCGAATTCATCCGCAACAATTTCCTTGACGCCGTAAACTTCTTTTCCTCTTGCACGCCCGTGGCGCCAGCCACCACTTGCACTGCAAAAGACACCTTGCACCAGAATCAGTACGGTGGCACGCTCGGCGGAAAAATCATTCGCGACAGGCTATTTGCGTTTGCTGGCTATCAGCATCTGAAAGCCGACCAGACTCAGGCCAGCACCAAGGCCATCATCCCCACCCCCGCCAACTTGGCGGGTGACTTCTCCGTTACAGATGGTGCAACCTGCGAAGCGTCCAAGAAATTCGTTCAATTGGTCGATCCACTTACAGGTGCAACGATTCCGGGCGATAAATATGCAACGACACCGACCTGGAACGCGCAATCGATAGCGCTGATGGGTTACCTTTCCGGACTCACGCCCGATCAGTGCGGGAACGTGTCCTACTCTATTCCGTCTCAAACCTCCGATAACGAATTTGTTACCAGGGTTGACTACACCATTAACCCCAAGAACAACCTCTATGGCCGCTATTTCATTGATGGCTATCAGTCGCCAGCCTTCTTCTCGCCAACCAACATTCTCATTACCACCCAATCCGGAAACATCGAGCGGACCCAATCGTTCACTCTCGGGGAGGCTTACGCGTTTTCGAGTAACCTGGTCAACTCTGCCCACGCTACCTTGTTGCGTCGAGTCGACAACCGCGGATACGCCGCGAAGGACATCAACGCAGCTACACTCGGCATCAATCTCTACCAGGCAGTGCCCAATGGCCTGCAAATCAGCGAAGGTAAATTCACTATTGGCGGCGGCACAAACTCTGTCTCGCACTTCAACGACAACACCCTTGCCTTCGACGACGATGTGACCTGGGTACGCGGAAAACATCAGCTCATCTTCGGTGGGGAGTGGGTCCAGAACCAACTCAATATTGGAAATGCCTACGAGTCCAACGGCGTCTTCACCTTCAACGGTCAATACAGCGGCAGTGGACCGAAAGGTGGAACCGTCATTGGGGACCAGAACCTGGACTTCCTTGAAGGAACGCTGGGAGCGACCGGAACGTCGGTTCCTTTCCAGCAAAGCAAGCAGCAGCAGAACGCGCTACGCGGGCCAATCCCCAGCCTCTATGCGCAAGATACTTTCCACGCATCCAGGCAACTGACCTTTGTAGCCGGCCTGCGCTGGGGTCCCAACTTCATGCCTGTGGACTACTTCAATCGCGGTTCCGTTTTCAACATGAACGACTTCTTGTCTAGCATTTCGAGCAGTGTCTATCCGAATGCCCCCGCGGGCGTTCTCTTCTACAAGGATAGCGGTGTTCCGAGGGGCTTCACCAAGAACTCGCCTTGGCAATTCTCTCCAAACCTCGGCGCGTCATTCGACCCCTTCGGTAACGGCAAGACCGTAATTCGTGCTGGCGCTGAATTGGCCTATGACAAACCCAACTTCTTTACCGGCCAGCGCACCCAGCAGAACCCGCCCTTTGCAACTGCCATCTCTGAGGTTCAGACATCTTCAACCGGCCCCGTCAGCTTCAGCGCGCCCTGGTCCGTCGGTTCCATAACAACCAACCCATTCCCGCAGCCGCAGATTCCCACACCGTCTCAGGCACAGTTCTTCCCCCAGTCGCAATATATAGTCATGCCTGAGCAGTTCCACCCGTCCTATACCATTCAATGGACGCTGAGTGTCCAGCACCAGTTTGGGCATGGCTGGCAGGCGCAGGTGGACTACATCGGAAACAGAACGCTTCACGACCCCATGGGCACACCGCTCAGCCAAGCCGTATTCATCCCCGGCGTCTGGGGCGCAGGCGGTACTGGTTGCACGGGCATCGTCACCACAGGTCCGGCTGCGGTCAAACCTGGCGCGGCCGGAACCAACTGTTCTACCACTGGAAACCAGAGTTCGCGCTTTGCGCTCACTATCGCAAATCCAACTCAAGGCAATCAAATCCAGGGTGGCGGCGCCGGCTCGAATATCGTCAATGACACAGGCATCGCCAACTATAACGGCATGGTTGCAACCCTCCAGCATCGCCTGTCCTCCACATTTAGTCTTCTGGCCAATTGGACATACTCAAAGTGCCTGGACATCGCAGACGGCCAAGGCGACATAGCTGCCACATTGGTTCAGAATCCAAACAACCCGCGCGGCGATTATGGCCCATGCGGTTTCGATTACCGGCATATCGAAAACTTCGTTGTTGTTGCCAAGAGTAACTTCACTCACTTCAACCGTGCCGAGAAACTGGTCCTCAATGATTGGGAAATTGCACCACTCATTCACATCACCACCGGCGCAGCACTGAACGTGACATCGGGGCAAGACAACTCCCTGACCGATATAGGCAACGATCGACCCAACCTGGTAGCCGGAGTCAGTCCCTATGCCGAGGTAAAGTTTCATGGCGGAAATACCTCCGGCGAAGCGAACCGCGAGTACCTCAATCCCGCTGCGTTTGCCCAAATCACAGCACCATGTGACACCGGTCCGAACGGTGCCTACGTAGCCAACGGATGCACCGCATTGGGCGGATACGGCAACATCGGCAGGAACGCCTTCCGGACGCCTCCTTACCTTCAATTCGATTCGCAGATCTCCCGGTTATTCCCAGTCCACGAAAGGCTGAATCTGGATTTTCGTTTGGAGGCATTCAATGTCTTGAACCATCCTGATTTCGGGGTGGGGACGCTGGGCGCTAGCCAGGCTCTCACATCATCGACCTTTGGCCAGGTCTCATCCACAGCCTCCGGCAATTCCGCCAGAGTCTTCCAGGGGTCAGTCAAACTGATCTTCTAAAAGGCGCGGTCAACCACGGAGAAAAGAATCCTTTCTCAAGCAGACTGCCCTGTTTCAAGGCTTTGAAACAGGGCAGTGTTGATTTCGATGCAGCTCAACGATAGGTGCCCAAACCCGCTTAAGAAAGACGTTTCACATCGCGTCCTGCTCATCATTGAGCCCGTCTTAGATATCAGACGCAAGCAATTATTCTGCTAAGTTCCTGAAGACCGTTTTATGTTCGCTCTTTGTTGCAAGTTCAACCAAACGGAGAATCCGGTCATGCCATATGAGAACCGCAATCGCAGGGATTTTTTGAAAACGAGCGCCGCTGTCCTCGCCGCAACTGCCCTCTCATCCACCGCCTCCAGTTACGCACAGATCTTTGGTGCCAACGACCGCGTTCGCGTTGGCGTGGTTGGCTGTGGCGACCGCATGAAGCAGGCGCTGATTCCCGCCTTCCTCCAGAGCTCCAAGGAGATGAACTTCGAGTTTGTCGCCGTCTCCGATATCTGGAATCGCCGCCGCGAAGAGGGCACCGCCTACATCCAGAAACTCAGTGGCAAGTCTGTCGATGCAGTTCGCAACAACGACGAACTCTACGCTCGCAAAGATGTCGATGCGGTCCTTGTTGCGACCGCCGATTTCCAGCACGCGCTGCACGGCGTGGAGGCCGTAAACGCCGGTCGCGATGCATATGTCGAGAAGCCCACCGCGCATACCATGGAAGATGCCCGCAAGTTCCGCGCAGCCGTTCATAAGACAGGCAAGGTTGTGCAGGTCGGAACACAGCGTCGGTCGACGCCCAGTTATCAAAAGGCCGCCGAATATATCAACTCCGGCGCTTTCGGTGACATCGTCATGGTGGAGATGACTTGGAACGTCAACCAACCCGGACGCTGGCGCCGCCCTGACGTTGTTCCTCTGTTGAAAGAAGAAGACACAGACTGGAAGCGCTATCTCCTCAACCACCCCATGGTTCCGTTTGATGCCCGAAAGTATCTTGAGTTCCGCCTCTTCTGGCCTTACTCCTCCGGCATTCCCGACCAGTGGCTCGTTCACCAAATCGACACCGTCCATTGGTTCACTGGCCTGCCTCACCCCCGCAGCGTGGTAGCTAACGGAGGTATCTATCTATGGAAGGATGGCCGTCAGAATTGGGACACAATGACTGCGGTCTTTGATTACGGCCCACTCGACGATCTCAGCAAAGGCTTCCAGGTTCAGTATTCATCGCGCTTCACGAACTCAGCAGGTGGCGTCAAGGAACTCTATTACTCCAATGGCGGCATGATCGACATGGATAAGCAGACGGTAACGTCAGCAGGAGGTCTCAGTGCTCGCTCAGCCGCTGAAATGGGCATGAAACCCAACCTGTTGAATAGCTTTTCTCTCGTCGAGAAGGCTGAGTCTGTCTCCACCGATGCCGACACGCATAGCGACCCGCAGACTTCGGCCAACATGCGCAATTGGATGGAATGTGTGCGTTCACGCAAAACACCCAATGCTTCCATCGAAGCCGGTTACAGCCACTCCATTGCTCTTTGCATGAACGTTGCCGCTATCCAGACCGGCCAGAAAGTCACCTTTGACGATAAAACTCAGCAAGTCATCGCAGGGGGCAAAGTTTATGCGTAGCCTGATCGCGCTTGCGGCAATCTTCACATTTTCTGCGAGTGCGTTTGCAGCCGCCAAGGGCGTCCAGGTTGTAGCGGATGAAGCGCATCGGCGTGTCGATATCACCATCGACGGTGCCCCCTTTACTTCGTATGTGTGGCCCACGTCCCTCAAGAAACCGGTTCTCTATCCCCTGATTGATGATGAAGGTGTCACGGTCACACGAGGCTACCCGCTTGATCCCAGACCCGGTGAGCGCGTCGACCATCGGGTGTGCCTCCTTTGCCGTTGTTGAATGGCACGCGGTAAAGATCGTACTGAATCTGAGTCTCATTGGGATCGTTGGCATAGAGGGCGGGCTTCTGGCCGTCCTCGCGAGGGTTACGCGCAACGGCACGAGCGAACACGATGGTCTTGCTGTCGGGGCTCCAGACACCGTCCGTCTGCACAAAGTGTGGATCGTCGGCGCCCGGTAATGGCTGGCGCAGCCCCGTCGCGCGGCTGTACCACTCCAGGATGCCGCGGGTGGGATAAAAGACCTGCAGAAAGCGGTAGTCCTTGAAATTGGTGACGTAATAGGTTTTGGGCACGTCGAGGGATGGGCCGGCAAAGGTACTGACGACGAAGCGGCCGTCGGGCGACACCTGGGACATGAACCCTACGCGCGTGGTGCCGACCTGCCCGTCAGCGTTCCACTTCACCATGTCCTTGTTCTGAATCAAGATGTGCTGCCGGATGGGTGCAATGGCATAGAGGCCTTTGTCGTTGGCGGGACCGTCTATGTCGATGCCCATAGTCTTACCGTCCATGGAGAAGGAATGGCAATTGGCGCAGGTGGGCATGTTATGGAGAACGGTATGGCTTTCCGCTTGGCGAATATCGCGAAGGCGCCAGTTGATGAGATGGATGGCGGAGGTGGCAAGCGGCTGCACAAATCCGTCTTTGCCTTCGCTGGGCATCAACGGCACATCGCGATAGAAGATGGGTGCTCCCACCGGATCTGGCGAGGTGGTGAAAGCGATGTGTGCGGGAGCGGAAACGATGCGGCCATTGCGATAGCCGGTAATGGTGAAAGTGGCAGGTTGCGTGGTGGAATGGAGCTGCATGGCCGACCAGGTGGCTGTATCCGGGGTCCAGGTCCAGGAAGCGGCTTGCTGCGGGGTAAGCCGTGGCAGTTCGTTGGTGTCGGCGATGCACTCCGGGTCGATAGCGCCCACATGCATGCGCACGCCATTGGATTGGGCGTGGAGAGCCGGACTCTTGTCGCCGAATGAAACGGTGATGCGCCAGGAGGTTGCCGCGGCGTCCCGCCAGATGAATGTGGGTGGCGTGATGCCGGGAGGAAAGATGGAGCCTTCCTCAGGGTAGTCGATGGAGACGCTCGCGCTTGCGGACTCTGAACTCTGAGGCTGACGAGCTTCGTGGCGGGCAGCGCTGGCGGACGTGCTGCCGGAGAAAAGCCAGACGGAGCCCAGGAGAACGACCAGAAGCGCGAAGCTGGCGACGACCACACGGCGAAACTGGAGAGACTTCAGATCGATCTCAATGGGCATTCGCGACCTCTAGGGGAGTAAAGCGGCTTCTTACCGCTTGCGCTTTTGAGCTTTCTTCCCGGGCAATCGCATGAAGCTTTTGAATCACAATGAGCGATGGCTTTGAAAGGGCACGGACCAAGCAGTGCCCTTTTAGAGCAGGAACTTCAAGGGTTTTCACGTCCCTGCGATTGCCGCGGCTTGCGTTCAGGCCAACTCAGGTGGTGCTTGGGTCATCTCCAGTTCGATGTGTTGGGCGCCGAAATTGCGGTGGTGAGCGGTGAGGCGCACGTTGCCGGGTTGTTCTGTAGCGCGAATCCAGATAGCGCCGGTGCCGCCGATCAGCGAAAACGGATTGTCGCCGATGAGCGTGGCCGGACCGGAGAGTTCGAAGCGAATGGCGTCATTGGCGAATGGGCGGATGGCGTCGAATTCGTCGGTGACGCGGAGGACGATTCGAGTGGTATCGGCGCCATCGGCGAGGAGTTTGGTGTCATCAGGCAAAAGGGTGAATTTCTGATCGATGCCTTTGCCGGAAAAGCTGCGCGAGATGACCTGCTTCCCTGCAATGTAGCCTTCAATGCGGAGATCGCCCCACAGGTTGATGTGACTCCCGAGTTCCGCGGTGAACGGCGCGTACTTAATATGCGGGAATTGCGTTCGATCGGGATCAGATTCTGCGATCAGTTTATCTGCGACATAGAACTTGAGATGATCGCAGTTGGATGAGACCAGGGCCTTCGTGAATCCAATGTTCTCATCACCGCGAGCCCAGTGAAATGCGGGGACGAGGACGATTTCTTCCTCGGGATCGCACTGCGAGCGATAAAAGCCCGCGGCAGGCTTGGGCTCGCGGAAGATGTCGGTTACGCCGTGGTAGCAGATGCGGTCTCCAGAGCCGAAGTTCGCGTGGGTGTTGTAGTCAAAGGCGCACCAGCCGATGCCGCCGGCGTATTGCGGATCGGAGGCCAGCTGGTCGTGAACCCGCGCATGGCGCACGGTGTGCTCGCGCAACCGCTCGATGTTATCAATGGTTTTCGTGGGGTAGGTGTGGCCCACGAATTCGGTATTGAGATAGAGGGGGTGGTTGGGAGCCTTGAGCGGCCAACCGAAGTCGTTCATGGTGAAGACGTCTTCGAGGAACTCGGACTCCTGAAAGTAGCGAATGCCGCCAGTCTGGCGCGTGAGGTCAAGACTGTGGGCCACGGCGTTGGTGCGGGTGTAGAAGTCGTGATTGTCGCGTGACTCGTTGATGCGCACACCCCACAGGATGATGGAGGGATGGTTCCAGTCGCGGCGAATCATGCGCCTGACGTTGTCGACCGAAATGTCCTGCCAAGCCAGATCTCCAATGTGCTGCCAGCCGGGAATCTCCTCAAGTACCAGCAGCCCGATCTCGTCGCAGGCGTTGAGGAAGTGGCGCGACTGCGGGTAGTGGGAGGTGCGCACGATGTTGCAGTGCAGGTTTTTGCGAAGGATGATGGCGTCGCGCCGTTGCACGCGGCCGGGCATGGCCTGGCCGACCCACGGAAACGTTTGATGGCGGTCTAGGCCGCGCAGCTTGACGATGGTTCCGTTGAGCGAGAAGCCCTGTGGAGTAAAGCGGGCCTCGCGGAAGCCGATGCGTCGGGTGTCGTGATCGAGCAACTCTGAGCCGCGCAAAAGGCGCACTTCGACGCGATACAATTTCGGCGAGCGAAGGTTCCAGAGAGCGATGTAGCCGAGATTCTCGAGATGGAGAGTCGACGGCTTTAGGCCATCGTCGTTCCAGCCCGGCGCCGCCTGTGTGATCTTGGCAAGTTGCTTATCACCGTCGTAGAGTTCGGCTTCGAGCGTGAAGCCGGCGCCTGAGGACTTCAGATCGCTGGCGAGGAAGCATTGCACATCGAGAGCCGGATTCTCCGACAGCACGTCCTTCGGTTGCGCAAAGATATTCTCGATGTACGTGTGGGAGACGATGCGCAGAGAGACTTCGCGGTAGATACCACCGAAGGTCAGGTAGTCAACCTCGTAGCCAAAGGGGGGAATGTCCTTGCGCTCGCTGGAATCCACCTCCACGGCCAGAATGTTATCGCGGTCGAAGTCCACATGGGACGTAAGCTCAAACGAGAAGGGCGTGAACCCTCCTTTGTATTCGCCAAGGCTCTGGCCGTTGAGCCAAACAGTCGAGGCGGTCATGACTCCTTCGAAGTCTACGAAGACGCGGCGATCGCGCGCCTCGGCGGGCAGACGAATACGGCGTCGATAGATGGAGACGAACTCGTAGGACTTCTCGTCGAAACTGTGCCAGGGCACGCGCAGGTTAGTGTGGGGCACGGTGACGCGGGCAAAATGGCTGTCGTCGAACTCGCGCTCATGCGCGCCGGGTGTGACCTTGGGGCTGTAGCGCCAATTGCGGTTGATAGGCAACACGATGCGTCCCGCGGCGGCTTGAGCAGCGGCGGGCAGTCCGGAGGATACGGTCGCTCCGGCTATGATGCTTCCAGTGGTTTTGAGAAAATCGCGACGGTCCATGGGACTCCTTGCTGAGTGAACGAACTGGACTCCCGCACCGACGCACTCAATGCTTGGCGGGGGGAGCGGACTTGGACGAATATACGAACTGCTGAACTTCAGCTTTCTCCTTGTCGACTTCGGCCAAATGCTGGGCGCGGAGTTTCTTGTAAGTTTCGAATTCCTCCTGCGCAAGGTCCTTTTTTCCGAGATGCACATAGTCGGTTCCCAGGCGGAAATGCGCGTCGGCTAGATTCGGATTCAACTCCAGTGTGCGCAGATACTCCGGAACAGAGTCGGCGTAGTCGTGCCGGTCAGCGTAGAGATTGCCCAACTGCAGGTGCGCTTCTGGAAGTCTCTCATCCAGCGCGATGGACCTTTTGAGCAGGGACTCGACGGCTTGCAGGTCCGGGTTCGCGTCTCCCGCTCGCGAACCCTTCCACAAACTCAACGCGTAATAATATTGAGCCAGCGCATTGGCGGGTTGCAACTCGGCATAGCGGCGAAATCTCTGCTTGACTTCCTGCGCCTGCGAGGGGGAGCTGTCGAAGGCTTGGGAGAGAAAGAGGTAGCAGCGGGCATCCGAGGGGTCCAGGTCGGCAGCGGTGAGTAGAGCCTTGACCGCCTCGTCGAACTTGCCGCCCAGGTCCAGCGCCATTCCCAGTCCGATCATGAGGCGCGGGGAGTTGGGAAAGCGCCGCGTGGCTTGGCGGAAGACTTCAGTGGCCGGCTCGTAAGTTCTGTGCAGCAGAAGCTCGCTTCCCCAGTCAAAGAGGTTTTCTTCGCTTGGATCCAGATGGGAAGCGGTTTCAAACTCATTCTCTGCCGCGATGAACTTCCCGCTCTTCTCATCGATCTGTCCGAGCAGGTCGTGGAGTTCTCCAGTGTTTTTCTTCTCCATCAGGCTTTGCACCACCTGCGTTGAAGCAGAAAGCCGTCCAGTCAGGAAATCGGCCAGCGCCAGATCGTAGTCGTTGCCGTAAGAAGATGGATCAATCCGTTGCGCCTGTTCGAGGAGCGGCAGCGCATCGGTGAGCCTGCCGGTCTGCACGTAGAACTCACCCAGGTTATGGTTGGCGTCGAAACTGCTGGGCTCCAGTTCGAGCGCCTTACGAAACTGTTCGCCTGCTTGATCGACTTTTCCCGCGCGGGTCAGGGT
>Ga0302266_10003033_pt1 | contig 13904 bp, 8 predicted proteins | sample III_Bog_E1_2_FD_194559 | JGI IMG/M metagenome (GOLD analysis project Ga0302266, IMG submission 194559) | Peat permafrost microbial communities from Stordalen Mire near Abisko, Sweden - III_Bog_E1_2 | ecosystem: Environmental > Terrestrial > Soil > Wetlands > Peat | place: Sweden: Abisko... | reverse complement strand
CGCCCCGCCCATACGTATCCCCACGTATTTTTTCCTTGCATTCTGCGTTTGCTAATGACATAATCATTCATCCTTATGCGGCACTTGGGCTTAGCCGTCACAGGAGGAATCCGGGATTATCCATCGATATGAGGCTGTCACACGCAGATTGGGCGCTTTGTTCGCGGACCGTGCAGGAGGTTTATGCCGTGGCCGCCGCCGGGCTGTCCCCGTTGGGACTGCTGCCCGCCCTGTTCCGGTTGGTGCCGGCGGACTACCTGGCCCACAAGGAAATCAATCTCCACGAAGGGCGCTTGGTCGCCCATTCCTTTCCGGAGCGACCCAAGTTGCACGCCCGGTTGGACCGGTTCATGGCCACCCTGCGCTCCCATCCGTTGTTTGACCTCTGGCATGGCGGCGGGACGGCGCCGGTGAAAATTTCGGATGTCGCCACCGTGCGGCAATTGCAAAAAACCCCGGTTTACCAGGAGTTTTACCGGTTTACCCGGATGCGGCACCAAATCTGTTTCTTCGCCGGGGAGGGCGCGGGCACGCGGACGGGCGTGACGTTCAACCGCTGGAGCCACGATTTCACCGAGCGCGACCGCAGTGTCCTCGCCTTCATTGCGCCCCATGTGGCGCAAGTCCGGGAGTTCGCCCGGAAGACGGCCCAGGCCACCCGCAGTCTGGAGGGCCTCGGGGAGGGGTTCCGGGCCATGAACCGGGCGGTGCTGGCGGTGGAAGCGGACGGACGCATCCGCTGGCAAAGCGGGTTGGCGCGCGAATGGCTCGCGGAATTATACCCGGGCTGCACCGGGCCGGCCACCCAGCTGCCCGTTTGCGTGCAACAGGCCTTGGACCGCGCCGTCCGGACGGTCCTGCCCCGGGGCATTTCCAGTTCGGAGTTCAGCCTCTCCTCGCCGATGGGGTATCGGTTGGTGGCGCATTGGGGGCGGGCCGGGGACGGTTCTTGTACCCTTACCCTGTTACGCGAACGGACCCTGCTCAACGCCGCGCTGGCCGCGCGCCATGATTTGACCGGACGCGAAGCGGAAATCCTGCACTGGATTTCCGAGGCCAAGACGAACCTTGAAATCACGGGCATACTGGGCATCTGCCACCGCACCACGGAGAAACACATTGAACATCTCTTTGCCAAGCTGGGGGTGCAAAGCCGGGTGGAGGCCCAACGCCTGGCCTGGGAACTGCGCCGCGCGGGCTAATCCCCCGCGCTCGCCGCACGAATCCATGCCCCGGTCGCATCCCGCCCGTCAAGGCACCAGGGCTTCGACCAAACCGAAATTGAGACCACGGAAGACAATCCGCCTCGCGCCCCAAGCCCCGCGCCCCGCGCCTCCATCCAATTAGGTCGCCCCCGCCACCCCATGCGTTAACTCAGGCCATCATCGAAAAAGACCCTCCGACATGGATAATTTTTAAATAATCGGACTGCAAGCAGTTATAAAATTAAAAGGCTGTGAATTTAACGAAATGGTTCCCGGCACCGCCGGGCAGCACCCGAAGGACGTCCCCGCCGGCGCCTGGTTGCGCCGGCAAAAAACGGTCGCGGCAAAAAACTTGAAGGAACCGGCCCGTTGTGATATAGTCCTTGAATTGGTCAATCAGAATTTTCGTCCGGTTGTATGCGGGGTGCAAGGCCGCAGGGCAAAGCCTGTTTTCCCCCGGGTGGGGTCACCGCCGTGGACGGATTTTTTTCTGATTGGCTTGATTCCCAATGAATAACCGCAGCCAATTACACTCATTCCGTCCGGCCCGTTTCGGACTTGTCCATTTAACGCTTTTAACCCTCGGATTCTGCCTGTGGGCGGGGCCGGTCCGCGCCGGCCTCTCGATCAATCTGCATCTCTACCACGACAACAACGGCTTTTTTGGCTTCCCACTGCTGAGCACCAACACCGTGACAGCCAACAACCCCACGAACACCTACTTCGTATCGTCCGGTCCAGGCAACCTGCACGGCGAGTTGGATGCCGGTTCAACTTTTTCGCAGGCCGGCAGTGGATACTTCGCCACCCTGGCGGAATTGGTGCAGGAACTGACCAACGGAAATTGGTCCCTGCGGATCACCAACAACCTTTCCACCAACCTGTATTCCTTTCCGGTGAGCGTCACCGGGCTGAACACCAATCTGTTCGCCCCGGTGCTGGTCACCTTCCCCACGAACGGTGCGGTGTACATCACCAACGTGCCGACGTTCACCTGGCAGGGGCCGGCGGACTGGCCGGGCACCCTCGCCGTGAATGAAAATTTCATTGATGCCGGCGGCAACGACTACGGCGAGGCTTCCGCCGGCCTCCCGCCCGGCCAGACCAATTGGGTCTGCCCGGTGCAGATCCCCGCCGGCACCAACACCTTCGAGGCGGATTACCTGGACGATGTGTCCACCCTCGTCATCGCCAACACCCCCACCAACCAACTGTTGCAACCCCTCGCCGGCTGGGTTTCGACGGGCACGATTGAAACCTATTACACCTCCCAATTCACGGCCGGCACCCCGGCGGTGACGGTTCCGGCCAGCGGCGGCCACACCCTCATTGCGCATTACCCGTTTGATGACAGCGGTGATCTGGGCCTGGATGCCTCCACCAACGGAAATAACCTTGATTGCAGCAGCAGTTGGGGGACGGGTCCGGGACATGCCTTTAGTACGGAGGCGGAAGCCGGCGGGGGGGCCGTTCAATTCTTCGGTTACAGCAGCATGACCCCCTGCAATCAAAGCTTCACCAACTGGACCAACGCCCTGGCCGGAAGCTTCACCGTTTCGTTGTGGGTCAACACAACCACGCAGGTGGGTAACAACCCCGACCCCCTGAATGATCAAACCGGCCAGTCCATCCTTTACGCCGACAGCAATGGCCGGGGTTCCACCCCGGTGGGCATCACCGGCAGCAAGGCCGCCTTCTTCACCGGCGATCCCGATGGCCATCAGGACACCCTGCATTCCACGAATGACGTAACCACGGGCCACTATGTGCAGATTGTGGTCACCCGGAATCAAACCACCGGTGAAAAACGCATCTATATCAATGGCGCGCTGGATGCCTCCGATTTCGCCAGCACCGAGGCGTTGACCGGCGATACGTATGCCTCCATTGGCGGCGAGTTGTCCTCCGCTTACGCGGGGTTGGTGGATGACGTGCAGATATATTCGGGTGTGCTGAACCCCACTGAAGTGGCCGGCCTTTTCAATCAACCGGGCAGCACCGCGCCCAATGTCGCCGGGAATGGCGTGAATGGACTCGTGGCGTATTATGATTTCAACGAGGGCACCGTGGTGGCCCCGGATGTTTCCGGCAATGGCAACAATATCGTTCTGGCGGGCGAATTCAACGGCAATGGCCCCGCGATCAGTTCGCAGGCCGTCGCCGGAACCGGAGCGGTGGCCTTTGATGGCGGCAGTTTTCTGACGGCGCCGGCGGCGCTCCTGCCCACGCTGGCCGGCAGTTTCACCGTGTCCCTTTGGCTCAACACCACCCAGAGTTTTGGCAACCAGGGCGATTACGCCTTCAACGGTGCCGGCGTGGTGGCGGCGGACGTCCCGGCCCTGGCCAACGATCTCGTTCCCGTGGCCTTGACCGGCGGCCAGGTGGCCTTCAACACCGGCAACGTCCAGGGGGGCTACGATGACACCATTAATTCCTCGGCCACCGTCAATGATGGCGCCTGGCACCACGTGGCCGTCATCCGGAACCAGGTCACGGGCGAAAAGGACATCTATATTGACGGAGTGTTGGACACCTCGGATTTTGACACCACGAATATGCTGTCCGATCCCCAACTCCTGACCATCGGCGCCCTGGCCGATGCGAGCAATCCCGACCCCGCCAGCCCCGATTCCACCGGTTACAACGGCTATCAGGGATTGCTCGACGACCTCCAAATCTATGACCGCCCGTTGTATCCCGGTGAAATTTCCTTTCTGCACACCCACCCCGGCCTCACGCTGGCCGCCTTCACCAACACCCCGTATCCCGTGTCCGTGAGCCTGCAATTGACCCTTTCCCGCTCCGAAGACCCCAATCTGGGCGAATATTATTCCGCCGGCATGTCCTTCAACCTGACGCCCGCGCCCACCACCACGAACAGCATCCAATCGCCCAACAACTACTTTGTCACCGAGCAATATCCCTCCGGCGGCCAGGGCACTTCGGCGATCTTGGGTTCCCTCGGCGATCTGCTCAACGAATTCACCAACGGCTTCTGGAAAATATACGTGAATCAAAACAGTCCGATGCAGGAGGTTTATTCGTTCCAGGTGGCTGTCAGCGGCCTCGACACCAATCTGCTCCCGGCCATCAAAGTCTATTATCCCACCAACGGGGCCGTCAGTGTGACCAGCCACCCCGTTTTCTACTGGGTCGGCCCCACGAATTATTCCACCCTGCAAATCGAATTGCTGAACGGGCCGGTGGCGTATCCGCCGGTGACCGCCACCAACTGGCCGAACCCGCCCACGGTCAACGCCGGCCCCAACCGGTTTGACGTGGATTACAATTCCAACAATTTTCCCGGCGTGACCTTCACCACCCCGGTGGATGCCTTCGCCAAACCCATCAGCAACTGGACCGCCACCGCGACTTTGAACACCGAATCCTTCAATTATTTTGTCGTGACCACCAATGCCGTCCGGCTCATCAATCCCCAGACCGCCGGGACGAATTTTCAGGTCTCGTTCCTCTCCCAGGCGGGCGTCACTGGCAGCGTCCAATACCGCACCAACCTCCTGCTGGGCAACTGGCTCACCTACACCAACGTCGCCGGTGATGGCAGCCTGAAAACCATCCCGGTTCCCCGTGCGGTGTTCAACGGTTCCCCGCAGGGGTTCATCCGCATTTCATCACAATGATCAAATGGATTCAACGTCGCCGGTCGGTCCGGCCCGTCGAGATTCTCCCGGCCCCTGGGAATAAGCGGTGAACAACCGCCGCTTGTTTCCCCGGCGTATATGACGCATCCTACCGAACGAATGAATTTGCTGAAAGACGCGCTCCAAGACATCCAGGAGTATCTCGATTACGTCCCGCCCAAAACGGCCCGGCGCGGCCGGCAATTGTTCGAGCACGGCAAAGTCGTCACCCTCGAATGCGTGCAACCGGATTCGCTCTATGCCGCTCTGGTGCGCCCGGACCGGGACTACGAGGTGGGCTTGGAATTCAGCCAGGAAGAGGGTTGGGTGGGGGAATGCACCTGCGCGGATCGGTATGACTGCCAGCACATGGTCGCCGCGCTGCTCGAATTACAACGCCGCGCCGTGGCCGGCCCCCCCGGCAAAATCACCCAACTGCCCCTCCTCGGAGTGCCGCAACCCGCGCCCTCACCGCTGCGGCAGCGCCTCTTTGACCAACTGGGCCGTGAACTCACGTTTTCGGAAAGCGGCTACGTTCGCAACGTGCAGAACCTTTACGAGCAGGCGGAATATCGCGGGCTGACGGAATACGACCTGGTCACCATCACCCCGGCCAACCAACTCCACCGCCAATGGGGCCCGCTGGATCTCTGGCCGGATTTTCCCCGGGACGATTATTATTTCTGGCTGTATCTGGCCTGGGAATTGCGCCGGCGCCAATTGGCCCCGCCCGACTTCATGGCGGGCATCACCGATCTGAGCCTGATCCAAAAGGAAATGGAACTCCGGGACCGGGCGCGGGAGATTAAGTATTGGAAGAGCTGGTTCCAAAATTATCAGGAACAGCCCACGCCGGCGGCCGCGGTGTCGCCGTTGGAATTCCGGCTCGTGTTGCACCCGACGGCGGCGGTGCTGGAATGGCGCGCCGGCCCCGAAGCCAAATTCACGGTCTTCAAGCACTCCCACGCCGGCAAGTTCAGAACCCAGCAGCAATTCGGAACCCTCCAGATCGCGGCCGATTCCCTGCTGCTGTGGAGCGCGTTGTTCCAGCCGCACAGTTACGATGAATGGTGGGCCTTTGAATTCGACAACCTCCAGGATCGTTCGGCGCTCGGACGTTTGCTCCGTCTGCCCCTGGCCCCCACAAGCCTGGTCACCCCGGACGGTCAACCGCTGGTGCGGGGCGCCGAGCCCTTGCGCCTGAATTTACAGCCGGGCGCCGGGGGCGGCGGGGATTATGAACTGGCCCTGGTCACCGCCGCCGGAGCGCCGCCCCCGCGCATTCTCTGCACCTTCGCCGGCCAGCCCACGCTGTATCTGACGGAAAGCGGTTTGTTCCCCGGGCCGCCCGCCGATGCCCTCGACACGAACTGGCGCAAAGTCATTCCCGCCCCCGCCATCGAGACCTCCAGCGGGCTGAACTACCTGCAGGCCGCCGGCGTATCGCTCCCGGAAACGCTGGCGGCCCGCGTCCGGCGCGTGCCGGTCGCGGTCACCGTGGCGTGCCGTTTGAAACCCAGTTACCCCGGCAGCAAAACCGAGGAAATCCATATTAACGTCACCGCCCGGGGGACGGGCCTGCCCACCGAGAAATGGACCTCCCAGGGCTGGCAGCGTCAGGCGGACCAAGTGACGGCCAAGCCCCGGCCGGCGAAGGACGGGGTGATCGAGACGCCCGACCGTACGGGGCAACGGCATTTTCCCCAGGTGCTTGAAGCCCTCGGACCAAAATGGGACGGCTTTCAGGGGGATTGGAAACTGCGACTCAGCAAAAAAACCCCCGACGTTTTCGTGCCGTGGCTCGTGTCCCTGCCCCCGGACCTCGAAGTCCAATTGGACCCCGAACTGGCCTCCCTCCGGGACGCCCCCATCAGCGGCAGCGTGTCCCTGGATTTGGAGGAGGCCGGCATGGATTGGTTCGATCTGAAAGTCGTGTTGAATGTGACCGACACCACCCTCACGCCCGAGGAATTGAAACTCCTCCTCAATGCGCGCGGCGGTTACGTGCGCCTGGGCCAGAAGGGCTGGCGGCGCCTCAGCTTCGACCTCTCCCCGGAGGACGACGAACAACTCGCCCGGCTCGGCCTGCACGCGCACGATTTCACCGCCGAACCGCAGCGCTTCCACGCCCTCCAACTCGCCGATGCCGCCGCCAAAAAATTCCTGCCGGCCGAACACGTCGCGAAACTCGAACGGCGCGCCAGTGAATTGAAGGCGCGCGTCACCCCCGCCCTGCCGCCGGCCATCCGCGCCGAACTGCGGCCGTATCAGACCGAGGGGTTTCATTTTCTGGCCTACCTCACCGCCAACCATTTCGGCGGCGTGCTGGCCGATGACATGGGCCTGGGCAAAACCCTGCAGGCGCTGGCGTGGCTCGCCTGGCTGCACCAGGAATCCGCCGCCGCCGGGGCGGCCGCCCCTTTGCCCAGCCTGGTGGTGTGCCCCAAATCCGTCATGGACAACTGGCGGGCGGAGGCCGAACGGTTTTATCCCACCCTGCGCGTCCGCGTCTGGCGCGGGGAACCGGTCGAGGAACTGACCGCCGCCCGCGAAAGCGCCGACCTGCTGGTGCTCAACTATTCCCAACTGCGCGCGCTTTCCCCCGCCATCAGCCGCCTCACTTGGCGGGTGGCGATTCTGGACGAGGCGCAATGCGTCAAGAACCCGGATTCGCAAACCGCCGTGGCCGCCCGCGCGCTCACCGCCGAACACCGCCTGGCGCTCACCGGCACCCCCATTGAAAACCGGCTCCTCGACTTGTGGAGCATCCTCGCCTTCGCCATGCCCGGCGCACTGGGCAACCGCGCCCACTTCCTCCGCCGCTTCAACGCCCAGGACGATCCCCTGGCCCGCCGGCGCCTGGCCGCCCGCGTGCGCCCCTTCCTGCTGCGCCGCACCAAAGCCCAGGTGGCCACCGACCTGCCCGACCGCGTCGAGGAAGATCTCCTCTGCGAAATGGAGGGCCCCCAACTGACCCTGTATCGCGCCGAACTCAAGCGCGCGCGCCAGATCGTGCTCGGGCTCAAGACCCACCAGCAGTTCAACAACGAACGGTTCAACATCCTCACCTCGCTGCTCCGGCTGCGCCAGATTTGCTGCCACCCCGCCCTCGTGGACGCCAAACTCCGCACCGCCGAAAGCGCCAAGGCCGTCGCGCTCGAGGAATTGCTCGAACCGCTCATGGAAGAAGGCCATAAAGTGCTCGTCTTTTCCCAGTTCGTCACCATGCTCGACCTCCTCCGCGAGACCCTCAAAGAGCGCGAATGGCCGCATTATTATCTCGCCGGCGACACGGAAAACCGCGGCGATCTCGTGCGTGAATTTCAGGCCGCCCCCGGCGGCGCGGTGTTCCTGATTTCCCTCAAGGCCGGCGGCTTTGGCTTGAACCTCACCGCCGCCTCCTATGTGGTGCTGTTCGATCCCTGGTGGAATCCGGCGGTGGAAAACCAGGCCATTGACCGCACCCACCGCATCGGCCAGACCAGCAAGGTGATGGCCTACCGGCTGGTGATGAAGGACAGCATCGAACAGAAAATCCGCGCCCTGCAAAAGCAGAAGGCCGCGCTCGCCGACGACGTGCTCGGCGAGGAGCGCTTCGCCCAAAGCCTGACGCTCGACGACCTGCGGTTCTTGTTCGCGGAATAACCGTCGCTCACTTAAATGTAGTGTTTGGTGACCCACGCCCGGTCTGTCATCTTCAGAACCATGATGAAGCCTTTGATGTTTGCGCTCTGGGTTGTGTTTGCGGGTGGCCGTCTGGGTGCGCAGACGAACGTCTGGCAACCATCCTCAGGACATCCTCAGGTGCCAATCTGGCCGGGGGCGGTACCGGATCCTCAGCCGGTCCCGGGGCCGGAGAACGCCATCACATCACCAGCGCTAATCGCCGGCCGGCCGGTAATTGTGGTCAATAACGTCTCGCAGCCGACGATGACGGTCTATTCGCCAAAGGGAACCAATACGGGGGTTGCCGTCGTCGTGTTTCCTGGCGGAGGCTACCAATGTCTGGCCATGGATCTTGAAGGCACGGAGATTTGTGATTGGCTGACCTCCCGTGGCCTCACGGCGGTGCTCTTGAAATACCGCGTGCCGGTCAAGAAAGTGGGGCCGTATGGGGAGTCACCGCCCGCGTTGGAGGATGCGCAGCGGACGGTGAGGCTGGTGCGCTTCCACGCCGCCGGGTGGCGGATTGATCCGCACAAGATTGGCGTGATCGGCTTTTCGGCCGGCGGACATCTGGTGGCCGCGACGAGCACGCAATTTGACCAGCGTTCGTACTTGGCGGTGGATGCGGCTGACCAAGAAAGCTGCCGCCCGGATTTTGCGATCGCGCTTTATCCGGGACATTTGTCGGCGGAAAAGGATGAACCGGTTGCGTTGAATCCCCATATCAGGGTGACGAGCAAAACCCCGCCGACGTTTTTGGTGCAGGCGGAGGATGACCACGTGGACGGTATCGGACAGGTGCTGGTTTATTACATTGCCCTGAAGCAGGCCGGGGTGCCTGTGGAAATGCATTTGTATGCGCAGGGCGGACATGCGTTTGGGCTGCGACCCACGAAGTTTCCGATTACGGGATGGCCGCAATTGTTGGGGAAGTGGCTGGAGACGATCGGAATGATTCCGGAGTGAATTGCCTTTGAGGCGCAAATATCACCGAGTTGAAAAGTAAAAAAGCGCGCGTCCCCAGTGTTTTTGGAGCATCGCCCCTTGGGCTCGGCCGTAGGGTCATTCCCGTTTGTCGGCTGCGTCAAGCCCATCGTCCTGCGCCCGCTCACGAAACCAGCCGGCTTCCGCCACCCCCGTTCAAAAACGGTGCCGCCCGAGGTTGTTGGCGCATCATTTGATCGGGGTGGGAACAAGGGTTAGAGCATTGACAGAAATATGTCGCGCTGCGAAGCGGGGATTTTTGGTTTTTGGCAAGGCTTTGGCGAAGGCGCATACCCACCCTGGGTCTGACTGCTCTTAAGAAACATCTATGGAACGTGTTGATTGGTAGCCAGTTGCCTTCAGGGCCAAAGGCCCGCCTTTATACCAGCCTGGGGCCCTCGCCCCAGGTTCCAGCACCACGAATAATCAAGGGCTGAAAGCCCGATCCAATCCTCCGTCGCCCGTCTGAGGAACGTTGCTTCCTGCATCAGCACCCCCAGGGCGTCCCCGCTCTGCGCGAAGCGCAAGTCAACGCTGGGCTTCTGACTGGCGGAGGCTTGGGAAACCAAACTGAGCCAAACGCAGCCAAAAACCAAACCGACCGCCGCCCGCCTGGTCCACCGTAGCTTTAGCGAAGGTGGAAGGGTTTCCTGGTTGGCCACCGTTTTGATGGCTCGGACGGCCCAATCCGGCGGCCAGCCGGCACTTCGCTTCGAGGGCAGCCGGCGGCTCCCGAGGCGCGAACCGGCCCATTTTCGCGCTTGCCACGAAAATCGGTTTGGGTGTAACTATGCGCGTCACACCAACATAACCGGGCCGATTCACTTTTGCCCGAACCATAACCAACCATTCCCATCCCCCCATGAAAACAAAACTACTGCTCAGCGCCGCCGCCCTGCTGGCCGGCTCCCTCCTCACCGCCACCGCCGCCCCGGGCGATGACATCACCAACGCCGTCAACTCCCTGGCCGCACAGACCGGTTACAGCTGGAAAACCACCGTGGTGGTCCCCGATGACAGCCCGTTTAAACCCGGTCCCACCGAGGGCAAAATTGAAAAAGGCGGCTATACTGACGTCTCGCTGAGCCTGCGCGACACCACCGCGGAGTTCATCACCAAGGGCGACCAGACCGCCGTCAACACCCCGGATAATGGCTGGCAATCGCTGGCTGATGCGACCGCCGACCAGCAGGGACCGGGCCGGTTCCTGGGCATGATGGTGCGCGGTTTTCAAGCGCCCACCGCCCAGGCGCTCGCCCTGGCCGCCGGGGCCGCCGCCCTCAAAGTGGACGGCGACGTCATCTCCGGCGATCTCACCGAGGCTGCCGCGAAAGCCCAACTGTCCTTCCGCCCGCGCGGTGGCGGCGGCGGTGCCCCGGACATCAGCAACGCCAAAGGTTCCGTGAAATTCTGGCTTAAGGCGGGCAGCCTCGCCAAATATGAGTTCAAAGTCTCCGGCACCGTCAGTTTCAACGGGAATGACCGCGATATTGACCGGGACACGACGGTGGAAATCACGAATGTGGGCGCCACCAAGGTGACCGTGCCCGCCGACGCCCTGAAAATCCTTGCGCCCAAACCGGCGGCGGACCCGGCGGTAAAATAGTCGGCTGGAATGATTGCCCCCCGGCGCGGGGTCCGCGCCGGGGGGAAAGACAGCCTGGGGCCCTCGCCCCAGGTTCCATGGCTGCTCATGGAGTGCGGCGGCAAGCCCTCCACCTTCTCGGCATCGCTGGCTTTCAAAGGCAACGGCCGGTATGAAGTTGCCGGGCTGTAAGCCCGTGATGTTACCGCCCAGGCTGGAGGCCTGGGGTAACCTGAAACCGTCGTAAGCACCCGGGGCGGCCGAACCATTCCCCTTCTCCTGGCTTGTCGCGCCGTAGCCCCAGCGAAGGCGGACTGGTCGCGCCGTAGCCCCAGCGAAGGCGGACTGGTCGCGCCGTCTTGTCCGCCATAGCTTCAGCGACGGCGGAAGCCGGGGGAAGGCGGAAGTATTTATTCCCGGGGACTGAATTTAATTTAATCTCTGAAATGCCTATAAGGTGCAGGGCAAGCCGCCGCTTTTGGACGAGATCCCGCGCTTGCGGGATCGCCTCGTCTTGAAAGCGCTTTGGAATCCGGAGGCGCAGAATACCCCTTGGTCCGAAAAATTCATCCCCGCATTCCTCCACGGTGGAGATTTCCCGTTTCCCCTTTTCTCTCCTCATCGTTCATCTGCGTCCATCTGCGGTTGAAATTTTCGCTTTCCCGCTTTTCCCTGCTGCGTGCATCTGCGGTTAAGCTCCTTTAGAATTGCCTGGTTCCGGCTCAGAACGCCACCATCCGCCGCTCGCGTTGCGCAAAGCGGCAGCCTTCCCGGTAGCCGGTCGCCCGCGCCAATTCGACAGCCTCGGCGAAATTCAGGCCCACCTCCTCCGGCGCATGGGCGTCGGAACCAAAGGTGATGGGCACCCCCATTTGGAACGCCAGTTGCAGCAGCTCGCGGGCGGGGTAGATCTCGCGGCAGTCTTTCCGCAACCCGGCGGTGTTGAGTTCGATGGCGCAGTCATGCTGCCTGGCTGCGGCCAGAAACTTTTCGTATAATGGCGTGCCGTCGCGTGTGAGCCGGTGGCCGAACTTCTTGGGCAGATCCGCATGACCGATGATTTCAAACAGCCCGCTTGCCGCCGCCCGGGTGAGCCGTTCAAAATACAGCGTCCACACTTCAAACGCCTCCCGGTGGTTCCATTCGGAAAGCTTGGCGGGGTTGTCAATGTCCCAGGTGTCCGAGACATAATGCACCGAGCCGATGAAATAATCCCACGGATGCCGGGCGGCCAGTTCACGAATCCAGTCTTCCTGCCCGGGCAGATAATCCACCTCCAGCGCGAGGCGGATGGTGAGCCCGGGATGGTCCGCCTGCGCCTGGCGGACCCGGGCCACATATTCGTCCAACTGGTCCAGCCGCATCCGCCAATTGTCAAAATCATCCCGCCGCATGGGCGAATGATCCGAGAACCCGATTTCCGTCAGCCCGCATTGCACCGCCTGCGCGGCGTATTCGGTCGGCTCCCCGCGCGCGTGGCGGCAGAGCGGCGTGTGCATGTGGTAATCCGCAGGCGGTTCCATGCCCCCCATTAAAAACGAGCCGGCCGCCGGGGGCAATAGCGAACACCGGAGGGAAAGTTCAAATTTTAACCTCCAAAATCCAAGGAAAATTCAAAATCCAACGCTCCAGGCCGCGAGGATTCTTAACCGCCCAAAGGTTCCAACCGCGCCCCGCCCGATTGTAGCCGACGGTGTAACGGCGTGTTGCCCAACCGCCGGAGCGCGGCAGTCCTCTGCCGCAGCGCGTCGAAATGGTCTAATCGGCGGGCCTTTTCCAGCTCCCGAATGCAAAGATTTCCCGGCTTTTGACTTGAGCAACACGCCGGTGAGGAGGCGCTGAATACCCCTTGGCCCGAAAAATTCATCCCGGCAGTCCTCCACGGTGGAAATTTCCCGTTACCCCATTTTCTCTCCCATCTGCGTCCATCTGCGGTTTAAGCCCTCTTTTTTTAGGCTGCGGCTCCGCCGCGCTGCGTCCTCCGTGCCTTTGTGGTTGCCCCGTCTCCATTTCCCGATACCCATTTTGGCTTCCGTGGGTTTCTCCATTCTGTTCATTCTGTCCAAAATCCGTTCCGGCGGGGTTTTGGGTTGGCGGTAAAATATTTTTTAGATTGACAAATTTTATTTTTCAACGAAACCCCCGTCATCATTGCTCCCTTTGCCATTTTTTGGCCGTTTTCCGATGAGGTTCTCAGAACCTCACGCCGTTTCCCGGACGGGGATAAATTGGGGGGGATGATGAAATTGTCATTCTCCCACTGGCGTGGGGGCAACCCTGAACCATTGAAAACAAAAGTGAAAAACTTATGAGTCGCGACTCCCAAACGCCGTCCTGCGAAAAACCCCATCCGGCTTACGCCCGGGCCTTTGCCCGGCTGGACGCGGCTCTCGCCAAAGCCACCACCCCGTCCGACTTGACCCTCGCGGAGAAATTAGATCTGATCCGCCTGCGATTATTCGGCTGCCTCCCGGAGGAGAAAGCCCTATGAATCCGACGCGCCATGGTAAAGTCGCCCGGTTGCCCCGCGCCCTCCGCGATGAACTGAACCGGCGACTCGATGACGGCGAGTCCGGCGAAACCCTGTTGCCCTGGCTGAACGGTTTGCCGGAGGTCCAAGCCGTGCTGACCCGGCACTTCGGCGGCGTGCCCGTCAGCAAACAAAACCTCCACGACTGGCGGACCGGCGGCTTCGCCGAATGGCAGGCCCGGCAGGAAATGCTGGCCGATGCCCGGGAACTGGCCGCCGATGCGGCCGAAATGCAATCGGCCACGGACGGCCGCCTGGCCGAGCATCTGGCCACCGTCTTGGCGGCCCGCTAC
>Ga0302266_10003029_pt1 | contig 13912 bp, 12 predicted proteins | sample III_Bog_E1_2_FD_194559 | JGI IMG/M metagenome (GOLD analysis project Ga0302266, IMG submission 194559) | Peat permafrost microbial communities from Stordalen Mire near Abisko, Sweden - III_Bog_E1_2 | ecosystem: Environmental > Terrestrial > Soil > Wetlands > Peat | place: Sweden: Abisko... | reverse complement strand
GTTGAAATTTATAGGTTCACTATAAGTATATGGTGCAGCAATCGTGTCCCACTGGTTTGTGTTCAAGTCCGCAAGAAATGCCGCGAGATTGATTTCCCAGGAGCCGACACCTTGATTGCGGAAAAAAACATCGCCGACGCCAACCGGCGGTGGATTCACGGGTCGAATTCCAGTGACGCTGTCAAACGTCTGGTTGTGAATCGCATTCAAATCAAGCGAGTTGCCGACGGGCAGGGCGATGAAGGCGAAGCGTGCGACGAACGGGTTGTTGAGTCCATACGGCTGGTCGGGATGCGCCAGCACTCCGATCCATTCCGGGTCGCCCACCTGGAAATTAACGGTGCCGAGTGAAAGGCCGTTGATGTCCACATTCGTCACCCAGCCGTTCGTGTCAAATACTCCGTTGCGGTTCAGGTCGAGATAGAAACGGAAATCATAACTCAACGGGCTGGCATAATTGCCCGGAGGGTTTGGAACAAATACCGGCGGGCGCGGGCTATACCAGAGATTGGTCAGCATCGTCAGAAACTGATTTTGCAGCAGCGGAGCCGAGCTGCCGATGAGATGGTCGTAATTGATGCTCTGGAATGGAACGGTGGCATCAAACCCGTTCGGATTGATGTAATTCGTCGAGACGATCAGGCCGAAGTTGTAGGGATTGGTGGAGGACAGGATGCCGGCCATGGTCTGGGCCTCGGCGCTGGCCAGCGCGGCATCGGCGGCGAGGCGCGCGGTGGCGGTGTCTCCCGCCGTTGCCACGGCGCTGTTTTCGCGCCGGCTGATCGCCAGGAACGCGAGCGCCATGACCAGCGTCACGGACAGCAGGATGAGCGTGATGATGAGCGCGATGCCTTTTTCAAAGTGGCGGGTGACGGGTGACGGGTGAAAAGGATGTGAGCCGCTCGCGGGACGGTTTCTCTTGTCACTTGACACTTGCCACTTGTCACTTTTGGTTTTCATTGGTAGGCGGACGGGTCAACGTTTGGAATTGAGATGCGCTGGCGGAAAACGTGAACTTTGCCGGACTGCTGCGCGAGATAGTTGCTCTGCGCGATGGAATTGTTCGGCCATGTCGAGGCGCGTTGCAGGGTGCGGTCTTCGAGCGTGGCCATTTCAATCTCCACGGCCGCAGGAACGGCGTTGCTGTAAAAATAATAGCCGGGTGTGCCCGGGACATTCGGCAGGAAATTGGTCCTCATGTTTGATGCCGCCAGATTGTTGGTGATCGTCGCGCCGTTGACGTCGAAGGCGGTCAACCGCAATCCCACCACGCCGTCAATCAGATGGCTGTAGCCGGTCGGCACGTTGGTGAACGCCTCGAAGTAGTTGTAGAACAGGTTGCCGGGCATACCCGGCGTGGCCACCGGGCTGCTGGCGGAAAACCTGTAAAGCGAGTAGAGGTTGGTGGGCGACAAATACACCGCATAGCCCGTGGCAAACCATGTCGGAACCCCGCCCTGGTTTCCAAGGCTCAGGATGAAGAAATTTTCCTGAATGTTCGCCCTCGTATTTCCGCTGGCGACCAGGGATTGGTAAAGCGGCGGATAACCATAGCTCGTCACGCAAAAATTCACCGCGCCGTTGTTCACGCCCAGCGACGGGGTCATGGCTTTTAAATCCCCGGACATCAAATCCATCGCCGCGCGGCCGCCTTCGAGCACGTCGGTCTGCGTGACGCTGGCGCGGAAGGCCGTCTGGGTGCTGTTGAAGACGCCCATCAGCACGATCACGATGAGCGAGAGCAGCACCACCACGACCATCACCTCGACGAGGGTGAAGGCTGCGAGGATGACGGGTGACGGGTGACAAGTGACAAGACGAGCCGTTCTGGAGCCGGCTCCTGTCACCTGCCACCTGACACTTGTCACTGTTGTTTTTGTATTCAAGGTGAGATGCCGAACGATTGCGGCTGGTAAAAATAAAGCAACTGCCCAAGTGAATTGGTCTGCAACATTTGCCCGGCGATCATCGCGCGATATGTCAGGCGGCTGCGACCGACGCTGTTGTTGGGCAGCAGCGGCCATTCAAATGTCAGGCGCAGCTCGTGCAGGTTTGCCTGCAAATTGGGATAGATGGTGGCGGCCGCGACCGGCGCATTGGCGAAGAAAATGCGGTAGCTGAAGGAATCCTGCTGCAAGATCTGGCTGTTCTGCGGCGGTTTTTCCACCGCAGGGCCGCTGATGGATCGGACATAGGCGATGACGTGGTTGCTGTAACCTCCGCTGAAAAGATTGTTGGTGGGGTTGAATCCTGTATCCGTGTATTCAGGCATGCTCAACAATCCGACAATGTTCCCGCCATTGGTGATTTCCATGGAAGGCACGGGTGTACCATAGGCATAAGCGGCTGCGGGAGTGTAGCCGTTCACATCAGCTTTATTCACAGAGCCGTTTGGGTTATACAGCGTCCACCAATTCGTTATCGCGTAAACGTAATTTGTCAGATCATTCGCGCCGCGCGCGCCCTTGCTGACGGCCTCGGTGAAGACGGTCGCATCCTGGTTGATGATGGTGTCCTCGCGGCTGTCGCGCTGCGTGCGCAAGCCCAGCGGCAGCACGCCGATGATGCCGACGAGCGCGACACCGATGATGGCCAGGCTGATGGCGACCTCGACCATGGTAAAACCGGTGACAAGTGACGGGTGACGGGTGACTAGATTTCCCCCGCAGCCGGTTCCTGCCACCTGCCGCCTGCCACCTGTCACTTGTTTCGGGAGCTTCATGGCAGCTTTTGGAATAACAGGGTTGCGCGTCCCGTCAGCGGATCAATGTCGATGATGTTGTAGGACGAACCGGTGCTGTTGGCGGCCGGAGTTTCTGTGACATCACCGGGATTGACAACTGTCAGTTGTGCAGACTTGGTGGCCGGATCAACTCCATAGTTCACGTTGCCCTGCGCCAGCGGAATGTATTCGTGATATGGATAGAGGTTGACTCCGTCAATTGTAAGCTGGCCAAGATAATTGAACGCAATGTAGGGCAGCCATATGGCAGTGTTAATATTAATATTTGTCGCCGTCGGAAATGGAATGTTGTTCGTGTAGTGGAATTGAGAAATACCGTAAGCCGGGCCAGAAACACCCAAGGGATTGATATAATTTGTGCCGGCAAATTTTTGCGCCGAGATGAATGTTCCGGACGGCAGCGACTGCCATGGCTCAAGATAATTCCACAGATGACGCCCCGGCTGGTCGCCGACCGCGCCCTGACTGACGAATGTGTAGCCGCTCAATTGCTTGTCAACCAGGTTGGCAATGAGAGACAGCTGTTGAGAATTGAAATTGTTCGTCCATGTGGAAGTAACCGTGTATGGGGGCAGCCAGAAATTGGTTGAAACAAAAACCATGTAGACCGTTGTATGGTTGTTGATGGCCTTTTGCCGCGCGCGTCCTACGTCGTCGAGCAACTGCCGCGACGCACCGATGCTGGAGTCGGATTTGCCGATGTTCTTCAGCGCCGGCACGGCCAGCCCCGCAAGGATGCCGAGAATGGTGATCACCACCAGCATTTCGATGAGTGTGAAGGCGGAAGAGCGACGGGAAGGGGAGTGCGATGGGCGCAACTCCTTGTCGTCGTTCACCTGCCACTGGTCACATGTTTTCACAACTTCACAACTTTCAAGAGAACCATTACTGCCAGCTCAGGACGTTGTCTTTGTTGGCGCCGGTGTTGGCAGCGCTGTTAGGATCGATTTTCCCATCCGGCCCGGCGGACCAGACCATGACTGAGCCGCGGTATTGAAAATGATTTCCATTGCCATTGGCATCAGTTGTATTGACCAATCCATAATAGCCAGTCTGGCTGTTTGGCTGGGACTGAGACACAGTTTGCGAAGAATAAAAAGCATCCGCGCAGAAATTGTCATAATTCAAATCCATGCTGATGACATACGGATTGCCCCAAGGATCGCGATAGACCAAATCCGGGCCGATGCCCGGCAACGTCGGATCGCTCACCATCGTTGCATTGAGAAATGGTCTCTGCTGCGGATTTTTTACGTGATTATAATCCGCAGTTTGAGCTCCGCCGGCAGGATAAGTCTGTGTGTCCGTCAAAATCGCGATGACTTCGGAATTATTGCTGGTGTTGATTGAAGAAAAACCGTTATTGGCCAGAATGCTGCCGCCATATGTGAAATCTCCCGTTCCCGCCGAGGTCTGCGTGCCGTTTGAAACTGGAAAACGGCCATAAAGCGAATCATAGCCTTCAATGGCCGTGACAATGCCTTGCTCTTCGACCTTGGCCTTGTTCTTTTTTGCATTGGTTTTGACGGCTGAGAGCACCGGCAGCAGCATCGCCGCCAAAATGGCGATGATGGCGATGACGACGAGCAGTTCGACGAGGGTAAATCCGGCGAGACGCCGGCGCGACGATGGCAATATGGCTTTCATTGGTTTGAAATAAATCGGGTTGCGGCGGGAAGTATGCAAAACCAGCGGCGTTGCGGGCAATCGTTTTGTCAGTCGGCGGCGGTTTGTGCGGTTCTGCGAAATCACGGTGATCTCCGGCGACCATGAACAGTCGTGCCAGTCCACGGCCACGGGTCTTTGCCGCTCCGAAGCGGATTCGTCCGCGCAGGCGGGACGTTCGGCCGGGCTTTTCGCGCAATTATAACTGGCTATGATAAATTTCATGGCAGCGGATTGTTGACTTGCACCTGGCTGCTCCAGTTGCAGATGAGGTATCTTGTCCCGCCAAACTGAATTTGAATCCACAAATCATAGGAGTTGGGATTGTTGATCCCGGGCGAGATGTAGCGCCAGGGATTTATATTCGGAGCACCGAGCGGCTGATAATTTTGATCCGGCCCCCCGACCGAGCCGAGCAGTACGGCAACCTGAACACTGTTGTTCGTGATGTAGATGTTATACTGGTTTGGCTTCAAATCGCCGAGAAACGGTTTGGCTGCGGCTGCGTCCTCGGTCGAACCGGCTTTGCTGCAATTGATAAAACCGCCCACGCCGAATCCGCCAGTGATGTTGCCCGCGCCGATTGAAGCACTTCCATCGAGTGTGTAATAGGTGCCGTTGTTATTGGTCGTGCCAAGCAGTTCAAAATAGAGCGGGCTGAACATCGCCAGATTTGTGGTGGCTGGAATGTTCGGGTTGTAGTTCGGATTGCTTGGCGGATAAATGCTGTAGGTGTCGTGGTAGCGTTGAATGGCGGTCTTCAACGCCTCCATCTCCGCCTTGGTGTGGGAAATGTATTGCGTTTTTTTCACCGATTTCATTACTGGAAAAGTGAGCCCGGCCAGCACGGCGATGATGGAGATGACGACAAGCATCTCGACAAGGGTAAAGGCCGGAGAAGTGCGGTGCGGAGCGCGGAATGAATCTGCGCTGTATGCGGCATCGTTTTTATTCCGCATTCCGCATTCCGCATTCCGCATTGGGTTCGTCTTGGTTTTCATTGTTATTTCAATTCGTCTTCCATCCGCTCGCTCAACCATTGTTTGATCATGCTCTGGTAATTGAGATACCGAGCCCGCGCGAGCCGCTTGATGCGTGCCAGCATCCTCGGGTCAATCCGCAGCGTAATCGTTACGGATTCGGATGCCTCAGCGTTGCCCGCCGTGGCCGCCTCCATGAGGCGCAGGTCGGGGCGGTTTTCCGACCAAAAATCAGACTCGGCGTTTTCGCTGTCGAAAATCGGCACGTCTTCCCAGTTGGCGAAAGTTCGCATTGTATATTTTCCGGTTCGTTCTCGTCCTCATTCTCGTCCTCAATTTTTGTTTTCGAATACGATTAAGAGAACGATTTATTATGAAAGTGTCTGGTCCATTTTCCGCTGGTAAAAAAATCGCTCTTCCGGTGTAAAATTGCGTGCATGTAAAACCCGGATGGACCGTCCGTTCGTCCGATACACGCTAAAGACTCCAATGCCACCGGCGGACATCCCCAGATTGAAAAAACGGGTCTGCACGCCGAATCTCGGAGAGTCGGGCAGCAGCCGTACGGCGAAGGGATCTTCAAAGGACTCTTCAATTTCCCGTTGAGTCAAAGAACCATCCATTTCAAAGGGTGGATTATTCCAATCAAACTCCATAATGAGCTAATTGTATGTAATACGCCCATGCAATGTAATTACATTGTATTTACACTTCAACATGGATTTTGTCAACGGTTTTTTGCAGTTTTTAAGGAAAAACTTGATTCTGGATTATTCTCCGCCGCCACCACCGCCACCGCCGCTGCTGTCGTCTCCACTCATAACTGTAATCATTTTAATCAACGGCAGGAACATGGCGATCACGATGCTGCCGACGATTACGGCCAGGAAAACAATCATGATGGGCTCAAGCAACGACGTCATGGCGGCTACGGCGTTATCCACTTCTTCATCGTAATTGTCGGCGATTTTCAAAAGCATTTCGGGCAGCGCGCCGGTTTGTTCGCCGACATCCACCATGCTGACGACCATCGGCGGAAAAACACCGGAGGCTTCGAGTGGTGCGGTGATTGTCTCGCCTTCCTTCACACTTTCATGAACTTTGGAAACCGCGTTGCTGATGATTATATTGCCGGCGGTTTCCTTCACAATCGTGAGCGCCTGTAAAATCGGTACACCGCTGCTGACGAGCGTGCCGAGTGTACGCGTGAAACGGGAGATGGCGACCTTGCTGATGACTGGTCCGAGCGCGGGCATCTTGAGTTTGAATTTGTCCCAGAGGTGGCGGCCCATTTTCGTCTTGTTGATCAACAACAGAAATATGACCACCACCACGGCCATGGCTCCCATCGTCGTCACAATGTGTAGCCGGATCAGGTCGCTGACCCAAAGCACAAACACGGTGAAGCCTGGAAGTGCGAAACCCATGCCGGAGAAAACCTCCTTGAACTTGGGCACCACCATCACCATCAGCAGGATCATGATGCCGACGGCCACAACGAGCACCGCCACGGGATAAAACATCGCGGCCTTTACCTTGCCCTTGATCTTCTGAGCTTTTTCGGAAAATTCCGCGAGACGTTTCAAAACGACCTCCAGCACGCCGCCCAGTTCGCCGGCCTTGACCATGTTGACGAACAGTCTGTTGAATACCTTGGGGTGTTGCGCAAGCGCCTCGGAAAAAGTGCTGCCCCCTTCAATTGCCAATGACAACTGGCCGAGGATGCTTTTGAGATTGGCGTTGCGCTCCTGCTTTTCAAGCACGCGCAACCCGCGGAGCAGCGGCAATCCGGCGTCAACAAGCGTGGCCAATTGCCTTGTAAAAGTCGTCAACACCTTCGGTTTCACCCCGCTGCCGAGGCCAGGAATCTTGATGTTGATGTTCATCGCGCCGCCTTTTTTGCCCTTGGGCTTGGCGGCGGGCTTGGCTTTTTTGCCGGCGGATTTTTCCTGGACTTTTGCGGCTTCGGCAACTTTGGTTGGGAACAATCCCATTTCCTTCACGCGGCCGATGGCCTCGTTCTGGCTCGCGACCTCTATCGAACCTTTCGTCGCGTTGCCGCGCGAATCCAGAGCCTCATAATCATATTTCGGCATAAAAGGAAAATGAAAGATGTCTAAATCATTATGACCAGTTTAGTTATCATGTGATACTTTGTAAAAGTGTTTAGTCATTGTCTCGGGCGTCAAGTATATTTAACGACTTCTTCAATGGTTGTGTCACCATCAAAAATGGCACGCAAACCGTCTTCGCGCAAGGTCACCATTCCAAGTTCGACGGCTTTCTGGCGCACGACCACCGTCGGCGCGCGTTCGTTGATGAGCGTGCGGATGGCCTCGCTGACGACAAGCAGCTCGAAAATGCCCTTGCGTCCCTTGTAGCCGGTGTCGTTGCAAACAGAGCAGCCTCGCCCGTAATGAAAAGATTTGTCGCCCAAATCGTGAGGTGAGAGATTGAGGAGTTCCAGCTGGCTCTCCGTCGGTTCAAACGGCGTGCGGCAATTTTTACAGACGGTCCGCACCAGCCGCTGGCCAAGCACGGCCATCAATGTCGAGGAAATCAAAAACGGCTCCACGCCCATGTCCACGAGACGAGTGACCGCGCCGGGCGAATCGTTTGTGTGCAGCGTGCTCAAGACCAAATGCCCAGTGAGCGACGCCTGCACGGAAATCTGCGCCGTCTCAAGGTCGCGCATTTCACCGACCATTATTATATCCGGATCCTGGCGCAAAAACGAGCGCAACGCCTTTCCGAAAGTCATCCCCGCCGCATCGTTGATGGCGACCTGCATGATGCCTTCGATGTCGAATTCCACCGGGTCTTCGGCGGTGAGCAGTTTGGAGTCAATCGCATTGACCCGGCGCAGGCAGGAATAAAGCGTCGTCGTCTTGCCGCAGCCCGTCGGACCGGTGACGACGAAAATTCCATTGGGACGCTGGATCACCTCGGACACAAAATCAAAAACCGATTTTGGAAAGCCAAGCGATTCCAGCTCCAGATTCACAGACGAACGGTCGAGCACGCGCAGCACGACCGATTCGCCAAACTGCGTCGGCAGCGTGGACATACGAAGGTCAATCTGCTTGTTGCCCATCTGGTAATTGATGCGACCGTCTTGAGGCAGGCGCTTTTCCGAGATGTTCAGGTTCGCCATGATTTTCAGGCGCGAAATCACGGGCAGTGCGAGATGTTTCGGCGGCGGTGCCATTTCGTATAGTGCGCCGTCCACGCGGTAACGGATGCGAAATTCAGTTTCAAACGGCTCAAAGTGGATGTCGCTCGCGCGGTCCTGAACTGCCTGTTGCAAAACCAGATTGACAAACTTTACAATCGGCACGGCGTCGGCGAGCGCCTCGGCGGCTTTCGTGTCATCACCGGCTTCGCTGACTTCGCGGGCGATGTCGGTGTCCGATCCAAGTTCCTTGAGGATTTCGGAAAAATTTTCCGATTCGCTCTGTCCGTAAAGCCGGTCAATCGTCTTGTCAATTTCAGCCGGGTCGGCAATGACAATCTGCACGTCGCGTTTGACGGCAAAATGAATTTCGTCCGCGCGAGCCGGGTCAAGCGGGTTGGCCAGCGCGATCTGCAAATAGTCGCCGGTCCATGCCACGGGGACGCAGCGATACATTTTAGCGACGTTCGCCGGAACCATTTTCAACAGATCGGGCGAAAATTCACGGTCGCGCAACGTCACAACTTCCGTCCCGAGGGTTCCGGCCATCACCTGCAGGATGTCATGCAGTTTCATCACGCCGGTGTCCTGCAAAATCTGGATGATGGGCGTGCCGTTGCGCTGGTGCTCGGCAACGACGTCCTCGTATTGAAGGTCGTCAATCAAGTCCTGCTCGCGAATCAGCGACAGCAACGGATCTGAAATTTCTTCGGACATTTTACAAAATCATTTCGGAGGGTTTTGATGTGACTTCCCGCCGCCCTTTATGGACTGCTCCAGCTCCATTTCCTGCAGCTTCGCCTGGATGGTTGTCGGATCCTGCGCCTTTGTGATGACCTCTTCGCGCGCGATCATGCCCTGCTGGTATTTGTCCATCAGAAACGAGTCGAGCGTCACCATGCCGTATTTTGAGCCGGTCTGGATGTCCGACTGGATTCGGAAAGTTTTGTTGTCGCGGATGAGTGCGGCGATGGACGGGGTGTTGACCATGATTTCAAAAACGGCCACGCGGCCCGGCTTGTCCACGCGCGGGATCAGCAACTGCGAGATGACTGCCTGCATGACGGTCGAAAGCTGGATGCGCACCATTTCCTGCTGATTCGTCGGAAATGCATTTGTGATACGGTCGATCGTTTTCGCCGCGCCTGTCGTGTGCAATGTTCCGAAAACCAAGTGGCCGGTTTCCGCCGCCGTGATTGCGGCTTCGATTGTTTCCAAGTCGCGCATTTCACCGACCAGAATAATGTCCGGGTCCTGACGCAGCGCGCGGCGCAAGGCTTCCGCAAAGTTCGGCACATCCACGCCGATTTCGCGCTGAGTTACGACGGCTTTTTTGTGCTTGTGATAATATTCGATCGGGTCTTCGACGGTGATGATGTGCGCCTCTTCTCGTTCCTCATTGATGATGTTGATCATCGAGGCGAGCGTCGTCGTTTTTCCCGAGCCGGTCGGGCCAGTCACGAGAACCAGCCCGCGCGGTTTGTAGAGCAGTTCTTTCGCGCTGGGTGGAATCCCGATCTGTTCCATCGTCAGCAGCTTGCTGGGAATCTGCCGGAGCACCATCGCGAAATTTCCCTTTTCTTTGAACACGCTTACGCGGAAGCGCGCGGCGTCGCCGAAGGCAAAACCAAAATCAGCGCCTCCCCGTTCGCGCACGCTTTGGATATGCTCCTCAGATGTGATGCTGCGCATCAGCTCCTCGGTGTCTTCCGGTTTGCACGCCGGGCCTTCGACGCGGTGCAAAATACCGTGTACACGAATCGTCGGCGGGATGCCCACGCGGATGTGCAAGTCGGACGAGCCCTCGGACACGACCAACTGCAGCAAATCTGACATTTGATATGACATAATAATTTCCGTTAAGCGTCGTCGCCCACGGTTGCGCGGATGACTTCCTCGGGCGTTGTCAACCCGGCGAGTACTTTGCGGATGCCGTCCTCGCGCAGCGTGCGCATTCCCATCTCCCGCGCGCGTGCGCGCAAAACGGAAGTCGGTGCGCGGTCATAGACCAGTTTTCTGGCCTCGTCATCAATCAGGAAAATTTCAAAGATGCCGAAACGACCCCTGTTTCCGGTGTTGGAACAATTCGCGCAGCCCTTTCCTTTCATCGGGGTCGCGGTCTTCAACATGTCTGGTGTGATTTGCAGGGAGCGCAGTTCGGCTTCAGTCGGCACGTAAGGCTGCCCGCATTTTTTGCAAACTTTGCGGACAAGCCGTTGGGCCATCAGGCAGCGCGTGGACGATGCTACCAAAAACGGCTTCACGCCCATGTCCACGAGACGTGCGACGGCACCGGGCGCGTCATTCGTGTGGAGTGTGGAGAAAACCAAGTGGCCGGTGAGCGAGGCGTTGATGGCTATGGACGCCGTTTCAAAGTCGCGAATTTCCCCGAGCATCACGACGTTCGGCGCCTGGCGCAGGATTGCGCGCAACGCAGCAGCGAATGTCAGTCCGACGGTTTCGCTGACCTGCACTTGGTTGATGCCGGCCAGCACATATTCGACGGGGTCTTCGACCGTGATGATTTTACGGTCGGGTCGGTTGATGAAATGCAAACAGGAATAAAGCGTTGTCGTTTTACCGGAACCCGTCGGGCCGGTGACGAGCAATATGCCGTCGGGCAGGCCGATGACCTTTTCGAAAGTTTGCTGGTCATCCTGAAAAAATCCCAGTTCCGGCAGACCGAGTTTCAAGCCTTCCTTGTCCAAGATACGCATGACGATGCTTTCGCCGTGATTCGTTGGCAGGCAGGAAACGCGCAAATCAATCACCTTGTTCCCCGCCTTCGTCTGGATGCGTCCGTCCTGCGGGATGCGATGCTCGGAGATGACCATGTTCGCTTGGATTTTCAGGCGGGCGATGATCGAGGCCTGCAAACGTTTTGGCGGCGCGGGCACTTCCGTCATCATGCCGTCAATCCGGTAGCGTAAACGGAAACGCTTTTCCAGAGGCTCGAGGTGGATGTCTGATGCTCGCAATTTGAACGCGTCCGCGACGATCTGGTTCACCAGTCGGATGAGCGGCGCATCGGCCTCAATCGCCCCTCCGTCGTCGTCCAGCGCAGCCACATGGACGTTTTCCTCCGTCAACTCCTGGATCACGTCCTTGAAGACGCCCTCGTCCACCGTCTTTTTTTCCCCGCCGTAATACTTGCCCAGCGCCGCCTCGATGTCCGGCTCCGACGCCACGCGCAGTTCAATTTCCGCGCCCAGCAAATGCGTCAGCGAATCAACCGTGTTCAAATCCGACGGGTCGGCCAGCGCGACGGCGACTTTTCCGTCCGCCTTGAAAAGCGGAATGACGCGGTATTTTTTTGCGACGTGGCGGGGGATGATTGAAATCACGTCGTCCTCGATTTTCATCCCGCCGAGATTGACCACTTCCGCGCCGAACTGCGCTGCCTTGGCCTGTGCCACATCCGTCGGGCGAATGATCTTGTTGGCCAGCAACAAATCCACAACGCCCACGTTGGCGGCGGCCGCCTCCTCGCGTGCTTTGGCGACTTCCCCGGCATTTGTGAAGCCGAGGTCCACCAGCAAGTCCAACAGATAATCGTCTTTTTCTGCCACGATGATTTACATCAAATGTTTTTGTTATGGAACGCGCACAGAAGTTTTCATCTAAACCGCCAAATGTCAATGCAGAGTCTGGATTTCCGGTGAAAATTTAACCCGTGCATGGCGCGAGAACCGCGTCGGACATGCCGTGGACGATTTTTTTGTCGGCGGGCACAATGGTCGCCAAAACGCCTCCAAGCTGAGGGCGCGCCGCGTCGCCTTCGCCTGAAACAAAATAATACGGACACAGCCGCGCCCGGCCATTCATCGGCACCACTTCGTTTTTCACAAAATCAAACCACTTCGCCTCGACCATTTTTGGCTTTTCAAAACGCTGCAAAACATATGGCGACGTTTCAAAATTTTTCAGCGCGTCATCCACCGCAGCGCTCCAGTCAGCCTGCGACAAGTCGCTGCCGAGAAAAACTCCGCGTGCGCCCCAGGCCTTTTCCGAGAATCCGGAAACCTTCAAAATCAAGTCGCGTTCCTTTTGCGACAGCGTTTTCAATTGCTGCCAGTCCGTGAGGTCAAGCTTGGGCATCGCCGCGTGCGCTGGCAACGGCGTCGGATCAACTAGCCATGTGTAAGGAATTACATTCTTCAGCCGGGCAAGAAAACCTTCGCCCAGTTCCTGCCGCCAGAAATTTTGAAGGTTCCGGTTCCACAAAAGCGCGAACAGCATTTTTTCCTCGAACATCGGCTTGGGTGGTGGCGACAATTTGATTTTCTTCTCCGCAGCGAGTTCAAAAATCCGTTTCGCGTTCGGGACGTTCGGCAGATCGAACAATTCGAAGAAGCGATAAACCGCGTCGCCGTCGGCAAAGCCTTCAAATTTTGAATTTTGAATTTTGAATTTTAAATTGCCGATTTGACTGGCCAGCCAATCCATTTCCGGTTTGTAAGTTGCCGCTTCTTCTGAAATTACAATATGAACTTGTTTCACGTCGCCAAAAATACTTTCAAACCCGCGAATCATTCCGTCCGCGCCGCCGAGCAAGTTGACAGGCTGTGGTTCGGAGTTGAGAGCGGAATAAGTTTGATTCAACCAGCCGGTTAGGCCGATGCCGCCCGGAATGGAATCCAGCTCCGTGATGCGGAAACCATTTTCCGTAAGCAAAATGTCCGGACGGATCACGCGCGGCACTTCATTTTTGTAGGTGGCGGAACGCTGCAACTCGATCAATTCGCGCGGCTTGCCGAGGTCCAGCCAGCGCGCGACCCATTCCGGCTGCTTGCCCTCGGCACTCTTGCGGTAAAGCAGATTCACCGCGCGATAAAATTGCAGCAGCACTCGCCCCAGCGATTCGATTTCCTTCGCCAGATTTTCGCCCAGCGGAAATGGCGTAGGTGAAATGCGCCAATCTAGTCCGGCAAAAAGTCCATTCGCAGGAATTTGTTCGCGGATGAATCTGGCTTGATCGGCGGGCGAATTCACTTTGGATTAGCTGCGGATTTGTCCATTGCCGATGCCGAGCCATTTGTAGCTGGTCAATTCGTCCAAGCCCATCGGGCCGCGCGCGCCGATCTTGTCGGTGCTGATGCCGATCTCCGCGCCCATGCCGAACTCGCCGCCATCAGTGAAGCGCGTGCTCGCATTCCAATACACGGCCGCCGAATCCACCTCGGCGAGGAACTGTTTCGCGTGCGCCTCGTTCTTCGTGACGATGCTGTCCGAGTGCGCCGAGCCGTAGAAATTGATATGGTCAATCGCCGCGCGCACGCCGTCCACCACGCGGACGTTCAGGATGTAGTCCATGTATTCCGTGAAATAATCCTGCTCGGCCGCCGCCTTGAT
>Ga0302266_10003018_pt1 | contig 13952 bp, 17 predicted proteins | sample III_Bog_E1_2_FD_194559 | JGI IMG/M metagenome (GOLD analysis project Ga0302266, IMG submission 194559) | Peat permafrost microbial communities from Stordalen Mire near Abisko, Sweden - III_Bog_E1_2 | ecosystem: Environmental > Terrestrial > Soil > Wetlands > Peat | place: Sweden: Abisko... | reverse complement strand
CGGCGAACCTGCTCCAGGCACAGCGCGACTTCTTCGGTGCCCACACCTATGAGCGCGTCGACAAGCCCCGCGGCGAGTTCTTCCACACCAACTGGACTGGCCGCGGCGGTCGCGTCTCGTCCTCTACCTACAACGCATAATCGCGGGATAGCTCGGCAACAGAAAAGGCCTGCTCAGTCTGAGCAGGCCTTCGTTGTTGCGATCCGTGATGGGCTTGCGCGCGTCCTTTCGGTGGACTTAGTGCAGCTTCTGCACAACCCACAGCCCGGCAATGGCCAGCGTCATCAGCACGGTCAGGCTGCCTACGCCTGTACAAATGGGCTGGATCATCTTCACGCGGCGAACGATGGCATCATTCTCCAGGTGCATGGGCGACGGCACTTCCTCGGTGAGATAGAGCTGGTCGGTCTCATGCTCGGTCAAGTGGCCGCGATAGATCAGCAGGGTCACCAGGGCGATCACCATCACCCCCCAGATGACCATCATCAATGTAAGTGTTGTCATGTTCTCCCCCTCTGAGTTGAGTTTCCCGGTCCGGGATACCGAGCGGGTCCACGTTGGGTGGGCTCGGGGGGTAGGCTGGGCCTGCGAGAAGAACTATACGCCCGCTCGCCTCCCGCGGGAAGTGATCGAGAACACAATGCAGCTAGTTGTGCATCAGGTGGAGAATCAGGGTTCCCGCCAGGCAAAGCCCGACTACGATCGCGACCAGCATGCCGACCAGGAACCAGGCTGTCCTGCGCCGGTCTCGATCGCTCGGCTGAGTAATCCCGAAGAGCTTGAAGAATGCGGAGGCAAAATCGTCCAGCAGGGCCATGGCCCCATCGTACGCGCACGCCGACCCATGGCGGTTCCCCTCTCGAATCCTCCGCCTGGGCAACGCATCTAAACAACTGCCGCTTGCTGCGAGGGTTGGCGGGGACTAGACTTATGTCAGACCCATCCCCGGAGCCGTTTTCCGGGCGTCCTTGGCAAGATTCAATCTCGCCGCATTCAAATTCAAGGAGTGTCATAACTTATGGCTACCGCAGCCCATCCCGCAGCTGAAGTCGTCAACGCCCCTGAGGTCGTCGATGCACCGGCAACGTCCAGCGCCCCGGTCGTCCTCACCCCCGCGGCCGTCGCCAAGGTCAAGGAGATTATGGCCACCCAGGACCCCGTTCCCGCCGGTCTGCGCATCGGTGTGGTCGGTGGCGGATGCTCCGGCTTCCAGTACTCCATGTCCTTTGAGAACGCCGCCGGCATGATGGACAAGGTCGTCAAGCTCGAAGACCTGAAGGTCTTCGTCGATGCCACCAGCGCCATGTACCTCAACGGCTGCACCGTGGACTACGTCGAGACCCTCGAGGCCGCCGGCTTCAAGTTCGAAAATCCCCAGGTCAAGTCCACCTGCGGCTGCGGATCCAGCTTCAGCGTCTAACGCAGATATGCTTTCTCGGCTAGTAAGAATCTAGATACCCCACAACGGCCTCGCTGCGGCGAGGCCGTCTTTCGTACCCATCAAAGGTGTACATTGGGGCGCATGGTTTCCCAGTTGCTTCTCTTGCCGTCCTTGCTCTTGTTATTTTCCGCCTCGTCCGCGAGGCCAGAAGCACCAACTCGCCTGCTGGCTGGACCGCAGGCCGCGCAATCTACTGCGCCGCCCGAGTTGCCTCCGCAGAACCTGGCTCCGAAGAGCGAATTTGAGCCCTCCTGGAGCTACTTCCAGCGTGGCCGGACCTCGGGATTTCCATCGTTTGTCCCCGGCTCGCGCTACCGCCTGAAGGCGACCTTCCAGATTCCCACCCCCACCAACGGCCTCGCCACCGGACGCTACGAAGACACCTTCGTCGATCTCACCCACTGGCGACGCGAGGCCTGGGTCGGCACGAGCCACCTTGTCCGCACCCGCGATGGCAACCAGCGCTACCTCGATGCGGAAGGGCCGGACGCCAGCATCTTGCTGATGGTGCTGCGCGTGACCGAACCCCTTCCCGACACCGACACCCTCGACGACTCGGTATGGGGCATCAGCCATTCCACGGTGGGCGATGTCCCCGCCATCCGCCTCGCTTACGGCCCGGAAACCGCGTCCGGCGATCTGGTTCCGGGCGAAGGGCAGGGCTTCTGGTTTGACGCCCAGGGCAAACTGCTCCGCGCCGTCACCGGCGGGGTGGACATTCTGCGCTCGGACTTCATGCCCTTCAACGGCGCGCAGGTGGCGCAGACCTCAGTGGTGCGCGTCACCGGCGGCGGCGTGGCCATGCGCGTACGGGTCAGCAGCGTGGACGCGCTCACCAGCCGTCCGCCGGAGTGGGACTTCGTCGTCGCCGGCCATGAGTGGAAGCCCCCGGTGGGCGACGATATCCGCTAGCCAGCCAATCGCCGCCAACCCCGTCTAAGATGGAGAGACACAGCGAAGCCCGCAGCCCATCTGCGCAACCGCCATCTGCTCCATGAACGAATTCACCATCAAACTCGCCGACGAACGCGGCCGCGTCCAGGAGCAGGTTCACGCAGCGGCCACCGCCGAGGAGCTGCGCTCGCGCTTCACCCAGGCCGGCTATCTGGTCTACTCGGTCAAACCGCGCTCCGTGCTGGGGCGCAGCGGCAAGAAAAAGATCAAGCTCGAGACCTTTCTGGTCTTCAACCAGCAGTTCCTCACGCTCATCCGCGCCGGTCTGCCGATCCCCAGCTCGCTTGAACTTCTGGCCAAGCGCCAGAAGGACGTTGCCTTTCGCGCCCAGATGGAGGACGTCGCCGCCCGCGTCAAGACCGGCCAATCCATCTCGGAGGCGTTTGAGGCACAGGGCAGCGTCTCGCTGGTCTACACCACCACGCTGCTCGCGGGCGAGCGCTCCGGCAACCTCGAAGAGGTGCTCGCCCGCTATCTGGAGTTCCAGCGCGTCGCGCTCACCTTCCGCAAGAAGCTCAAGGCCTCGCTCATCTATCCCATGTTCCTGGTGGTGATGGTGATTGGCCTCTTCATCTTCCTCATTACGTTTGTCGTCCCACGCTTCGCCGACCTCTACAACCAACTCGGCACCAAGCTCCCCGAGCTCACGCTGCTGCTGCTTGCGCTCGGCCAGAACGCGCAGCACTACGGCCTATATATCGCACCGGCTATCGCGCTCATCATCTATCTCCTCGTCCGCTGGTCCAGGACCGACTCCGGTTCCACCACGATCGACCGCATCCGCATCTCTCTGCCGGTGGTGGGCCAGGTGTGGGTGAAGTACCAGGTGGGCCTCTTCGCACGCACCCTCGCCACGCTCCTCACCGGAGGCCTGCCGCCGGTGCCCAGCCTCGAAACCGCGGCCCGCTCTATCGAGTCCCGCCAGATCGCCAAGGCGGTCTATACCTCGGTCGAGCGCATCCGCGAGGGCCAGCCGCTGCACACCGGCCTCGCGCAGACCGGCGTCTTCCCCGAGCTCTCCATTGAGATGATCGAGGTCGGCGAGACCTCCGGCGCGCTGCCGCAGATGCTCAACTCCGTCGCCGAGTTCTTCGAGGAGGACGTCCAGACCTCGCTCGCCGCCATCATGAGCCTCATCGAGCCGGTCATCCTCATCGCCATGGGCTTGGTCGTGACCATCGTATTGATCGCGCTCTACCTGCCGATCTTCAGCCTGAACGGCGTGGGCGGTCAGTAGAGGCGGTTGACATGGACATCGATGTCAAGAAGGTCATGTTGACTCTCTTAGAGCGCCAAAAAGAGTATGTCTTAGAAGATTTGGAGCAATACCGAGAGGCCATGGTCGTGGTCTTCACCGCAGATGGACAGTCCTATGTGTCATTTCCTAGGTTTGAAGATGGAATCTCCAAAATCGCTGAATATTCGACAATTGTAGAAACGGCAAAATCCAAAAACGCAGTGCTGATGATCACCGTCAACAACGCGAGAACAAAAGTGAACCCGACTGAGAACGAACTTGAGAACTATCGGTGGGGAGATTTCGACTCAACCAACTCAAGATCTTGTATCTTGCTGACCGCTAGTGGTCCTGAGCTGCAAAGCTGTAGTCTCGAATTGGGCTTTGATATCAAGGACGGGAAGGTTCAGTTCGACCGGGAGCCAGAGCTTATGGATAAAATCGAGCTTAACCTCTTGCCCGATTGGCCGGAGACTTCTGCCGGATTGGCCAATTAAGATGCGCAATGAGTGTCTGGAAATCTGTGGAGGTTGAATGAGGGTCATGGAAGCTGTCGAAGTGAACCAGGACGTCGATGGTGTTCTTCGCCTTGTTGAGCGGAACCGGGAGTCGATTCTTGTCATGAAGGATGGCCAACGGCAATGCATGATTCTCCCGCTACACCGTATTGAGATAGAAATGCTTCAGGTTTTGAAACGTCGCGAAGCCAGAAAGCTGCGGAGGGGTCGGATCCGGCACTAACCCCCTAACCCCAGAATCCTTCGTAAAGCTTTTTGCCCGCTGTCTAAGTCTGTTATTGAGAGTCCAACCACTATGGCCACCATCCCTGTCGCCGTCCCTTACAGCAACGACGCACTCTCCGAGACCGAGCGCGCGCAGATGCTCGCCCGCCGCTACCACGCCGAGTTCGTCGACCTGAAGAACTTCAAGATCCAGCACGAGCTCTTCAAGAGCGTGCCGGTAGACATGATGTTCCGCTACAACTTCGTTCCGCTGGAGCAGAGCGAAGGCCGCCTCGCCATCGCCGTCGCCGACCCATCGAAGCTGATGGTCATCGACGAGATCGCCGGCCTGCTCGGCGCGCGCATCGTTACCCGCGTCGCCACGCTCTCGCAGATCACGGACCTACTCAAGAAGAACGAGCAGTCGCAGCGCGTGTTGGACGAGGCCAGCGAGGGCCTCGCCTTCGACGTGCTCTCCAACGAGGAGAACGCCGAAGAGAACATCTCCATTGAGAAGCTCACCAACGACGACGACATCTCGCCCATCATCCGCCTGGTCGACACCACCATCTTCACCGCGCTCGAGCGCCGCGCCTCCGATATTCACCTCGAAACCTACGACGACTGCCTGCTGGTCAAGTACCGCATCGACGGCGTGCTGCAGCAGGCGATGGCGCCCATCGCGCGCGAGCACCACCAGACGATCCTCTCGCGCATCAAGGTCATGAGCGAGCTCGACATCGCCGAACGCCGCGTCCCGCAGGATGGCCGCTTCCGCGTGCGCTACAAGGGCCGGCTCATCGACTTCCGCGTGAGCATCATGCCCACCGTGCATGGCGAAAACGCCGTGCTGCGCGTGCTCGACAAAGAATCGATGTCAGAGAAGTTCAAGCAGCTCTCGCTGGACGTTGTCGGCTTCGCGGAGAAGGACCTCACCCGCTTCCGCCGCTACATCAAGGAGCCCTACGGCATGGTGCTGGTCACCGGTCCCACCGGCTCCGGCAAGACCACCACACTCTACGCCGCGCTCAACGAGATCAAGTCCGAAGAGGACAAGATCATCACCATCGAAGACCCGGTCGAGTACCAGATCCGCGGCATCACGCAGATTCCGGTGAATGAGAAGAAGGGCCTCACTTTCGCGCGCGGCCTGCGCTCCATCCTGCGCCACGATCCGGACAAGATCCTCGTCGGCGAGATCCGCGATGCCGAGACCGCGCAGATCGCCATCAACTCCGCGCTCACCGGCCACCTCGTCTTCACCACCGTCCACGCGAACAACGTGGTCGACGTACTGGGCCGCTTCCTCAACATGGGCGTCGAGCCGTACAACTTCGTCTCGGCTCTGAACTGCATCTTGGCGCAGCGCCTCGTCCGCACCATCTGCGACTTCTGCGCGCGTGAGATCACGGTCAGCGATGAAGAGCTGGAGTTGAACGGCCTCGACCCGAAGGACTGGCAGGGCTTCAAGTTTCGCGAGGGCGCCGGCTGCATCGAGTGCGCCGGCACCGGCTACCGCGGGCGCTCCGCCATCCACGAACTGCTGGAACTCGATGACGAGATCCGCGAGATGCTGCTCGAAAAGCGTCCGGGCTCGGAGATCCGCAAGAAGGCCAAGGAGAAGGGCATGATGTTCCTGCGCGACTCCGCGCTGGACCGCGTTCGCGCCGGCGTCACCACCCTGCGCGAGATCAACAAAGTTACCTTCATCGAGACCGGACGCTAACGCCGCTACTTCCTCTTCGCCGCCTTCTTCGTGCTGGTCGCCGCCGGAACGAGCAGCGGAATCACCGCCGTCCCGATCGGGCTGCCCAGTCCCGAGCAGGCGTCCCAGCCCGGCCCGGCAGTAAAGCTTCCGTTGTTGCCGCTGGTGATGTCGCGGAAGGCCATCTGCGCGCCCGCAGCGTAGATGGCCGGATTGATAAAGCCCGCGGCGACCTTGTTCTTGGCATTGGCCAGCGCAATCAGCCCCGCCCACAGCGGCGCGACCGCGCTGGTGCCGCCGATGACCAGCGTCTGTCCATCCACGCGCACGGAGTAGCCGGTGGAAGGGTCGGCATCGCCGCAAACATCCGGCACGCCGCGGCCGCCAGTCGTCGTGGTCGACTTGGGCACGCCGGCGTTCGCTTGCCATGCAGGCAGAGCGAAGACCGTACTCACACCGCCGCCCGTGGCGCCCTCGTTGGCGCTCAGCTCGTTCCACACGACCTCGCTCTGGATGGTGCTGCCCGAGCCCGTCAGCTTGGTCCCGCCGCAGGCCAGCACATGCGGGCTGGAGGCGGGAAAGTCCACATGGTTGGCCGTGCCGGTCACGCCGTCGGTAGAGCCATCGTCCCCGGAGGCGACGGTGATGGTCACGCCCACGGCCGCCGCTGCCTGGCACGCTGTATCCAGCGCCGCCATGGACTGCGCCGTCCAACTCGACTCCGGCCCGCCCCAACTGATCGAGATCACGCTGGGCTTGTTAGTGGTGTCATGCACGGCGGTCGAAATGGCGTCGATAAATCCCTGGTCGGTGTTGGGCGCGAAGTACACGGCAATCGCCGCGCCGGGCGCCACCGCTGCGCTCACCTCAATGTCCAGCATCACCTCGCCGTCGGGTCCGCTGGAGGTGCCGGGTGTGTTCTTTCCCTTGTCCACGGAGACCGCCGTGACCGTCGGCGCGGTCTGACCCAGCGTCTTGAAGTAGGCGGTGATGTCCGCCGCGCGAAATCCGCCGCCTAGTTCGATCAGCCCGATGGTCTGACCCTTGGCCGAGGCTCCCGCCGGGAACTGGTAGAGCTGTGCCACCTGCACCGGCGTGTAGGAGGTGCCGGCAGCGGCCTTCGCCGGACGGAAGTGCGGCTTGGCCTGCGGACGGTTGTCCAGCCCCAACACTGCGTTCACGTGGCCCTCCAACTCGGCCGGCAGGTAGATGGAGCCGCTGCGCAGTCGCAGGTCGCCCTGCTGCTGGAGCGTCACGCCGAAGGCCTTCTGCATCGCCGCCACGCTGCCGGTCAGTTGCAGCGTGCAGGGGCCGGGCGGCAGACCGGAGACGACCTTCAGCCCAAACTCCTTCGCAAAGGCCTTCACCAGCTTCTTGGACTCCGGGTCAGCGCCGTATTTGCTCGCATAGGCAGCGCGGGTCAGGCGCTCCTGCGGTACGCCGCCCTTCACCGGCAGCGCCGCCTTGCACTTCAGCACGACGGATACGATGATGTTGCCGCGCGCCGCGGCGGTCTTGGCCGCCGGCTGCGCCTTGGCAGTCAGCGCAGACTTCTCGCTGCCAGCCAGGGCAATGCGCTTCTGGGATGCGAATCGTGTGGAAGCTGCCATAACTCCTCCAAGGGTCCGCGTCTTCTCTAAGTCTCAAAGCGCGGACATGCAGATTTCATCAGGGGCCCGGCGGGTGTACAACGTGGTTGACGCTACGATACACCCATGGACCTCACCGCGATCCAATCCGCGCTGCGCGAACACAAAATGGATGGCTGGCTCTTCTACGACCACCACCACCGCGACCCCATCGCCTACCGCATCCTCGGGCTGGACGAGCACAGCTTCGTCTCGCGCCGCTGGTTCTACTTCGTGCCCGCCACCGGCGAGCCGCGCAAGCTGGTGCATCGCGTCGAATCCGGCAAGCTCGATTCGCTGCCCGGCGGGAAGAACGAATACTCGTCCTGGCAGGAGCTGGAGCAGAAGCTTGAAGCCATGCTCTCCGGCGCGACGAAGATCGCCATGCAATACTCGCCGCGCAACGCCATCATGTATGTCTCCATGGTGGACGCGGGTACCGTCGAGCTGCTGCGCGGCATGGGCAAGGACATCGTCAGCTCGGCCGACCTGGTCAGCCTCTTTGAAGCCGTCCTCACCGAGGCCCAGATCGCCACCCACTTCGCCGCGCAGAAGAAGCTCGACGAAGTTCTCGCTGCGGGATGGAAGCGCATCGGCGACGCCGCGCGCAGCGGGAAGGGAACCGACGAATTCGCCATCATGGAGTTCCTCAAGTCCGGCATTGAGCGGGCCGGCCTCTTCACCGACCACGGCCCCAACTGCTCCGCCGGGCCCAACTCCGCCGACTCGCACTACGATCCCACACTCGAGTCCTCGCGCCCCATCCGCAGCGGCGACTTCGTCCTCATCGACATCTGGGCGAAGCTGGCCAATGATCCCGCGGCCATCTGGTATGACATCACCTGGACTGGCGTCGTGAACCGTGAGCCGACCGAGCGCGAGAACCTCATCTTCCACACCGTCCGCGACGCCCGCGACGCGGCCATCGCCGCCATCCAGTCGGCCTATGTGGCCAACCAGCCCATCGCGGGCTGGCAGGCCGACGACGCGGCGCGCGCCGTCATCCGCAACGCCGGCTTCGCCGAGTTCTTCACCCACCGCACCGGCCACAACATCGCCGTCGAGCTCCACGGCAACGGCGCGCACCTGGACAATCTCGAGACCCACGACGAGCGCCTGATCCTGCCCAACACCTGCTTCTCGGTCGAACCCGGCATCTACTTCCCCGGCGAGTTCGGCGTCCGCAGCGAGGTCAACATGGTCACCCGTCCCGGCAGTGCGGTCGTCACCGGCCCCGCACAGACCGAACTCCTCCGCATCTGATATCAGAGTGGGCACTAAACCCTCGATGTGCCTGCCCAGTTGAGCATGTACGTCTTCAGCAATGCGCTGAACTCCTTGGCTTCGTCTGACATACGGCTTCCACGATTTGTCATCTGATAAAAATCCAGATTCACGACCGGGTCAATCAATTCGCTCATCGTAACCTTGCGATTGCGGCAGGCGATCATGCCAAAAGAGGGAATCACGGCGACTCCTTCATTCGCCTCGACCAAAGCTATCTGTGTTTCCAGCAGTTTAACCACCTGCCCGCGCATAACAGTAACACCTGCCTTCTCAAGCTGCTTATCAATGAGCAGCTGATGCGGATAGTCCTTCGTCAGCGCAATCAGCCGCTGCCGGTCAAGCGACGACCAGCGGGTGGCAATGTTGTTGATCGCAAATCCCTGATCGGGCGCTACGAGCATCAGGGAAAAACTGAACAAGGGGGTCCTTCGCAGCCCCGGAGCATTCTTGAACAGCCCCACTCCCATATCAAGCTTTCCATTCTGAATGCGTTGCTCAATCTCGGGGAGCGAGCCGTCGAATAGCCGGACCCGCAGGTCCGGGCGGCGCTCGCGAAACTGCCGGATAGCCTGTGGAAGAACATTGGCCGCGAGCCATGGCGTGGTTCCAACGGAGATCCATTGTTCCTGGCCTTTGGCCGTCTGCTCAATGCGGGACATGGCCGCGTCCAGCGCAGACAAGCTGGGCTCCGTTACCTCCAGCAGTTCGCCCCCGAACGCAGTCAAGCTGACGTTTCGCGTTGTCCGGGCGAAGAGCCGAAACCCGACCTGGCGCTCCAGTTCGCGGATCAACACACTCAGCCCGGACGGCGTGATTAGAAGCGCCTCTGCTGCACGGGCAAAGCTGCGATGGCGCGCAACCAGATGAAAAGCCCTTAGCTGTCTTGAAGAGAATTCCATTATTGAAAATTCCTCAATAGATAGTAACAATTCAGAGCTTTTTGTTCATAGTAATAGGGACTAGAACAGACACATGGAGGCCGGAGACGGCCCCAAATTAGGAAGCAAGAAGGAGAATGTTATGTCTAAGTCCAAAAGCATTGTGCTCGTTCATGGCGGTTTCGTTGATGGCTCCGGTTGGGAGGGTGTATATCAACTCTTGAAGAAGGATGGCTTTGAAGTCATCGTTGTCCAGAACCCCACCGTCACTTTGGCAGAGGACGTCGCTGTCACCAAGCGCGCCATTGCGACCGCCAAGGGAGACGTCGTCCTTGTGGGACACTCCTATGGTGGAGTCGTCGTCTCGGAGGCCGGTAACGATCCGAAGGTGAAGTCGCTGGTTTACATCACGGCCTTTGCGCCGGATAAGGGCGAGTCCGTAGCATCCCTGATCGCGAACCCCGCTCCCGGCGCACCCGTGCCACCAATTCTTCCTCCCGTCGATGGCTACCTCTTTCTGGATCGAGAGAAGTTCGCCGCTTCCTTCGCTGCCGATGTGCGCCCGGACCTCGCCGCATTCATGGCTGACTCTCAAGTTCCGTGGGGCGTAGAGGCCTTGCAGGGAGCCGTAACCGAGCCAGCATGGCGCGCAAAGCCGAGCTTCTATCTGGTTGCCAAGAATGATGGGATGATTCCGCCCCCGGCGCAGCGCACGATGGCGAGCCGTGCGGGCTCTCAGGTGACGGAAGCGCCCGGCAGCCATGCCATCTATGTCTCGAACCCCGAAGTGGTCGCCGAAGTGATCAAGCAGGCTGCCAGGTAACGGGAAAATACAAGTTGATGCGGTGCGTACATCGTCGCAGCTCATATGGGCGCGACGGGACCACCGCATCGCAATTTGTCGTGTAAACCATGGAGAGTTCCACACACCGCTGATAGAATCAAACACGCATGGCCACTGGAGTTCAAAAAATCACGCAGCCGCAGTCCAATTCCCAAGAGAAGTCCACGCTTCCCGCGCTGGTTCTACTGGTCGGGTGGCTCGTCCCCGGCGCGGGACATCTGCTGCTGGGCAAGTGGGTGCGCGGCCTCCTGCTCTTCGCCTCCATCCTCGGCATGTATCTCATCGGCCTCGGCTTGCAGGGCAAGATCTACACGCCCAACACCGGAGACATCCTGGATATCCTCGGCTTCATCGGCCAGTTGGGCATGGGGCTGCTCTACTTCATCGCGCGCTGGTTCGGCCTCGGCGCAACGTCCATGGTCAACACGCTCTCCGACTACGGCACCAAGTTCCTCGTCGTGGGCGGGCTGCTCAATCTGATCTCCGCGGTGGACGCGCACTCGCTGGCCAACGGAAGAAAGGCCTCGTAGGATGCTCTCTCACTTCAGCGCCGCTCTGCTCTTCGCCCTGTTCTGTTCGGTGGTCTTCGGCATCACCCAGCGTTCGCAGCCGAAGAAGATGTTCCACTTCGGCGCCTACTGCTTCGTGCTCTTCATCGGCGGAGTCATCCTGGCGAGCTGGCTCATGTGGGCCATCAAGCACTAACCTCCGCTCCCCACTAATGGAAGATGCTGCCGCCGTTCCCCGTCGGCGACTGTGTCCCAGTCGACCCCGTAGCGCCGCTGGCGCCATTCAGCCCATTCAGCCCTGTGCCAAAGCTCCCGGAATCCGTCGAGCTCAGGCCGCCACCCGTGATACTCACGCCCTGCTTCAGCAGTTCGATGCGCGGGTCATACCAGAACTCCCACGTGTCATAGCTCGTCTGCTGGTTGGGTTCGGTGATGCTGTCTCCCGAGCGCGAGGTCCCCACCCCGACGATCGGCCCGCCCTCGCCATCGCCGAAGATATCGCTGCCGGAACTTCCCGTGCTGCCGCTGGCCCCTGTGCTTCCACTTGCGCCGGTCGTATAACTCGCTCCGCCAAATCCGCTGGCCAGCGGCGAGGTCGCGCCGATGGTCGTGGTATTCGATCCGGCTCCATTCAAACCGCCTCCGCTCGCCACGCCCGGCTGGCCTCCAAACCCCGAGTTCATCCCCGCCGCGCTCCCCAGGTTCGCGGTCAGCCCGGCGAGCTCCTCCCCGAAGAATCCCTTGATCGTCGTCTTCTGCTGGCCCTGGTGGATCAGCCGCCAGTCGCTCTTGCCCGTCAGCGGGTCGACATACTCCTGGCGCAGATAGCGTACGTTGTTCGTGTTCTCCAGCGCCTTAATGGACGGAGGATAGCTCTTGTTCTTGCGGTAGTAGAGCTGGATCGCGCGGACATACTGCTCAGCCCGGTGCTGGCTCTCGATCTCCTTGTCGCGGCGCAGGTCGCGCGCCACCACCGGCGCGGCCACCGCCAGCGCAATCAGCACCAGCGCCACCATCACCACCACCGCCAGCAGCATGTAGCCAGCTTCGGAGTCACGACGGTCGGGTTGGAGCGAAGCGCGCATAGAGATTGGACGAAGTTTACGACGGATTCGAAGACGGCTAATTCGCCTGCAGCGGCAGCGACTGCGTGTTCTTGTACTGCAGGTCTTCCACCTGGACGCTGTTGCTGGTGATGCCGACAATCTTGTACTTGCGCGCCACAATGTCGCCCTGCGCGGCCAGGTACACATCCTCACCCGACAGCAGGAATGCCTGCCGCACGCCATTCGCGCGCACCGCCGTACCGAAGAACTTCAGGTTGATGGGCGGGGGCGGCGGCGGCCCCATATCCACCGGCGGCGCCACGGTGGCCGTCGCACTCGGCCGCGCCGACGGCAGATTCTTCGGCAACGCCACCGGCGTTGGCGGCGTGTAAACCAGCGAAAAGATATTCCGTCCCGACCCCGTATACACCAGGCTCTCCGTGCGCAGCATCGCCGTCTCATCCAGCGTCGGATCCAGGCTGCTGGACGTGCTGGCCATCTTCGTCGCGGCCACACCCGGAGCGGCGCCGAGCCCTGTCACCGGCCCTGCAGTGGCCCCGCTCGTTTGTGCAGCCGTCTGCCCGTTGCTATTGATGCGGGTGCCGTTCGTCGAGCCCGTCACGACCGGCGCGGGTGCCGGCGGCGGCGCGCTCGACCCGCCGAACATCTCGTTATACCCAATGATCACGGCGATCAGCGCCAGCCCGCCCAGCACCGCGGCGACGATCGTCTTCTTCCGGTTCTCGGTTCCTCCGGTCACTGGCCGCCTCCTTGCGAAGTCGCGGCTGCCGGCAGCGTACTCTCCGTGGTCGCCTCTTCGCCCCGCGGAGCGCGCAGGTACGTCGTCACCCGCAGGCGCAGGTTCACCTGCCCGGTCTGCTGTCCGGTCAGGTTGATGCTGGTAATCAGGAAGAATACCTTGTCGCGCTCCAGCGAGTTGATGAAGTGCACAATCGGCCGGTAGTCGCCGGAGACGCTCGCATCCATGCTCACCTGCGTCAGCGCGTAATTGCCGCTGAGCACGGGAGTGTAGGCATACTGCGCGCGCGTCCAGTGCACGCCCTCGCGATGCGCCAGCACGCCCAGCTCGGCCGCAACCTCGGAGGTCGCATACGGCAGCCGCTGCTGATAGAACGTGTCTGCTGCGGCCGTCGAGTCCACCAGCTTGGCGTCCAGCCCGCGCAGCGGCTTCGCTGCCAGTTCGGCCGAGCGCAACTGCACCCGCTGCCGGTCCAGCGCATCCTCATTCAGCGACCCCAGCGTCTGCCACACATACGCGAGGTGGACTGCAAAATACAGAACCAGCACCAGCAGCACCGCCACACCCGCAAAGTGCAGGTTCAACTCCGTCAGCAGCGCCTTGGCGCGTTCCGTCAGCCGAGGCACATAGCGCAGAAACGGAATGTTGGAGTTGCTGGCCGGCGGCGGCTGAACCGGAGGTGGCAGGGTCGCAGTGCTCATCGCTGGCCTCCCTTCTGCCCGGGCCCACCCGGCCCCGCAATCGGATGCAGCGTCACATAGGGCTTCAGCACGATGCCATCATTCCTCCGCGGCTGTAAGGTCAGCTTCGGTGCGGAATCCTCCGCCTGGTCCACGCTCTTGGCATGGGGATAAGCCTCACCCTCCGGCAGCGGGTTGTAGTTCGCCAGGATCTCGAACTCCACGCCCGCGGGCATTCCATTCGCGGGCAGGTTCGTCTGG
>Ga0302266_10002992_pt1 | contig 14035 bp, 10 predicted proteins | sample III_Bog_E1_2_FD_194559 | JGI IMG/M metagenome (GOLD analysis project Ga0302266, IMG submission 194559) | Peat permafrost microbial communities from Stordalen Mire near Abisko, Sweden - III_Bog_E1_2 | ecosystem: Environmental > Terrestrial > Soil > Wetlands > Peat | place: Sweden: Abisko... | reverse complement strand
AGATGGCCGCAAAAGTGAGGATAATGAACGGGAAGATGAGCGCATAAAGCATGGCCATCTTCACGTCGTAGGATTCGATCTTCTTGCCCAGGTACTCCGGCGTGCGGCCGACCATCAGTCCGGCAATGAAAACCGCGATCACTATGTAAATCAGCATGCCGTACATGCCAGAACCCACGCCGCCAAAGACCACCTCGCCGAGCATGATGTTGGCGAGCGGGATCATGCCGCCCAGTGGCGTAAAGCTGTCGTGCATACCGTTGACGGCCCCGCAACTGGCATCGGTAGTAACGGTGGCGAAGAGCGTGCTCTCGGCAATGCCGTTGCGCACTTCCTTGCCCTCCATGTTGCCGCCGGGCGCGGTTGCCGTGCGTGCCTGTTCAGCATTGTGAATCATGGGATGCGGTTGGGACTCAGCCCAATAGCACACGAGGAAGCCGGCAGCAAAAAGCACATACATTGCGGCAAAGACGGCCCAGCCGTGGCCTCGCGAGCCAGTCATCTGCCCGAGCGTGTACGTGAGGCCCGCGCCGATGACGAAGATCGAAAGGATCTGAAAGAAGTTCGAAAGCGGAGTTGGGTTCTCATAAGGATGGGCGCTGTTGGCATTGAAGAATCCACCGCCGTTTGTGCCCAGCATTTTGATGGCTTCCTGCGAAGCTACCGGCCCCTGGCCGATGGTCTGCGAAGCTCCTTCGACGGTGTGCACGGTGGTGTAGGGATGGAGATTCTGAGGAACTCCCTGCCAAACCAGAAGCAGTGCGTAAACAATGCAAGCCGGCGCGAGGATATAGAGCAACGTCCGTGTCATGTCGACCCAGAAGTTACCGATGGTGCTCGACTGCGTGCGCTTGATGCCGCGGATGAGCGCCACAGCAACCACAATGCCTGCGGCAGCCGACCAGAAGTTGTGCGTCGCCAAGCCGGCCATCTGCGTTAGATAGCTCATTGTGCTTTCGGGCGCGTAGAACTGCCAGTTGGTGTTGGTCGTGAAGCTCGCCGCGGTATTCCAGGCGAGGTCGGGTCCCACGGCAGCGAGGTGCTGCGGATTGGCCCAACCCTGAACGAATCCCTGCAAGCGCTCAATCGCGTAGGTGAGCACAAGCGAAGCGGCGGAGAATCCCAGCATGGCAAAGGTGTACTCGCGCCAGTTCATCTCTTTGTCTGCGCGGACGCCGCAGAGCTTGTAGATGATCCGTTCGAAAGGTCGAAGCACCGGGTCAAGCCAGGTGCGCTCGCCCTCCAGTACGCGCGTCAGGTAGATGCCGACGGGGCGAACGGTGGCAAGCAGAACGACAGAGTAGATGGCGAATTGCAGCCAGCCATTTACGGACATATCAGAATTTCTCCGGGAAAAGCAGAGCGATGGTGAGATACACCATGAGAAGAATCGAAAGAACCAGTCCGGTCGCCGAAATCCAATCCATGTGCATGGGCTACCTCAACTTTTCGCACGCCTTGACGTAAAGAAACGCCAGGGCAAAGAAAATGGCGGTGAAAAGCAGCATGACTGCGTCTTGCATGCAACATCTCCGGTTCTGCCGCTGCAACCGGGCTCAGGGATTCGCGTCGCGATCCTGCCCTGGTCTCGCCAAACGGCCGACTTGAAATTTATTCTGACTTCTTAGAGATTCGGGTACCGTAAAGAATTTCTAAATAAACCGTAAAGATGGGAGCCGCGCGGCTCTAAGCTCTGGAGAATCAGTGATCGCGAAGCGCTCTTTGGCTATCCTGGTAATGACGCGCGGCGTGCGCCCGCCTACTCTTCGTTGCCGGTCCAGCCCTCGGGAATGAAGCGGTAACCCACCCAGGGCTCGGTCTGAATGTATTGGCGGCCGGTCTCGGTTTCGAGCTTTTTTCGTAATTGCCCGACAAAAACTCTCAGGTACTCGGGCTGGTGGGCCGATTGCGCGCCCCAGACGGAAGTCAGAAGGGCGCGGTGCGTCAACACCTTGCCGGCACTGCGCGCAAGATGCAGCAGCAGGTCGAACTCTTTGGGGGTGAGATGAATCGGTTTGCCCTGCACGGTGATGGTGTGCGCCTGGGAGTCCACCACAAAATCGCCCACCTCGAGGGCGGCCGTGGTGCGCTCGGGAGCGCGCCGCAGATGCGCCCGCACCCGCGCCAGCAGCTCCTGAATGCTGAAGGGCTTGGTGACATAGTCGTCGGCTCCGGCATCGAGCGCCTCCACCTTCGACCGCTCGTGCTCGCGAACCGACAGCACAAGGACCGGCGTGGAGCCCCGCGTGCGAATCATGCGGCAGACTTCTACACCGCTCATCCCCGGCATCATCAGATCGGTAATTACCAGGTCGGGCGCCCAGTCGCGGAAGACGCGCAAACCCTCTTCGGGATCGTTGGCTGTGCGCACGTCGTAACCCTGCGCAGAGAGCGCGGCGCGCAGTACCCGTGTAATCTGCGATTCGTCGTCGATTACCAGAATTCGTCCAGGCATGGTCTTTCTTCTTCCCACCGAAGCTTACATCATTGCGGCCTGCCGTTTCCCAAAGCGCGAAAGCCAATTATGATTCCGAAGGGGAAGTCGATGCGCATCCGCGCCTATTCCGGGCACATTCTTCGCTGGTCACTGGCCACCGCCGCGGCCATGTTCACCACGCTTATGCTGGCCTGGCTGGGCGCCAATTCCACCACCGCGGGAATGGTCTTCCTGGTGCTGGTGGTATGGTCGGCGAGCCAGGCGGGAATCATTCTCTCGCTCTACATGGCAGCTCTGTGCGCGGTCTTCTTCGACTATTATTTTCTGCCGCCCCTCCACACTTTTCGACTGGTTGGCGCACAGGCCTGGGTGGCGATGATTTCCTTCGCTCTGAGCTGCATCGTTGTGAGCCGGTTGGCTGAGCGGGCGCGGAGAGAGGCCATGCAGGCCGTGCAGCGGCAGGCGGATGTGGGACGGCTCTACGCCCTCAGCCAGGAGATGATGCTTTTTGAGGATGCCGATAAGCTCATCCGCGACCTGCCGGGGCTGATCGAACGCATCTTTGCGCTCGATGGCGTCATTCTGTACGCTTGCGAGCAGGACCGTTTCTACTCTTCGACCGGAGAAGCGACCGCCAGCATCCGTGCGCACATGCAGGCTTTGACGGAAGGTTTGAGCCCTACTCTGGTTCCGCTGGCCGGCTACCATTCCACATCGCTGATGCTGGGAATGAGATCAATGGGCGCGCTGGCCTGGCGGCCCGAGACACTTTCGCGCGAAGTCTCCGCGGCCATCGGCGCGCAGGTCGCGATTGCAGTGGCGCGTTCTATTGCCATAGAGACCACGGCCCGCGTGGAGGCGACCCGCGAAGGCGAGCGGCTGCGCACGGCGCTCATCGATTCCCTCACCCACGAATTAAGAACGCCGCTGACCTCGATCCGCGCCGCTTCCACCACCCTCTTGGAGGGCGATGGCCTGGACGAGGCCGCACGCCTGGATATGGCGCGCATCATCGACGAAGAGGCGGCGCGGCTCGATCTGCTGATCGGCGAGGCCGTGGAAATGGCCGAGATCGACGCCAACGTGGTGAAGGTGAAGATGTCTCCGCAGAATCCCCGTGCGCTGCTCGACCAGGCTGTGGAGGAGTCGCGAAAAATTTTGGCCTCGCACAAAGTAAGCATCGTTGTGGAGGGCGACAACCACGCGAGTGAGGGAGAGTCGGCTTGGATCGATCCGCACCTGCTGGGCCGGGTTCTGCGCCACCTGCTTGAAAACGTGGCCAGCCACACGCCGCCTGGCAGCCGCGTAAAGCTGAGCAGCGCCCGCAACGGCGATCGGCTGGAGTTTTGCGTGGAGGATAACGGCCCTGGCATCGACGCCCTCGACCTGCCGCTGATCTTTGAGAAGTTCTACAGGGGAAAGCACCGCACTGGCAGGCGCAAAGGGTCGGGCATGGGCCTGGCCATTACGCGCGCCATCCTAAGCGCCCACGGCGGAGGCATCGAAGCGAGCAATGTTCCCGGTGGCGGCGCGCGCTTCCGATTCTGGGTGCCGCTGATTGAGAGAGAGCCGAGCCGGCAGTGAGTGGCCTTACGATGGATGGCTATCTCCGAAAATCAGCTATCGTCGCGATCGACGGATTTGGCGTGCCCGTCCAACGGAAGCAGAATGCGCGCCCTTTGCGAACGTGAGCCACGAGCGCCGGGCGGAAACAAGCAAGACAAACGCCTCCGGCATGGCGAACGCTGGGATAGACAAGCCCGATAGATCCAGCCAGTAGCAGCGTCTGGCCCAGCGCTTGCGAAAACTCGTAGCTGTCCGGATCGAGCGCTCGTGCGAATTTCTGGGTGGTACGGAGATCGTGAAATTCACCGCGAAAATCGGCCAGGTATTCGTCGTAGGTGATCTCATCCTTGAACCTGCCAACTTCTGAAAGCCCAATGGTCGCGTGATACGCCACTTCAGCCTGGGCCGTGTGGATGCTTCTCGCCGCGTACCAGACTCCGCGGAATGGGCCGCTGAAGCGCGCCCCTGCCGGATGCGCGTGAGTGAAGGCGGCATTGATAACGCTGGCATAAGGGACATTGATCACGAGCTCTTGGGGGCTGATTCCCGGCAACAAGCCATGTTCCGCCTCGAGCCGTTCGTTCGTGCGGCCCTCAATCTGAAAAATCTCTTCCAGAATCTCGTCGTCGGGCGCCAACCGGGCGAGCACGCTCTCTTCCTTCGGGCTGTAACGCGATGGAATCAGCCGATGCGTGTCTTTGAACGCAATGGCAGAAAGAAGCGGGAGAGCGTTTGCCCTCCCGCTTTGCCGCCTCGCGATATAGAATCGCGGCACGGCCTACGCTCCGCCACGCCGGGCGTCGAGCAGACGGCGCACGTTTTGCATGGCCGGCAAGCCGCCATCGATCATGTACCGCAAAGGAGTCTTTCCGCCAAACATGGCGTTGCTGTTGGGTAGTTGCACCCAGTCGTCGGCCAGTTCCTGGCCGTGCAGAATATTGATCGCTTTGAAAATTCCGAGAAGGTACGAGACGCGAAACATCCGGTCCACATCGAGCACCTTGCCCTTGGGATTCTTCTTCAACTCGTAGAAGGGGCCATTCGAAATGCCGCCTAGGAGCGTCCTGGCATCCTCATCGCGGACTTTCCAGATCTCCATCATCTTGAAAAATCCGATCAGGGCAGAGCCGCTAAGGCGCTTGCGCTCTTCTGCCGAATTGAAATCGACAAGCGGCTCAGGGGTGTAGCGGGTTTGCGGATAGCTGAGAGCGTATGCCATGCAAGCAACCTCCCAATAAGGAGATTATATACTCCTGATCCGGATTGTAAAGTCCTTCCGCCGAGAGCGACAGGCGCTGATCGGCCTCGCCGCACGCGACGAGCACACGCCCCTCCTTTGGCTATTGCGGCTCTTGGCTCCAATCGCACACGATCTCACGGCGCTTCTCGGAGCTCTCCACAGCCCATTCGAGCAGGCGCGCCACGCGCCAACCGTCCACACCTGTAACCGGAGCCGGGGCCTTGCCCAGCAGCGCATCGCGAATGCCCGCGTAGTAAAGCCGGTAGTCGCCGGTGACTGCCGGAACGGGACGGCTGACTGAGCCGCCGTCGATGTCCACGTACAACAGGCCCCACACCGACGAGGGTTCCTGGCCCCATGCGGCATCGGTAATGCGCGTGATCTTTGTGAGCGCAGCTTCCTGCGGATCCACGCCTTTCTTTATGTACCCGCCGCGGGTCCCGCGCAGGCGATAGCGGGGGCCGGCTTTAAGTGAGAGCAAATTGGAGGCGACCGTGACGATTAGACTCGGATAGCGCAAGCGGATGGTGAACGAATCGTTGGGTCCTGCTCCATCTCTTTCGCGCAGCACTTCGGCGCTGACCGACTCGGGCAGACCGAAAAGGGCCAGCGACTGATCGACGAGGTGCGGCCCCAGATCCTGAAGCATGCCGCCGGAATCAACCCCTTCTTTCCACAGCCGCTCCGTCATCCGAGCCGGACGCCAGCGGTCAAAGCGGGATTCGAGAGCCACCAGGCGGCCCAGCGCGCCTTCATGCAATAGATTCTGAACCGTCAGGAAGTCGCTGTCCCAACGGCGGTTATGAAATGGCGCAAGCAGCACTTTGTGCTTTTGCGCGAGGCCGATTAACTCCGCGGCTTCAGCCGAGGTCAGCGTCATCGGCTTATCGACGACGACGTTCTTTCCCGCGCCAAGGATCTCTTTGGCGAGCGCGTAATGCGTATCGTTCGGAGTGGCGACAACGAAAAGTCCGAGAGATTTGTCGGCCAGCATGGCTTCGAGCGAGCGGTACACAGTGATGCCGGGATAGCGCTCGGCGGCCTTGTTGGTGCTGCGCTCCATCACCGCGGCCAGTTCCAGCCCATCCACCGACGAAAGCAGCGGAGCGTGAAATACGCGACCCGCCATGCCAAAACCCACCAAACCTGCGCGAATCATGGAACACTTCCCTTCCAACTAGCTCCGCTGTTCTTATCTAGCCATCGAGTTTAAACCGGGTCTCTGCCAGATGGTAGAGCCGCCGCCAGACCAGGCGGTTCATGGTGACCACCATGAGCGAGATGAAGATGGTGGCCAGCAGCAGCATGGAGAAACGGCCGCTGTCGGTGGCTGCGTCAATTTGTGCGCCCAGGCCGATGGTCGAAAGCGTCTGTCCCTTCACGTGCGAGTATTCGGCCATGACCGAAGCGTTCCACGCGCCGCCGGAGGCTGTGACCATGCCGGTGATGAGGTAAGGAAAGATGCCGGGAAGGATGAGCTTGACCCAGCGCTGCCATCGCGTGAAGCGATAGAGCGAGGCCACTTCGCGCAGGTCCGAGGGGATGGACATGGCGCCGGCGATTACGTTGAAGAGGATGTACCACTGCGTGCCCAACAACATCAGTGCAACGGCCCCGATGCCCAGGCCGCCTCCGATTCTGACCAGCCCCATCAGCAGAATCGGGAAGAACGCCGTCGCCGGCACCGAAGCCAGGATCTGTGCGATGGGCTGCACGACGCGTGCGAGTTTGGGATTGAGGCCGATGGCCACGCCGACGGGAATCGTCCACGCGGCAGAGAGCAGTAGCGCAACGTTTACGCGCAAAAAGGTTGCACCCGCGCCCTCAAGCAACAGGCGCAGGTCGGCCCACGTGACGTCCCTGAGCATGAGCACGGCCTGTGCAGCGGCCCAGCAAACGGCCATCGCGCCCGCCAGTGCCAACGCCCACAGAAGCGGAGAAACTTTGCCGGACTTCGTTTCGTCGAGAGGCTTTACCACGCGGCATTCCTTGCTTTGCGCGAGACGCCGGCAGACCGGCTCCTCCACACTGTTCCAGATGCGGCCGGGAAGGGTCTGACAGATTTTAGAGCGGCGAAGAAGTTCAAGAATCGGCGATTTGACCTGGTCGGCGGATTCCACCTGCTCGAATTTAAATTTGTCGCTCCAGGCGATGAGCGGACGCCACACCAACTGATCGGTGGCAACGACAATCAGAATCACGGTTACGATGCCGGCGAGCAATGCGCGTACATCGCCTGCGTAGGTTGCGGTTTGGATGTAGCTGCCCAGGCCGGGGAGCTGGAAGTTGCGATCGCCCATGGTGAAGGTTTCGCAAAAGATGAGCGCGAACCAGCCACCGGCCACGGAGACGATCGAGTTCCACACCAGGCCGATGGTGGAAAAGGGCATTTCGAGCTGCCAGAAGCGTTGCCAGCCGGAATAGCGATAGATGCGCGACGCCTCCAGCATCTCGTGCGGTATGGTTTTGAGCGAGGAATAGAAGCTGAAGGCTAGATTCCACACCTGGCCGGTAAAGATGAGCAGAATCACCGCCATCTCAATTCCAAGTTGATGGCCGGGAACAAGCGAAACCATGGCCAGCACCACGGGCGGCAGAAAACTGAGGACCGGAATCGACTGTAGAATGTCGAGGACCGCGACCATCCAAGGCTCGACGCGCGCGTTGTAGGCGGCGATATATCCGTAGGTGACGGCGAAGGCCAGGCTGAGAAAGTACGCAATGGTCATGCGCACGATGGAGTAGAAGGCGTAGAGCGGCAGAGCGCCGATGGAACTTGAAATGTGCACCACCGGAATCGGCTTCTGGAACCAATAGACGCCGGTCGAGACGACGGCGAAGAACACTGCTAACGCGCAGGCCGCCACGCCCAGATCGATGATGAAAGGCGTGCTGCGTGCGATGACGTGAGTGCGTGCGAGCGGGCGCTGGAAATTCACTTCTTGTCCTCGCTCGGAGCAATCTCCTCTTCCAGCGCATCGGGCAGCACAAAGCGGCGGCGCGCGGCATCGAAGTCAAACAGTTCCGCGTAACGGCCCCACGTGACGGCGGTTTCAATTTGCCGCTGGCCTTCCTCCTCGCTGAACTGCTCGTCGAGCATGTCGAGGAAGAAATCTTCGCGCACGGCGTGGTCGCTTTTGGTGTCGAGAGCGCGGCGAATCTGCCGCAACAGCAGCACATTCTCGGTCGCCGCGTTGCGGAAGAGTTCCTTCTGGCGAAGAATTTCGGAGTTGGCAAACTCTTCGCCGGTGGGAGTGATCACGGCGTCGCCCTCCTCGACCTTGAGGAAGCCCAGCAACTGTGCGGCGTCGACAATGGGCAGCAAGTCATCGATCTCGAAGGTCAGATCGTCGGCCATACGGTAGATGTCATCGCGTCCGCCCTTGTCGAGAAGCAATTCGAGCAAGCCGGCGATGCCGCCGGGCCGCGCGTGGGGCAGCATCTGGTAGTGCATCTGGCGCTGGTCGCGCACGGCACGCGTAATTTGCTGGCCAGGCGCTTCTGCCGGCACTGTGTCGGGCCGGGTGAGGACCTTGTAAATGTAGTCCACCAGTTGCGTGAATGCCTCCGACTTGCGCTCGCGCGGCTGGGCGAGCTGCACGCGAAAGTCGGTGCGGATGTGGCCGGGATTGCGCCCCAGCACGATGATGCGGTCGGCCAGCAGCACGGCCTCTTCAATATTGTGCGTGACCAGGAAGATCGCCTTGGTGGGCATGGTCTTCTTCGCCCACAGCTCCAGCAGTTCGCTGCGCAGGTTCTCGGCCGTCAGCACATCGAGCGCGGAAAAAGGCTCGTCCATAAAGAGCACTTCAGGCTCAACCACCAGGGCGCGGGCAAAACCGACGCGTTGCCGCATGCCGCCGGAGAGTTCCTTGGGATAGGCCGCTTCAAAACCGTCGAGGCCGACCGTGTCGAGCATCTTCATACTGCGTTCGCGTCGCACTGCGGGCGTCTCGCCGCGTGCCTGCAACGGTGCTTCAACATTCTCGAGCACAGTGAGCCAGGGAAAAAGCGCGAAGCTCTGGAATACGATCGAGACGTTGATTTCGGATTCGGCGATAGGCTTGCCGTGCCAATAGACTTGTCCCGCCGTCGGCGCGGAAAGTCCGGTGAGCATGCGCAGCATCGTGGATTTACCCGATCCGGACGGGCCGAGCAAGGCAAGTATCTCTCCGGGCACGATGCTCAAATCTGTCGCCGAGATTACCTGAATGCGATTCTGGCTGGGCTGTGCGTAGTACTTCTCGATCCCGACGGCGCGAATGATCGCGTCATCGACTGTTTGGGGGATCGCTTGGGGGGCCGCAGGAGGCGCGGCGTCGAGGGCCGGGTTCGGGGTAATCGCTTCCTGCATTTCCGGTTCTCCGGTGGGAAACTGCTGGCCCGTTCGCGGCCAGACGTTGCCAGTATAAGGATGAATAGTTGATGCGAAGTGAATGCGCCTCCGGAAGCCAGGGAACTGCGGCGCATGGCTCCCGCGATTCCCCCATGGCTCTCGACGGGCTCGCGACGCACAGGGGGTCGCAGTGCATTACACTATTCAAGCGTACCATTCCTGCTGTAGGCAAAATGCATGGCGGGGAGGGTCGCAAGCTGGCGCGGGAGACCGTGATGCGGCAGAACTGCTCGTCATGATTTCCCATCCCCGGCGCCGAGGAGAGTATGCCCACGACCACCCAAAAACCGAGGATTCTGGTGGCCGATGACGAGCGCGTCATCGCCGATACATTGGCCATGATCCTGAACCAGAGCGGCTTTGAGGCGCGCGCCGTTTATTCCGGCGAGGGAGCCCTGGAACTTGCCGAATCGTTTCAGCCGGACATGCTGATCTCCGACGTGATCATGGCCGACCTGAACGGCATCGATGCGGCGATACGCATTCGCGCATTGCTGCCGGGAATCAAGATTCTACTTTTTTCCGGCCAGGCCGCCACGGCCGACCTGCTGGAAAAGGCGCGCAAAGAAGGCTACGAGTTCGACATCCTCGCGAAACCCGTCCATCCGCAGGATCTGCTTGCCCGATTGCGGAAATAGCTCGAACAATTGCAACAGGATTTCGCGCACAACTGCATATCCGACAAAACGCGCACGGAGCGTGGCCCGTGCGCACCGTCGCCATTTGCACTTTTCTGATGCGTATCAGTTTTTGATTTGAGCGTGAGCCAGATCGCTGGATTCGTCTGCGACGCGACTCATGGCGGCCTTGTCCCAGGTTCGGACGCGCAATCCATCTTCGGCAATCCGGTATGGAACCGACGCGCCGCGATGCGATGCTTCCTGACCGAGCGCCACGCGCAACTCTGCGGCCGCTTCAGGATCGCGCGCCAGCAGCATGAGAAATCCGCCGCCACCGGCGCCTGCCAGCTTGGCTCCGTAAATAAATGGCCGCGCACGGTCCAGCAGCGCGTTGATGGGCGCGTTGGTGGTATGCGGATCAAGCACCTGGTTCAACTGCCAATGCCGGTCGAGCAATTCGCCCAGGTGCTTCCAATCGCCTTCCGCCGCGGCATACGACATCTCCACGGCCAGCGTCTTGATGCTGTGCAGCACCTGCACGGTGGCCGTCTCGCGCGCCAGGTAACGCGATACCACCTGGCGCAGCAGATCCTTTGCCATGCGCTGTAAGCCGGTGTTGTAGAGCACCATGTGCGCGCAGAACTCATCGCGCCGCGGCTCGCTCCACGGCACCGGCTGCACGCGAATGCGCTGATGCAGGCCTGGCCCGGTGATGAGCAACTTGGCGCCGGGAAAGATGCCGCCCGCCTGATCCTGCCATCCGCCGCCCGTGGTCATGTGCTGCTCCAACTGGATCACTGCTTCAGAGAGCGCATGATCGTCAAGTTCCCTTCCCGAGAGGACGGCGAGCGCGCGCACAACAGTTGCCGCGAGAATGCTGCTGGTTCCGAGGCCGGAGCCAATGGGCAACTGCACGCGGCAGCAGATTTCGAGACCGCCTCCGAGCCGGCGCAGCGTGTCTTTGAGCGGCTCGCCCGCAACCGGAATGCCGTGAAGGTGCAAAGCCGCTCGCGGAATGGAATACACCGACCCCGGCTCGCAAGGCTCGCGCAGTTCCTCGGCGAGGCGATATTCAGCCGGCGTCTCTTCGCCGCCTGCAATGCATCGAATGATGGGCTCATCGATGCGCCGAATCTCGGTTTCGATCGGATAAGTTCCGTCGATTTCGAGGGCGCAGTTGAGCACCGTGCCGCCCCAGTCAAAACAAAAGGGCGGAGTGTCGGACCAGCCGCCACCAAGATCGATGCGCGGCGGTGCGGAAACTTGTACGCGTTCGAACTGCCACGGCGACGGCGCCTGTTCGGCGCTTTCGGTAGAGCCCGCACGCACCGCGTCCTGGATGCAAATGAAGGCATCCGCCTCGGCTGAAGCGGCCTCCGCTTCACGCCCTGCGCGGCTGAGCAAGCGCGCGGCCTGCATCAGATGGCTGGCGGCAAGCGTGAATTGATCGGCCGAACCCGCGCGCAGTTCATCGGCATGCGCACGCAGCGCGCGACCGGCAGCCGCGGCGGGCCCCAGGCCGGGCAGATTCGCAAGCAGCGGGCGCAAGTCCGATCCTGCCTTGGCCAGATCCACTGCCGTCTCCTGCCAAATTCCCTGCAAGCGGTGATTGCGCGCGTCGGCCAGCGCTTTTCCGTCGGCGCAGCGCGCACTCTCGGCGAGGGATGCGCGGGGCCGCTGGCGCCACTCGTCGGCGCCGAAGCTGCTCGCGTAGCCCATCATCCAGCGCGCACATGCCCAAGCTGCATCCGGTATGGTCACGGGAAAAAGCGTAGCGTTCCAAAGATTGCGCGGCTCGCCCGCCTTCCAAATCTCTTCGCTGCGCAGTCCAAGCCTTTCGAGCGTCTCCGTCATCGGCCGGTTGAACCAGGTTGCGTTTTCGAAGAGCTGCTTGGGATCGTCTTCGACGCCATAGACGCGAATCACCCAGCCCACGCCGCATTCCCCTTCCACCGGAAGCTGGTGGACGACAGTATCTTCGGGAACCTCAATGGATCCGGCGAGGCCGGTGAGTCCGTGCAGAATCGCTCCGCGGCTGGCGTAGACCGGCCCTTCGAGATCGCATTCCAGAACCACGGCTTCGTGCCCGACCTTGCACTCAAGCGCAATGGTACTGTCGAGGATTCCACCCGAGCCCGCTGCCAGCGCGCGGAAAGAGTGCGTGGTTCCGGCATGGATGAACTCACCCTCTACCACCGAGCAATGAAACTCCACGGGCTGCTCGGCGCCGCGCAAAATCCTTTCAAGCTCGCGCCAGAAGAGTCCCGCTCCCGGCTCCGGCCTCCACTGCCCCGTGAGCATACGCGTCATCTGGTCGTAAACATCGACGGCCGGCAGGCTCTTGAATCCAGCCAGCTCCGTCAGCGCCGCCGTCAGGCCGGCATCAAAGCGCAACAGTCCGATATCGACAGCAACCCGGCCATCGTCCAGCAAGCCTCCCGCGGCTTTCACCTCTGCGGGCGACGGTTTTTGCAGGAAGGTATACACCTGATCGCCGGCGCCCACTGCGTACACGCCGTGATGCACAGCCTGCTCCATTTCGAGCCGCATGGCAACGCCGGTAACGCCGGAGCGATCCCATTGCACCTGGCCGGCGTCAAAGCGCAGCACCACATCGCCTGAAGCCACCAGGAGTCCGCTGCGCATTTTCTCTGCCCACGCCGACGAAAGCGACATGGTTTCATCGAACACCGTCGTAGTGGCGCGGGGTTGCGTGCGTGAAGGCAGGATGCCGAAGAGCTTTCCACCCGGAGAATATTGCGGCAGCCGCCGCGAATCGCCGCCGGAGTGCACGAGGAGCGCGCGATGCTCGCTCCACCACGCACGGTCTTTGCCCAAGATGCCCAGTGCATTGATGGTCGCGCCGCCGCTGCCCACTCTCTGGCCGCCGGGATCGGGTACGACGAGAAACTTCGTCTCGGTGGGCAAAAGTCCCGATGAGTTCCGCCGCTGAATCTCCTCGCGGTAAAGCTCCGCTTGCCGCTCCGACGAGGCCGTAATGATCACAACGTCCCAGAAACTCACCGAGCTCGCTCCCCCAGGGCGTGAAGGCGCCCGCGCCTTCTCAAGTGCCGGTCCCGCGATCGCCGGAAATTCTTGCCCTTGCTATCCGCATCCCTCAACGGCGAAAGTAATCAAAGCATGACAAAAGCACTTCGTTCCACGCGCGTCTTGACGCCGGAAGGCATCGCACCCGCCGCAGTGATTGTAGACCACGAGCGGATCGTTGCGCTCAGCGGCTGGAATGAAGCGCCGGCGGACGCGGAGCTCTTTGATTTCGGCGACCTCGTGCTGCTCCCCGGCCTGGTGGATTCGCACGTGCACATCAATGAACCCGGACGCACGGAGTGGGAAGGATTTGAGACTGCGACGCAAGCCGCGGCCTCCGGCGGCGTTACCACGCTGGTCGATATGCCGCTAAACTGCGTTCCTGAAACCATCGATGTGCCGGCGCTCGATGCCAAGCGCAGTGCGGCGCAAGGCAAAGCGTGGGTGGACTGGGCGGCGTGGGGAGGCGTGGTGCGCGGCAACGCCGATTCATTGCCATCGCTGGCACGCGCGGGTGTTCCCGGATTCAAATGCTTCCTCATTCACTCTGGAATCGACGGCTTTCAATGGGTGGATGAAACCGACCTCCGCACGGCATTGGAGAAGCTGCGAGGCAACTGGCTGCCGCTATTGGCGCACGCCGAGGTAGCCGGCCCCGTCGAGATCGCAAGCGAGGCCATCGCGGGCGCAGATTTGGATTGGCGTCAGTACTCAACTTACTTCTCTTC
>Ga0302266_10002966_pt1 | contig 14103 bp, 8 predicted proteins | sample III_Bog_E1_2_FD_194559 | JGI IMG/M metagenome (GOLD analysis project Ga0302266, IMG submission 194559) | Peat permafrost microbial communities from Stordalen Mire near Abisko, Sweden - III_Bog_E1_2 | ecosystem: Environmental > Terrestrial > Soil > Wetlands > Peat | place: Sweden: Abisko... | reverse complement strand
GCGAGCCGACGGCGGGTCTCCGTTTTCCAAGCCGCCGCGATTTCCGAGTCGGTGACGGCATCCAGAGTGTGCATCAGGCGATCCACCAACTCGGCCACTTGCGCGTTCGGCCAATGGCTCGCTTCCTCGATGATTTGATCCGGGGTCATCCGCATGCGGTCAAATTACAACAGGTCCGGCAATCCCGCAATGTGGGAAAACTAAAATTCAGAAATGGTCTTAAACAGTGTGGAGTCCCTTGCGTCACGGCGTCTCCGCCACCAACCCGCTTTCGATCTTCACCGGCAGGGCGGTGATTTTGAGGGTGGCTGGCTCGAGTCCGGCGCGGGTGGCTTGCAGGGTGATTTCCCCGGCGGTGAGGGTTGAGCGGATGGCCACGCGGTTGATCCCGCATTCCGTGTCCAGATACAAATTGTTGATGGAATTAATCTTGCCGCTGTTATAACCGCCCCGCCAGATTGCCGGGCCATCCAACTTGAAATCCACCCGGGCTTCGTCGGTCGGGCAGCGCCGACCCTGGGCGTCCACGACTTCCACATCAAAGAAGGCCACATCGGAACCATTGGCCAGCAGGCCGTCAGGGCCGAGATGCGGCGTGAGTTTGAGGGCTTTGGCGTCGCCCGCCGTTTCAATTTGTTCCTGGGCCACGATTTTGTCCCCGGCTTTGCCGACGGCTTTGAGGGTGCCGGGGGCGAATTTCACGTTCGGAAAGGCGAAGATATAGCCGTTGATGGGTTGGGTCACCACGCCCAGGGATTGGTCGTTGAGGAACAATTCCACGGAATCACAGTGATTGGCCGCCACATAGTCGGTTTTGACGGTGTTGGCGGGGTAGGTCCAGTGACCGATGATGTGCAGGTCCGGGGTGTCGCTCTGCATCACGCGATAGACATAGTAAGCCTCTTTGGGCAGCCGGACAGAATCCACCTTACCGCTGACCCGGCAGACTTCGCTGCTGTCCTGGCGACCGTCGGCATTCGAATCCGACCAGTAAATGGAGGCATAGGCGGACCACTTGGAGTGGGCGGGATCGGTATTGGAAATGCGGTTGCGGTAATAATCGTAATAACGGCGGGCCGCCGCCAAACAGAAGCTCTCGGAATTCCAGGCGTAAGTGTCGTTCTCGCCCTTTTTAAAGCCAAAATGCGGGGGCGAGTAATTGTCCCAAAACCGGCGGGCGGCTTCATCGCGGAAATCCTCGGTTTCGGTGAGCGGCGCCAGATCGCGTCGTTCGGCGCTGTAGGTGCGGAACATTTCCGCATAGTTCGTCAATGCATCCGTGCGCTGATCCTGTCCGATCATGACGCCGAAGTATCCCGCCAGGTGGGTTTCCGCCGCCTCGCTCAACGAGCGGCAACCCATCACCCGCCCGCCATGGGGATCCCACTGCTGTTGCAAATCCATCATCGCCCGCAGGTGGGCCGTGGTGACGCCGCTATTGCCGGCCTCCCAAAAGAAAATGCTGGGGTGGTTGCGGAAATAAATCATTGAATCGCGCATGACCTCCAGACGCTGCTCCCATTCGCGCGCCGCCGTCTCCGGGCGCAGCCGGCGGTCCAGCACCGGATCCCCCTCCTTGTCGCCCGCCGGGCAAACCTCGACGATGCCGGCCCGGTCGAAGGCGCGCACATCCACCGCCTGCGGGGAGATGTGCATCCAACGCACGTAATTCGCATGGGTGCTGCGGATGAGTTCCGCATTGTAATCATGCATCCAGTCGGGATACGCCTCGCCCAGGCCCGCCCAGTCGTCCGAGGCGCGTTGGGCAAAGCCGCGGAGATAGACAAATTCACCGTTGATCCAGACGCCGCCCTTGCCCGGGCCGCCCTTGAACTCCGCCTGGCGGAAACCCGTGGTGATTTTTTGCACATCCACCACCCGGCCATTGACCGTGAGCAGGGTGTAAACGTCATAAAGATACGGCGTCGCCACGCTCCAGAACCGGGCGTCCGCCAGCGGGCCCGCCGCCGTGAAGGTTTCCGTCTGCCCGTCCGCCAAAGCCTGCGTTGCACCCTGAAATTGCGCGCCGATGTTCCCCGCCGCATCCACGACCACCGCCGAAAAGGTGATGGCTTGCGGCGCGCCGGATTCGTTGCGGACCTGCGATTCAATATTGACCCGGCAGGTTTTGTCCGCGATGGCGAAATCCGACGGATAAATGTAAGTGCCGGTGGTCTTGAGGTTTTCGTAAAGCGGCAGGGTCTGATACACCTTGCCGGTCAGGTGCAGGCGGATATCGTGGTTCAGGCCGCCGTAATTCGGATTGAACGCGCGCCCCATCCATTCGAACCCCGCGCCCGTCGCCTCCTCGCTGTAATCGTTGCTGTTATCCACCTTGGCGGCGATGACGTTGTCCGTGTCGCCAAAATTCACCAGCCCGGTCAAGTCCAGGCCGCAGGCGGTGACGCCGTTCTCGAACCGGCCGGCCGGCTTCCCATTCACCCAGAAATGGCCGGCCTGCTTCAGCCCCTCGAATTCCAAAATGACTTTTCCCCCCTGGGCGGCGGCGGGCAGCTTGAAATGTTTGCGATACCAGGTGATGCCCGTCCAGGCGCGCCGGTCGCCGCCGCTGTGGCTGATGAGTGAAGTGTAGGAATCAACATCATTATACGTATGAGGCGCGCTGACCGTGGCCCACTGCGAGTCGTCAAACTCCACCCGCTCCGCGTTGGGCACGTCCTGACGGATGAACTTCCAGTCCGGGTTGAAATTGAGCTCGCTCCGGGGCGAAGCCGGCGGGGTGTAGGCGGCGGCGGTGAAGCCCAGGGCGGTCCAGCCCAGCAGGCAGAGCAAAAGAATCTTTTTCACAGGTTGACAATAAGCTTTAATTTGAGGGAGTCTGGGCGATCAACCCGCCTTCGATTTTCACCGGTCGGGCGGTGATTTTGAGCGTGGCCGGTTCCAGTCCGGCGCGGGTGGCCTGCAGCGTGATTTCCCCGGCGGTAAGGGTCGAACGGATGGCCACCCGGTTGATGCCGCATTCCGTGTCCAGATAGAGCTGGTTAACGGTGTTGGTCTCGCCGCTGTTGTAACCGCCCCGCCAGATGGCCGGGCCGTCCAGTTTGAAATCCACCCGGGCTTCGTCGGTCGGGCAGCGGCGGCCCTGGGCATCCACCACTTCCACGTCAAAGAAGGCCACATCGGAGCCGTTGGCCTGCAGGCCGCCGGGGCCGAGATGCGGGGTGAGCTTGAGGGCTTTGGCGTCACCCGCCGTTTCAATTTGTTCCTGGGCCACGATTTTGTCCCCGACTTTGCCGACGGCTTTGAGGGTGCCGGGGGCGAATTTCACGTTCGGAAAGGCGAAGATATAGCCGTGGATGGGATTCGTCACCACGCCCAGGGATTGATCGTTGAGGAACAGTTCCACGGAATCACAATGATTGGCCGCCACATAGTTGGTTTTGACGGTGTTGGTCGGGTAAGTCCAGTGACCAATGATGTGCAGGTCCGGGGTGTCGCTCTGCATCACGCGATAGACATAGTAAGCCTCTTTGGGCAGCCGCACGGCATCCACCTTGCCGCTAACCCGGCAGACCTCGCTGCTGTCCTGGCGGCCGTCGGCGTCCTCGTCCGTCCAGTAGATCGAACAATAGCCCGACCAGCGCGCATGGGCCGGATCAGGGTTGGAAATTCGGTTGACAAAATAATCATGGTAGCGCTCCGCCGCCCGGAGGCAGAAGGACTCGGAATTCAGGTTCCAAGTGTCATTCGGGCCTTTCTTGAAGCCGAAATGCGGGGGCGAATAATTGTCCCAAAACCGGCGGGCGGCCTCCTCGCGGAAATCCTCCGCCTCCACGATGGGCGCCCGGTCCCGCCGTTCCAGGCTGTAACCGCGGAACAGGGCGGTCGGATTGGTCATGTCGTCCAGCCGCCGGTCCTGCGGCATCATCACCCCGTAATATTCAGAAACCGCCGTCAGCGCCTCGCTGTCGAGTTGGCCATCCCGGGCGCCCATCACGCGCCCGCCGTTGGGATCCCACGTTTTGCGCAAGTCCACCATCTGCCGCATTTGGCCCACGGTCACGGAGGTGTTGCCGGCTTCGTAGAACAGAATGCTGGGGTTGTTCCGGAAATAAATCATCGAGTCCCGCATCACGGCCACGCGCTGGTCCCATTGGGCGCCCTGCACATCGCGCTCCTTGTCCCCCGCCGGGCAAATCTCGACAATGCCCGCCTTGTCGCACGCGCGCACATCCACCGCCTGCGGCGAAATATGCATCCACCGCATGTAATTGCCGTGCGTGCTGCGCAGCAACTCCGCGGTATAATCATGCATCCAATCCGGATACGCCTGGCCCAGGCCGGCCCACTCATCCGCCGCCCGCTCGGCATAGCCGGTCAGATACACGAAATGGCCGTTGATCCAGACGCCACCCGTGCCCGCGCCGCCCTTGAATTCCGTCTGGCGGAAGCCCGTGTGCGTCTTGCACACGTCCACCACCTGGCCGTCCACCGTTAATATGGTATAGACATCATACAGATACGGCCGGCCGGGTTCCCAGAAGTGCGCTCCCGTAAGGCGGCCGTTCGCCTTGATTGTTTCCGTTTCGCCCGTCACCAAGTCGGAAGTATCGCCCGGCAGCGTCGCCCGCACTACGCCGTCCGCGTCCACCACCACTGCCGACAACGTCACATTCTGATGATCATCCGCTTCGTTCCGCACCTGGGCCTCGATGTTCACATCACAGGCTTGGTCCCCGAGGGCAAAATTCGACGGATACACATACACCCCGGTGGTCTTGAGGTTCTCATACAGCGGCAGCGTTTGATACACCTTGCCGGTCAGGTGCAGCCAGATGTCGTGGTTCAACCCACCGTAATTCGGATCAAAGTCGCGCCCCATCCATTGGTAACTCACCCCGGTGGCCTCCTCCTTGTAACCGTTGCTGTTATCCACCTTGACGGCAATGACATTGTCCCCGTCAAAATTCACCAGCGCCGTCAGGTCCAGGCCGCAGGCGGTGATGCCATTTTCAAACAAGCCCGCCGGTTTGCCGTTCACCCAAAAATGCCCCGCCTGTTTCAAGCCTTCCAATTCCAGGAAAACCTTCCCGTCTTTCGCACCCGCCGGCAGCTTGAAATGCTTGCGATACCACGCGATGCCCGCGTAGGCGCCCCGGTCCCCGCCGCCGTGGCTGATAATGACTTGGTAGGAGTCCACGTCATTGTAAGTGTGCGGGGTGCTGACCGTCGTCCAGCCCGAATCATCGAAGCCCACGCTCTCCGCGTTGGTCACATCCTGGCGGATGAATTTCCAATCCGGATTGAAATTATAAACACCCCGCGGCGAGGCGGGGGGTGTGTAGGCGGCGGAAAGGGTGGCATTCAAGCCGAAGATGGCCCAGCCCAACAGGCCCAGAAGAATGGTTTTTTTCACAATTAATTTGATTACAGGTTTTGACTAAGGACGCAAACCGACCGGCCAAAGTAACAGCTTGGTTCGGAACCAGCCGGGAAATATGATCCCGCCGGCGACAGTTTTTGCCAGGGTTCTTCGTTTTGATTGCTTACAAGATACCCAATGGCCTCGTAAAAAGCGTCACCATTTATGGTGAGTTTACCGCCGGTCCCCCTGCCACCGGCCGAAAGCCGGTGGAGGCAAGCCGAATTCCCCGCCACCCGGACCGGAACCGAGCGCGGATCTCTCACCCGCAACGCGGGCCAACGACCATGGTCTTTGAAATTTACCAGCCCATTCCCCTCGCCGCAAGTCATGGCAGCTGCAACTGGAAAAACCAGGGGGGCAACGGCGCGCTCATCGCGTTCGTCAGACTGAACCGGCCGGTCGCGTCAAAATGATTCGTCGCCAACCGCAGCCATTGGGATTGGGGCAGAGTGAGGTTGCTCGTGGACAACACATAATAGATTCCAGTGGTCGCTCCGCCCGCACCACTCAGAATCAAATTCGTCCCCGCAACCGTAACCAGACTGAAGCTCGGCGGCGCGGGTGTCAGGGTGCGGGCGGACACCGGGCCGGAAACCGGGCTTTGCCCCCCTGCATTGACGGCCGAAACGAGGTAGTAATAGGAAGTGCTCACGGACAAGCCGGCATCCACATAATTAGTGGTGACCGGAATGGTGTTGGTGGTGTATGGGCCGCCGCTGGCGACCGAACGCTCGATGGAGTAACCGGTGGCCCCGACGGAGGACGTCCAGTTCAGGCTCACTTGCGCGTAGCCCCCGGTGGCCGTCAACCCGGCGGGCGCGGCCGGAGCGAGCGTGACACTCGCCGGGACCGAACTCGCGCTTTCATCGCCCGGATTCAGCGCGGTGACGACATAATAAAACGTCGCCCCCGGGGACAGGTTGAGATCGGTATAATTCGTCGCCGGAGTGTTGCTGACCACCGTGGTGTAGGGGCCGTCACTGGTGGAGGATCGCTTTAAGTTATAACCCGTCGCCCCGGTGGCCGCCGTCCAAGTCAGCCCCGCCTGCGTGTTGGTGGCGGTGGCGGTCAGCGTTGCAGGCGCGGGCGGCACGACAAAACAACCCAAACCGGTCAGATGATCGCCGCTGACCAGATGCATGAAGGTGATCACCGGCAGGCTCCCGTCGACCGCGCGGGCGTTCGTAATCTGGCTCATCGCCGTGCTTTGAAAATCCCCGGCGCCCACCGTGACCCCGGTCTCCGTCCAAGAGTTGCTGCTCACCAGGCTGCCGGCCTCATTGAGGTTTTGAATGTCGGCATAAGCGTCCGCAAACACCAGGTTGTTGTGCATCGCTTCATTCGTGCCGGCGATGTCATTGGCGTCCGTCTGATCCGCATTGGTGGCGTAGTTTGGCGGGTTGCGCTGGAGCAGATTGTATCCGGTGTTGTTGGCGTAGGCCGTGTTATTTGTCCAACCGGTCGGCAGCCCCGGTCCGGCGCACTGGTGGTTCGCATAGAAACCATTGGCGGAATTCCCGGCGGAAAGACAATTGAAAACCACGTGGGGCGGAATCGGATTGGGAATGCCGTTTTGCGGTTGCGAACCCCATCCCCCCACCTTGAAGCCGTTGCCATTCCCGCCATTATTCCCGTTCAGATACGACCAGCAATGGTCGAAGGTCACCGTCTCGAAGGCGTTGATGCAATCGTAACCGTCATCGCTGTTGTTCCAGGAACGGCACTCGCGGTAAATGTTTCCCGTGCCGCCCGCCGCCGGATGACAGCCAAAACCGTCGGCATTGCCGTAAGAGTAGCTGTTGATGCCGGCGTTATTGTAGGAATCGCACCGATCGAACAGGTTGTTGGCGGATTTTTCTTCGAGATAAAACCCGACGCAATCGCCGTCATGCACCCGCACCTCGTTCCAAGTGCAACTGCCGCCCCCCCAGATGGCGAAACCAATGGACTGGTTGTTGCCGGTGGTGATATTTTCCTGCACCCCCACCACGTCAAAGCCCTGAAACGTCACCCCGCTGGCCGTCACCCAAAAGGCGGCCACGCGGTCCCCCGTGGGATTCACCCCGGAAAAATTGAAAACTGGGCGGGTGCCGGCCATGGCAGCGTAGGTGATGCCGTTTTTATTGATCAGATTGACCACGGCATAAACATTGTCTTGGACGGAATTATAAACGTTGGTGGCCAGGTTATAGGTTCCCGCCAGGATATAAACCGTGTCCCCGGAGGCCGCCTTGGCCTGGGCCGCCATCACCGTGGCCAACGGGGCGTTGGTGGTGGTGCCGGAGTAGGAATCGCTGCCCGTGGGGGAAAGATACCAAGTCGCAGCGGGGGCGGTGCCGACCGCCAGCAGCAGCGCCCAAGCCGGGGCGAACCATGCGCAGCGCGTCATAAATTCAGCCATGAGCGATACCTTCCGCCGGGACGGGGGCCATTAGTTGGATGGGCCTCCCCGCGACCGGCCGCACCATCGGGCGGACGCACGTCCGAATTACGGCGTGGAAGCCACCGAGTAATAGCCATTGGTGGCCCATTGCCACGGGGTCAGGCCTGCATGACCATCGGGGAAACTCACATCACCGCCAATTTTGGCGTGCCGCACGGAAAGCTGGTTGCCGGCCAGCGAGGGGGATTCTTGCAAATCCAGACGACCATCATCCGGGCCCAGCGGTGGGTTGGCCGCCCGCAGGGGCGGAGCCAATTCGGCGGTGGTATTCGGTTCTTCGACCAGCATGATCTTTTCCGAGCCGCGCCGGACGGCGGACATTTTGAAGCGATTGGCCGTGCCAGTGTTCGGCGAGCCCGGGCCGCTGGTGCCAGTCCACTGCAGCGCAAAACCGGCGGAGGCGGAGGCGTTGGCATTAAAGCTGAAGCTGAATGGATAGCCGTTGAGATTGGGGGATTTTTGTACTGAGGGGCACAGAAACAGGTTGGTGGCTGTGGTGCCGCCGCAGGCGATGGCCAGTTGGCTGTTTTTGAGCAGCCGCGGGGTGCCGTCACCGCTCCGATTCCAATAAATCCAATCTTCGTTGTGAAACCCCTGGTCATTGGAAGCCGCGCCGGGGAAGTTGTCGTTGTAGTCGTTGACATACATCACCATGCCCAGCGCCAGTTGTTTCAGATTGTTGACGCATTGACTTTGCTGCGCCTTGCTCTTGGCCTTGGCCAGCGCCGGGAGAAGCATGGAGGCCAGGATGGCGATGATCGCGATCACCACCAGCAGTTCAATCAGCGTGAAACCGTGCTGAATCCTGCCAGACTTTCCGGTTGGGCGGACGATTTGTTTCTTCATGTTTGTCATGTCAGTAGTCATGGGTCGGTTGTCCGTCTGGCTGCCCAACAGGATTGCCGCGTTGGTTCAAGCACGGGTTGATTATCAAAGAAGGTAACAAACCATCCCCGGCCAAAGCATCACCATAAATGGTGATTTTTGTCCAAGCGTAGTAAGCCCGCCCAGCCACCCGGGGGGGACCCCTCCTGAAATCGTCGTCACCTGAGAAATTAAGACTTGAACCTCAGCCTGCAAAGTTGGAAATTCTTACCATGACGAGCACCATTACCACCAAAGGTCAGACGGTCGTGCCAAAAGAATTGCGCCGGCAATTTGAACTGGGCTCCGGCGCGGTTTTGGATTGGCGCGCGGAGGGGGATTCCATGCGCGTGGTCAAATTGACGCGACCCGCCAAAGGCGGATTCCTCCAAGCCCTGCGCCGACTCGGGCGGGTGCCTGCCGCTCCGCGTGACCGTCGGCTGGTGGAGGACGCATGAGATTCCTGTTCGATACCAACATCATCACTGAGGTTGCCAAGCCGCGGCCCAACGCCCGCGTATTGAACTGGCTTTTGGCGCATGAGGTGGCCGGCGGCATCCCCAGTGTGGCGGTCGCCGAGCGATACCAGGGAGCGCATAATGCGCCCAAGGAACAGCGCAGCCGTTTGCTGGCGGAACTGGATCATTTTGTTCGTGAGTTTGGCGAAACCGTGGTTCCGTTTGACGCGAACGCGGCCAAAGTCTGGGGCGAATACGTTTCGCGTCCCGCCTTGAAACAAACGCCCTGCAGCTACCCCGACACCCAAATCGCCGCCATTGCCTTGAGCCGGGGATTAACCGTAATCACGCGCAACACGAAGGATTTTCCAGAATTGCCAGTGCTTAATCCGTTTGAGGATTAAAAATTCCAAGGGGCCATGGCCGGGGTTCCCTCCCTCCCGTTCGCCAATGCTTCGGGCAGCCACTCCGCCCGGCGCATCCAAACTTGCGTTGGGCCGGGGTTCACGCCATGTTTCACCCATGCCATTTTCGTCATCCCTCCGGGCGGACCGGGCCAGTCGCAAACGATTGGCGCTGGCCGGTTTATTGGGATTGTGGTTCCTGACCGCCGGGCTCGATCTCCGGGCCGGCACCCCGCACTTTCTGGTGGATGCCTGGGACCGGGAAAACGGGCTGCCCAGCAGTTCCGTCACCAGCCTCGCCCAAACCCCGGAAGGGTATATGTGGATCGGCACTTACAACGGCCTGGTGCGTTTCGACGGCGAACGGTTTGTCAGTTTTGATCCCTTCAACACCCCGGAACTCCTCCACGAGCGCGTCCGCTATCTTTTTACCGATGCGCATGGCACCCTGTGGATCAACACCTTTGACGGTTCCATGACCACCTGGCGGAACGGCGTCTTCACGCTCGAGACCAACTGGCCCGGCGGACTGGCCGACCTGCTGACCGTCCGCTCCAACCGGGTGGTCTTCGTGGTCAACGGTTCGCTATTGGAAAGAATGGGGGGCGCGGATGAACCCTCGCGTTGGCAGGAAACCAAACTCACCGGTGGAATATCCGGCCGGATGGCCGGTGAAGATGCCAACGGCGACATTTGGTATGTCACCAGCAACCGCCGTTTGGGGCGGGTGCGGGGGGGGCAGTCGGAAGTGCCCGACAGCTTCCCCGGTTTGCGCGGCCGACGGGTCCGTTGCCTGGCCACCGATCCGGCCGGCCGGCTTTGGGTGGGTACGGATGCCGGGCTGGCAAGTTGGACGGGGAGTCGTTTCCAAAATGAAACGCCCGGCAACCCGGGACGCCTGTCGGTGAGCTTCCTGGCCTTTAACCCGCGCGGAGAATGCTGGGTGTTTGCCAATGGCCGCCTGCGCCTGTGCCGGGAGCGCGCCTGGGTGGCGGAAGCGGACGAGTGGCGGGATTTGCCCAAACCCTACGCGGACACGCTCAGCGCCCATTTAGACCGGTCGGGCAATCTTTGGTTCTGCCATTTTGGCCGGGGTCTGTTATGCGCCGGCACCAACGGTTCTCCGGAAGCCATCACGAGTGCGGATGGTCTGCCCGGGAATCGGATCCTCTGCTGGTTGCAGGATCACGAGGGCAATGTGTGGGTGGGCGCGGACCGGGGCGGATTGGCGCGTCTGCGGGAACGCCAGTTTCAAGTCATCAACCCCGGCGATGACGCCGCCTCCAAAGTGGCCATGTCCGTGTGTGAAGACGCCGGGGGCGCGGTCTGGATCGGCACACTGGGCGGCGGGCTCACTCGCTGGCAGGACGGCGTGGTCACCAATTATCCCCTGACCACCATGGACAATGCCGGTTTTGTCTTTTCGGTTTACCCGGACCGGGAGGCGGGCTGCCTTTGGTTGAGCGCGGACAATGAGGACCTGTGCCGCTTCGAGAATGGCCAACTCAGCCGCCCCGCCTGGAGTTTGCATGGGGTTAAAACCATGCTCCGGGACCGGCGCGGGTGGCTCTGGATCGGGATGCGGGATGGTCTGGACCGCTATGCGGATGGCCGCGTGGAACACTTGGGCGCGAAGGAGAATTTCCAGCGCGGCGACGTCCGTGCGCTGGCCGAAGACTCGCAGGGCAACATCTGGGTGGGAACCGGCGGGGGGGAGTTATACCAGTTTGGCGTCTCCAACACCCCGGCGGTGATGTATCGCGCCCCGGATCGCTGGGGCAACCAACCCATTTGGTCGCTTTACGCCGAGCACGAGACCCTGTGGATCGGAACCTTCCGGGGCGGCCTGCTGCGGTTCCGCAACGGGCAATTCATCCGTTACTCAACCAAACAGGGGCTGCCCAACGACGTGGTCTGCCAAATCCTGCCGGATCGGCGGGGCAACCTCTGGCTGGGAACTTACGACGGGATTTTTCGCGCCGCCCGGACGGAGTTGAACGCCTTCGCCCGGACCGGTACGAACTCGATTTCGTGGGTGGCCTACGGGCGGCTGGCCGGGTTGCCCTCGCTGGAATGTTCCGGAGGCTACCAACCTTCCGGCTGGCAGGGGACGGACGGGCGGCTCTGGTTTTCCACCCTGAAAGGCGTCGTGTCCGTGCAGCCCAACCAATTATCCAACGACCCCCGGGTGCCGCCCCTGCTGATCGAGGAGGTGCTGGTGGATGGCAAGCCCGCCGACCTGCCCGCCACCCAGGCCGGCGTGGCCGCGCCCCGGCCCCTGAGCGTGGTCATCGGTCCCGGCAAACACTATGTGGAATTTCATTATACGGGCCTGAGTTTCACCGCCCCCGAACAAGTGCGTTTCCGGTATCGCCTGCGCGGGCTGGACGACCACTGGGTCGAGGCGGGCACCCGGCGCTTTGCCCCCTATACCTTCCTGCGTCCCGGCGATTATCACTTTGAAGTCATGGCCTGCAACAACGAGGGGCACTGGAACCCGGTGGCCGGCACGCTGAACTTGCGCATTCAGCCGCACGTTTGGGAAACTTGGTGGTTTTTCCTGGCCTGGGGGCTTCTGTTGGCGGGTGGCATTGCCCTGGCGGCGCGGGCGGCGGGCAGCCGCAAATTTCAGCGGCAGATGGCACGCCTCCAGCAACAACAGGCCGTGGAACGCGACCGCGCCCGCATCGCCCGGGATATTCATGATGACCTGGGCACCGGCCTCACCCAAATCGGTCTCCTCACCGAACTCACCCGGCACGCCCCGCCCGAGGCGCTGGGCGGCCGGTTGGATCAAATCTCCGCCACCGCCCGGGAACTCACCGGCGCGATGGATGAAATCGTCTGGGCCGTCAATCCCCAGAATGACACCCTGGATTGTCTGGCAATTTACCTCTGCAAATTCGTGCAGGAATACCTGTCCGTGGCCGGCCTGCGCTGCCGGCTGGATGTGCCCGTGCAATTACCGGCCCGCCCCCTGACCGCCGAAACCCGTCACAACCTTTTTCTGGCCGTGAAGGAAACCCTCAACAATATCGTCAAACACGCCCGGGCCACGGAAGTCGGGCTCAAATTGATTCCGTCCCCCACCGGCTTCACCCTGCTCATCCAGGACAACGGCCGCGGGTTCCCCGCCCCCGGCGGGGCCGCCCCCGGCAACGGCCGCATTGCCGGTGGCAATGGTCTGACCAATTTGCAGAAACGCCTGGCCTTCATCGGCGGACGCGCCGTGGTGAACAGCCCGCCGGGCCAGGGGGTGCTGGTGGAATTAACCGTGCCCTTCGAGCCCCCCGCCTCACCACAATTGGCGATTCCCACTCGCGGGTCGGTGGCCCCATCCTCTCCTTCGTCCCAACGGAATTAACGGGCCGCCATGAATAATACCCTTAATAATGTCATTAAAGTCTCGATTGTCGAAGACGATGTCCGTGTGCGTGACAGTCTTTCGCAACTGATCGAGTTGTCGGACGGCTTTCACTGTATCAGCCAGTTTTCCACCGCCGAAATGGCGCTGGCCAGCCTGCCCGCCGCCGCGCCCGACGTCGTGGTGATGGATATCAACCTGCCGGGCATGGACGGCGTGGAATGTGTGCGCAAGCTCAAACAGCTCCTGCCCCGGTGTCAGATCCTCATGCTCACTGTTTACGATCAGACGGACAAGATTTTCAATGCCCTCGCCGCCGGGGCCAACGGTTACCTGTTAAAGCAGACGGCCCCCGTGGAATTGCTCGCCTCCATCCGGGATGTCCATAACGGCGGTTCGCCCATGAGCAGTCACATCGCCCGCAAAGTGGTCCAGTCCTTTCAGACGCCGGCCCGGGGAGCCGGGTGCGAAAACCTCACCGCCCGCGAACAGGAGGTGCTGGATTACCTCACCAAAGGCTACATGTATAAGGAAATCGCCAGTCTCCTCCACATCAGCTTTGACACCGTCCACACCCACACCCGGCATATCTACGAAAAACTCCACATCCGCTCCCGCACGGAACTGATGACCAGCCATTTACGGTCCCCCTGACTGCGGCGGGGGGCATGCCCCCCCGGCAATTTTTTTAAAGCTTGTGCTTGAATTTTTTTTAGAATGGTCTAAACTTGTCCCAAGTCGAAGTGACAAAAGTGTTTTACGAGAAAATTTCGCTGTTCGTTTAGGGTTGGCAGAGAGGTTTTGCTCGTGACGAGGTCTGGACAGCGACCCCCTAGTTGGCCCGTCACACTTCTGAGCGCCTGGGTGAAGGCGTATAAACCTTATCACCACAAAGGTCGGACGCAAGTCCGGCCTCTTGATTTTCCGGGGCGGCCCGGCGGCGGCGGATTTTGTAACGCCGGGCGGCTCGGGCGGATCTCGGGACACTGCCCCCGCTGCCGAAGCCGGGCCGCCCAGCCCCATCACCACACAAAGCCCGTCCTCCTCATTTTACCAACCGCAGAAATTCCTGCTTTGAAAATTGCCCGGCCATTTCGAGCGTCCCGGTCAATTTCATGCCGGCTTCAGATTTAGGATGGCTTCGCCGCTTTCGCAGCCAACCACAGCGAGCCCGGATTAACCCG
>Ga0302266_10002964_pt1 | contig 14107 bp, 11 predicted proteins | sample III_Bog_E1_2_FD_194559 | JGI IMG/M metagenome (GOLD analysis project Ga0302266, IMG submission 194559) | Peat permafrost microbial communities from Stordalen Mire near Abisko, Sweden - III_Bog_E1_2 | ecosystem: Environmental > Terrestrial > Soil > Wetlands > Peat | place: Sweden: Abisko... | reverse complement strand
CATTCAAAGATCGCGAAACTCGGTATCAGCGCCTGATGAACCGGATCGTGCGGCAGGGCGTGCGTACAAAGGTACTGATGCTGTCGGCAACCCCGGTCAACAATCGCTTCAATGACCTGAAGAACCAGCTCGCTCTTGCTTATGAAGGCGAGCCGGAAAATCTCAAATCGAAGCTCAGCACGGAGAGAAACATCGACCTGATCTTCCGCAGGGCGCAGACCGCCTTCAATGTCTGGTCGAAGCTCCCCGCCGAGCAGCGCACGCCCGCGGCGATTCTCTCCTCTTTGGATTTCGACTTCTTCGAGCTTCTGGATGCGGTCACCATCGCTCGCTCTCGGCGCCACATCACCACCTTTTATGACACGAAGGAAATAGGCGAATTTCCCACCCGGCGCAAGCCGCTTTCGTTCCATTGGCGGCTTACCGATCGGACAGATGTGATCGGCTTCAACCAGATCTTTCTGGAGTTGGCTGCTCTCAAGCTCGGCGTTTACATGCCGATCTCCTATATCCTCCCCAGCCGGGTCTCTAAATATGAGGAGATCTATGACACAGAAGTCAGCGGAGGTGGTGGCAAGCTGAAGCAACGGGACCGCGAGCTAAGCCTGCGCTCCCTAATGACGGTGAACCTGCTCAAGCGCCTTGAGAGTTCGGTGGCCGCGTTCCGGCTCACACTCGGCAAGCTCCAGCGGTTCCATCTGAGCACTCTCGCGCGGATTGAGAATTTCCGCCGCACCGGCCAGGGTGGTAGCTTAAGTGATCCATCGCTTGCCTTTGACGATGCCGAGCCGGACGAGGATGTCGATTTTCTCGACCCGGAGGATGGTCCTGAGGCGCAAACCCCAGGCAAGATCGCAATTGAACTGGCCGACATGGACCTGCCGTCATGGGAGCGCGATCTGACAGCCGACCTCGGCCGCATTGAGGGGCTTCTGGAGGAGATGGAGAAGGTTTCCCCGGCCGACGACGCAAAGCTCCAGCACCTCAAAGAGCACATCCTCGCAAAGATTGAAGCGCCCATCAACCCGGGCAATCGCAAGGTACTTCTTTTTACCGCCTTCGCGGACACGGCTGATTATCTGTATCAGCATCTGGCCCCGGTGCTCCAGCAAAGGCACAACCTTCATACCGCGCGCGTGGTTGGCTCCGACAGGCCAAAGTCCACTCTCGGACGGCGCATGGATTTTCAGGATTTGCTCACGCTGTTTTCGCCGATATCTAAGGAAAAAGCTTTGCTGCTGCCGGACGAAAAGAGTGAAATCGACCTGCTCATCGCCACCGACTGCATATCGGAGGGCCAGAACCTGCAGGACTGCGATTACCTGATCAATTACGACATCCATTGGAATCGTTTGCACAGAAGTACGCCAACCGGTTCAGAGCTGACGAGGTCAGGGACTGGCCGCTGGCGGCTTTCCTTGATCGGTGCCGGATTGCGCAGAATGGACAGATCACCCGGGCTGCGCTGCTGCTGCTGGGCAAAGCCGAGTCGGCAGGGCTGTTGTCACCGCATCCTGCGCAGTTGGTCTGGAAGTTGGTAGGGCCGGAACAAGCCTACGAGCATTTCGGGCCACCATTTCTTCTGAACACTACCCGCTTATATCAGCGCATTCGAAATATTCAGCTTCGGTTGCTGCCACAGGATGAATTGTTGCCACACGAGATTTCGAAATACGACCAGAAGATCGTGCTGGAGGCTCTGCACAACTGCATCGTGCATCAGGACTACGGCCGCAATGGCAGGGTGGTGGTGACGGAGAGTTCTGATCGGCTGAGATTCGAGAATGAGGGCACGTTCTTTGAGGGGCAACCACACGATTATGTCCCGGGCACGAAGACCCCGAGGCGCTATCGCAATCCATTTCTGGCGCAGGCGATGGCTGAACTGAACATGATCGACACCATGGGGTATGGCATCCACGAGATGCATGAGCGCCAGGCCAAGCGGTATCTACCTTTGCCGGATTACGATTTGGCGGAAGCTGGGGCGGTGAAGCTAACCATATATGGTGGCGTGGTGGATGCGGCGTATACCCGGTTGCTGATGCAGAAGACGGATTTGGTACTTTCCGATATTCTTGCCTTGGATCGAGTGCAGAAAAACCTGCCCATCCCGGAAGGCGCAGTTGTTCACTTGAAACGCGCCAATCTGATTGAGGGGCGGCGGCCGCATCTTCATGTTTCGGCCCTGGTGGCGGCGGCGACCGGCGGCAAAGCGGCCTATATTCGTACCCGCGCTATGGACGATGCGCACTACGCCAAGCTGTTGACCGAGTACTTGGCAAAATTTGGCACGGCCAGTCGCACAGAAATTAGCCAGATGCTGACTCCCAAATTGAGCGACGCCCTGACAGCCGAGCAAAAGATCTCCAAAATCAATAATCTGCTTACGAAGTGGCGGAAGGGGGGCCTGATCCGGAATACGGGCAGCGACCGATCACCCCGCTGGGCGCTTGCAGAGAAAAAAGAGTAATTTGCAGAGAAAAACAGCCCGGAAAAAGCTTGGTCGACTGAAAACTAAGGACTTCCGGGAACGGATTGCAGAGAAAAAATAGTCTGCAAAAAGAGAAAAAGCAGAGAAAACGATGAAATTCCGATTCAAAGTTCAGGGTTACCAGACGGAGGCTGTGAAAGCCGTGGTGGATTGCTTCGACGGCCAACCGCTGCAGACCGGTCTGGGTTACCGGATCGATCCAGGCAGGGTGGCGACCGGCCAGCAGGCGCGGCTGGAGATGGACTCGGGTTTTCGGAATAACGCTCTGCTGCTGCCGGCTGAGGCCATCCTGAAGAACATTCAGGCAGTGCAGGTCCGCCAGAACCTGCCTGTCTCCGATTCGTTGAAGCAGACCAACGTGAGTCCGGTGAACCTCGATATCGAGATGGAAACCGGCACCGGAAAGACCTACTGCTACATCAAGTCCATCTTCGAGCTGAACAAAAGGTACGGCTGGTGCAAGTTCATTGTGGTCGTCCCGTCGATTGCAATCCGGGAAGGCGTGGCCCAATCGTTGGCCGACACGGCGGAACATTTCCTGGAAAGTTACGGCAAGAGGGTCCGCTCGTTCATTTACGATTCCAAAGCACTGCACAATTTGGAGAGCTTCAGCTCCGACTCGGGCATCAACTTGATGATCATTAACGTGCAGGCATTCAACGCCCGTGGCAAGGATGCCCGCCGGATTTACGAAGAGCTCGACGACTTTCAGTCGCGCCGTCCGATTGATGTGATCGCCGCCAACCGGCCGATTCTGATTCTGGATGAGCCGCAAAAGATGGAAGGCGCGCGCACGGTTGAGTCGATGAAGGAGTTCAACCCGCTTTTCATCTTGCGCTATTCAGCCACCCACAAGCAGGAACATAACAAGGTTTACCGGCTGGATGCGCTGGATGCGTACAACCAGAAGCTGGTGAAGAAGATCTGCGTCCGCGGAATTAGCGTGAAGGGTCAGGCCGGCGCGAGCGCCTATTTGTACCTGCAGTCGATCGAAGTTTCGACGGACAAGCCGCCGCAGGCTCGGGTGGAGATGGAGATCCGGCAGGAGAATGGGATCGCCCGGAAGCTGCGCCTGCTGGCGAAAGGTGACAACCTGCACGCCAAGTCCGGCGAGCTGGACCAGTACCAGAGCTACGTGGTTGCCGACATGAATGCCAACAACGGGACTCTGAGTTTCACCAGCGGGGTGACATTGACCGTCGGCGACGCGTGCGGGGACGTGACCGATACCGTGCTTCGCCGGCTGCAAATTCGGGAGGCAATCCAGGCGCATTTCGACAAGGAGCAGCAGCTATTCGCCAAAGGCATTAAGGTTCTGACGCTCTTCTTTATCGACGAGGTTGCGAAATACCGGGTGTATGAAGGCAGCCAGGAGAAGCAGGGTGAGTACGCAGCGATCTTTGAAGACGAGTACCGGGCGCATCTTAACGAGGTGCTTACGCTCGAACCCAGTGAGTATAACCACTACCTGAAGCGCATTGAACCCGGCCGGACGCACGAGGGTTACTTCTCAATTGACAAGAAGAGTAAGCGGCTAGTCGACCCGGATGTTGGTGGCCGGTCGGCGGAGCGGACGTCGGATGACGTGGACGCCTACGACTTGATCCTCCGGCGCAAGGCGCAATTGCTCAGCTTCGAGGAGCCCGTCCGGTTTATCTTTGCGCACTCGGCGTTGCGCGAGGGCTGGGATAATCCGAACGTATTCGTCATCGGCATGCTCAAAAAGGCGGACCCGGAAAACGTCACGAGCCGGCGCCAGGAGGTCGGCCGTGGGTTGCGACTTTGCGTCAACCAGCGCGGCGACCGGATGGATGATCCAGCGACGGCGCACGACCTGAACGTGCTGACCGTGGTCGCTGCGGAGGGCTATAAGGAATTTGTGGCCGGGTTACAGAAGGAAATTGCCGAGGCCATTTCGGCCAGACCGCGGCGGGCTGACCAGGAATACTTTACCGGCAAGGTCCTTCAAACCGGCGCCGGCGACGTCCAGGTGACGCCGGCAATGGCCAAGGCGATCACTCGGTATCTGATCAAGCATGACTATACGGACAACGACGACAAGATCACAGCTGGGTATCACGACGCTAAAGCGGCGGGGACAGTCGCTCCTCTCCCACCGGAATTGGCTGCCTATTCGGCGCAAATCCTGAAGCTAGTCGACTCGGTATTCAGCGACTCACAGATCCCGTTGCCGCAAGATGATCGTAAGACGAAGCGCAATCACCTGAATTCCAATTTCCAGAAGACGGAGTTCCAAGCGCTCTGGAATCGCATCCACCGGAAGGCGGTGTACGCCGTTCGGTTCGAATCCGAGGAGTTAATTGGTAAGTGCATTGCGGCGCTGGATGCGGAATTGAGGGTGACCGCCGCGCCACCGAGCGCAGCATCGGCCAAGCGAAGTTCCGCGTAGTGGATTGTCTCGACCGCCTCGACTTCCTCGCCATCACGGCGCTGAACAAGACCTTGGTCCTGGAGCTAGCCCGTTCCGAGTATCTGGATTGCAATGAGAACGTTTTGCTCCTCAGCAACAAAAGCACCGGCAGGACCTTCATCGCCCTGACTTCAGGCCTCACCGCTTGCCAGCGCGGCCACCGCGTCGTTTCCTCATCGCCGCCGCCCTGGTTGGCGAACTGACCGATCACCAGCAATCTGCCCTTCGCCGTGTGGACCGAGGTCTTCAGCTCGGAACGGTTCAGCGGCGCTCTGCTCGTTCGCACCATTATCATGTCCACATCCTGGAGATGAGCCGACTCCTACCGTCTCAAGCAAAGCCGCCGAAAACGAGCATGATCCCTACCCTGTCGCGTTTCGGAGGGGAGGAGGGCTTACCTTCGCTGCGCTCTGATGCCCCTACTCCTACCACCGCCGACACAATCCTTCCTTGCCTTCTAGAAATACGGCAGATTTGACTCTGCGTGGATGTTAGAAGTGAAATTGGCCCAAAAAAGCGCGATAGAAATCCCGTGTTCCCCGTCGTTTGGTTATGAGATTCAAGAATTCCGCGTGGTACTTCAGCTACTTATCATCGCCTGCCAGTGACAATATAAGTTAACGGAAACTCGGCCTGATTAAAGTCAATAGTATGGGATCGTCCATTCCATTCCGACGAAAATGGCCCAAGGATGTAGAGCCGGCGAGCTTTTGCGAACGAGGCTCACAGCCGCGGTGAATCGTTTTGCAATCTTGCACCCTTAAGAAAGATACTGTGAACGAGAGACAGTTGGAACTGGACGTACTAGCAAACTGACGGAGAAGATGGATCCCGCTCCAAGACTTGCCGGATCAAGCGTAGAAACATCTAGGTGATTTGTGGGGCAGTTGGAAGCCGTTATGACGGCGAAATGCGTGTGGTCCGCAGTTTGCACTCATGTTACGCGCAGGCGCAAAAGGTAAGCCGTGGGCTGCCAATTGCGCCTGCTGCATGCAAATTCGGTTAGGCTTCCAACATCTGGCTCGCAGATCAGCGCCATACGCTGGCCCTCGATATGCACGAGACCATAGCTGCGCGGGCAGGCCATGGTCTCACAGGTGCTCTGGCGGGTGCATGGTACGTGGTGATTCATAGGCTGTCCTATCTAGGCGGCCTTGCGGTAGATGCCGTGAACGTAACCGAAGATCTGCATGCGGTTAATGCCGAACTCAGCCTCGAGGGCATCGTAGGTGAGGCCGTCCGCACGCCTCTTTCGTATTAACTCGATCGTTGAAAATGGGATTTTGCAGTTCCCGTTAGCCGGGCCGACCGGGTAGACGCCGGTATGACCGCCGAAGTGGGTGCGGTTTCTATCTCCCCTGTCCTTGACGTTCTGTCTGTAGTCGCCCTGGTACAGGTGTTCCGGGTTGTCGCAGCGCGGTGTGTCGCAGTGATGCAGTACCCAAAGGCTTGGGTCGTGCTTCTTGTTTTTCACTACCCAGGCCAGAACGTGCATCGAGTAGGCGACTCCGTTGATCGTGATCCTGCCGTATCTGTTCGCCGGGTTTGCGGTGTTCATCCAGTGGTCGCCGGGGCCTAAGCTGGGAGTTCCCCACCTCGGGATGAACTTCTCTATGCGAGATTCGAAAAGCGCGATGCTTTTAGGGTCGGTTGGGACGTACATGCGCTCCTCCTCTCTGTGCGCTGTGGACGGTGGGCGGGGTGTTCGTCCCGCCCTGCTCTAACACTCGTTCTCGCCCTTTACCTAGGCGGTTGGCCGGGCAGTCGAGGGTTGCGGTTGAGACTTCGGCGTCTGCTTCGGCGCGGCTCTCCTTGCCGCCGTGGCGGCGGGTTGAAGGTTTGCGGTTGGGTTCGACATTCGGGCGCTCGGCTCGTCGCCCACAGTAAAGTTCTGCTTACGGAGCGCTCTGACTAACCTGGAAGGCGGCTGCCTCAATTTGGGGCACACGACTCCCGAGCCGCTCGAATGAGCAGGGAGTCAGAGTGGGCGTACGCAGACAAGCCTGCGCGATGACTAGTTCGAGTTCACTTTGCTCGAACGTGACGATTAGATTGTGATGGAGCCAGGACCAAGGCTTTAGAAGAGGATGTGATGCAGAGCGTCGACTGTCTAAGCTAGGTACAGCCTTTGTCGAACGCAGCCTCAAGCAGAGTAACGCGAATCCGTGTCACTTGCCTCTCATCCTTGACCGCCATCCATTATTCTCTAATAACTTCCGGCGTTCGGTCAGACATATGCAGGTCTCGAAGCGCTAAGACGGTGCACACGCTGCTGCACTTCTACCCCCAACTTCTTCCGGGAGACTCGCGGCCGGCTAGTCCTTTGCACCGGCGGATGCACTTGTTATAAACCTATCTGTCATACAGAAGCTACCGATATCTTCATAGTTTCACTTAGTAACTTAGTTTGTTGACTGAGTGTCTGAAATGTGGACACTCGCCGATTCTTGCTGAGGTCCAATTGCGGGAGTCGTGTTCGTCGCGAATCGAGACACCGCGAGCACCCAGCAGAGTTGGCGTGTCGCGGCAGATTACAAATTACGTTCCATTTCTAATGGAGATTCTGTCGTGATGTGCTTCCAAAGCCTTGCCACACTCGCAGTCGTGGGCGCTAACCTGGCTTAGGACACCAGTGTCCGCGCTTCGGCCCAGGGCGCGCTGCCTTCTGTGCCGAATCAAGACAGAATAGACAATGCGAAGCATTGTTATGTTGGCCTTCGAATCCCTAAAGAAATGTGATTGTTTTGCCGAAAAAAGAGTGAGGTTTTCCTGTTTTGAATTCTCCTCGTCCTGATCGGAAGCGTTGTTGCAGCTGAAAATCAACGCGGGCACGCGGCGCGGGGCTGGAAAACGAAGCCTCGTTGTTGGCCGAAAGCAACGGCCGGCCGACAGCGGGAATGCTCTCAACTCGGGAGATTTGTGTAACGAGGAAGCAGGAGGACTGCGTGGCAAAAGACAATATAGGTATTTCGTGGACAAACGAAGCAATGAACAGTCTTGTGGGTTGCCAGGAGTGTTCTCAGGGTTGCAATCACTGCTACGCAAAAATGCGGGTACTCGCTCCACTTGAACCAGAACAACTATCAAAAGCGCTTGATAACGCGAAATCGGAGTCGTCAGGCTCCGCCCAATATTCATATCGCGAGAGGTCATTTACATCTGATGAGATCGCTGAACTGTGGTTCGAGATATTGGCCGCATCGGGCAGGAGGGACCCAGCCGACATCGGCGCTTTTCACTACTGGGTGGCGAATCAGCGATTTCCTCTCTTCATCCCCACGTGGACGCAACTCGCTCGGCTGGCAGGCCGCACACCTGGGTTTAAAGACGATGCCTACAACTTTGTTCAGCGATCCTCCGAACTAAATCGGGACTACAGGGAGGATGCCGAATCCAAGGCTGGCTCGTACCTCGATTTGGCAAGGGCATTGGTCGGGTTCGACCGATCGGAAGCAGCAGAGTACTTCCGCCTTGCTATGAGTGTCGCCGGCAAAGTTGGGGATGAAATTGTTGACCGATGGCTGGCGCTCCTAGATCTTGCCGACCGCGCCGCGGACCCCGGTCGGTATTCTTCGGAACTAGCTTACCGGCTTGCACGATGCGGCGAGGTCGCTGAGGAATACAACGGGAAACACTTTGAAATCGAGGGAACGGTAACCGCTATCGGCGGCTTGTCGCCTACGTCGCTACTCGCCATTTTGAGTCGATGGCGGGACCGAAGATTTGGATGGCTAGCCCGATTATTGCCTGTTGCGGTAGAAAAGCTCTTGAGGCTATCTCAAATGGAGCCGAGTACAGCATGCTCGCTCCTGTGGTTTGAAGCCGAGTGGGACTATCCAAAGATTCTTGCTCTGATCCTATTGCATGCTGCGGATCAGCAAGAACGAACGATGCTGTTCCTGCGCGCCCTGCGAATCATCCGCCTTGAACATCATTCTCCTTCTACCTGGAGCGCCTTGGATTCGCTCGCAAAAACGCACAGTATAGACGGTCTTGGCTTGGAAGCAGAAGTTGGATTTTTCGACCAGTCAAGCAACGCCGGGGCACTGCAAGGCAGGTTAAAGGATGAGCTGAATTCCGAAGTTCAATCGCAGGAGGATATTGACCGGCGATGGCTGGATATCTTTGGCGAAAAGGGAATTCAATCTGCATCGGATCTATCGACAGCATACGGGAGATTTCGAGTGGCGCCGCCGCCGCGTTCACATGAAGACTTCTTCAAGGAACTCGTTGCACGGGTGCCAACAGATCAGGTAGTGGACCTCATTCACGCATTTGGCGAATGCGCCGAATTTGATGAATACAATTTTCGGAAATTTCTCGAACAGATTCCCGGATCCTGGCGAGAGCGGTTGGCCGTGAGAACAGCTCTTCGGGATCTCGTACAAAAGGGCTGCACTCGCTTCTGCTTCAATATCACGAAGTTCCGATACTATCAGGCGCTTCCTCTATCGCTGATGTCTGATGTCTCCGGCATAGCCGAAGGTGAACTCATCAGAATTGTGTTGGCGAGTCTGGGCAAAACAACCGAATCCATGGGCTCAGGCCGGCTCTTCACTATGGTCGGACTCTTGGCTCCTCTGCTGACCAACGATGAAGGTTTGGAGGCACTCTCGTTTGGACTGGGCCTCTTCGAGACGACTTTGACGGAGCTAGACGGAGATGGGCCTTGGTCTAAGGAACTTGAACCGCCAGCGGACATGGACCAGTCGATTGCGGGCTATAGAGACGTGTCCACATTGGATGAGGAGCAGGGCTGTTTTCCGTATCTTGAATGTCTCGAATCAAGAGCGAGATCAGAGCCGTATGGCCTTCAAGAGCCCAGATGCGTGCCAGAAAATACCGTTCAAGTCCATACGTGATCGACCAGATGTACTGCTCGACAAGCGTAGAAGGTACCGCGCGCAGATGTTTCCGCGCGAGCTCGATGCTTGCACTTTGCTGGTGCGCCATATAGGTGGCAATTTGTTCGTGAATCTCGTCCCACCCTGCGAGCGGCTCAGCCTCGATCAAAGCGAATACCGCCGAACGGAATCGCTCAAGGGCGTAAGCACTCCAAGTTCGTTGTGGGATAAAGGTGGGCCAGCGCAGCAGCTTCCAGTCTTCCAACCACCGAGCAAGAGCGGCGTTCGGTGGCAGTTCGGAGCAAAGCTGCTCCCAGCGTCGGGCCGCAACCCACTCAGGGCGTGGGCTACGAATCTCGTCTAGTGAAAGGCGTCTGGTGTTGAGCGCCTCGATAACGCCTGCAATGTCCGAATCAACCGGCCTCCGTGGCAAATAACGGACCGCGTATTGGTTCTTCTGTAGCCAATCGAAGGCCTCAGCAAGACCGGGGTACGCTTGTTGAAACGACCGCAGGTATTCAACGGGAATGACGATCCACTCTCGCACGACTTGAATCCAGCCCTGCGATAACAAGTCCTCGAAGGAAGGCGCCCCAGCTTGCATCCGCTTTTCGTATTCGGTCTTGGCGTTCGTTAGGGCTCCCGCGCAAACTAAATCCACTGATTGCAGAAGCTTTAGGAGGAATTCGTCACTTTCTGCGAAGTCGCTGGGCGACTTAATGGAGTGCGACCAAGTGGTCGCAAGGAGATTTGCGAACACCCGGCGTAGGGTTCGTCTAGTTCCAGGACGATCGAAGGCAAGTCCAGGAAAACGTGTGCTCTTGTTCGACGAAGACATTCAAACGTAATGATAAATTGAGCGCTCCGATCTCTACGGCAGGGGCGGTGCGATCTTGTTGTGGTAAACGTCCTCAAACCGTGCATTGAACTGGATGTATTCCGGTTCATGAGGTTGCCGTGCCCGAATAGCGACGAAGTAGCTTGTTGCCGCCTGACGAAAATCGTCAACGAGCTCCCTTGGAGCGATCGCTAGCGCACGTTCCCCATTGTGTCCTTGTCTGGCCTCGAAGAGATACGACGTCCCGGCTTCCTCCCTATGCTGAAGGCCACTCCATTCGATACAGAAGCTGTGAGCCAGGCCTGAACGAAAATATCTGTAGAACTGTTCGGCGCTTGTTCGTGCCGGGTGTCGATGATGGGCAGTAGAAGGCTCGTCAAGGTTCATCGGGGCGCGGAACGCTGGACTGAAATAGCGCTCAACGAAGCTGGCGAAGCGCACCATGCCATTGTTTTCGCTGAACTCGAAATGAGCAAGGGCGTCAACTGCAGATGTGAGCAGATTGACGACGCACAACCAAACGTAGCTTTCGTTTCCCAGCGCAATTAGGCGATCAAATGCATCCAGAAAGAAAGCTTGAAAGCGATACTCCACCCAACCGACCCTTCCTTCAAACGTAAGCCTCGCGAGCTTCGGAAAATCACGCCCAGGGAAGCCACTGAATTCGGTCCCCTCTATTCGGATGGGCATCTGGGTTCCTCCCTAGAGCATCACTTTCAAAGCAGCGATCCGTTCTTCAAAGAATGTTACAGTTTTGTCGACATCCTCGTTGAGATTCACAAACAGATTAGTCCTCGGAAGTCGGGTTGTCGCCAGTCATATGATTCAGCACACCAACCGCACACTATTCGACTCCAGGTAGAGGACAGATGCGGCTGAGTCGAGTGGCACTAGCGATGTCGAAGCCTCGGAACTCCTCTCGCACGTCGGAACCAGTCGACATAGCACACCAACCCACCATACCTAGACTCGTTCTGTTGATGGTCAGCGGGTCTTCCGTGGGCATACCATATGGGCCGGTTATACTCCAGAGCAGGATTTAAGCTCCAAATTGACTCGAATTCTACACACCGCCGATTGGCACATTGGACACACGCTTCGTGGCTATGGCCGCGAATATGAGCACATCTCTGTTTTTGATCAGCTCATTCAGATTGTGGTCGACCAACAGGTCGATGTGCTGGTCATCGCGGGAGATATCTTCGATAGCCAGAATCCATCCGGCGAGGCACAGCAACTCTTTTATCGGACTCTGAGTCGCCTGCGCGCAGCACGGTCGAAAATGAAGATCGTGATCATTGCAGGGAACCATGATTCCGGAAGCCGCCTGGAGGCGCCGAATGCATTGCTGGCTTCACTCGACATGCATGTCATCGGGAGTGTCCGCCGTGTTCATAATCGTGCAATCGCCGAGCGCCACCTGATCTCTGTCCGCGATTCTTCAAACGTTGTTCAGCTAAACATTCTTGCTGTGTCGCATTTGACGGCCGGATGCCTTCCGAACCTCTCCCGCCTCCAGGATGAGTCTGGGTCTCTCGTCGTTGAGAAGGTTCGTGAGTTGTATGCTGACCTTTTTCGCCAACTTGAAGCCGAACTCGATGGCCATCCACTTATCGTGACCGGGCACCTTCACGTGATTGGCGGCGAATTGTCGGATAGTTCCGAACGTCGAATACTGGCGGGCGGCGAACATGCGGTGCCACACTCCGTCTTTCCTGAACAGGCATGCTATGTCGCGCTTGGCCACTTGCACAAACCCCAAAGGGTCGGCGCAGATCACATACGCTACAGCGGCTCTCTGTTTCCACTTTCCGCGTCCGAGCACCAATATAGCCACAGCGTGACTCTGGTGACGATTGAAGGCGGTGTAGCTTCGTACGAGCAAATCCCCCTCCTGCGCCCGGTTCCGTTTTTGCGTCTGCCAACCAAGGGAACAATGCCCGCCGTCGATCTTCCCTCGCAGCTGGAGGCGCTGCATCTACCTCCGGATCTCCCGGAAGAGCAGAGATCGTAACAGACATAGAGATCCCCTTCAAAGATGGATATCGACTACACAGTCTGAATTGCCCGCATCAGGTCAATGAGCCCCTTGCCCTGAAAATACCGATCCCTGCTTCCAAGAGGCGTCGAATTCTCAAGGAATATCTGTTTGACCTGATCGGGCTTTTGAATAAATTCGCGCCGGATCGAAAGAAAAGCGGCAATCGCCCCTGAAACGTGGGGCGCTGCCATGCTTGTGCCGGAGTCATCGATGTAGGTGCAGCCGTCGTCGACAGGCTTGGACAATCCGAGGCGAAGCAGTTGCCCTGGCGTCGCCGCCGATGTGATTCGTTCTCCTGGCGCGACCAGGTCCGGTTTTAGACGTCCGTCCCCAGTCGGGCCCTTGGAAGAAAAAAAGGACACGCCATACGTATGCGGCGAATCGCGGTGTGTCGAACCGACCGTAATGGCAAGCTCGGCGTTGCCTGGGTCATTAATGGTGTTTTGAAGCCCGACCTTTGTGTAGCGTTCCATCGTCGAGATCTGCGTATAACCTGTATTTCCGGCCGCAACGACGACGATGACTCCGGTTTTCACCAGCCGGTCCACTTCGACGCACAGGGGACTCTGACCGCAGGCGAACATCTCCGCGTCGAATTCGTAGCCGACGCTCAGATTGACACCATGAACGCGCAGCATCTTGGGATCGTCGTTGAGTTCCTCGCGAATGTACCTCAGAGCGAGCATGATTCCACTAGCCGCTCCTTTTCCAGCCTTGTTCAGAACTTTCAGACTGACGACCTTGCATTGTGGCGCTACGCCGCGAATATGCTTGGCGATCGCCTTTCGCGGCTCAACTGTGATAGTGTGCCCCTGCCCACTCGGATCGGATTTGAAGACGCGCTCGTTTACGTGGAACGTAGCTGGATCAAGATCTTCTGATAGTCCGCCTGCGATGATTCCGGCGACATGGGTACCATGTCCATATTCATCGCGCAGTGCCGACTGCACGTTGGCTGCGAGTGCCTCATCGTAGGCGTCTGGGATTCCCTCAAAGTTCTCCGGCTGCGGAACGCCTCCGGGTGCAGTGAAATCGCGATGCAATTTGGCGACACTCGGGTCGGACAGAGTACGACAGAAAATGTTTGGTCCGTTGCCGTCGGCACCGGCCCCGAAATGAATATGTTTAGCATCGACACCGGAATCGATGATCGCCCACACGATCCCATCTCCAGTGGCTTCGTAAGCTCGGATTCCCGCAGCATCTGGCGGCTGCCTTGATCGAGCGCTCCATCCGGCTTGAGTGAAATATTGACGGCATAGTCTCCATCCCGAGAGACGATCTCGAGCATATAGAGAATCAGCGCGCGCGCACGGTACACAAAATCAGGCCGGTAGAACCAATCGCCGACTGCATTTTCTCCAATCCAAACCTGGTCCGTCTTGATTCCCCCAGGGAACTGCCCTTCGAACGTCGTCGCGACGCCGTGCAACTGCGGATGAAACTTTACAATCCCAAT
>Ga0302266_10002944_pt1 | contig 14170 bp, 11 predicted proteins | sample III_Bog_E1_2_FD_194559 | JGI IMG/M metagenome (GOLD analysis project Ga0302266, IMG submission 194559) | Peat permafrost microbial communities from Stordalen Mire near Abisko, Sweden - III_Bog_E1_2 | ecosystem: Environmental > Terrestrial > Soil > Wetlands > Peat | place: Sweden: Abisko... | reverse complement strand
ACGTTCAGGATGACGGCTTCTTTCGATGACGGGCTGGAGTGGAGCGTTTGGTGTCGAACGATGAGCTATGAGGTGTGAGCTATGAGCGGCATTTTGGTTTTCAGCTATCAGCTATCGGCTGTCAGCAATCAGCTTCGAGATACGGCGATGCCGTAAACTAGCTGGATGATTGATGATCTGGAATACCGATACTCCCCGGTGCGCGATCGAGTTCGCGAGCTGCGGGAGTATCTTTGACTCGGCGCGGCTGAAGCGGGAATTAGCGATTATTGAAGAAAAGATTTCCGATCCGACGGTGTGGGCGGATGCGGCGCGGTCGCAACCTTTGATGCGGGAACGGAAGCGGCTGGAGACGCTGCTGGCCGACGATGCGGAGCTGGCGCGAAGGCAGGACGACATCGAGGCCTACTTCGAGCTGGCGAAGGAAGGCGAGGCGGTTGAGCCTGATCTGGAACGCGAGATTCCGGCGCTGGTGGAGTTCTCCGAAAAACTGGAATCGAAGACAATGCTGTCGGCTGAGACCGACGGGCTGAATGCGATCATGACAGTGCATCCGGGCGCGGGCGGGACCGAGAGCCAGGACTGGGCCGAGATGCTGATGCGGATGTATCTGCGCTGGGCTGAGCGGCAGGGGTTCAAGACCGAGATCAACGAGATTCAGGATGGCGACGAGGCGGGGATCAAGTCGGCCACGTTTACGATTACGGGCGATTTCGCGTATGGGCTGATCCATGGCGAGTCGGGCGTGCATCGGCTGGTGCGGATTTCGCCATTCGACCAGGCGAAGCGGCGGCATACGAGCTTTGCCAGCGTGTTTGTAAGTCCGGAGATCGATGACACGATTGTGATTGACATCAAGACGGAAGACCTGAGGATTGACACTTATCGGTCGAGCGGCAAGGGTGGGCAGCATGTGAATACGACCGACTCGGCGGTGAGGATCACGCATCTTCCTACGGGCTTGGTGACGGGTTGCCAAAACGAGCGCTCGCAGCATAAGAACAAAGAGCGGGCGATGAAGATGATGCGGTCGAAGCTGTATGAGTACGAGTTGGACAAGAAGAAAGCGGCGACGCGGAAGATCGAAGATTCGAAGCTGGAGATCGGATTTGGATCGCAGATTCGAAGTTATGTGTTGCAGCCTTATCGCATGGCGAAGGACTTGCGCACGCGGGTGGAAGTGGGCGATGTGGATAAAGTGCTGGATGGCGACCTGGAGCCGTTTATCCGCGGGTATTTGCGGATGCGACGGGATGGGAATTTGCCGGCGGCGGTTGAGGAAGACGAAGAAGCCTAACCATGGATTTGCACGGATGAGCACAGATTAAGAGCAAATGAACTTGAAAGACCGAAATCGTTTCTCCCCTTTGATCTGTGTGACCCGTGGTCGGTTTTATGTTGGAGCGCATCCAAAGTTGAGCGGTAACGGGGGCGAGTGAGATGGCGAAGACTGAAGCGAAGACGGCGCCGAGCGAGAGCGAAGAGTTGCGGACGCAGTTGGTCGCGCTACTGGATGGCGGGCAGGCGCACGCAACATTTGAAGATGCGGTGAAAGATTTTCCGGTGGAGTTGCGCGGAATCGTGCCGGAGGGACTGCCGTATTCGGCGTGGCAGATTGTGGAGCATATCCGGATTGCGCAGCGGGACATTCTGGATTTTTCCGCGCCGCCGACGGGCGGATATCAGGCGATGGAGTGGCCGAAGGACTATTGGCCGAAGGGCGCGGCACCGGCGTCTGCTGAGGCGTGGGATCGGTCGATTGCGGCAGTGCAGCAGGACTGCGAGAAGTTCAAAGCGCTGATTGTGAAGCCGGGGTCAGACCTGGCGAAGCCGTTCCGGTGGGGGACGGGACAGAATCTGCTGCGCGAGGCGCTCCTGATTGCCGACCATAACGCGTACCATGTGGGCGAGCTGATTGTGCTGCGTCGGCTGCTGGGTGTGTGGAGCGCTTCGCACGGTTCTTGACGCTTCGCGTGAATGCAAGCACTTCGTGCCGTTCTCGACGCTTCGCGTGAAAGCGAAGACAGATTTTCAGGATTGATGGGAAGGAAGTTGGATGAATGAGCCGGAAGTGCTGGATGAGATGCTGGGCGATGGACGGGGACGAACGATTGCGGTAGTGGGGTTGTCGGAGAATCCGGGGAAGCCGAGTCATTATGTTTCGGCCTATATGCAGCAGCATGGGTACAAGATTCTTCCGGTGAATCCGTTGCTGGAGAGCGTGCTGGGCGAGCAGTGCTATGCGTCGCTGACGGAACTGCCGGTAAGGCCGGATGTGGTGAATGTGTTTCGCGTGCCGGCGCAGATTCCGGCGATTGTGGACGAGATGCTTGCGCTGGGGCTGAAGGACCTGTGGGTGCAGCAGGGGATCGTGAATCTGGATGCGGCGAAGCGTGCGGAAGAGGGTGGGATTCGAGTAGTGATGGACAGGTGCATTATGGTAGAGCACCGGAGGAGACAGTTGTAGGCAAGGTTCGAGGTTCGCGACCATCTGCGGACAGAGTGGTGATGGTGCCTGGACAATCTGCGGGTTGCAGACCAACTACAATCGAGGTGTGAGCATTCGGAGAACAATTCTTGCTTTGTTGCTGGTGGTCTGCGGCTTGGCTGCGGGGATGCGGGCGAGCGCGCAGATTGCGGTGGTGGGTGACGGCGGGCCGGGGCCGGTGAAGGCGCAGCATCTGACGGCGGAGCTGGTCGAGTTGGGGCCCACGATTGCTCCGGGCGGGACGCAGGTGGTGGGGCTGGTGCTGTCGCTGGAAGAACACTGGCACGTCTACTGGATTAATGCGGGCGATTCAGGCGAGCCGCCAAAGATTTCGTGGACGCTGCCGGCGGGAATTACGGCCGGGACGATGCAGTTTCCGATTCCGCAACGGCTTCCGCTGGGGCCGCTGATGGACTTTGGCTATGAGGACCACGTTGCGTTTCCGGTGACGATTGCGGCTGCGGCGACGATGAAGGCTGGGCCGGTGCATCTGGATGCGCAGGTGACCTGGCTGGTGTGCGCACAGGTTTGTCTGCCGGGCAAGGCGCACCTGGGACTGGATCTGACAGTGCAGCCGGGCGCGGCGGGGCCGGCGCAAGAGCCTCTGGTGGGCGCGCTAGGCGAGTCGATGAGGGTGATGCCGAAGCCGCTGCCACCTGGGGCAAAGTTTTCCGCGACAGGCGATGCGCAGCAGTTTGCGTTGACGCTGACGGATGGCAGGCGAGAGACGAGCGCGGAGTTCTATCCGTATGTGCAGGGTGCGGCGGATACGGATGCGATTGTGAATGCGGCGGAACAGAGCGTCGAGCCGCAGAAGGATGGGCTGCGGCTGCTGGTGAAGCGTTCGCCTGATTTGGCGGCGCTGCCGGCGACGCTGGGTGGAGTATTGCGGCTGTCAGATGCGGTGGCGTATGAGGTCAGCGCGCCAGTGGTGCAAGTGGCGAGTGTGGGGGCTCCGGCAGCGAGTGGCGTGTCGACGACGAATAGCTCGGCAGGCGTAACGGCGTGGGGCGCGATTGGGCTGGCGTTCTTGGGTGGGATCATTCTGAACCTGATGCCGTGCGTGTTTCCGGTGCTGTTCCTGAAGGGTCTCTCGCTGGTGCAGAGTTCGAGTTTGGAGCGCGGACATCTGCGACGGCATGGGCTGGTCTATGCGGTGGGGATTCCAGTTGCAGTCGCCGGTGTTTCTGGCGGTGCTGGCGGCGTTCATGTTCTTCTTTGCGCTGTCGCTGGCGGGACTGTTTGATATTGGGTTGTCTCTGACGTCGGTGGGCGGAGAGCTGGCGCAGAAGCAGGGGTATGCGGGGAGTTTCTTTACTGGCGTGCTGGCGACAGTGGTGGCTACTCCATGTGCCGCTCCTTTTATGGGTACGGCGATCGGGTTTGCGCTGACACAGACGGCGGTCGTGACGTTCGCGGTGTTTACGGCGCTGGCACTGGGGCTGGCCGCTCCATATATGCTGCTGAGCTGGCAGCCGGCGTGGGTGCGACTACTGCCGAAGCCGGGCGCTTGGATGGAAACGCTGAAGCAGTTCACTTCCCTGTTCCTATTTGGCACGGCGATCTGGCTGGCGTGGGTGTATGGGCAGTTGTTCGCTGCGGGCGATGGCGTAAACCAGTTGGCGTGGCTACTGGGATGCTTCCTGGTGCTGGCGATTGCGGGATGGGCACTGGGACGATGGCCAGCGAAGTGGGGCAGCGGCTTGGCGGCCGTGGCGCTGATTGCGCTGGGACTGGCGATTCCGCTGTCGCAGTCGCGGAGTGCGAAGCGGGCAGGCTCGGAAACGTTGAGTGCGGCGCCCTCAGGTGGATTTGCAATGAACAGCACGGAGGTGGTGTGGCAGCCATACTCGGAACAGGGGCTGGATGCGGCGCGGGCGGCGGGGCATCCGGTGTTTATCGACTTTACGGCGGCGTGGTGTTTGAGCTGTCAGGTGAATGAACGCGTGGTGCTGAAGGCGGCCGATGTTGAGAGCGCACTGCTGAAGGGCAACGTGGTGACGATGAAGGCGGATTGGACAAACAGCGATCCGGCGATTACGGCGAAGCTGGCGTCGGTGGGGCGCGTGAGCGTGCCGACGTACGTGGTGTATCCCGCGGCGGCGGGGAGCGCAGCGGATGTGCTGCCGGAGTTGCTGACGAAGGACTTAGTGCTGAAGGCGATCGAGCGGGATGCGAAGTGAGGACGATCCTGCCGGACGCCCTGCGCGCGCAGCGGTCACTTCGTGACCTGTATCGGGCTCCGCGTTGGTGCTCCCGATGGTCGCAATCCAGATTCAGTGCCGACCAACGGGAGGGCTACGCGAAGCATTAATAAGGCGTGTGAACGCCCGCTGCCCGCGCAGGGCGCCCAGTCCGGCAGGACCCGCAATCGCTTGCGACCTGCCGACCTACAGCCGGGTGATCCACTGCCAGAGGTGATGGGCTTGCGCGCGGGGGCGGGTGGTGCCAGAATCGTGGCAGCGCGGGTATCGCGCGGCTTCTGGTACGGGTGCTCGATAATTCATTTCTCGAGGTGGCGTATGAAGCGGATTGGCATGGGTGTTCTGGTAGCAGTGTTGGGGATTTCGGCTGGCGTGGCCAGAGCGTTGCCGCCGGGTTCGGTGGCGCCGGAGTTCAAGGGCGTCGACTCGAATGGGGTGACGCATAGCTTGAGCGAGTATCGCGGCAAGTATGTGGTGCTGGAGTGGGCGAACCGCGGGTGTCCGTATGAGCAGAAGCATTACAAGAGCGGCAACATGGAATCGCTACAGAAGCTGTGGACGGCCAAGGGCGTGGTGTGGCTGAGTATTCTTTCCGACCCGCCGGGCGAGCAGGGATATGTGACGCCGGCCGAAGAGAACGACTACCTGAAGACGATGCACGCATCGCCGACGGCAGCGCTGCTGGACCCGAAAGGGGCGATCGGGCGGCTGTATGAGGCGCGGACGACGCCGCATATGTTTGTGATCGATCCTGCGGGCAAGATTGTGTACCAAGGGGCGCTGGACGACAAGCCGACGCCGGACCCGTCCAGTGTGGAAAACGCGGACAATTACGTAAGCGATGCGTTGCGCGCGGCGATGGCAGGCAAGCCGGTGGCGGTCGCGGTGACCAAGCCATATGGGTGCGCGGTGCACTACGGAAACTGAGTTCGGTTGACACAAGGACTCCTCAGACTGGCCCCGGGACGTCGTGTGCTCTTAGGTTTAGTCCTACTGTAACTTTTTGATTCCGTTGCAGCTAAAGTGGTATTTCAGCCTCAGGGTGGGTGGGATACGTTTGTCGATAGGGCATCACGCAAGAATGTCCAGCAGTAAGAAGCGTTGATTTCATCTAGTGCAGACGAGGTCAACCAGGCCAGGGGAAACCAGCGGTGTGTCAGTCTTTTCCTTTTTCGTTGACGATCCGCTCCTGGCCTGAAAAAATGGAGTTATTGAGTAGTGTGTTTGCATTACCGGCCAGTAAAGGAAGTAGGCCTTTGTTCGCCGGTACCGCGTCCGTCCCCTTCCATCCTCCAAAAAGTCAGCTAGCCGACCATGGATGCCCGGATTGGCATCTAACTCTTTATCCGTCTGAAATGGCGGTGCAGTCCCGTCGATGCGCACGTGGTACGTGTCGAAGGGGGGCCCCATGAACCACAGGTCGCGGATTCGCATACAAGTCGTAGCCGTCGCGTTTATCCTGCTTCCGGCGGTTGCGGGTGTGCTTGCGGTCCGTGCGTCGGCCGACTGTGAGCGCTTTGTGCGGACCTACGTGACCAAGCCGGTGCGGAACCGCGTGAGCAAACAGACTGCGGAGGCCTGGGCCAATTGGCGAGTTGGGCATCCCAACTGGAAGCCGAACCCCAACCTTCATCGCCCCAAGTATGTGATGAATCGCGAAGAGTCGGTAGCGAAGGTGGCCTTTGCGTGTTCGATCCCGTTGCTTCCGGCGGCGAACGATGGACTCTTTAAGATCACCGAACTCGAGCCGCCACCGCCGATCATCGATCTTTCCAAGATGAATCCGACGCAGATCAGCCTGCCGGAGGAGACTCCCCCTGAAGTCGCGGAGATCACACCGGATGAGTCGTGGCCGTCGCTTGGACCGTTTGTGCCCCCGATTCTGGGCGGTCAATTCCCCGGAATCCCTGGAGTCCCGATCATCCTGCCACCCGTAGCCGCCTTAGCTCCTGAACCTTCAAGCCTGGTGCTATCAGGCTCCGGCGTTGCCTGCATGCTGTTGGTGGGGGCGATGTATCGCCGCTCCGAACGCAAGCTGGCGTAACGCACTTCCCAATCAAATCAGCGGCGGGCCTTCCAAACATAGAGATAGTCTTCATCGCTGGATGTGGCGATGTCGATCTGTCTTTGCCGTGTGGCGCGGCTTAGCGCGGAACGAATGTTCTCCTTTGAATCAGGAAGCTCCGCTAGCGGGATCTTCAGGGCCGATCCATCCTGCAACTGTTCGATCCCTGCAATCACTTGCTGGACGATCTGTTTGTGTTTGCCATCCCGGCCTTTGGGGACATCGACTTGAGAAATGGATTGGAACTGTGCGGCCCGTACTTGTTCATTCGTATCCATTGGCCTGCTCCGTGCAGAGTCTATGCCGTGTGCTGGGAACCTCACGAGGCGCTAACGTGACGTCACTCTAACACAATCGAGACGTAATACACTAGTTTTCGTGAAGAACTCAGCGCCTCTCGATAGACAATCGTTTGCCTAGATAGGCGGAAAACTGATTCCTCGTGTATCGGGTAGGTGCAAAAGAGTTAACCCGTATTGATTTAGGAGGTTTAGGGTCGCGTCAGAGGTGCAAAAACCATGTCCCCTGAGTTGACTTACAAAGTGATTCCTCTGGCCGAAGTGCCGTTCGACAGATCTATCCCGGCTGTCGAAAAGCAACAACGAGTGGTGCTGGTTGTGGACGACGAACGCATCATCGCGGACACCTTGTCCGTAATTCTCACGCGAAGCGGATTCTGCGTGCTCACCGCATATAACGGTAGTTCGGCGCTGGAGTTGGCCCGTGGCGTTGCGCCAGACCTGCTTCTCTCCGACGTCATGATGGGCCCGGGCATGGATGGCACGCAACTGGCGATTGAGATGGTCAAGTCCCACCCGGGTTGCAAGGTGTTGCTGTTTTCGGGCCATGCTGCGACCAGCGATCTGCTGGCGGTGGCGCGCGCTGGGGGACATGATTTCACGCTGATGACGAAGCCGGTGCATCCGGCCGATCTGCTGAAGCGCATTGGGGAGTCGTTCTCAACCCGGGGCGTGGCGCGAGCCTAAGGCGCCGCGACCAGGTAATTCCCTTGCTGGCGGTATTCAAACGAAGTTGTCGGCGGATGCGCTACAATCTGGCGAACAAAACCTTAACCGGGAGTTTGCCAGAGATGCCTTTCTTCCGTCTCTCGTTGCGCAGAGCCAGAGTTGTGGGTGTTGTTGCAGTGGCAGCGTTTGGCCTGTTGCCGCTGGGTGTGCATGCGCGGGCGCAGGAAGCGGTGTCTACGCAAGACGGGCCGTATGTGCAGCCGCCGGCGCAGGAGCCGGCACCGGTGGTGCGGGAGCCGGAACCTCAAGCTGGGCAGGCGCAAAATGCTCAGCGGCCGGATGCGGGGTACCAGGCGCCGGGAGCGAATTACGATCCGGGCCTATTTCAACGGCGGATTCCGAAGGAGCAGCTTGCGTTTCTAAGCCAGTTTGCGGGGATGACTTCGAACGAGCTGTATCGGGACAAGCAATTTCGCAAGCTGATGCACAGCTTTGTGCCGGACTGCACGTATCACTACGGGTCGGACAAGTCGATGTTCGATGCACTGGACGAGGTGATCCAGGGTTCGAGCGAGCCAGTAGTGGTACGCGACGGGCGATATGTGATGCTCTCGGGGCATATGGGGCCATACCTGTCGGGCAAGGGATTTCTGTGGATCGACATGCAGGAAGGGATCGGGCTGGGTGCGTTCTATTTCCATCCGACAAACGGCGAGCCGACGCCTGCCGTGAATGTCTTTTCGAAGCAGGTGCTGAAGGAGATGTTGCTGGACTGGAGTGAGCTGCCGCCGGCGTTTGCCGAGAACCTGGTGGCGTGGGAGCAGGCGGACCGCGTGCCGCCGCTGACGACGCGCTACTTCATCACCGGATCGAACAAGAAAATTCTGCTGGAGCATGATGAGGACTTCTGCATGCCGGTGTCCGGCGCGGGATACGACGACTGCGAGCAAATGAATGCGGACGCGTCCGACAAAGACATGGACGCTGCCGGATATCTGGAACAGACACACCACGTGACCAATGCGACCGCTTGGATGATTACCGACGCGGACCAGGTGGCATGGATCGGCGTGCGCGACCGGACGTGCGGAGGCGTACTAGACCCGCTGGGATGCCACATTCGGATGACGCAGGAACGGACGCGGGTGATTCTGCACGCACCGCCGCGACCGGTGGCGCATCCGATTCATCGGTAGGCCTGCCGGACGGGCCCACTGCGCGTGGGGCGGGCGTTCACACGCCCTTTTCCTGCTTCGCATGGTGCTCCCGTTGGTCGACACGGAATTTGGCTCGCAACCAACGGGAGCACCACGCGAAGCCCAATACAAGTCACGAAGTGACCGCTCCACGCGCAGTGGGCCCGTCCGGCAGGACAATGCCTCTAGTTCTTGCCGTGGTCTTACTCCGGTCTTCTATTCGTGGTCGCGTTTGCTTTGGCGGATGCGGGCGATTTCGTCCATTCGCTGCGCGAGGGCGCGCTCGCGGCCTTCCTGGGTGGGGTGGTAGTAACGCCGGCCGGCAAGCGAGGGTGGGAGGCATTCCATGTCGGCTACGCGGCCTTCGACATCGTGCGCGTACTGGTAGTCCTTGCCATAGTCGAGGGACTTCATCAGCTTGGTAGGAGCGTTGCGCAGGTGGAGCGGGACGGGCTCGGCTGCGGTGGCTTCGATGTCGGCGGTGACGGCTCCGTAGGCGGTGTAGACAGCATTCGATTTGGGCGCGAGGGCGAGGTAGACGACCGCCTGCGCGAGGGCGAGTTCGCCTTCGGGTGATCCGAGGAAGTGCATCGCATCACGCGCCGAGAGGCACAGGTTGAGGGCTTCGGGCGCGGCGAGGCCGATATCTTCAACCGCCATGCGCACGACGCGGCGGGCAACGTACATGGGGTCTTCGCCGGCCTGGAGCATGCGGCCGAGACAGTAGAGCGCGGCGTCGGCGTCGGAGTTGCGGACGGATTTGTGCAGCGCGGAGATGATGTCGTAGTGCTGCTCGCCCTGCTTGTCGTAGAGCAGGATGCGGCGCTGGAGGGCTTCGGCGGCAACCTCTTTGGTGATGCGGCGATCGGCTTGCTCCGAGGCGAGGTTGGCGGCGACGTCGAGGGCATTGAGAGCGTTGCGCGCGTCTCCGCTGGCATAGGAGGCGATGGTGGCGAGGGCTTCTTCGTCGGCGGCGATTTGCGAGGTGCCGAGGCCTCGCGACGTGTCGGTGAGGGCGCGGTGGAGGAGGGCGATGATTTGCTCTTCCGTGAGGGGTTGCAGCGTGTAGACGCGGCAGCGGGAGAGCAGCGCGGCGTTGAGTTCGAAGGAGGGATTCTCGGTGGTGGCGCCGATGAGGCGGATAGCGCCGCGCTCGACGTAGGGCAGGAACGCATCCTGCTGCGCTTTGTTGAAGCGGTGAATCTCATCGATGAAGAGGATGGTGCGGGAGCCGAAGCTGGCGGCTTTTTCGGCGGCGACCATCACCTGCTTGATCTCCTTGATGCCGGACATCACGGCGGAGAACTCGATGAAGGTGGCGTGGGTGAGCGCGGCGATGATTTTGGCGAGGGTAGTTTTGCCGGTGCCGGGAGGACCCCAGAAGATCATGGAGGTGGGGTCGTCGTGGGCTATCGCAAGTTGCAGCGGCTTGCCGGGAGCCAGTAGATGCTGCTGCCCGACGAACTCCTGGAGCGTGTGCGGGCGCATTCGCTCGGCCAGCGGGGCCTGGCGGAGAGTGGATGCAGCGGCGGAGATGGGAGTGGTGTCGAAAAGGCTCATAGAGACAGTGGTAAGTGGTCAGTGAGATGCGGAGCGCTGGCGGGAGGCTTCGTAGAGTAGCAGCGAGCCGGCGATGGCAGCGTTGAGGCTTTCGACGGGGCCAGGTGTGGGAATGGCGATGCGCTCGTCGGCAAGAGCGAGGAGTTCGGAGGTCAGTCCAGAGCCTTCGTTGCCGATCATCAGGGCGCAGGATTGGGTGAGGTCGGCGGCGGCGAGAGGAAGCGCGCCGGGACTTTGCGGGTCTTCGGAATCGGCGACAGCGGCGAAGAGGCGCAGGCCGCGAGACTTCAGGGTGAAGATTCCGGCGGGCGTGACGGCGACAACAGGGACGCGGAAGACTGAGCCGGCGGAGGCACGCAAGGCTTTCTGGTTCCACTCGCTGACCGTGCCGGAGGTGGTGAGGACGGCGGTGGCGCCGAAGGCCTCGGAGGAGCGGATGAGGGTGCCGAGGTTGCCTGGGTCCTGCAGGCCCGCGGCGATCAGCAGAAGTGGAGCGTGTTTCGCAGGAAGGTTTGTGGGGAAGGCGGATTCGAGGTCCCAAGTCGGCGGGACGAGGAGAGCTGCGATGCCCTGCGGGGATCGTGTGTCGACTGCGCTGGCGAATACCTCTTCGGGGAGGTAAAGGAGTTCGACACCGCGGGGGAGCCATGCGGGAGGATCGACGCGCTCGTTGAGGAAGATAGTCTTGAACGGGAGGCCACTGCGCAAGGCTTCCTGGAGGAGGTGCTCGCCCTCAATGGCCACCAAGCCACCGCTGAGCCGGGCATGACCTGCAAAGGCGGCGCGAAGCTGCTTGACGCGTGGATTGGCGCGGCTAGTGACGAGGGTCGGCGGCGCGGGCATAGCGAAATCTTACGCTGTGAGGCAAGGTTGCGCTGCGGTGCCGTGCGACCCTGGGGAATCAGTTGCAGGCGAGCGCGGTCCACACACCCGCTACCGTGCCGCTGGCGCCGGTGATGGTGAGGTCGATGAACTTGCCCGCAGGGACGGCGACGCTTCCCGACGCGGCGCAGGCCGCTCCGGGCGACGCAGTGCAGGCGAGCGTGGTGTTCGACATGCTGCCTGAAGTGCCGACGCGCAGCGTTACGGTGATGGTGTTGGACTGCTGCGAGAAGACGTTCAAGGCTGTGGCAGTGCATCCGGACGGAACCCAGGTGAGCGCCGAGAACGGCGCCGCGGCAGTCCCACTCTCGATAATGCTCGTATTCGGGTTGTTCACCGAGTAATAGACGGGATTGAACGAGACAGCGTGATACATGGATGCAAATGGAATGCCGCTGGTGTTTCCTCCGCCGCCGCTGCCTGCAGGTCCGGTGGCTCCCTGTGGGATGGTGAAGTTCAGGACCGCTGCGGAACTGGTGCCTGTGTCAGTAACCGTGGCCTGTGTGCCGGCTGCACCCGTAGTGACGGTGCCGATGGTGAGCGCTGCTGCTATACCCGTTGGTCCCGTGGGACCTGAGTTGCCGGCTTGCGCCAGCACAGCCCAGACCTGCGGATAAAGGTCCGGCTCGGCTGACGAGTTGCTCGTCGACGCGATGTAGGTCGAGGGCGGAGTACCGTAGGTGACGGCATCGTTTGCCTCGTATCCGTAGGCTGTGACCCACGCGCCTTTGAACGTCATTCCCGCCGGCCCAGTTGTTCCATTCGTCCCGTTGGCGCCATTGGTTCCGGGGATTCCGGTTGCGCCAATTGACCCGGCTGCTCCTGTGGCTCCCACCAGCCCTGCTGGACCCGTGGTGCCGGTTGCTCCGATTGTTCCTGAGGGCCCGGCGAATCCTGTCGTTCCTTGCGGTCCGGCGGGACCGGCGGGACCTGCATAGCCGGATGGCCCCTGCAATCCGGTCGCACCAGTTATGCCTGCGGGGCCAGAAGTTCCAGCGGCTGCGAGCAGCCCCCAGGATTGCGGGCTCATGTCGGGTTCTCGGCCCAGATTCGCCACAAGGGCGATGTAAGCGGAGCCGCCGTAGGCGACCGCATCGCCGATGGCGTAGGGCGTGTTGACAAGCCACTCGCCGAGAAAGGTGACGGGAGGACCTTGCGGGCCGGTTGCTCCAGGCGTGCCTCCTGAGCCAGTGGCGCCTGTAGGTCCGGAGAGGCCAGCTGTGCCGGACGCACCGGCTGGGCCTTGCGCGGCCAGGACTGCCCACTGCGACAGGCTCAGCGACGGCGTGTTGCCCTGGTTGCCGGCGATCAGCGAGACGTACGTGGAACCCAGCCAACTCACCGCGTCGTGGAGAGCATAGTTCATTGATGATTGATAGTTGCCGAGATAGTTGGCCACCGGCGGACCTTGTGGGCCCGTCGCACCGGTTGCGCCTGAAGTTCCGGGCAGGCCTTGGACGCCTTGCGGGCCGGCAGGGCCGGTGTTTCCAACTGCTCCGGCGGAGCCAGTTCCACCGGATGAGCCTGCGGCCGCAAAAAGCGCCCACTGCTGCGGGCTTAGACTCGGCGTGCTGCCGTGGTTGCTGGCGATGAGCGACACGTAGCTGGAGCCGTTGTACGAGACGCCGTCTGCCAACGCGTAGTTGGTGGTTGAGGCGTAGACCCCCTGGAAAGTGATGCCAACTGGACCGGGCACGCCTTGTGGGCCCATTGGGCCGCTCAACCCGGCGGTGCCAGTTGCGCCGGGAATGCCCTGCGCTCCCGCCTGTCCCGCGATTCCCTGGAGACCTTGTGGTCCGGCAGGGCCACCTGGGCCGCCACTGCCGGGGAGCCCTTGCGAGCCCTGCGGACCGGGAATGCCCGCGGCGCCTGTCGGCCCGACTGGCCCCTGCGCCGATAGCACGCCCCACTGCGTAGGGTTGAGGCTCGGTGTGTTGCCCTGGTTTCCCGCGATAAGCGAGGTGTAGCTGGAGCCTTGCCACAGGATAACGTCGCCGAGTGCGTAGTTAGCGGTCGAGCTATAGGTGCCCTGGTAGACCAGCCCGCCAGCACCAGTTACGCCGGAGGTGCCAGGAAGGCCGACTGGCCCCTGTAGTCCGGTTGCGCCGATTGGCCCCTGAGGCCCGATCGAGCCAGTCGCACCCGTTGGCCCTGCGCCAGTTGGACCGATTGCGCCAATTGGGCCCGCAAGTCCTATTGGACCGATCAGGCCTTGCGAACCGGTTGCGCCCGTAATCCCGGCGGACCCTTGAGAACCTGCCGGCCCGGGCGAACCGTTGGCTCCGGTTGCGCCAGCCGGACCCTGGTTCACCAGTTCTATCTCGAGCGCGGCGGCGTGCGCGGTCTGGTCGTTTTCCTTGCTGTCGAACTGAACCATCGCTGTTCCAGCCGACAATGCGAGCCCGTTGTTCGTGGCCGGATTGGTGATCCAGCCCTGCACCTGGGAGGTCACGTCGATGGCGATGAACGCGGCTGCCTGGTTGACCGAAAACACCCCGGCGGGGCTGCCGATGGAAGGTTCAGTTGCGTAAGTCACGCTGTATTCGCCCCACGGCCCCGTTACGGGCGCAAAGGCAATCAGCCCCGGCGTGGTGACGCGGTTCACATACAGCCGGAGCACCGCACGCGAGACCTGGGATGCGATTGTGCCTGCGGGCAATAGAGACAGGTCGAACTGCAGCAGCGTGGTGTATCCACCGCCTACGTCGAGATTCGAGATTGCGCCGCTGTTCACGGCCGGCATGGCGCTGTTCACGTGGGCGTCTGCCGCTAGAACAGCCTGTGCGGCCCATGCGGGCTTAGACGCG